>Ga0209474_10004950_pt1 | contig 11424 bp, 8 predicted proteins | sample GraSoiAngelo_145_FD_185902 | JGI IMG/M metagenome (GOLD analysis project Ga0209474, IMG submission 185902) | Grasslands soil microbial communities from the Angelo Coastal Reserve, California, USA - 14_1009_05_20cm (SPAdes) (version 2) | ecosystem: Environmental > Terrestrial > Soil > Grasslands ...
CCAACACATCCGGGCTGTAAGTTTTCCCCCGCAACGAAGCAAAACGATTGTAGACATAACTCGGCCGCAGCCGATGCAGCCCTGCGACATTGACTTCGCCAAATTTGTAAACTGGTCCCGGCGAAATCACGACCACGACCGGGACATGACCAGCAACAGAAGCTTCCACCTCGCCGGTCGCTTCTACTTTCACCGAATAATAACCGCGCGCCTTGTAGTAGGCTTGCAAGCGCCGCGAAATGTCATCAACCCGACGGTCGGTATAAGGTTGCGAAAGCAAATCGACCATCTGCCCGCGTAGCGTTGCTCCGTCATAGACGGGGTTTCCGCGAAAAATTAGAGCTCCAAAAAAGTATTGCCTGCCTTCATGCACCGGGATCGTGACATCTACCCGGGCGCCGTCCGCGCTGAAATGATATTGCGGCGCATCAACTAGCGAGTCGAGATAGCCCTCTCCGACGTAATAGCGATGCACCAGGTCCGCGCCTTCCTGCATATCGGTCGCGACAAATGGCAGGTCCTTTTGCAAGCGCGAGTAACGCTCTCGTGTCGGGCCGACCGCGTACTCGAAAAGTTTCTCGGCTGGAACATGATTGTTACCGACGAAATTAATCGTGCCCAGAATCGCCTGCGGTCCTTCGGTTACATCAAGAACGAGGCGCGATCCGCTCTCGATCGAATAGTGCACATCTACTTTGGCATAACCGTGTTTGCGATAGAAGAGCTCGAGAAAAAATGCGGCGTCATCGGCGCGCGCGGCGGTTAATCCAAAATCGTGGATGGTGGCGATTTGTTCCTTCAAGACCGAGCGCAATTCTTCTTCTTTGAATGCGGTTGCGCCGCGAATCTCCAGATTGGTAGCTTGCGCCTTTTTCTTTTCCTCATGTTCGACGAATTTGTGTTCGCGCGCGGCCTGCTCCGGCCGTTTCACATCCACTGCACTTTGGCCAGGCAGCTCCGACACGCTCGTGACTGCCATTAGCGGGAGGAAAAAAGCGGCGCGGCGCATTTCAATGGAATCGGATGAGGTATTTCACCTGACCGCGAAATTCTCCTCCAACTCCAAGGTCACCGACAAGCACCCAATTCTCGTTAACTTTAAATCGCGCGGTAGCCTGCTCGCGGCCGGTGCGCGGATCGACCGTGCCGAGATCGACCTGCAAACGATCGAAGACGGAATTGCTCTGGGTAGGCTGGCCTTTCTTAAAAATCTTCCGGTAAAGCTGCTGCACCAGCAGCATTGCAGCGCGACCAGCCAGAACGTTGCTATTTCCAGCCAGCTCCTGGCGAGTAGTTCCGGTCGCGAGCAAGGAAATAATTTCTTCCTGCGGCAAGGGCGGCTCGCTCGTGAAAATAGCCTGCGGCGAGAGCGAGTTCCCATAAACGTAAACCCGCACGGTGTAATCGCGGATCACCGATGTGCCGTGAAGATCGATCTTGGGATTAAACGAATCGCTCGGATCAAAATAGAGAAAGCCGTTGGTCACATCGAGCCGGCTGAAAGGCAACGTCGCTTCTACGCCTTGCAATCTCACTATCCCTTTCAATTCCGGACGGGAACCGGTGCCGCCTAAATGCAGATCGACAATAGCATTTCCATTCGCGAGATTACCGCGAATGGAAAACGGATCTTTCGTTTTGACCGCGACATCGAATTTCCAATCGCGCAGCGGTGGAGTTTTAATTGAATAATCCGGCCGGTCTTCAATTGGCTCCGGCGCGGGCCGGCCCGGTAACCCAATCGGAATTAAATCGATATCCTTAAGAAAATGACTATCCGTCAGCGCGACATTTCCTTTCACTGTCGCGCTCATCACCGGCCCGCTTGCTTTCAAATTCGCATCTGCCCGTACGGTGAGTGAATCGTCGCGCGCGATCAGGACACTTTCCGCGCGCAAATCGAGGTCAATGTTGGCGTCGGTTAGCTTGGTGAAAACGACCCGGCCACCGATAGTGAACGGTCCGCCGGCGAGATCGCCATGAAATTTTTCCAGGGTCACGGCATTGTCGCGAAAAATCAGGCGGGATTGGAATCCGCGCAGTGCCGGTAATGTCACGTTAGTGAAGCGCGCCGCATTAATCGTGATGTCGCCGCTGCCGGTGAAGGCCGGCCGCGCAATCGTTCCGCCAATAGCGACATCGAACGCAACGTCGCCATCAAGTTGTTCGACCGCGGGAATGAATTGCCGCAAAAAATTCACCGAGCTTCGTGGCAAGCGGACTGTCGCCTGCACTGGCGTGTTCTCGTCGAACGAGCGCGTGCTCAATATTCTGCCGGCGTCGAACGGCATCGTTGCCGCAATGCTGACGGGCTGAATTCTCGGTTGCTTCAATTCGCCGGCGAGATTGAGCTTGTTTCCCGCGGCGTCCGCCGAAACACGAAATGTAGCCGGATCAAGATTCGGTAGTGTAGGGTTGCGTAATTCGCGCCCCTCCACATCGAGATGGGCTTGCAAATCCGCCAGGGTGCCGCCGGCTTGCAGCTTCACTGACAAGAATCCGCTCGCGAGCGGCTCGACTCCAAAGTCATCGAACATTTTCTTGAGATCCAGATTCGCCGAATCAAATGTCGCGTTTACTTTTCCATCACGCGGAAAAACCGGCTGGCTGGTGCCGACATTTCCCCAGATGAAGGGAATGGATGCGTAGCCCGATGCGTATTTCGCCTGCCCTTGATCAAGCTGAATTTTTGAAATTTCCAGGATCTCGCCTTTCGCAGAAACGATTGCCTGAAAATCCATCCGGTCGCTACCGATGAAGATCGTCGGAATCTCGAGCCCCGCTGGCGAATAAGTGGCGTCGACGTTCGCCGTCAACGCTTTCATGTCGCCGAGCTGGCCATTCTTCCAGGCCAGTTTTAAAAATCCATTTTGCGTTAACTTCGAGGCTGAGCCGCGTCCATCCCAATTCAGTAAAAATGAACCGCGCAATTCCGTTTTGTTTCCGCTCGCCTCCAGCAACGGCTTGAGCGTGCTCACATCCGCAATATCAACCGCGAGTTTGCCCGCGAATTCTTTCTCGCCCCGCAAATCGAGCGTCCCCTGCCCGTTCACGAAATCGCGTTGATTAAGATTGGCGGTCAAATCATTGAGAAAAATTTTGCTCTGCCAGATTGATCCCGCGCCGCTTAGCTGCGGAACCGACAAATTTCGGATTTGTAGATTCGATCCGTAAACATTGAACCATCCATCGGCAGTCGCTCCGTTCCACTGCACAATTCCAGAGGCATTAAACGCACCACTGACTCGATTGGGCGAGTTTCCATTCCAAAAATCGGCCGCCTGCGGAGCATTGGCCACGATCTGGACCGTTGCCGGTTGTTTGATGAAATCTTTTTCGTCGGAGCGCAATCGCATTGAAGCGTTACCCACGATCTGGTTTAACCCGCGCTGCACCCTAACGTTGCTGATGGTGATGAGGCTGCCGCTTTGATCGAGCTGCGCCGAAATTGAATCGGCAGCGAATTCGTTGTTGCTCACCGCTGAGATCACAGCTGTGGCATTAGCGCTCAGCCCTTCAAACCAGGGTGCGTCTTTCGCCTGCAATCGTAAATCTTTTGCCGCCGTCGCCGTTGCTTCGAGCTTTTCCAGAGCGAAATCCGCACTGCGAACCGATCCCGAAGCAACACGAAGCGTGGCCTGCAACCGCTCGTCGCGAATTTCCAACGTCCCATTAATTTGTCCGTGACCACTTAGCGGTTTCTCCATTGCGGAAGTGATGGGGCCGAGATCGAGATCGTTGCCAACAATCTCAAACTTCGCGGGACTGCGCCCCAGATCGTCGGCGAGTTCCGGCAATTGAACTGTTCCGTGAATCTGGAGCGCTGTTTCCGCGCGAATGACTTCGACCGGTTGAATCGTCGCCACCCCGTCGTGAGCGGAAAACTGTGCCGTCGCCCGATCGAAAGTCGCGCCCGCCACCTGAAAATCGCGCATAATGCCGTCCCCCGAAGCCACCCAGGTTTTCGGCGCACGCAATAAACCAACAAAATCAAATGTGAAATTCTCGACTTCCCCCTGTACCGGCGCATCCGAGAATAAACCGAGCTTCTTTGCGGATGAGAGCGAAAGATTGTGCGCGGTCGTGTGTGACTTAATAAAAAGTGACCGGGCCTGTTCTGTCAGCGACGCCTGCAAATCGATCGGCGCGCCATCGAGCGTCCCGATCAGACGCAATGCCATCATGTGCTGCCGAATGCGCGAGGCATCGACATTAATGAGGGAAAAGCGCGTCTGCTCATTCAAGATAACGTCGCGCAAATTCAGATTACGATTTTCGTAACTGGCCGTTCCGGTCACACGCGTCCACGCTGCGCCGGTCGGTAATTGCAACAACGTCACGCTGAGAGCACCAGGGGTCTGTGGATTCAAGTCGAGCGACAAATTTTCCGCGATGAAATCATGCGCCGGATCGCGCACGATCACCGTCACATTTTCTAAGCGCGCGCGTTCCGGAAAAACAGCCGGCAACGTCACCTTTTCGCGCGGGCGCGGCGCAACTTGCACCCGCACTTTCCCGGGATCGACGACCACGTGGGCGTTTCGTGCCTCGATCGAATTGAGAAAATCGGAATGACCACGGATCAACGAAAATAAACTGTATTCCGCATGAATGTACTCTGCGTCCGCAACTTCGATCGCAGCCGTTCCGATCGGAACGATATGGAGATTACGGATCGTGAGTGCGGTAAAAACGTTTCCTTCTGCGCGAAAACTTAACTTGAGATGTTCTTTGGCTGCGCGGTGAACGGCGAACCAACGAATTGCGCCGAGCAGGATTGGCCGATGAAAAATGACGAGCAACGCAAGGATTATCCCAATCGAAATCCAAATGCGATGCCGCCGTTTCCTCGTCGGCTGGGAATTTTCCTCCTGATCATCTTCCACGAGCATTTTATCCTATGGACTGCTCTGGAAAGAGCAAGGGATCGGAAGTTTGAGGTTTGATTCGCTCGGCGGGGCCTTCGCCATTGCCTTTAACCAAGTCGTCGCCATCAACAACACGTGCGCCATCCGGCCGAGCGGAGGGACATGCTTCTGCATGTCCGCGAACGCGCGGAGCTGCGTCCCTCCGTTTCATTCGATCCACCCGCTTTGCCGTCGCCGTCCAAGCCACGCATCGGTTTAACCCCTGATTCCGACTGCGGTTTTCAAGTAAGTCGTTGTAGGTTTGAAGTTTGTCTGCTTCCTCATCACCGATTAGAGGAAGGGCCAGTGCGCCAGCGGCGAGTCTTAGCAGGAGGGACATGCGTCTCCATGTCCGGGGTCGCGCAGAAGCGCGCCCATTTCATTCGATCCGCCAAATCCGGAGCGCGGAATCTTTTACGATAAGTTGAATTTCGCACCGCTTAGGCGGCGTCTCATCCTTAGCGGGCCAAAGCTCATCATCGAAATGCAGGGGCCATTTATTCCAGCGCAGCCGCATCTTCGTAAATAGGCTCGCTCGAAGCGGAAACTTCCGTCTTTTGCCCGCCACACGCGCGTCGAAATAATCCAGCAGCAGATCGCGGTCCTTCTCCCGCGCGCCGACAAAATCAAATGCGCCATCATTCGTTTTCGCGTCCGCCGCCAGAGTCAGGACGGGACCGACAGAGCGAATGTTCATCACGTGCCAAAGCAAGTAGTGTCCGGAGAGATCGATGCCATCAACTTCGATCTCCCACTGGCGTGCCCGATAGGTCTGCAATCGCCGACGCAGCTCTTTGACATGACTCCGCATCGCCTCTGCTTTTGATTTTGGTTTATCTTTTTTGCCGTCCCTTTTTGGTGCTCGCATATAATCTGCAAACAATCCCGCGCCGGCGCCCTCAAAGAAATAGCGTTTGCCCCACGGCCCGCGCGCCAGTCCAACATCAAACGTGCCGCATTTCCCGTCATTCAGTCGCTCGATCAATTCCTTCGCCGAAAGGCAAAAGCCGAGCGAACGCGCGAAATTATTCGCCGTACCCACCGGCAGCACGGACAGCGGAACTTCGCTGTTCATTGCGACGAGGTGACGCGCCGCCTTGCTTACGGTGCCGTCTCCGCCCGCCACCAGGACGAGATCGACCCTCTTTTTCAGCGCTTTCGCGATCCCCTTCTCTTTCGACGACTGATAAGTCGCTTTGTGTCCCGCGTTCTTCAGCGCTTTTATGAAATCCTCGCCCTCGTGTTCCTTACTTCCCGCTTTCGGATTGTGCACCAAAAGAATGCGCATCGATGTACCTCGTAGCGCAGCATGAAGGCGCGCTTATCTTCGAGGGCATTCGGCCGGGAGCCTGCTCAGACGCGTTTCATTTAAGGAATGAAATCGCGTATCTTGATCTGCAACGACGACGGCATTTACAGTCCCGGCATCGCCTCTCTTGCGAAGGTCGCCTCCCGTTTCGGCGACGTGCGCATTGTCGCGCCCGATGTCGAGCAATCCTCCATGGGCCACGCCATCACCTCCTCGCGCCCCCTTCGTTACCGGCGCACCCCGTTGCCCGGCGGATTCGACGCCTATCGGGTCAATGGCACTCCGGCAGATTGTGTCGCGCTTGGCACTTATTTATGGGAGCGCGTTAATCTTGTTCTTTCCGGGATCAATCTCGGACCGAACCTTGGCAGCGCCTGTTGGCACTCTGGAACACTGGCGGCCGCCAAGCAAGCCGCATTGCTCGGGCTGCGCGGTATCGCTTTTAGCACTGCTGTCACTATTACCGAGAAAGCGCCGGATTTCAGCCAGCTCGAACCGCACGTCGAGAAAGTGCTCGAGCTTCTTCTCGAAGAAAAAGAGATGCGCCTCGTTAATGTGAACCTGCCAGAGAAACCAAAAGGCATTCGTTGGACGCGTCAGGCGGTCAAGCAGTACGACGGCAAGGTTGTTCCAGGTAAGGATCCGATGAAACGCGCGATCTATTGGTTCACCATCAAACCGTTGGAAGGCGAAGAAGAAGGCACTGACCGCTGGGCCTTTGGTAAAAATTTTGTTTCCATTACGCCTCTCCGCCTCGACCTGACGGACGAAAAAGATCTTGCTCGGGTCCTAGCGTTGCCAATCACGCCGGCGCGAACCGCCCGCCGAAGACCGCCAGCAAAATCGACAAAGCGAAATTCTTCTCGCTAACTGATTACAAATTACTTGTGCGAGCTTTCGTCTGGCTTCCGGGGGAAGTGCAAGTGAAGTTAATGTGTAGGTGCAGGGAAGATGCGGGTAACTAAGAATGATTACTGGGACTGACGTCACTGTTTGGACAATTTCCGTGCTGCTCGCGATTGGTATTGGCTGGAGTGCTTACGCGAAACGGAAAACGCGCGACAAACTCGTGCGCGAACTGGCGGCGATGGAGCCGGAACGCCGGGAAAAAGTGCTCCAACGCCTCAACCCGAAACTCGCCATGGAAATGCGTGAGCAATTGATGGAACGCTTTCAGATAATGAGCTAGCGGGACTATTGTCACGCAATTGTAGTCGGCCCCGCTGTGTCGGGGCGTCTTTAGGCCTGCGAACGGCGACAGAGTGCCGCAGCTACGGTCAACAGCGGCCGGTTAAAGTCCGTCCGGAAGCTTTCGGAGTTAATCGCCTCTACCTGGAAGCCGCGACTAACAGCTGCAGTTCTTCCCGCAATTGCATTTCTTGTTATCGTTCATGGGGCAGTTCTTGCCGGTTTTCTTGCAGCTCTGAGGCTCTGCCGCAAAACCAGCACTACAAATCGCTGCCGCCAAAATCGAAAACAGAATTTTGGTGTAATTTTTCATCAGGGGTAGTCTCGCGCGCGACCAGAAATGACGCCAATGGAAAAATCGCTATCGCGCCGTGGCTCTTCCCGTCGTGCCTGCGCGATCAGTAATTCACGCAGACGGTTGTACGCCGGTCTCGCGAGGTGGAATCCAGAGTCCGCGCGTCACATCGCCATCACACCGTCGAGGGTGAGGCCGTAAAAACACGAGCCGCTATCGCTCGCATCAATTTGTTGCAATAACATGGGGCCTGATTTGCCGAACAATACGACTTGGCCGCCCCCTTCTGGGGCGAGGAGGTCGCCGAAGGCACGCACGCTTTACGGCCCGCTGCGAAGTGCGACCGAAGCGCAATGGAAGCTCGCGCTTCCATTCGTTATCTGTATGCGTGCGCAAAAGATTGCCCACGGATACAAACAACAAACATGGGCGAATCGTTCGATAGCGCCTGGCCGAATTTTTGGAACGAACGCTACGCCTCAGGCGAGACACCATGGACGCTTCACGCTGTTCCCGCGGCGGTCCGCTCTTTCGTCAAGAGAAGGCAGAGGCGAGGAACAACGGTATTAATCCCTGGCTGCGGAACCGACCTTGAAGTTCTTCAGTTTTTTCAAACCGCCGGCTTCGAAGTCACCGCAATCGATTTTTCAAGCGTGGCCGTCGCCCAAACCAGAAAAGCTCTGAGGAATTTTGACGGCCAGATTATTCGTGGAGATTTTTTCAAGTTCGATTTCCAAAATCGCTTTGATCTGATCTATGAACGGACTTTTTTGTGCGCGCTGCACCCGCGGAGATGGCCGAAATATGCCAAACGTGTCGCGCAGCTGCTACGACCGCGGGGAAAGCTTGTAGGTATCTTTTTCTATGGAAAAGAGCCGGAGCCTCCGCCTTATCCATTGAGCGAAACAGGAGCGGCAGAAATTTTCGGCAGATGCTTTCGGTTGATTCGTGATGTTAAAGTTTCCGATTCAGTTGCGATGTTCGCTGGAATGGAGCGGTGGCAGGAATGGCAACTCGCCACTCCGAAGGCAAAGGGTTGCGGCCCACGGAGAAGGACGACTTCACCGCGACGGTAGCATCGAGCAAGGGCCTGCTCGACCGACCTATTTGCGCGACGGCCGGCCAGCGAAACACAGGCTTTGCAGCCTGTGCGCCCAGCGGGTCGTTAACCCGCTGCACCGAAGCCTAACAGACAGAATGTATATTGGGGGGCATGGAGGACATGTCTGTGTTCCTAAGCCTGGGTTCGTCGTAGAGGTAGATTTAGGATTTAAATCCGCGGGCGAATCTTACACCAGCGCTCCGCCGCAGCTGGAGCCGGCGCCGGCGGTGCAACCGAAGCAGTGATTGCCAGTGAGAATTTGGCGATTCTCGACCACCGCTGGATCGAGGTCCCAAAGATAAAGCGGACCGTTTTCATTTCGCCAGTTCATCTTCAGCATCTGATTGAAGTCGCAGTCGAAGACTTCGCCCGTCCAACTGACGCTGATAGTATCGCGACACATTAAGCCGGCGATTGTTGCCGGATTAAAATTGTCGATCAACAACTGATTGTACTCTTCCAATTTATTGTTGTGGCGAAGGTAAGAAGCGAAACGGGCGATGGGCAGGTTGGTGATGGTGTAGAGATCATTGAAAACGATCTCGAAATGTTTCTTCAACTCGCGTTTGTAATCCGCTTCCAGCTCTGCCTGCGGACCGGGCAGAAATGCGCCCACCGGATTGTAGACCAGATGAAGAGGAAGATCGCTGCCATAACCTAACGAGTTTAAGACACGCAGAGCTTTAATGCTACTATCGAACACCCCCTGACCGCGCTGGGCATTCACGTTTTCCGCCGTGTAACACGGCATCGATGCGATGATCTCCACTCGGTGGCGAGCAAGAAATTGCGCCAGTCCCTCGTAGCCCGGTTCGAGCAGGATGGTGAGATTGCAGCGGTCGATCACCCGACGCGACGGGCGCAGCGTTTTTACCCGTTCGATGAAATAGCGGAAATCCGGAATCATTTCCGGCGCGCCACCGGTAAGATCGATCGTTGGAATTTCCGTGCGCGCGAACCAAGCGACGATGCGATCGACCGTATCGCGGGTCATGATTTCTTTGCGCTTGGGACCGGCATTCACATGACAATGCACGCATGTTAGATTGCAAAGCTTCCCGACGTTGACCTGCAACACCTCGGTTTTCGCGTGACGCAAGGACAAAGAATGCGTGGTGAGCGCTTCAGAGAACCGATTCACGCATTAAGTTTGCACGACGTTATCATTTTGACGAAACCGGAACTGCCTAACGCTCAGCAGGAGTCGGCCAAAATCCGCTCCGGGCTAATCTCCATCATTGTTCCAGTGTTAAATGAAGCCGCGACCATCGAGCGGTTTCTTCGGTGCTTGCCTGAGAGAGCTGGAGGTGCCGAGGTAATCGTAGTCGATGGTGGCAGTAGCGATGCGACGGTCGACCTGGCACGAAATCATTGCGATCGCTGTTTGCGCGCTCCGCGCGGTCGCGCGGTTCAAATGAATGCCGGAGCGCGGGCTGCGTCGGGCGACACTCTTTGGTTCGTTCACTCCGATTGCGAAGTGCCAGCCGGTTGCCTTCAACAAATATCCGACGTCCTTCGTCAAGCGGAGATAGCCGGCGGTTTCTTTCGCATCCGGATTCCAAATAAGCGTCTCGTCTACCGCCTGACCGATTCGTTCGCGCATTATGCCGGCCTCCTTTTGGGCATGCGCTTTGGCGATCACGGGTTCTTTTGCCGACGCACTGCCTTCGAAAAAACGGGAGGATTCCCCGAAATACCGTTGATGGAAGACGCAGAATTCTTCTGCAAACTTCGACGGCTCGGCCGTATCGCGATTATCCCTTCGCGCTTGATCACCAGCCCTCGGCGCTACGAGAAAATTGGGGCATGGCGGCTAACTCTTACTTACGGACTGATTGCGCTGCTTTATCTGCTACGGGTGCCTATCTCAGTGCTTGCGGCCATTTATCGAAAGACTTGCGCCTACCAAAAGAAATAGGTTGGCCAGGTTCGCAGCTGGCTTAAAGCCCACTGGACGCACGGGCTGGCAACCTATGTTCCCTCCCAGGTTACGAAATGGAGCCTAGGGGATTCGAACCCCTGACCTCCTCAATGCCATTGAGGCGCTCTACCAACTGAGCTAAGACCCCGCAAAGAATTGTTGATTTTGGATCGCTGATTACGGATTTGCAACAGGGTTCAGCGATCAATATCGCGATCAGAAGGCACGTGGAGCGACGGCTGAGGGCCTGTGTTTGCGGCGAAGAGCGAGGATTTGTGGATCGCCACAAAATGAATTCGTCAACGAACGTCTTCGACGTAACTCGCGATTTGGTAATCCGTCACCACACCTATTTGGACCTGATTGAGTGCCTTGTCGTAATGAACGCCGGCATTCCCGTTACCGGAGAAGCTACGACCCACGATCGCGCTGAAGACGTCGACGTTGCCTGCTAGCGTAATGTCGGCACTGGGCGCGTAAAAGGTTGCGAAAATGTTCCCGGGCGAATCAATCTCAATGGTTTGCGTAGTACCAGCGGCCGTGGGGCTGATCCCAAAAAACTTCATGTGGCCTACCCGACTCGGGTTCGGATCGTCAGCCAGGGTTGGCGGGATCGATGGTGGGATGCCGGCGCTGCCAGGATTGGGGGTTTGGGTACCCCGGTCAACATTTTGATTATCGAGGTCTTCTCCTTTGACGTTC
>Ga0209474_10004951_pt1 | contig 11424 bp, 10 predicted proteins | sample GraSoiAngelo_145_FD_185902 | JGI IMG/M metagenome (GOLD analysis project Ga0209474, IMG submission 185902) | Grasslands soil microbial communities from the Angelo Coastal Reserve, California, USA - 14_1009_05_20cm (SPAdes) (version 2) | ecosystem: Environmental > Terrestrial > Soil > Grasslands...
CAAACTGCAACGGGTTAACGAAAATGCTGACCGCGACTTCCCCATCATTTCCCGCACGCTCACGCGCGAGGCGAATCAATTCGAGATGTCCGCGATGCAGCGCCCCCATCGTCGGCACGAGCACGGATTTGGCCTTTCGCTCGCACAGATGTGCGTAGGCCGCTTTAGTCGATTCGATAATTTTCATTCGCAAAACGCATTATCCCAAGCAAAACCGCACTCCGGCTCCGACCGCGGGATTCCGTGATGGAATCTTTAAAGGTAACGCAGCGGGATCCCTCGACTATGCTCGGGATGACGAATCGATCCAAATCGCTTGGCGGCCAACGGCGAATTTCTGGTGCCCGAAATTTTTCCAATCGGCGCGCTCGGCCAGCTCGCGCAATTCGGCAAGACTGAAGGCGCGCGCCGCTGACAGTCGTGCATCGGTTTTCGTCATCGCATCGCGATAGATTATCGCCGTTACGAGATAGACCGCGATCGTCAACCAGCGTGCCCTCCGCAAATCGGCAACTAAAATTCGCGCCATCGAGAGCTCGCGAATTTTTTGCAGAGCGCGCACAGCATCATCGTTGCTGAAATGGTGAAGCGCGAGCGAACACAATACGATATCGTAACCTTCCGCAGGGTTCCATTCGAATAGGTTCGCACAACTGAAATCAATTTCTGGATAAGCAGCGCTCAGGTCTCGCGCAATCTCGATGGTCGATTTCTGCTGATCGATCGCGTCGATCTGAACGGAAACATTTTGTCGTCGCGCATGATCGACGATCAGGCGTGGGATATCACCTGATCCGGTAGCAACGTCCAGAATTCGCGCTTTCCCATTAGGCCGAAACCAGCGTTGCAAAAAATGTCGCACCAATCGGTAGCTGCCAAACCAGCGATTAAACGAGCGCAGGTTGGCCAGGTCACGTTCCAGTTCGCGCGTGACCCGCTGCGGCTGGTCCATCAATTCCGGCAACGCCGGATCGAACTGCCGCTTCACTTATTCCGCCAGAAAACTCCGCCAGCTTTCCGGCAACAACGCCGATTCCACGTCGCTCGCAATTCGGCCTTCGAACGCCGGTTCAAAATTCGTGCTCGTGCCGTAAACCATGATTGCGTCCTCACTCCCCTCCACTCGCAAGGCATGCGCTACTCCCGGTGGAATCACGACCGCGACGTTGTTCGCGCCGCGATGGTTGTCGCCATCAATAAAAAAATGCATGATGCGGCTGCGAAAACCTTCGCGCACGTCGCGCAAAATCATCTCCACCCGGCCCTGGACGAAAAACATCACGTCCCACTGTTCCGCCTCGTAGTTGGGTGAAACATTCGCTTTCCCGGAGAACCTGCGCCGTAACGATTTCGCCGGATCTTCGCCTACGGGAATAAATGGGGGATGAACATGGAAGCCTTTGGCGGTGTTGGCGAACATTCGGGCGGTAGCCCATTGCCGTGGCCAGAATTTCAATCTCCCGAGCACGCCTTCATCCCGGCGGGCGAGTTCTCCGAACAAACCACGGTGGCGCTGCACATGGATGGTGCGCGCGAACATTTCGACACCAGGAATCCACACGGTTGCGAGGGAACGACGATTCGCCGATACGATCTGCCCGGCTTCAACGCCAACGCCGGCAAGCCGTTTTGCCAGCGCCGGAGCTCGGTAGTCGCGCGTGCTCAACGCGCCCACCGCGGCAGGCTGTAAACCGCGCCAAATATCTTTTCCGGATTTTTTCATTTCGCAGATGCGGTCTATGGCCGCCGATCTCACGTTGGTCAAGACATCCCTAGCGAGAAATCGGCCCGTTCGCGAGAAAGATTTGGATTATAATAAGGATCGCTTCGAAACATTTTCGGCCAGCGTTTCTGCAAATCCAGGCACATCGTGCTCGTATTTTCCTTCTTCGACCTGCGCCGCACTTCCGCGTAGGGAATCGAAACCGTTCGCAATCCTTGTTCGCGCAAGCTCAGACAGTACTCAACGCCAACGCAAACTTTGTCATCCCGAGCGAAGTCGAGGGATCCCGTGGCGTCAGCTAAAGCAATTTTCTGGAAAAGCTCCCTCGAGGTTAAGAGACACGACGCGGTCACCGCACTATAATTGCGTACCGTTTGCAATTGCCGATTCGCTCCACGGAAATCACGCGCATAGCCGGCAAAGGCAGATCTTACTTTCCCATTCGGCAACAAAATTAATCCGGCGCTTTCAACCGTATCGTCCGATGAAACGATGCGCGCGCCAACCGCGCCAACCTTCGTATTCGACAGTTGCTCCGCCATCGCACGCACCCAATTCTCGTCGAGTGGCTCGAGATCGGAATCCAAAAATAGGACATATTCTCCAGTCGCTTCCTTGAGATCCACGACGACTTCAAAGTTCGGAAAATTTGTTTTCGCGCGAATTCGATCCCGATCTGCGTTCTCAGCGCCATTAAGAATGATGGAAATCCTGGCCGTGCCGCCTTCACGCCGAACGCGGTAAAGATGCGTTTCCCAATCAATCGTCACCCGTGCATTTTCCTGCTGTCGCGCCAGATGCTCTTCAATCGCGCGTTGCCCCGCTTCCAGCGCGCCCGGTTTGCGCCGGATGTTATGTGCGGTCGATTCGGTCGTCCGCCGCCAATGATAAAGCACTCGCGGGACGTGCCGGATCCGGTCCGTTTTTTCGGAAACACGCAAGAGTAGATCGTAATCCTGCGCCCCATCAAACTCGCTGCGAAACCCAGCCTCCACCAGAGCGCGGCGGATGATTACGAAATGGCCAAGGTAATCGTGCGTACAAAAAAAATCCGGCGACCAATCCGGTTTCAGCATCGGCGCCGCCAATTTCCCGTGCACGATCTTGTCTTCGTCGGAATAAATCACATCGGCTTCCCGGTCGTTTTGCAGCAGCTCGATTGCACGAAACAAGGCATCCGATTCGAGCAGATCATCGTGATCGAGCAGTGCAATCCATTCACCCCCGGCGCGCGCAAGCGCCGTGTTTAAGGCCGAGGAGATTCCGCCGTGATTTTGAAAGCCGGTTCGAATACGGGCATCAACTTGCCCCAAATTTTCCAGCAGCCCGCGCACGCGCGTATTACTCGAGCCATCATCGATTAAAATCAGCTCCCAATTCTCGTAAGCCTGCGCGATGACCGATTCGACTGCCTCCGTCAGAAATTGTTCATCAGCGTTAAACGTTGGGGTCAAAATCGAAACCAGCGGCCGATAAGAGAACATTCGGGATTGCTCACGCAGTTTGGCCGCTTCCTCCGCAGAAACACGACGCCGCGCAAACCAACGGCCGTATTCATCTTGCTCGACGGCTTCAGTCAATTGCCGCCGCCGGAAGAATCGGAATGGCGCGGAAAGAATTTTCGCCACACGCCCTTCGGCACTACGGCGCAACCGCCTGTGTTCCTCGCCGAGGACCTGCAGATCGCGTTTCACATCTTTCAAACGCAACAACTCTTCCTCCAGCCGCGCGATGTGCGCTTCGGCCGCTCGCAATTCTTCGTCCTTCACCGGCACAGTATATTGATTGATGCCGCGGTCGGGCAAACGTACCCTGCCCGCCCGGATTCATGTTCGATTACGTTGTTTATCTTTTTTATCGCGCCGGGACCGACCTGCTCACGTTGTTGCCGCTGCCGTTCTTATTCGCGCTAGGCCAAGTCAGCGGCGCCATTGCCTGGCTACTCCTGCCACATTATCGAAAGCTGGCTCTGCGCAATGTCCATATCGGTTTCGGCGATGAACTTTCCGAGAAACAGATGCGCCGGATCGTGCAGCGGCATTTTAAACAACTGGGGGCGAACTTGCTCTGTAGCGTGAAGTTCAACCGCATGCCGATGGAAAAAATTCTCGAGCGAGTACAGCTGGAAAATTTTGAATGCGTCGAAAATTGTTTCCGGCAAAAGCAACCGTTCGTGCTCTTCTTGAGCCATATTGGCTCCTGGGAGTTTTGTACCCGATTATTCCCGCATTTCTCACACGGGCAGCGCACTGCAACTGTTTACCAACGCATCCGCAATCCTTACATCGATCGGCACGTTCGGGAGGCGCGCAGCCACTTTGGTCTGGAAGTCTTTGACCGTAGCGAAGGTTTCGGCAAAGCGATTGAGCTGCTGCGCAGCGGCGGCGGTATCGGCATCCTAATGGATCAACACGCCGGCGACGGTGGCCTCTGGACGCCGTTCCTTGGCAGGCTCGCCTCGACCACCCCATTACCGGCGCTGCTGGCGCGACGCACCCACGCAAGACTGATCGCATTTGCAGTTCACACCGAAGGTTTCGCGCGCTGGCGCGCGGTCGCTGAAATGCCAATCGAAAACTCTGGCGAATCGATTGAATCACTCACCGCGCGTGGCAACGAAATTTTGGAAAAACAAATCCGACGCGCGCCAGACGATTGGTTTTGGGTACACAATCGCTGGAAAACGCCGCGGCCAAATTTCCTGCTCGCGAAATATAAGCGCGGTATCTTTTTGCCCGGGAACAGCCGGCTAAAGCCATTCCGCATTTTGATCCGAAGCAGCAATTGGCTGGGCGACGCCGTCATGAGCGTGCCGGCGGTGGGCGCTATTAAGGGTGGGCGGCCAGACGCACACGTGACCGTGGCCGTCTCGAAAAAACTGGCGGCCCTCTGGAGAATTGTTCCGGAGGCCGATGAAATTATCGTTCTGCCGTCGAAATCGGTTTTCGCTGCGGCCCGATTGTTTCGTCAAAAACCGCCGTTCGATGTCGCGATCCTGTTTCCGAATTCGCTGCGCAGTGCACTCGAAATTTTTCTGGCGCGGATCCCGCGGCGCGTTGGTTTAACCGGGCATTGGCGCCGCTGGCTGCTGAATCAACGACCACGGGAGACTTTCCCTCGTGGCATCGCTCATCAAACCTACAAGTATCTCGAATTGGCCAGCACGACGGGAGCAATTGTGAAGCCGCAATTTCCTGCGGCTAATTCGTTTAAAGGTCCTCGTGCTCAACTCAAGTTCGCCCTTTGTCCGGGCGCGGAATTTGGTCCGGCGAAGCGCTGGCCGCATTTCGCGGAAGTGGCGCAAGAAATCGCGTCGCGATTTCCGGTGCAATGGATTCTCTTCGGCACGGCCGGCGATGCCGCAGTCGGCTTCGAAGTTGCAGAAAAACTAGGCGGGAAGTGCGTGAATCGGATCGGTCAGACGACGCTCAAGAAATTGATCGAAGAGCTACACGATTGCGATCTGTTACTTACTAACGATACCGGAACGATGCATCTCGCGGCCCTCTTGCGAGTACCTACGATCTCGATTTTCGGATCGACTGAACCGCTGCGCACCGGCCCCCTCGGCCCAGGCCATCGCATTTTTCGGCATCATGTCGAGTGCAGTCCCTGTTTTCTGCGTGAATGCCCTCTCGATTTCCGCTGCATGCACGCGGTCACGAGCGCGGAAGTCACTGGCGCCATTCAACAAATGATTTCCGGGCAGGCTGACGGGACGAAATCGGGTAACGTTGCTTTCGCGTCCGCATTTGGAAATCATACCTCTGTATGAGCGTAACCGGCGCGCCGCGCATTCGCACCGAAGTGCAAGTGATGTTTTTCGATACCGACTGCGGCGGTGTCGTCCACAACATCGCTTATCTGCGCTTCATCGAGATCGCCCGAACTCTTCTGGCCGAGCAACTCGGACTGGCCTTATCGGAAATGGTGGCAACGCAAAAGTATCCTGTCGTGGTCCGGACCGAGATCGACTACCGTCGCGCCGCAAAACTGGGCGACCGTCTCACCATTGAAGGTTGGCTCGATCAACTCGAACGCGTGCGATTTTGGTGCGCTTTTCGGATCGTGCGGGCCGCGGACGACTCCCTGATCGCCGAGTGCCGACAGACGCTGGCGTTAATTCAAATGCCGTCGGCAAAATTGCTGCGCTTGCCCGAAAGTTGGGACCGATATCGGGCTGCGGCGGTGAAAGCTCACTGAAATGGTCACGGGCACTGGTGCGCTTAGCATTGAGGAAACGTTTCTCGGACCACAGGCATTGCCGCCGCCGCCGACTCGGCACGCGCTCTTTGCCATTCTGATCGCACTGGCGACATTGGTCCATTTCGGAACGATCGGGATCGGCGATCTTTACAGCGAGACCGAGGGTCAGTACGCCGCCGCCGCGCGCGAAATGATTCTGAGCGGCCAGTATTTGTTGCCGACGAATGACAGTATTCCGCGTTTGCAAAAACCGCCGCTGCTCTACTGGCTAATTGTTGCCAGCTACAAGCTTTTCGGGATTAACACCGCGGCCACCCGTGTCCCGGTCGCGTTTTCGCTGGTGGCGACGGTAGCATTCACGTTTCTAATCGGTGAACGGCTGGCCGATTACTGGCGCGGATTCGCTGCCGGACTGATTTATCTCACGCTCAGCGGCACGTTCATTTTCGGTCGTATTGTCATGCCGGAGCCACTCTTTGCCGCGCTTTTTGCCGGGGCGATTTACTGCGGGCTGGCGGGTTTCCAGCAACGGCATCAGCGGCGCGCCTGGTTTGCCGGATTCTGGATTTGCACCGCACTGGCCTGTCTAACGAAGGGTCCGCATGGATTGCTTTTCCCGGCGGCGACCTTTGCCGCACTGGCGATCTTTTATCGCGAGGCGCGGATGCGATTTCGCTCGCTTGTTTGGTGGCCTTATCTGTTACTTTTTCTCGCCATTATCGGGCCCTGGTACCTCTGGATCGAAATTCATTTTGACGGGCCATTTCACCGCATCGTGGCGGACGAATGGATTAAACATTTGCTGGGCCGTTATCCTAACGGGAATTGGTACGACGACGTTCCACGCTGGCAATTTCTCGCCAGCCATTTCGCCTGGTGGTTTCCCTGGTCGCTGGCGATTTTGCCGGCGCTGATCTTTTCCTGGCGGCGGGTGATGCGGCCGCGCGAGATTAGTTTCCAGGATGCTCTTCCGATAGCCTGGGCCCTTTCGGTGTTGGTACCGGTCTTGGCCATCGGGCAGCGACAGGATTATTACGCGCTGAGCATGTTCAGCGCGTTTGCGCTCTGGGCCGCGATGCTTTTCGAGCGCGCGCCAAATTCTTTGCGTAATCTCGGCGCCACTACGGTTGGACTCGCGGGAATCACGCTCGGCCTCATCGCCATGGCGCTTCCGCAGTTTCTGCCCAAAAACGAAAGCGAGTGGGGCGAAACGGATCGTCGGTGGACGGCGTGGAAGGCACTGGCCGACATGCCAGCCAGCACCTGGTTGCATTTTCGCCCACTTCTCGCAATCGCCGCGATCGGGCTCCTCACCGGCGCAATCATCACAGTTTATCTGCTTCGCCGCGGACGCGAAAAAATCGCAACGGTTGGCCTCGCCGTCGGAATGGTTGTAGTCGGCCTTTGCATGATCAGCGGCATCGCGCGAATCGCTCCATTTTTTTCTCTGGCGGAGGCGGCGCGCTTCTTAAACAGCCGATTGGGCACGAACGGTCAGGTGCTTTTTGAAGGCCCGCCTGATGTCTCCAGCAGTCTCGGTTTTTATCTCGAACGCAAGTTCGCCATGGTCAATCAAGACCACGATCCGCGAATACCGCTTACTCCCGAACAGCGCAGTCTCTTTCTTGAGGAGAAAGCCGCGCTCGAGCAATGGCGGGCGCCGCGCCCGGTATTTATCATCATCGAACAAGATAGGGCGGTTTACTGGCGCAGACTACTGCTGCAACACTTCCATGTTTATCATCAGGTGGCGAGTTTCGGCACCTGCATCATTCTCTCAAATCAAATGTAGGGTTGTTTGAAAAAAAGAGGGAACACGCTACCGTGCCAACCTGTTTTCACGATCCACGAATCGACGATTGAACAATTTAACTGCTTAATATTTTAACTTTTCACCTTCACCCATGTCACAACATCTTAGTCTCAGGGAGCCAGCACTATCGCGGCCAAGCGCAACGTCTTGAAACGCTTCGAGCGCGTCGATCTGCTCAAGAAACGCGGGCAATGGAAAGAGACGAGCAAGGTGATCGGACTGCCGAAGACGAAGCCGGATGTGTAATGCCAAAACAGTGAACAGTGACTGGTGATAAGTGAATAGTTAGCTTACGAACGCGCGCCCTGCTATTCACTGATCACTATTCACAACGAGCAGAAGTGCGTCTCAACCGATTCCTCGCTGCCGCAGGAATTTCATCACGTCGTGGGGCCGATGAACTGATCGCCGGCGGTCGCGTGACCGTGAACGGAAAACCGTGTCGGGATTTTCATTTCCAGCCAGCATCAACCGATTACGTCAAAGTCGATGGCAAACTCGTTCATCAACGAACGCCTGTTTACATTTTGCTCAACAAACCGTCTGGATTCGTCTGCACGCGACACGATCCACATATAGCCGATACGATTTATGATCTGCTTCCGCCGAAATTTTCTTCGCTCTCGTACGTCGGCCGGCTCGACGCGAAGAGCGAAGGCTTATTGTTGTTGACGAATGACGGTGAATTCGCGCAGCAATTAACGCATCCAAAGTTCAAGGTCGAAAAAGAATACGACGTCGTGCTCGATCGCGCCGCCACGCCAGATTTAGCGCAGAAACTTTTGCGCGGCGTGGTTCTCGATCGAAAACGCGCCCGTGCTAAACGCGTCCAGCAGATTTCGCCAACGCGACTCCGCCTTGTGCTTGAGCAAGGACTCAATCGCCAGATCCGACGCATGCTCGAGTGTTTCGGATTTCACGCAAAAAAACTGAGACGAATTCGAATGGGCAATTTGCGACTCGGCGAATTGCGACGAGGAAAATGGCGTTTATTAACGAAACATGAACTTGATTCGTTAAGCCGCGACACAGCCGGGAGCAGCGGACGCAAAACCGCCGCTTATTTAGCCGGCAGCTTGGCCTCCGGCTCCGTAGAGCCTACGGCTCGGAGAGAAGCCGCGGCTCCTTGTTCCCAGCATTAAAACGCTGGGTTATTAGTTACCGAAAATGAAACTCGATAATTGCTCTGCCGTAGTCACCGGGGCATCAGCCGGGATCGGCCGGGAATTGGCGCGGCAACTGGCTGCGCGTGCGAAACTTCTCGTTCTTGTCGCCAGACGGCGCGATCGGCTGGAAGAATTACGCGAAGAATTGCAGTCGAAAAATCCAGCGTTGCGCGTCGAGATTCGCGACATTGACCTGTCAAATCTCGAGCAGACGATGCAACTCGCTGACTTCCTCAAGAACGAGTCAATCGATTTCCTGATCAACAATGCCGGCGTCGGCGATCACGGTTCCTTTGCCACCGCCGACCCGAGTCATGTCAACGAGCAGGTGCAGGTAAACGTGCTGGCGTTAACCGCGCTGACTCGCGCGCTACTGCCGCGGATGATCGCGCAAAAACGGGGGGCAATTTTGAACGTGAGTTCCTCCGCTGGATTTCTCCCGCTGCCGGGCATTGCGGCTTACGCGGCCACAAAAGCCTACGTTACCAGTTTTTCCGAAGCGATCCGGGGCGAAACGCGGAGTTGCGGGATTACTGTGACTGCGCTCTGCCCGGGGCCCGTGGATACTGAATTTGCAGCAGTGGCCAATCGGGAATCGCGCGGAGAAAAACCTCGCTCCGGTCTCATGCACGTGGCGGTGGAAAAAGTGGCACAGGCCGGGTTGAGCGCCATCGAGCAGGACAAGGCTTTAATCATTCCGGGCCTTGCCATGAAAATCGTTATGGCGATTACGCGCGGGTTACCGCTGTCTGCCATACGTTTGGCATCGCGATTTACCAGTCAAAACTAAGCCTTGGCTGGAGCGCCTATTACCAAATCACGAAAATGGAAATTTCTGATCGATCGCGGCCTTGTCTGGCATAATCCCAATTTCTCCCGGTACATCGGGGACGTAAACAAAGGCGTAGCGACGCCTCGGCATCTGCCAACCGGTAACCTCGCTGAAGGCTCCCTTTTTCCGTTTCTCGACATAATCGAAGAATTCCGAGGCGGGTTTAACGGACCAGTTGGAATACTTTCCGATTTGCGCGAGCACCGCTCGCAAATCGCCTTCGTTCCATGGCGTTCCAGTCCGTTTTTTGAAAGCGACGTAACGCGCTTTGCCGCTGAAGAAGCCGACGGTGATATCGAATCCCTCGCTCATATCGCCCGTCAAGAAGCCAAACGCTTCTTCACCCTGGCCCACCATGCCCAGAAGGTTCGGGGCCATCGTAGCCGATTTTCCAAAGTGCGCTTCAACCTCTTCTTTTGTCTGCAGGAGAATGTTCATCTTTGACGAGTGATCGCGGCGATCCACTAGACAACGGCGCGATACCAATGTCGACCCACCAAACACACGAAATACGCTACGCTAAAGCCGGATGTTACTAGCCGTCGGCAACGGCAGGTGGGGCAGCCTGCGCCCCCCCGAGCGCGCAGCAAGCTTCGCGGGTCAGTGACCGCGGCTACAGGTCATTTATATTTGACTGAGCAGCCGTAGGGACGGGTGTTGGCGTTCGAGACCGGCTTGCCGCTCATCGATTCGTCCAGCGCAACTTTAACATAGTTGGTCGAACTCGGAATGTCGGCTGGATTTGGCGAAGCCTTGCTGTCGATGGCGCCTTCGTAAATGATTTTACCCTCGGGATTGATGACGAACATGTGCGGGGTGTTGCGTGCATTATAGGTGCGCCCGGCCTTGCCTTCGGGATCAAGCAAAAGCGCGGTTTGCTTCGTGTGCCAATCTTTCGCTACCTTCTGCGCCTGTTCTGACGACAGGTTTCCCTCGGAACCTGGCGCGTTAGAATCGATCGTCAGCCAGACCACGCCTTTGCCGGTATATTCGCCCTGCAACTTTTGCATGTTGCCGCTGCCATAATGCTTTTTCACAAACGGGCACTCGGGATTGAACCATTCCAGCACCACATACTTGCCTTTGTATTCGGAAAGGCTATGCGTTTTTCCGGAAGCATCCGCCAGGCTAAAATCGGGCGCAGCCGCGCCGACCGGCGGCGAATCGGCAGCGAAAAGAGTAGTGGCGATGAGTGAAATCAATGCAAGAAGAAGTGTTTTCATATTTATTGTGACGCGATTGTTCGGATAACGGTTTCCAATTTTTCCAAAACGATGTTTTTGGTAAGCAGTTCCGGGAAGACATAGGGCTGCGCCGTGCCCCCCGGATAAAGCACATAGAGTGGGACACCCGGCCGGCCAAATTGTTTCAATAATTTCGTGATCGCGGGATCGCCATTGGTCCAATCCGCTTTCAGTTTAACAATTTGTCGCTCGGAAAATGCGGTGCGCACCGCTTCGGTTTCGAGCACAGTCGATTCGTTGAATTTGCAGGTGATGCACCATTCGGCGGTGAAGTCGATGAAGACCGAGTGACCCTGCTGAAGTTCGGACGCGAGCCGTTCGGGGGTAAATTTTTCCCAGCCCCCACTGGAAGCTGTGGGGTTGGCGACCGCGGCCGCGCTCTGAAATTTATTGCCGATGAAATAAATCCCGCTTCCGACTACGAGAACGAGCATGAGCAC
>Ga0209474_10004952_pt1 | contig 11422 bp, 11 predicted proteins | sample GraSoiAngelo_145_FD_185902 | JGI IMG/M metagenome (GOLD analysis project Ga0209474, IMG submission 185902) | Grasslands soil microbial communities from the Angelo Coastal Reserve, California, USA - 14_1009_05_20cm (SPAdes) (version 2) | ecosystem: Environmental > Terrestrial > Soil > Grasslands...
AACAGCGCGCGAGTTAGTCGGCACAGACACGTCACGACCTGCCGCCTACCCTCGAGACATGGAGGAGGCGCGCGCGGTGCTGGCCCGGCTTGATCGGATCGAGGCGCTCGAGCGCGAGGGTGCAGGCGTCCCCTCGCTCCTCGCCGAGCTGCGCGAGCTCATGCGCGAGGCGACGGAATGGGCCGAGCGCGAGCGCGATCCGCGGGCCCTCGACGCGGCTGCGGCGCTCGCCGAGGCCCGCCAGGCACCCGTCGCCGCCCGGGTCTCGTGAGGCTCCTCGCGTTCGCGATCGCCCTCGCGACCGGTGTCGCGTCGTCGTTCCCGGCGACCGCCGCCGCCGCGCCCTCGCCGGTCACCGCCTGGTACATGTACGGCTCGTCGGCGAGTGCGCTGAAGTCCTACGCCTACGCGCGCGGCTGCGACTTCGCCCAGGCGCAACCAGGCACCGGGCTCCGGATCCTCCTGCTCGACTTCGGAGCGGCGAGAAAGCTCGACTCGAGCATCTGGGGCGCGGTCGACTTCAGCAACACGCGGTTCTCGAACGCCGAGATCGTCGCGGCCCTCGAGCGAGCCGCCGACGGGTACCACAACTGCCATGTCCGGGGCGGAGTCGAGATCGTCTACGGGAACAGCAACTACCACCTGTCCAGCTCGGGCATGTCGACCACCGACGCCTGGTGGGCGGGATATCACCAGGCGGAGCGCGCCGAGCAACTCTCCGACTACCAGGCGGCAAACGGATACGACAGCCAGACGGCCGACGCGGCCGCCGACATGGAGCCGAGCTGGGACGGTGCGTTGATCACGAGGCAACTCGTCAGCGGCAACGAGGCTCAGGGCTGGGCGCTGTACTACGACTTCGGCTCGGCGGACGGCTGCCCGCAGAGTGGGAGCGGCGACGGCCCCTGCAACAACGGCTGGCGCGTCGGCGACGTCGGCTACGTGTCGTTCTCCGGGCTCGCGCTGCCCCTGCCGGAGATCTACTACTCGGCCAACGCGAACCAGTGGACAGTCGTCCGGAAATGGTGGGACGGCACCCAGGGCGGCAGCTATTTCTTCGGAGGGGTGACTGCCTCGACCGGGGTGGGGCTGGCGCCTGCCGCGGCGTGGAACACGCTCAATTCCTTCAACAGCGGCCTCGTCGAGTCGGAGCTCGTGTGTGTCGGCTGTTGAACGTACGGCTGGTCGCGGCGGCGCTCGCCGGTCTCGCCGTGGGAGCAGGAGGAGGCTTCGCCGTGGCCCATGCGGTCGGCGTCGTCCCGGCCGAGAAGGCTGCCGCCCTCGAGCGTCTCGCATCCGTCGCCACGACCGACTCGAACACCGAGCCGGCCCCTGCTCCGGCACTCGACCCACGCCCCATCCCCGCCCGGATGCTGGGGACCGACGTGCCCGTGCCCGTCTCGCCCTCGGTCTTGCAGGCGCGCAACGGTTGGCTCGTGAGCGACGGCAAGACGCTCGTTGCCGTCTACGCGGGCGCAGCGGGCGACGACCCGGCCGTGGGCCGCCTCGCGATCGTCCGCCAGGACCTGGTCTCCGGGAGGCAGACGGTCCAGGTGATCGGCGCCGGGCGGACGGGCGCGCTCACGATCACCGCCGCACCGCTCGGTAGCGCGGGCGAGACATCCGCGCAGACGGGAAACATCGGGCTGCGGGCAGCCGACGGCCGGCTCCTCGTGCTGGACCTCGGCAACGGCAAGCTCTTACACGGGTCTCAGACGGCGCTGGTACGTTGACCGCCCTGCGGCCGGCCCCGATCGAGTGACTCAGCTTCCTATTCGCTACGCCGATAGCACCGTTGCAACTGCGGTGATGCGGCTTCTCTCCAATCGGAAGATCCAGCTCGTCTTGAACGGCGGCTTCGGGCTCGTCCTGCTCGCGGTCGCCTTCTTCAGCGTCCGCCACTTCGTTGGGGGCGGCTGGCCGATCCATCACGCGGACCCCATGCTTGTGTCCGGAGCAGCTCTCCTCTTCCTCGCCGCCTACGCCTTCAAGGCGTGGGGCTGGCAGCGGCTCTTCCACGCGAGCGAGCGGCCGACAGCGCATGCCCTGGCGTTCGCGGGCGGCGCCGCGTGCGTCGGCGGGATCGCGCTGCCGGGCCGCGTCGACGACGCGATCCGCATCGCGATCGTGAAGCGCTATCCCGGCACGAAGACCGGCCTCGGAACGCTAGGCGTGAGCCTGATCGTGCTGGGCATGCTCGACAACGCGGCGCTGACCCCGATGGCCTCGGTCGCCGCCGCCGGGTCGAGTCACTGGACGACGCGGGCCGGCTTCGCCGTGGTCGCTGCGGCCGGGATCGCCGCGGCCGCCGTCGTCGCGTTCCTGCCGCAGATCGCCCGCCTGCCGTTCGTCACGCGCTGGCGCTTCGGCCGGTGGCTCGCCGAGCACATGCACTGCACGAAGGAAGCGTGGGCTGCCTGGCTGCTCATCTCGGTCTCGTGGAGCCTGCGCGGCCTCGCCGTCTTCCTGCTCCTGAACGCGCTCTCAATGCCCGGCTCGTTTGTGCTCGCGTTCGCGTTCCTCGTTGCTTCTGCGGCGTCGGCCGCCCTCCCGATCGCGCCTGCGGGCGCCGCGACCCAGGCCGGCGCGGGCGCCGCGATCCTCGCCCTCAGCGGGGTCGGCACCGCGCACGCCGTCGCCTTCTCGATCGCCGCGCAGGCGCTCGTCATCGTGACCGGCGCAGCGGTCATTCTGCTGATCGCAGCCTGGCAATTGGCGATCCGAGTGCGTCCGCGCCTCGCGCGCGCGGCAGCGGCCTAGCCGGCTTCCGCAGCCACAGCAGCGCCGCTCGCAACGAAGTCCCGCTGCCGCACGAGCACGAGCGCGAGTAGCGCGCCCGCGAAGAGGACGATCGAGGCGACAAGAAGGATCTCGTTCAGGCCGCTGATGAAGGCCGCGTCGGCGAGCTTCGCGGCTTGCTCGCGGGCCTGCGCCGGTACGGCCTTGAGCGCCTGGCTCGTCGCGCCCGAGGAAACCGCCTGCGCGAACCGGTCGACCTGCCCGGCCGGCACCTTGCCGGACGCGGCGAGGTGCGACGCGATCCGGCTCTGGAAGATCGCGCCCAGCGCAGCGATCCCGGTTGCGATCCCGATCTGGCGGAACGTGTTGTTGATCCCTGAGGCCATTCCGGCTCGTCGTGGCTCGACGACGCTGACCGAGGTGGACGCGAGCGGAGCGTTGACGAGGCCGATTCCGATCCCGCCGACGATGAAGCCGGCGAGGAGCGTCGTCCAGCTCGAGCCGAGCTTGACGTCCCACATGAGCAGCAGGGCGACGCCGATGGTTGCGAGTCCGCCGCTGAGCAGGAAGCGAACCGGCACTCGCGCGGACAGCCGTCCGGCGATCGGAGCGACGACGAACGACACGAGCGACAGCGGCAGGAAGCGGACGCCGGCGCCCACGGCCGAGTAGCCGAGGACGTTCTCGAGGTAGAGCGGCAGGAAGAGAAACTGGGCGAACATCCCGGACGAGATCGTGAAGGCCGTGATCTGCGCGCCCGTGAAGGTCGGGACGCGGAACAGCTGGAAGTCGAACATCGGCGCCTCCTGCCGCATCTCGATCAGCGCGAAGGCGACGAGGAGGACAGCCGCCGCGGCGAAGAGGCCCACGATGCGGCCGCTCGACCAGCCCCAGTCGGTGCCGCGGAACAGGCCGAGCACGAGCGCGAACAGCCCGCCCGTAAGGGTCACGAGGCCGGGCAGGTCGAAGCCGCCGTGCTCCTCGTCACGCGACTCGTGCAGCTGCCGGACCCCGCCGGCCACGCAGGCGACCCCGATCGGGATGTTGACGAAGAAGATCCAGCGCCAGCCGACATAGGTCGTGAGCGCACCGCCGACAAGCGGCCCGATCGCCACCGCCATCCCCACCGTGGCCCCCCAGATCCCGAACGCGGTGCCGCGCTCGCGGCCGTGGAACTCCTGCGAGATGATCGCGAGCGACACGGCGAACATCCCGGCGCCTCCGATCCCTTGCGCGCCGCGCGCGATGATCAGCCAGAGCGGGGACGTGGCCGCGCCGCAGAGCGCCGAGGCGATGGTGAAGAGGGCGATCGCGACGAGGAAGACCCGCTTCCGTCCGAGCAGGTCGCCGAGCGAGCCGGCGTTGAGCATCGTCGCCGCGAGGGTCAGCGCGTACGCGTCCACGACCCATTGCAGGTCGGTGAAGGAGGTGTGCAGCTCCTTCTCGATGTTCGGCAGGGCAACGTTGACTACCGTGATGTCGAGGAGGAGCATGAAGACGGCGATGCAAACCACGATGAGGACGCGCCATTTCCGCTCCATCCCGGCAAAACTAATCGAGAAGGAGTCGACTACGGCGCTACGAAAGGTCAGCAGGGATGGCGCTCACGCGGTTACTAGCGCGTCCGCTCGCGCGGACGGCCGATAGCGGTCCAGTCATGGCCCGGGTGATCGCCTTCGCGAACCAGAAGGGTGGCGTCGCGAAGACGACGACGACGCTCAACCTCGGCGTCGCGCTCGCCGAGCAGGGGATGCGCGTGCTCGCGGTCGATCTCGACCCGCAGGGCAACCTGACGATGTCGCAGGGCTGGAACCCGGACGAGATCGACCGCTCGATGTTCGACGTCCTCGTCCATCGCCTCCCGATCTCGGAGATCGTCCGCTCGAACGAGCTCGACATCGCCGTCTCCTCCATCGACCTGGCCGGCGCCGAGCTCGCGCTCGCCTCGATGATCGGGCGTGAGCGCGCGCTCGAGAAGGCCCTCGCGCCCGTACGCGAGAGCTACGATTACGTCCTCATCGACACGCCGCCGTCGCTCGGCCTGTTGACGATCAACGCGCTCGTCGCGGCCGACGGCGTGATCGTGCCGGTGCAGTGCGAGTACCTGTCGCTGCGCGGGCTCGTCCAGCTCGAGAACACGCTCTCGATGATCCGCGAGAACCTCAACCCGAACGTCGGGATCCAGGGCATCCTGGCGACGATGTTCGATCGTCGCCTGCTCCACTCCCGCGAGGCCGTGGAGATCCTGAAGGAGAACTTCGGCGACCTCGTCCTGAACACGAAGATTCGCAAGACGGTGCGCTACGCGGAGGCGCCGGTGAAGGGGCAGTCGATCTTCAAGTACGACCCGACCGGCGAGGGAGCCGGGATGTACCGTGACCTGGCGAAGGAGGTGCTCGATGGCGCGTCGGCGCGCAAGCATGCGTGAAGGGCCGCTGGCGGAGCTCTTCCGCGCGACCGAAGCGGCGCAGAAGCAGGCGGAGCAGCGCGGCGAGGCCGAGCAACCGCCGGCCGAGGACGCCGCGACCGCAGCGCCGGAAGCGCCCGCCGAGCCGGACGAGCGGACGGTCGAGCACGTCCCGAGCTGGGAGGAGGCCGGGGTCGAGACGCCGGTGCCGCCGACACCTTCGCCCGAGCCGATGCCCGGGCCGCCGCTGCCCGACCCGCAGCCGCCGCCTCCGACGCCCGATCCCGATCCGCTGCCCCCTGCGCCCGCGCCGGACCTGCGCGCCGTCGAGCTGCCGCCGGTTTCGCACTACCTCGAACCGCTGCCGGACTCGCCCGCGCGGCTGCACCGCGCCGGCGCCGACACGGGCGCCTACCTCGCGGTGATCAAGGTGGTCGGCGTGGGCGGCGCCGGGCTCAACGCCGTCAACCGGATGATCGACGCGGGGATCAGCCAGGTCGAGTTCATCGCCGTCAACACCGACAGCCAGGCTCTCCAGACGAGCGACGCGCCGGTCAAGATCCACATCGGCCGCGAGCTCACGCAGGGGCTCGGATCCGGCTCCGACCCGGACGTGGGACGGCGTGCCGCCGACGAGGCCTACGACGAGCTGAAGCAGGAGCTGCGCGGCGCGGACATGGTCTTCGTCGCCGCCGGCGAGGGCGGAGGGACCGGCTCGGGCGCGGCGCCCATCGTCGCGCGGATCGCGCGCGAGCTCAACGCGCTGACGGTCGGCATCGTCACGACGCCGTTCCGCTTCGAAGGAACGAAGCGGAAAAGCCAGGCCGAGAAGGGGATCGCCGACCTCCGAACCGCGTGCGACACGACGATCGTGATCCCGAACGACCGGCTGCTCGAGGTGCTCGAGCGGTCGACGTCGATGCTCGACGCGTTCAAGGTCGCCGACGACGTGCTCCGCCAGGGCGTGCAGGGGATCTGCGACCTGATCACGATGCCAGGGCTGATCAACCTCGACTTCGCGGACGTGCGGACGATCATGTCCGACTCCGACACGGCGCTCATGGGCATCGGTTTCTCCTCCTCGAGCAGCGACGGGCGCGCGAGAGAGGCGGCGGAGCGGGCGCTCCGGTCGCCGCTCATCGACGCGGAGATCACCGGGGCGCGCGGCATCCTCCTCTCGATCGCGGGAGGCGACGACCTGACGCTCGTCGAGGTGAACGAGGCTGCGGAGGTGATCCGCGCCGCCGCGACCGACGACACCAACATCATCTTCGGAGCCACCGTCGACGACCGCTTGACCGGGCAGGTGTGGGTGACCGTCGTCGCCACCGGCTTCGGCGGCCGTGGCCGCCGCCCGCGCGGCGACAGCTTCGGACAGCCGGCCGAGCAACGCCGCCCGCCGAGCGAGGGCGGCGATCTCGACGTCCCGTCCTTCCTGCGGACCTGACGCGGGCCGGCGGCGGTGGATCCATACCTCGCGATCGCTTCGAAGCGCGACGAGCGCGCCTACGCCGACACGCCGGTTCCGGCCGAGGTGCGCCGGCGGATCCTCGACGCCGGCCGGCTATCGGGCAGCTCCAAGAACAGGCAGCGCTGGGAGTTCGCGGTCGTCTCCGGCCAGCCGAAAAAGGACCTGGCCGAGGCGGTCTACGCGCCGGAAAACGTTCGCTCGGCCGCACTCGTCGTGGCGATCGTCGGCGAGGCGGGCGGCTTCGACTCCGGCCGCTGCGCGCAGAACATGATGCTCGCGGCGTGGGGCGACGGAGTGGTCTCCTGTCCGAACGGCGTGCGCGACGCGGACGCAGCGGCGGAGATCTGCGGCGGCGAGGTACGCGCGATCCTCTCCTTCGGCTATCCGGCGCGGCCGCGCGACCCGGCGAGCCGCAGCGCGGAGGAGTGGTCGGAGCGCGCGAACCGCAAGCCGCTCGCCGAGCTCGTCCGCGAAGTCGGCTAGCCGCTCTCGGGCCGGCAGCGCGGCGCCGTATTGGCGAAGGCGTCGAAGAGGCTCCGCGCGTCGACGTCGAACGCGAGGCGCACGGTCGCCGCGGCGTGCGTGCGCAGCCGGAGCATCCCGTCGGGCCTGCGGGCGAGACAGCCCGTGGACGCGTGCCAGTACGGCGACCAGCGGACGGCGACGCGGTATGACCCTACACGTGGGATGCGGATGAGCAGGCGCGACTCGCGGAGCGCTAGCACGGTCGGCCGCCCGGGCCCGGTGACGATCGGCTGCGGGCGCGGCACGGCGTAGATCGAGACGTACCGGCTCGCGAACACCTGCCTCAGCCCGGTGTTCCCACGACGGACGAGCGTCGCCTCGCGCCGCGAGGTGTAGTCCGGCGGTGCTTTGGTCAGCACGACGTAGGCGACCCCGAGGCGACGCAGCCAGGCGGTGTACTGCGCCGCGGTGAACCGGCGGTAGAGGAGCCCGTCGAACGGATAGTCGTCCTGCCTGAACCAGCCGCGCGCGAGCGGGAAGCCGGCGCGGGCGAGGTAGTACGCCGGCCAGTGCTGGCTCGTGTCGACCGCCTCGACGCGGTAGCCCGCCTGCAGATGGGCGTGGAGATAGGCGACGGGCGCCGGCCAGACGGCCGCGCGAGAGGACCGATCGGCTGCGCTTCGCGTCCAGCCGGCGGCCAGCGGCGACACGTTCCAGATCCCGGCGAGGGCGACCGCCGCGAGCGCCACAGGCCAGGGCCGCCAGCGGCGGAGGGACACGACGACCAGCGCGAGCGGCAGCGCGAGGAAACGCAGTCGCAAGACGTTGTCCCCGAGCCCGGAGGGGACGGCGAAGCTCATCACGACCACCGCCGAGTACACGAGGAACACGCCGCGGAGGACCCTGGCGTGCTCGATCCGCCACACGAGCGCGATCCCGAGGGCGCAGAACACCCCGGCTCCCGCGGCGGAGGCCGCTGGAAACGCGAGCGTGCCCCCGACTGGGAAGAGCCGCAGCAGGAGCAGCTCCGTCGCCGCGGCAACCGCGACCGCGAGCGCGGGCACGCCGTAGCGGGCGAGCGGCGGGCGCCGGACGGCAAGCACCCCGGCGAGGACGACGGCGAGCAGGACGAACGCGACCGGGCTCGCCGCCACCACGAGCAGCGTCAGCCCCGCGCTGGTCCAGCGCCAACCGGCCCGCAGAGCGAGCAGCGCGAGCAGGGCGAGCGCGACTCCCAGCGCGAACGGCAGCTCGCCGGTGATCACCGCACCGGCCCAGACGACCGCAAAGGAGCGCCCGCCCCAGCGTGCGGCGCTGCCCCACTCCCGCTCGAGCAGGAGCGCGAAGGCGCCGGCGGCGAGAGCGACGGTGAGCACGGCGAGCAGCCAGATCCCGAGCAGCGCCGCGAGCGGGTAGTAGAGGATGCTGTAGCCGACGAAGGAGTAGCGGCCGGCGTACCAGAAGTTGTTCCAGAGAGTGAAGCCGTGGCCGAGGAAGAGCGACCGCTGATACTCGTGCGCCGCGAGGTCGCCGCCGGGCGGGGCGAGCCACACGAGGAGCGAGGCGGCGGCCGTCGCGAGCCCGGCGCAGAGCACCGCCTCGCGCGCGACGGGCAGCCGTAACGGCCACGGCGGGCGTTCCGCGGCGGCGACGGACGCGTCGGCCATGCCGCAAGCGTACGCTCGGGACATGAGAGGTGCGCTGGCAGCCGGCCATCCGCTGACCGCCGAGGCCGGTGCCGAGGTGCTGCGCGCGGGCGGCAACGCGGTGGACGCCTGCATCGCCGCGGCCGCGGTCTCGTGGGTCTGTGAGAGCCCGCTCACCGGTCTCGGCGGCGGGGGCTTCCTCGTCGTCCACGAAGCGCACGAGGCGCGCGCGCGGCTGCTCGATTTCTTCGTCGCGGTGCCGGAACGGCCCGACTCGCCGGCGGACCTCGTGGAGCTCGTCGTCGATTTCGGCGACTCGCAGCAGATCTTCTTCACCGGGCCGGCGTCGGTCGCAGTGCCGGGTGTCGCGCTCGGGCTCTGGGAAGCTCATGGCCGCTGGGGATCCGTGCCGTGGCCGGAGCTGCTCGCGCCGGCGGTGCGGCTCGCGCGCGACGGCGTCGTCCTCAACGAGCCGCAGGCCTATCTCCACCGGATCCTCGATCCGCTGCTCCGCTACTCGCCGGACGGCGACGCGCTCTACGGGCCGGGCCGCGCCCTCGGCGCCGGGGAGCGGTTCGCGGTTCCGGAGCTCGCGGACACGCTCGAACGGCTGGGGGGCGAGGGGCCGGAGTTTCTCTACCACGGTGACGTGGCCGCTCGGCTGGCGGCTCACGTGCCCATCACGCTCGAGGATCTCGCCCGCTACGAGGTGGTCGAGCGCCAGCCGCTCGCGACCGCGTACCGCGGCGGCGAGCTCTGGACGAACCCGCCGCCGTCGAGCGGGGGGCGGTTGCTTGCGGTCGGCCTCGAGGCGCTCGGCGCGGCGGAGCCGACACCGCTGGCGATCGCCCGGGCGATGGAGGCGCAGGAGGACGCGCGCCACGCGGAGGACGCCGGCGGGACGACGCACATCAGCGCCGTAGACGGCGACGGGAACGCGGCATCCCTCTCGTGCTCGCTCGGCTCGGCGAGCGGCATCGTCGTCCCCGGCACCGGCATCCACCTCAACAACATGCTCGGCGAGACCCACCTCACGGGCGGGGAGCGCCCGGGTGCGCGGCTGAGGTCGCTCATGGCGCCCTCGGTCTGGTTGCGCGAGGGTGAGCCGCGCCTCGTCCTCGGCTCCGCGGGCAGCAGACGGCTGCACGGCGCGCTCCTCCAGGTCGTGGCGAACGTCGCGGCACGCGGGCTGGGCGTCGAGGAGGCGGTCGACGCGCCGCGGATGCACGTCGAGGCCGGCATCGTGCACTGCGAGGATCCTGCCGTGGCGGACGAGCTCGAGGCGGCCGGCTATCCCGTCGTCCGCTGGCGGCAGCGGAATCTCTTCTTCGGCGGCGTCTCGGCCGTGGAGATCCGCGAAGACGGCTCGCTCGCTGCAGCAGGGGACCCGCGGCGCGGCGGCGCTGCTGTAGTTGTTGCGTGATGGACTTCCGGATCCGGCACGCCGACCCCACCGACGCGGAGCAGCTGACGCGGCTCGCCGACGCTGTGAGCGCCGAGCCCCAGGGGTGGCTGATCAGCGTCGCCGGCGAATGGCGGAGTGCGGGAGACGAGCGGCGCTTCCTCAAGGCGCTGCGGCGCTACCCGCACGCGGCGGTCTTCGTCGCGGAGCGTGAGGACGGGACGCTCGTCGGCCGACTCTCGATCGGGCGCGATCCGCATCCGGCGAGCACGCACGTCGCCGACGTCGGCCTGATGGTCGCGCTCGATGCGCGCCGTCAGGGAGTTGGGACGGCGCTCATGCAGGCGGCGGTCGACTGGGCGCGCCAGGCGGGCGTCCGCAAGCTCGAGTTGCACGTCTTCCCGTGGAACGACGCCGCGATGGCGCTCTACGAGGCGTTCGGCTTCGAGCGCGAGGGGTACCGCAAGCGGCACTACCGCCGCGGCGGCGAGTTCGTCGACGCGATCCTGATGGCCTACGAGGTGGAGTAGGTGAACTGCACAGGAACGCCGCCGGCGAGCGTCTGGCCGACGACGCAGTAGCGCTCGGTGCGCTCGAGCAGCTTCGCGAGGTCTTCTTCGGACGCGTCGGAGGTGAGCTCGAAGCGGAGCCGGATGGTCGTGAACCCGACCGGAGCCTCGCGGTCGACGCCGAGCGTGCCTCGGAAGTCGAGGTCCCCCTCGGCGTGGACGGATCCGGCGACGTCGAGCTCCATCGAGGTCGCGACCGAGCGGAGGGTGACGCCGGCGCAGGCGACGAGGGCCTCGAGCAGCATGTCGCCGGAGCACGCAAGCGCGCCGGTGCCCCCGGTGGCGGGGTGGAGGCCGGCCTCGACGAGGGCGCGGCCGGTCTCGACGGAGCAGGCGATCTGCTCCTCGTCGAGCTTCCCCTGTGCGCGGAGCGTGATGAGCGCGGCCGCGGGCTCCTCGCGGTAGCGGTCCTTGAGCGGCTTCTGCGCCGCCTGCAGCGCGGTCCTGTCCACGGCGTGGATCCTACGCAGACACGTCCGAGAGGCGAGAGGGCGCCGGGCGGTCGCGGCTGTCAGGCGGCGACAGGGGGGCTGCGGCGCCCTCGTGGGACGTCTACCCGAGTGTCGGCAACTTCGACGAGCCTTTCGCGAGCTCGCGGCGGCCACCACAGGGCAGGCAGCGGGAGATCTTCCGGGTAGCCGAGATGCCTGAGCCGAGCGCGCTCACCAGCCAGCGCCTCGCGCACATCCGAGTTGGCATCGCCCAACGTCTCCATCAGCGCGA
>Ga0209474_10004954_pt1 | contig 11420 bp, 11 predicted proteins | sample GraSoiAngelo_145_FD_185902 | JGI IMG/M metagenome (GOLD analysis project Ga0209474, IMG submission 185902) | Grasslands soil microbial communities from the Angelo Coastal Reserve, California, USA - 14_1009_05_20cm (SPAdes) (version 2) | ecosystem: Environmental > Terrestrial > Soil > Grasslands...
GCTGAATAGGGTGTGATCGCGCAGATCGTCGGCGGAGCGGCCAAGATCGTCCACGGCCTTGCCCTCCACCAGCACGACCGGACCGCGGCCGGCCACGGCGGCGTAGGCGCTCGCTGCTCCCGCACGCTGCTCGCCGGATGGCGACAACAGGATTGTCGTCGGGGGCTTGCCTTCCTCTGTGACGGTGACCTTCACCGTCGGCTTGGCCAGCACGCGCGGCACGGCAGAGGCGTCGTCGCTCAAGAAGCCTTGCGCGCGGAGATTCCGCAGGCGGCTGATCAGCGCGCCGGCCTCCACCTGATCGGCGGCAAGCGCCTGCGGCGCGGTGATCGCCCAGCGATCCTTCTCACGCGCGAGGGTGACGGCGCCCTTGGGACTTTCGACCTCGAGGCGCGTGACCTTGTCGCGGTCGACGGCGACGAGCTGCTTGTCGCGCACGGCGGCGACCGTGCGCGGAATGGTGTTCACGACGTCTTCGGGCAGGAGCAGCACGCTCGTCTCGCCCTCACGCATGGCGTAGACGCCCTTCTTCGCCGTGTCCGTGCGGCCCACGAGCAGCGTGCGGCCGGCTCGCTCGTTGTCCTTGCCGGTATAGATCGTGAGACGCAACGGCCGATCGAGGCCGTAGGCGCTGCGCGACGGCGGCGACTCGGCGACGAACTCCTTGACCTTCGCCGACGTCAGCTTCTCGAACATGTCGCCAATGGCCTCGGTGTCCGCGGGCAGGGCCACCGGCTTCGTGATGCGCCACGCGTCGGCGGCGTGGGCGACAGTGAGCGTCGTCCCGTCCGCGGCGATGTCGAATCCCGAGACGGCTTTACGGTCCAGCGTGAGGATCGTGCGATCGCGAAAATCGGTCGCGGGTTTGGTGGCCTCGCGCAGGACGCTGTCGGGCAGCGCGATGACCGCGGGCTTGCCCGCCTCTCGCCCGTAGACCCAGACGCCCGTCGGGCTCTTGTTGCCCAACGCCACGCCCACGGTCTTGCCGTCCTTCAGCGTCAGCGTCACCTCCGCCGCCGGCTTGTCGAGACCGAAAGCGCCGGGCGCGGCCGGCTTGGGATCGATCTCGCGATCGACCTTGGCGGTGAGCACGGTCGTGAGCGTCTCGTCGATCCGTGCGCGGTCGCCGCGCGCCACCACCGGCGCCTTCAGCTCCCAGCCCTCGCCGGCCCGCGCGAAGCGCACCGTGTCCTCGCGGCGCTTGAGCTCGACGGCCGTGACGTCGGCCGGCTCGGCCTGGAAGATACGACCCTTGCGCGTCTCCACACGCTCGCGCTCGGGCGCCCAGCGCATCTCGTAGACGTAGTAGAAGCCGCCGACGAGCAGCAGGGCGATGGTGAGGACGATGGTGGTCTGCCAGCGCATCGCGCGACTAGTTCGCGGCGCGCCGCCGGACGAGGGCCACGATCCCGCCCGCGAGCACGAGACCGGGCAGGATCACCAGCGGCAGCAGCGCGACGACGCGACCCTGCTGGGCGCTGAGGAAGATCGGCGTCTGCTTGGTGTCCTTCGGCCGTACCGTGATCTGATCCTCCTCCTCGGCGAGCCAGCTGACCGTGTTCAGGAAGAAGTCGCGGTTGCCCTGCACGTTGAGGAACTGGTTGGTGGCCAGGTTCGAGGTGCCGTAGACGACGATGCGCGCCTTGTCTTTCGTGATGACCGCGGCGACGGGCAGCGGGCCCTTCGGATCTTGCGGATCCGGCTTGGCCGTCCCCTGCTCGAGCGCTTGCCGGTCCGTCTCGCCCCACGACTCGGGGCTCGTGCGCGCCAGCGACTGCACGTTCACGCCGGGCGGCAGTGTCTTCACCGGCGTCACGGTCCGCGTGAGCGGAAACAGCGTCGTGATACCGGCCAGGTCGCGCGTGATCGGATGCGGCTCGTACTGCTGGATGATCGGCACCTCCGGCCCGATGCCGAAGAGCCGGCCGATCGGCGAGAGCTCGACGACGAGGTTGTCGCCAAGGTCGACGCCCCAGCGCGCGAGGAAGCGCTTGATGGCCGCGTCCTGCATCTTCGCCGGGAACGGCGGGTCCACCATCGCGAGGACCTTGCCGCCTTTCCCGAGGTAGCCGTCCAGGGTGTCGATCTCCGGTGGGAAGAAATCCGTGCGTGGACCGGCGATCACGATGACGGCGGCGTCCGCGGGAATCGTCGTCGCGCGCGCGAGCACCAGCGGCTTGACCTCGTAGTTGGACTTCTCGAGGGCGCCCTTGGCCTCGGAGAACCCGGCGCGCTCGGTGTTGCCCAGCTCGTGCTCGCCGTGACCCTGCACGACGTAGACGGACCGCTTGCCCTCGCGGGTCACCTTCAGCAGGCCGTTGGTGAGCTTCTCCTCCTCGGCGTCGAGCACTTTCTCCGAGCGCGCCTTCGTCTCGAGCACGATCGTGCCGTACGACTCGATGCCGTAGCGGCGCGCCAGCGCGGGATCGCTGTCGGGATCGACGATCTTCCACGTGAGCTTCTTGCCGGCATAACCCGCGTACTGCTTGAACAGGTCCTCGGCCACGCGCTTGCCGGGCTGATCGGCGCGGAAGAAGCCGACCATGTTCACGTCGCTCTTGAGGCCTCGCAGCACGGAGACGGTCTGCGGCGAGAGGCTGCGCCGCTTGTTCTCCGTCAGGTCGACACGATAGCTGTGGCGCGCGGACAGCGCCTCGACGAAGCCGACCACGCCAAGCACGAGCAGGATCGACACGAGGGCATTGAGGCCATAGGACATCGTCCGGGCACCGACCTTGCGCCGCGCGCCGGCCAGCCACGGCAGCGCGGACAGCACGACGAGCACGATGCCCGCGGCGACCAGCGGCCACCAGAGCATTGCGGTCAGGCGCACCGCCCACACCTGCCGACCGTACGTCCCGGTCAGCGTGAGCGCGGTGGCCGCGGCCAGCGCGATCAGCCCCAGATAGAACGCCGCGTCAGCGAGACGGCGCATCGGCCTAGCCCTTCCACCGCCGCGCTTCGAGCGAGCGCAGGGCGAGAAACAGCGCAACGAGCGTGAAGTCCATGTAGAAGATGATGTCCTTCGTCTCGAACACGCCCTTGGCGAAGCTCTCGTTGTGCTCGGTCAGCGACAGGTGCTGGAGCACCTTGCCCAGCGCCGGGTCCGCGAAGTCGGCCGACCAGCCGACCACCCAGAACATCAAGAGGATGAGGAAGCTCACGAGCGCGGCGACGATCTGGTTCTCGGTCAGCGACGAGGCGAACACGCCGACGGCGATGAACGTCGCGCCCATCAGCAGCAGTCCGACGTAGCCCGTGAGGATCGGCCCCCCCTCGAGCGGCGCGAAGTACCAGATGATGGCCGGGAAGACCAGCGTCAGGGCGATCATCAGCGCATACAGCGCGAAGGCCGCCAGGAACTTGCCGAGCAGCACGGCGCCGTCGCGCACGGGATAGGTCAGCAGCAGCTCGATGGTTCCGCTGCGCCGCTCCTCCGCGAACAGCCGCATGGTGAGCAACGGCATCATCAAGAGCAGGATCACGCTGAAGTTCGAGAAGAGCGGCCGCAACACGCCGTCGGTCACGTTGAGGCCGCCGCCCATCGGGTTCATCGCCGACTGCATCGACACGCGCGCGTAATAGTTGAAGATCGAGTGGAAGAAGTAGCCGGCGATGAAGATGAAGACGGCCATGATCACCCACGCCACGGGCGAGGTGAAGTAGAGCCGCATCTCCTTCTTGAAGATCGGCCAGACCTTCACGCGCTCTCTCCGGTGTGGCTCTGCTCGCCCGCCACGACGTGCAGGAAGACCTCCTCCAGCGTCATGCCGATGCGGCGCAGCTCGCGCAGGTCCCACCGACGCTGGGCCGCGAGCTGGAACACCTCACCGCGCACGTCGCGCCCACGCGAGGACTCGACGATGTACCGCCCGATCCCGTCGGAGCCCGGCACGTCCGTCACCGAGACGACGCCGGGGATCACGCCCAGCGCCTCGCGCACGGCGTCCGGCGACGGGCCGGCGATCTCCACCTCCACGCGCGCTGTTGGGAAGAACTGCTCGACCAGCGAGTCGATCGGCCCCTGGGCGACGATCACACCCTGGTTGATGATGACCACCGAGGAGCAGACCATCGAGACCTCGGGCAGGATGTGCGTCGACAGGATCACCGTGTGGTCGCCGGCCAGTGACTTGATCAGGTCGCGGATCTCGGTGATCTGCTTGGGATCGAGCCCGATGGTCGGCTCGTCCAGGATGAGCACCGCCGGATCGCTCACGATCGCCTGCGCCAGGCCCACCCGCTGACGGTAGCCCTTCGACAGCTTTCCGATCAGGCGGTTCTGGACGTCGAGGATGCGGCAGCGCTCCATGGCCTCGACCACGCGCCTCTTGCGGTCGCTGCGCGGCACGCCTTTGATCTCCGCGACGAATTCCAGGTACGGCCCCACGCGCAGGTCCGTGTAGAGCGGCACGTTCTCCGGCAGGTAGCCGATGCGTCGCCGCACCTCGAGCGACTCGGCGAAGACGTCGTAGCCGGCGACCTTGGCGGTGCCACCGCTGGCGGGCATGAAGCAGGACAGGATCCGCATCGTCGTCGACTTGCCGGCGCCGTTGGGACCGAGGAAGCCGACGATCTCGCCCGGCGCGACGGTGAACGACACGTCACGGATCGCGGTGATGGGACCGTAGTGTTTCGTGAGGTTGTGAACTTCGATCATCCGGCCGACTCGGGATTATACCGCCGACGGCGACGAGAGCAACGTCACGGGCATGATTGCCGCCAGCCAGTCGGGGACGGCGATCATCTTCGAGGTCGCCGGGTCCCAGCAGGCGTGCAGCGTCGAGCCCGACGCCACGCGCTCACCGCGCTCGTTCACCAGCTCGTAGCCGAAGCGGAACGATGCCCGCTTGCGCTCGGCGATCCAGCAGCGCGCCTCGAGCAGGTCGTCGAGGAGCGCGGGCTTGTGGTAGCGCACGACGGCCTCGACGACGGGCATGTGGACCTTCTGGTCGACGTCGGACATCGCCTGGCCCTGTTGACGCAGGAACTCCACGCGCGCCACCTCGAAGTACGTCAGGTAGTTGCCGTAATAGACGACCTTCATGCAGTCGGTCTCGGCGTAGCGCACCCGGATCTTCGTCGTGGCGATCACAGGTACTGGCCGTAGCGGATCTTCTCGACCACGCCGCGGACGCGCTTGTAGCGGTCGATGGCCTCGAGGAGATCCTGCGTGCTCACGAGCGAGGCCTCGGCTCCGTCGGCCGCGCGGTGCACCTTCTCTTCGAGCGCGCGGCGCAGGATCTCGGTGATGTCGGCGCCGCTCATGCCGCCCATCATCGGCAGCGCCTTGCGATAGTCGATCGGCTCGAACAGCTCGCGGCCGGCCGTCTTTTCCATCCGCGTCTTGAGCAGCTCGAGAATCTCGCGCTGCTCGTCGGCATCCGGCAGTGCCACCTCCACCAGATGATCGAGCCGCCCGGGCGCGACGAGCGCCGAGTCAACGGCGTCGGTGCGGCTCGTCGAGGCGATCACGAGAACGCGCGCGCTCTCGGCCAAGCCATCCAGCCGCTCGCACAGCGTGGCCACCAGTCGGGCACTCGCCTCGCGGGCCTGGGGCGGTGGCAGCAGATGCTCGAGCGAGAGCGCCTCCGCCTCGTCCAGGAAGAGCACCGCCTTGCCCTCCCCGGCGGCGATACGCAGGATCTCCTGGAGCAGCTCGCCGGTGTTGGCGGCGAACTTCGAGGTCAGGTTGAAGAGCTTGACGTGATAGAAGATCGCTCCCGCCGAGGCCGCGAGCGCGCGCGCGAGCTTGGACTTGCCGGTGCCGGGCGGTCCGTACAGCAGGACGCCCTTGGGCGGGGTGATCCCCCACTGCTGATAGAGCTCGGGCTTGGTCAGCGCGTAGGCGAAGCCCCGCAGCGTGGCCTTGGCCTGCGTGAGGCCGCCGACGTCGTCGAAGGACACGCTGGGCTGGATGTCGGTCTCGACGCGGCCCGTGAGATCGCCGAACTTCTCGCCGAGCTTGGCAAAGACGTCCTCGATCCGGCGCTGCAGCGCCCAGCGGAGATCGTCGGTTTCGAGCTTGGACATCGCTCGCCAGTATACCCGGCCGCCTCAGGCGCGCGCGGGCGCCGGGCGCGGCAGTCCCATCGACAGGGCGGCGCCGGCGAGCAGCGAGGAGGCCAGGATCGTCCACATCGAGGCGTAGCCGAGCGCGTGCGCGATCCAGCCGAATGTGAACGCGCCGGCCGCCTGACCCACCAGGAACATCGCGCTGAACACGCCGACGGCCGTCGCGCGCCGCCGCGCGGGCGCCAGGTCGGTCACCAGCGCGGCGAGGCCGGGATAGAGGAAGCCGTGGGCGCCGCCCGACAGCAGGCCGGCAAGAAACAGCACGGGCACCACCGGCACCGTGCTGGTCCGCGTGACCAGGATGCCGACGACCGCCAGCAGGGCCGGCGCGCTCGCCTGCAGGAACATCGACGGGACGATGACGGCGCGTCGGCCATGCGTGTCGATGAGGCGCCCGCCGAACACGCGCACGGCGACGGCGGCGCCCGCGTACGCCGTGTAGAAGAGCGACAGCGTGGTGACGGCGAGGCTCTGGGCGAACGTCGGCAGGAACGCGAAAATCGTGCCGGAGCCGAGGCCGAAGAACACGCTCACGACCATGTGGCGCTGCACGACGTCCTCGAGCCCGGCGAGCATCCAGCCGGGCGCGGGCGCGGTGGCGGCGGCGCGCCGGGCGCGGCCGAGCCGCAGGACGAGCGCCAGCGGCACGGCCCCCAGCAGCGCGGAGATCGCGAACAGCGTCCGGAACCCGAGCCGGCGCACGATCCACTCACCGAAGAGCGGCGCCACCGCAGTCGCCACGAAGCCGGAGACGCCGAAGATGCCGAGCGCCCAGCCACGCTGCGTCGCGGGCACGAGATCGACGACGAACGAGAACATCGCGACGAAGTACACGGAGAAGCCGACGCCGTGCAGCGCGCGCACGAGCGCGAAGACGCCGATGGAGTCGAAGAACAGCGGCAGCAAGGAGGCCATGAGCACGAGCGTGGTCCCGGCGATCATGAACGCGCGCCGGCCCAGCGCGTCGACCCACGGGCCGACCAGCGGCTGGCACACGATGCCGACCGCGCTGAACACCCCCATGACGATGCCGATCGCGATCTCGGTGCCGCCGAGCGCGTGGATGTGCAGGGGCAGCAGGACATAGCCGTTCAGGCTGAGACTGAAGAAGAAATTGGTCAGCGTCGCCCGCACGAAGGCGTTGTGTGCGAGAATCGGCGACGGCACGCGGCCGATTATCGCATGAGGACCATCGACGCCACGCTGCGCGGCGCCGTCGCCGGTGCCGGCGACGACCTCACGCTCACGCTCGATCCTGCCTTCCAGGGCCTCCCCGACGCCGCCCACGGCGGCTCGGTGCTCGCGCTGTTCGAGACGCTCGCGTCGCGACGCGGCGCGCGCACGGTACGCGGCCATTATCTGCGCCGCGTGCCGCTCGGCGTTCCGCTGGTGCTCACGCTGACGCACGAGGCGGATGCGCTCGGCTGCCGTGTCGCGGATCACACCGGCGCCGTGCTCGTGACCGGTCGCGTCGGCGCCGCCGAGACGACCGACGGCAAATCGTCTGATGCGCCGGGAGCCGACGCGGCCCCGCTGCCCGTCTCGCTGACCTGCTTCGCGTGCGGCATCGACAATCCCCACGGTCTGCGGGCGCGGCTGACGTTCGATGCGCGCGCCGTCGGCGGCGCGTGGACGCCGCCCGCGGAGTTCCGGGATCACGACGGCGGGCTCGCCACGATCGCGCTCACGACGCTGCTCGACGAGGCGGCGTTCTGGCTCGGCGCCCTTGCCAGCGGCGAGTCCGGCATGACGACGGAGCTGACGGTGACGCTCCACGGAGATCCGATCGCCGCCGGCGCCATCGTCGTGGTCGGTGAGCGCGCCGCCACGCGGCCACGCGCGGACGACCCGCGCTACTGGGAGACGCGTCTGCACGCGCGCGACCAGGCGGGACGGCCGCTCGCGACGGCCGCGATCACCTTCGCGGCCATGAGGGGCGCCGCCCGTCGGCTCGTCACCGGCCTGCTCGCGCTCAACCCGCCGGACGTCGTGCGCCGCGTCTTTCCCGCCTACTGCGCGTAAGCGCACGCGCCGCCCGGCCCGGCGCAAAAGCTCCGACTCCACGGCTGCGCTTGCTACGCTCGAACGAGGCGCGGCGCCTGCGCCGTGCGGGGAGGCCACGATGGAGGACGAGCGATACGAGGCGATCGTGCGGCGGGTCGAGCGAGTCGAGCGCGATCTGCGCCGCTGGCGCCGCGTCGCCACCGTGTTGGCGGTGGGCGCCGTCGGGCTCGCGACCGTCGCGGCCGGCGGCACGCGGGGCCGCGTGGTGGAGGCGCAGAAGTTCGTGGTCAGGGATCTCGCCGGTCGCATCCGTGCGGAGCTCGGCCCGAGCGACAGCGACAGGCAGCTCGCGCTGCGCTTTCGGGATCTGGCGGGGTCGCCGCGTGTCACGCTCGGCATGGAGGACGAGACCGCGGTGCTCGTACTCGCGGACAAAACGGGCCGCCCGCGCGCGGGTCTCGTGACGCTGGCGCAGGGCGTCCCGGGCCTCACGCTCTACGACACCACCGGACGCGCGCGCCTCGAGCTCGGGGTCATCCGTGAAGGCCAGCCGAGCGTGCGCCTGTTCGACGCGCGCGGCGGCGCGGCGTGGAAGGCGCCGTGAGACGGAAGAGGACGCGCTACACGACGCCGCGCGCGCGCAGGGCCGCCAGCTCGTCGCGAGTCAGCCCCAGCCGCCCGCAGTAGACCTCCTCGTTGTCGGCGCCGACCTCGAGCGCCCCGGCGTGGCGCACCTCGCCCGGCGTCAGCGACAGGCGCGGCACGACGCCGACCATGGCGAGCATGCCGCCGAGCGGGCTCGGCAGCGTGAGAATGTTGTCGCGCGCGCGCACCTGCGCGTCCTCGAAGATGTCGCGCACGCTCGCGACGCGCGAGCATGGCACCTCGGCGGCGTCGAGACGCGCCAGCGCCTCGCTCGCGTCGAGGGCCCCGACCCAGCGTCCGACCGACGCGTCGACCTCGTCGCGCCGCGCCAGCCGTGCCGCCATCGTCGGAAACTCCGTGACGAGCGCCGGTTGACCCATGGCCTTGACGGCCAGCCGCTCGAACATGCGATCGTTGGTGCACGCGATCGCGATCCAGCCGGCGTCGCGCGTGGCGTAGTGATTGTGGGGCACGACGTACTCCGTGGCCGAGCCGATCCGCTCGCGCACGTAGCCGGTCGCGCCGTAGACGGGGATGAGCTCGTCCAGCATGCGCAGCATCGGCTCATAGAGGCCGATGTCGACCACCTGCCCCTCGCCCGTGCGGTCGCGATGGCGCAGCGCCGTCAGCGTGCCGAAGGCCCCGAACGCGCCCGCGAGATAGTCGGGAATCGTCGGGGTGCCCGGGCTCACCGGTGGTCGATCGGGATGGCCGGACAGATAGGACGCGCCGCTCACCGCGGCGGCGATGCGGCCGAAGCCCGGACGTCCTCGCGCCGGCCCCGACTGGCCGAATGCGGAGATGCGGACCATCACGAGGCCGCGGTTCACCGCGTGGAGCTCGTCCCACCCGAGGCCCCAGCGCTCCATTGTTCCGGGACGGAAATTCTCGGCGAGCACGTCGGCGGAGGCGGCGAGACGCTTCAGCAGCGCCTGGCCCTCGGGCACGCGGAGGTTGCAGGTGATCGACTGCTTGTTGCGCGACTCGACCAGCCACCAGTCCGGCTGCCCGCTCGCCGCGCGCCGGCCGAGGCGACGCAGATCGTCGCCGATCCCGGGCTGCTCGATCTTGATCACGGAGGCGCCGAACTCGCCGAGCAGCGTGCAGCAGAACGGCGCGGCGACGAACGTCGCGCAGTCGAGCACGGTCAGCCCGTCGAGCGCTTGCATTTCTCGGCGTCCACCCAGGCCTGCCACTCTTCCGGCGTGTGACCGATCGTGACCTTCGCGCCGTTGCGGATGAGCGGCGTGCGCAGCAGGCGCGGCGCCGTCAGCGCGCGCTCGAGCAGGCGCTGGGGTGAGTCGAGCGCGACGCGCAGCCCCATCGCCACGTAGGTAGCGCTCTCCTTGTCGACGACCGCGGCCGGCCCGAAGCGTTCGGCGAAGCGCCGCAGCTCGCCCTTCGAGGCGGGGCGCTCGTCGAGATCGACGAAATGCACGGCGATCCGGCGCTCCGCGAAAAAGCGCTGCGCTTTGCGGGTGTCCTGACAGTCGTGGAACCCGAAAATCTGGATGTTCATTGTAACGGGGTCGGCGAGGCCGGCTTTGACCGTGGGTGGCCTGTTCTAGGCACGACCCGGCTCCGTGCGCTTCGGCGAGGCCGGCTTTGACCGTGGGTGGCCTGTTCTAGGCACGACCCGGCTCCGTGCGCTTCGGCGTGTGTCCGGGTTGCTGCTCGCTCGCTCGCTGGGCGGCGGCTTTCAATTCTTCCCACACGCTCATCGGGACCGGCGGATGACCGAGCTGGTTCGTTCGGCCACTGCGCTCGCCGTGATAATCCGAGCCGCCGGTGGCGACGAGACGATGGGCGCGGCAGAGGTCCTTGTAGTGCGCCGTCTGCGCCGCCGAGTGCTCGGCGTAGATCGCCTCGATGCCCAGCAGCCCCGCCTCGATCAGCTCGGGAATGAGCGCGTCGCGATCCGCCAGCCCGGGATGCGCGAAGACCGGAACGCCGCGCGCGCGGCGAATCAGCCGAACCGCGTCCGCGGGCGTGAGCCGCCTGCGGGGAACGTTCGCGGGGCCGTTGGTATGCAGATAGCGGTCGAACGCTTCTCGCACGGACGTCACATAGCCGCGCTGCACCATCACCTGCGCCACGTGCGGCCGTCCGGCCGAACCCTCCTTCACGAGCGCGAACACTTCGGCGGGATCGATCGGCATGCCGAGCTCGGCGAGCCGCGCGGCGATGCGATGCACGCGCGCCGCGCGCTCGACACGCTGCTCACGCAGGAAGTCCTGAAACCAGGCCGCCTCGGTGTCGACGTAGTAGCCGAGGATGTGCACCTCGGCGCCGGGCACGTCGCAATTGATCTCGAGGCCCGGCACGATGGTCAGCGGCGGGTGCCGCGTGGCCTCGTCGATGGCGTCGCGCAGCCCGTCGGTCGAATCGTGATCCGTCACCGCGAGCACGCGCACGCCGCGCTGCGCGGCCGCCCGCACCAGCTCGCGCGGCGTCAGTGTGCCGTCGGACGCCGTCGTGTGCGAGTGCAGGTCTACGCCGCCGGTCATGTGTACTGGGGGCCCCGACATGGCCCCCAGACCCCCAGACGCTCGGAACCGCGCCGGCGCAGTCGTCGCGGTCCTCGGTCACGGCGTGCGCGACATCGGGGGCCCCGACATGGCCCCCAGACCCCCAGACGCTCGGAACCGCGCCGGCGCAGCCGTCGCGGTCCTCGGTCACGGCGTGTTGCGCCCGGG
>Ga0209474_10004957_pt1 | contig 11414 bp, 11 predicted proteins | sample GraSoiAngelo_145_FD_185902 | JGI IMG/M metagenome (GOLD analysis project Ga0209474, IMG submission 185902) | Grasslands soil microbial communities from the Angelo Coastal Reserve, California, USA - 14_1009_05_20cm (SPAdes) (version 2) | ecosystem: Environmental > Terrestrial > Soil > Grasslands...
TTGCGTGAACGAGTACACCGGAGATCCTGTCGGACCGGCCGGGCGCGTCAAAGGTATCGTCCACCGACGAGCTGTGCACGTCCCCCACGAGCACGAAGCTACCTTGGACCGCTTGTGCGCCCGTGGCATCCAGCAACGGCCCGTCGTCCCACTTCGGCCTGATCGCCGTACGCGCGATGTAGTCGACGAAGTGGTAGTCCAGGGCGAATTCGACCACCCTGTGAGCGTCATCAATCGATCGTTCGGCGACGAGATCCGAGATCGAGCTCCACCGCGAAGCGTCGGCCAGCAGGTTCGCGTTGCGGTGGCTGGACCGGGATGCGAGCTTGAACGCCATCGACGCGAGGTCGTCGGTGCGGCTGGCGGTCGATGACGGCGGCGCATCTGGCTTTGAAAAGTACAGCGGGTACGGCCCGGGCATACTCTTTTCGGTAATCGTCGCCGCGTCACGCGGGATGAGGATGGACGCGGCGAGGTCCGCATACTGCGGCCGGCCGAGCCAGGCGTCCCGTCCGGCGCGTGCCATTCGAACAACCCCGAGGAAAACCGGTATGCCCAGATTCCGGCACCGATCGAAAAACTGGGGGTCGCCCGCATCGATGAACTGATTGTCTTGCGGCGAGAAATCGACGTCGATCCCGACTGCTTTCGCGTGGGCGGCTTTCAGCGCGTTGAGAAGTTTCTCCAGCGGGTCGCGCGGCGTGATGTCGTTTTGCGGCTGCAGGTCACTCATGTCGATGACAACGAGACGCTCGGGCACGTCGTCGGAGATCAGGGTGAGCCCCCACTGCAGTGCGTCGTAGCCGTAGCGCTCGAGCGCTCGGATGGGGCCGTACGCGTCGAACGCCTTTTGAAGCAGCACCACGGCCAGGAGCAAGACGAACAGCCGCACGATCGCGAAAAACCGACCGGTGACCTTTGTCGCTTTCCGAACGAGTCCGGAAAACCAAACGGTGCGCTTGGCCATTGTGAAGCCGGGAGTATAACAACGCGCTGGCGCCTCGACGCAGAATTCCTTGACGCCAAGGAAGCTCGAACTATAGCGATGGCTACGCCGTTCGATATGTCCCATCCGACCTCGCTGACCGTGATGACGTTCAACATCCGCTACGACGAGGAGGCGGACGGCCGTCATGCCTGGCCGCATCGCCGGCAGGCCGTCCTGCAGACGATCCGCGCCCACGATCCGGATCTCCTCGGCCTGCAGGAGCCGGACGCGGGGCAGTGGCAGGACTTCGTCGCCGGGCTGCCCGCGCTCTCCGCGTTCGGCCTGTCGGGCGCCGAGTCGGAGGACGGCGCGTCGCACGGCGGGCTCTTCCGCGCCGGCCGGTTCGCGGCGATCGACGCGGGCGTGTTCTGGCTCTCGGAGACGCCGTCGGCGCCGTACAGCATTTCGTGGCCGAACGATTGGGGACCGCGCGCGTGCAGCTGGGTCGCGCTCGAAGACGATGCGGCGGGCGAGCAGATCGTCTTCGCCTCCACGCATCTCGACACCAACGCCGGCGCGTGGCTGCCGTCGGCGCGCGTGCTGCACGCCGAGCTCGACGCCGCCGCGCGCGGACGGCCGGTCGTGCTGGTCGGCGACTTCAACTGCGCCGCCGGCACCGACGCGCATCGCTACCTCACGCGCGAAGCCGGGTTTCGCGACGCATGGCTCGAAGCCGGGAACACGGACGCCGGCGTGCTGACGTTCAACGGGTTCACACCCGTCACCGAACTGCCCGGCAATCCGGAGGCGCTGCGGCGGTGGCTCGACGCCTCGACGCCGAGTGGCATGTTCGCGGGCGCGCGCGACAACTACCGGATCGACTGGATCCTGCTCCGCGGCGCCGTCGTCGCGCGCGAGGCGCGCATCGACGCTCGCCTGCGCGACGGCGTCCTGCCGAGCGATCACTACCCGGTCGTCGCGCGCATCGACTACGCGCGGCAGCCGGCCGACCCGCATCTCGCGCGCAGGCCGCCGCCGCAGCTATGATCGATCCGATGACCGACGCGCAGGATCCGATCGCGCTGTTCTCGGAGCGGTTCGGGCAGGCGGCGACGACGTGCCGCGAGCCCGACGCGATGGTGCTCTCGACGGTGGACGCCGACGGGCGGCCGTCGGGACGATTCGTGCTGCTCAAAGCGGTCGATGCGCGCGGGTTCGTCTTCTACACGAACATGGCGAGCCGCAAGGCGCGCGAGCTCCTCGCGAACCCGTCCGCCTCGCTCACCTTCTACTGGCCGCCCGACGCGCAGGTGCGCATCGAAGGCCGCGCCGAGCGCGTGGCCGACGCCGAGGCCGACGTGTATTTCGCCACGCGGCCGCGGGAGTTCCAGCTCGGCGCGTGGGCGTCGAAGCAGAGCGGCGCGCTCGCGTCGCGCGCGGCGCTCGACGATCGCGTGCGCGAGGCGACGGCGCGGTTCCTGGGATCGGCCGTCGCGCGGCCGCCTTTCTGGAGCGGCTTCCGCATCGTGCCCGATCGGATCGAGTTCTGGACGCGCGATCCCCACCGCCTCCACGATCGTGTCCTGTACGAGCGCCGTGACGGCGGCGCGTGGGTTCGATCGCTGCTGTTCCCGTGATATATCTCGCAGCCGGACATCGCTGATGCCGATTCAGATTCCTCAGAAGGACGGCCGCCGCTGGGATCTCGTCGCGCTCGGCGAAGTGATGCTGCGGCTCGATCCGGGCGAAGGGCGCATCCATACGGCGCGGCAGTTTCGCGTGTGGGAAGGCGGCGGCGAATACAACGTCGCGCGCGGCTTGAAGCGCTGCTTCGGGATGGAGACGGCGCTCGTGTCGGCGTTCGTTGACAACCCCGTGGGACGCCTCGTGCAGGATCTCATCTACCAGGGCGGCGTCGATCAGTCGTACGTGCGATGGGTGAAGAACGACGGCGTCGGCCGCGAGAGCCGCAACGGCCTCAACTTCGTCGAGCGCGGCTTCGGCCTGCGCGCCGGCGTCGGCTGCTCCGATCGCGGCCACACGGCGATCTCGCAGCTCGCGGCGGGCGACGTCGACTGGAGCGCGATTTTCGATCGCGATCGCGCGCGCTGGCTGCACACGGGCGGCATCTTCTGCGCGCTCTCCGAGACCACGCCCGCCGTCGCGCGTGAGGCGATGGAAGCGGCCCGGCGGAGCGGCGCGATCGTCTCCTTCGATCTCAACTACCGCGAGTCGCTCTGGCGCGCCGTCGGCGGGCACGCGCGCGCGATTGCCGTCAACCGCAGCCTGGTGCCGCTCGTCGACGTCCTCATCGGCAACGAAGAGGATTTTTCCGCCGCGCTCGGCTTCGAGGTGCGCGGCGTCTCCACCGAGTTCGCCGATCTCGATCTGGATCACTTCAAGGCGATGATCCTGCAGGTCGTGCGGGAATTTCCGAACCTGACGGCGGTCGCGACGACGCTGCGGCACGCGAAGACGGCGACGGTGAACGACTGGTCGGCGCTCTGCTGGTGCGGCGGCGAGTTCTTCGCCTCGACGCCGCGCCGGAACCTCGAGATCCTCGATCGCATCGGCGGCGGCGACTCGTTCGCGTCGGGTTTCATCTACGGTCTGATGACGAGCCGCGGGCCGCAGTGGGCGGTCGAGTGCGGCGCGGCGCACGGCGCGCTCGCGATGACGACGCCCGGCGACACGAGCATGGCGACGCTGGCCGAGGTCGAGCGCGTCATGAAGGGCGGAACGGCGCGCGTCTCACGCTGATGCGCATCGCCGCGCAATCGTCCAGGCCTCGTCGTCCACCTCGATCCCCTGCTGCAGGTGCTGCCGCCGCGCGGCGAGCGTGCGCTCGCCTGGATAGCGCGCCTGCACGCTCGCGACGACCGCATCGGCGACGCCATCGATGGCCGCGCCCTCGAGCGACGCCGGATCGATCGCGATGAACACCTGGGAGAGCCCCGTCTCCTGCTCGGGATCGGCCCCGATCTCGTGCGTCGCGCGGCCGCCGGCGAGCGCCGCCGCGATGATGTCGAGGACGATCGCCAGGCCCGATCCTTTCCAGAAGCCGATCGGCAACGGCCGGCGCGACGCCTCGATCGCCGCGGGGTCGTCGGTGAGCCGCCCGTCGCGATCGAAGCCGCCGGCGACCGGGAGCCGCTCGCCGCGGGCGCGGTAGCTCGCGAGCGCGCCGTACGAGAACTGCGACATCGCCATGTCGAGCACGACGTGGCCGCGCGCGCGCGGCACCGCGACGACCAGCGGGTTGTTGCCGATCCGCGGCGACGCCGCGCCCCACGGCGGCAGGTTCGGCAGCGTGTTGGTCCAGCACAGCGCGATCGCGCCGGCGTCGGCGGCCTGCCAGCCGTAGGAGCCGCCGCGCATCCAGTGATTCGTGTTGCCGAGCGCCACGCACGCGATGCCGCTCGCGCGCGCTCCCGCGATCGCCGTCTGCATCGCGTCGAACGCGTTCAGCGCGCCGACGCCGCGCCGTCCGTCCCACCGCTCGAGCGCGCCCCGGCCGGCGACGCGAATCGCGCGGGCGCGCGGATCGATCGCGCCGCGTCGGATCATCGACGCGACGCGCGGAAACAGATTGAGCCCGTGCGAGGGGACGCCGTCGCGCGTGGAGTCGGCAATCAGCTGCGCGCAGCGCGGCGCGCGATCCGGTTCCAGGCCGAGGGCGGCGAGCGCGCGCTCGAGCGTGCCGGCGAGCTCGGCGTACGACACGATCATCGCCGGCCTCGCGCGGGCCGCGCGGGCCGCGCTGTGTGGAAGCCGTTGCCCGCGCGCGACATGGCGGTAATAATACCCGCGCCATGCAGGCGCTGCTCGTCGCCGCGCTCCTCACCGCCGCGCAACCGGCGCCGGCGCCGCCGCTCGTGCAGGAGCCGCAGACGATCCTGCTGTGGCCCTCGGGCGCGCCCGGCGCGATCGGCGACGAGGATCGGGACAAGCCGGCGCTGACGATCTACATGCCGCCGAACACGACGGGGCCGATGAGCGCCGTCATCGTCGCGCCCGGCGGCAGCTACGCGCGGCTGTCGATGAACCTCGAAGGGCGCGCGCCGGCGAACTACCTCAACACGCTCGGCATCGCGGCGTTCGTGCTTCGCTATCGGCTCGGGCCCCGGTATCACCATCCGATCGAGCTCGGCGACGCTCAGCGCGCGATACGTACCGTGCGCGCGCGCGCGGCGGAGTGGCACATCGCGCCGGATCGAATCGGCTTCATGGGATTCTCGGCGGGCGGCCACCTCGCGTCCTCGGTCTCGACGCACTTCGACAACGGCAAGGCCGACGCGGCCGACGCGATCGATCGCGCCGGCAGCCGGCCCGATTTCGCGATCCTCGCGTATCCGGTCATCTCGTTGGTCGAGCCGTGGACGCATCAGGGATCGAAGACGAATCTGCTCGGCGACGCACCCGACGCCGCGCTCGCGCGCAGCCTGTCGAGCGAGACGCAGGTCACGGCGTCGACGCCGCCGACGTTCATCTATCACACGAACGCCGACACGGTCGTTCCGGTCGAGAACGCCGTCGCGTATTTCCTCGCGCTGCGCAGAGCCGGCGTGACGGCAGAGATGCACGTCTTTCGAAACGGCGCGCACGGCAGCGGCCTTGCGCAGCAGGATCCGGCGCTCGCCGAGTGGCCGCGGCTCCTCGCGAACTGGCTGCGCGCCGGGGGCTTCGCGAAATGATCGTCGGTCCACCACTCGGCGGAGAACCACGATGAAGAGAGCGCTCTTCGCGGCATGCGCGCTGCTGGCCGCGGCGTCGGTCGGCGGCGATCAGTCGGCGTTCGGCGATTACCACGCCGATCGACCGGGCGCGCGGCATCACATCACCGTCGCCGATCTGCCGGCGCCGTACGCGACGGGCTCGGCGAGCAACTCGCCGAGCACCGTGCCGCGTCCCGCCGCCGCGATGCCGCAGGCGATGCCCGGCTACACAGTCTCGCTGTATGCGGACGCGCTCGAGAATCCACGCCTGATGCGCACGGCGCCGAACGGCGACATCTTCGTCGCGGAGAGCCGGCCCGGCCGCATCAAGGTCCTCCGCGGCCGCGACGCCGCCGGACGCGCGCAGACGACGGAGGTCTTTGCGAGCGGGTTGTCGCGGCCGTTCGGCATCGCGTTCTATCCGCCCGGGCCGAATCCGACGCACGTCTACGTCGGCAACACGGACAGCGTCGTCCGGTTTCCGTATCGCGGCGGCGATCTGAAGGCGCGCAGCGGCGCGGAAACGATTGCGGCCGTGCCGACGAGCACGCCGCCCGGCCGCGGCCACTGGTCGCGCGACGTCGTCTTCTCGCGCGACGGGCGGAAGATGTACGTGTCGGTCGGCTCGCTGACCAACGTCGACGACGTCGAATCGAATCCCGGCGAGAAAGATCGCGCGACGGTGCTCGAGTTCAATCCCGACGGCAGCGGACGCCGGGTCTACGCGTCGGGGATCCGCAATCCTGTCGGCCTCGCCGTGCATCCGCAGACCGGCGACGTCTGGGTCTCGGTGAACGAACGTGATGCGCTCGGCGACAACCTCGTGCCCGACTACATCTCGCACATCGAGCCGGGCGGCTTCTACGGCTGGCCGTGGTTCTATATCGGCGGCCATCAGGATCCGCGTCACGCGGGCAAACATCCGGAGCTGACATCGACGGTGAAGGTGCCCGACGTCCTGCTGCAGCCGCACAGCGCGTCGCTCGAGCTGCTGTTCTACACCGGCACGCAGTTCGCGCCCGAGCATCGCAGCAGCATCTTCGCCGCCGAGCACGGATCGTGGAACCGCGTCGTGCGCACGGGCTACAAGGTGATTCGCGTGCCGCTCGAGAACGGCGCCCCGACCGGCGAGTACGAAGACTTCCTCACCGGCTTCGTCGTCGACAACGGACATGTGTGGGGGCGCCCGGTCGGCGTCGCGATGGCCTCCGACGGCGCGCTGCTCGTCAGCGACGACGGATCGAACGCGATCTGGCGCGTGGGCTACGGCGGGAAATAGCGGCTCGATGATCCAGGTCGATCGGCGCCGCGCTCCGCGCGATCTGCTGCCGAAGATCGCGCGCGTGTTCGCGGCGTCGGCCGCGAAGATTCGTTCGATCGAGCGCACGTGGCGCCCCGAGGACGGCGCGCCGGTCTTCACGGTCGACGGCGTGTACCGCGCACGCGGCTGGACCGACTGGACGCAGGGCTTTCAATTCGGATCGGCGCTCCTGCAGTTCGACGCGACGGACGACCGCGAATTCCTCGAGCTCGGGCGCGCGCGCACGATCGAGCGGATGGCGCCGCACCTCACGCACGCCGGCGTCCACGATCACGGGTTCAACAACGTCAGCACCTACGGCACGCTGTGGCGGCTCGCGCGTGAAGCGCGGCTCGACGCACAGGAGTGGGAGCGCCGCCTGTACGAGCTCGCGCTCGAGGCGAGCGGCGCGACGCAGGCGCGCCGGTGGACGCGGCTTCCCGACGGCGGGTTCATCCACTCGTTCAACGGCGCGCACTCGCTGTTCGTCGACACGATGCGCTCGCTGCGCGCGCTGGCGCTCGGCCACCTGCTCGGCCAGCCGCTCATGGCGGAGCAGGACGAGCGTATCAGCCTGCTCGAACGGCTCGTGCAGCACGCGCGCGCGACGGCGACCTACAACGTCTATTTCGGCCGCGGCCGCGATCGCTTCGACGTGCGCGGGCGCGTCGCGCACGAATCGCTCTTCAATGCGGCCAACGGCAGCTACCGCGGTCCGAGCACGCAGCAGGGCTACTCGCCGTTCTCGACGTGGACGCGCGGGCTCGCGTGGGCGATGCTCGGCTTCGCCGAACAGATCGAGTTCGTCGAGTCGTTGGACGACGACGCGCTCGCGCCGTGCGGAGGGCGATCGCAGGTGGACACGATGCTCGTCGAAGCCGCGCGTGCCACGAGCGATCACTACCTCGACGTCGCGGCCGCCGACGGCGTTCCGTACTGGGACGCCGGCGCGCCGGGGCTCGCGGCGCTCGACGGATGGCGCGATCGCCCTGCGGATCCCTTCAACGATCTCGAGCCGGTGGACAGCTCGGCGGCGGCGATCGCCGCGCAGGGATTGCTGCGGCTTGGCCGCGTGCTCGCGCGGCGCGGAGCGGCGGCGGATGCCGATCGCTACGAACAAGCCGGGCTCCGCGTGCTCGACACACTGTTGGACGAGCCGTACCTGAGCCTCGACGATCGTCACCAGGGGCTGCTGCTGCACTCGGTCTATCACTGGCCGAACGGATGGGATCATGTGCCGGCGGGGTCGCGGATCCCGCGCGGCGAGTCGAGCCAGTGGGGCGACTATCACGCGCGCGAGGCGGCGCTCTACGTGAAGCGGCTCGCCGAAGGCGCGCCGTACCTGACGTTTTTTGGAGGCGCGCGTGGCTGATCGCGTCGCCTTCGTCACGGGCGGGACGCGCGGGATCGGGCTCGGGATCGCGCGCGCGCTCGCGCGCGAGCGCTGGACGCTTGCGCTCGGCGGGACGCGCCCGGACGCCGACGTCGCCGATGTGCTCGTCGCGCTGCGCGAGGAAGGCGTCGAGGTGCAGTACGTGCGCGGCGACGTCGCAGAGCCCTCCGACCGCGCGCGTACGCTCGCCGCCCTGCGCGATCGATTCGGCGCCGTGAACGCGCTGGTGAACAACGCCGGCCGCGCGGCGCGCGTCCGCGCCGATCTGCTCGACGCCGCCGAAGCGAGCTTCGAGGAGCTGCTGCGCACGAACCTGCAGGGTCCGTACTTCCTCACGCAGGCGATCGCGCGGGATCAGATCGCGCGGCGACAAGCCGATCGGTCCTTCACCGCGTCGATCGTCTTCGTCACGTCTGTGTCGGCCGCGATGGCGTCGACCAACCGCGGCGACTACTGCGTCAGCAAAGCGGGCCTCTCGATGGCGGCGCGGCTCTTCGCGGCGCGGCTCGCGCCGGAAGGGATTCCCGTCTTCGAGATCCGCCCGGGCATCATCGCCACCGACATGACGGCGGCCGTGCGCGATGTCTACGATCGACGGATCGCCGACGGGCTCGTGCCCGAGGCGCGCTGGGGAACGCCTGACGATGTCGGACGCGTGGCGGCGGCGTTGCTGCGAGGCGACGCGCCCTATGCGACCGGCACGATCGTGAACGTCGACGGCGGGCTGTCGATCGCGCGGCTGTGACGGCGTGGGTCACGACCGTCACACATCACAAAGGGCGACCGCTTCGCGGAGCGACGTCAGCGGATCGCGCGTCGGCACGAATTCGTGCGCGACGAAGCCTTGGAAACCAGTGCCGAGGATCGCGCGGCACACAGCCGCCCAGTTCACCTCCTGCGTGCCGTCGAGCTCGTGGCGCCCGGGCACGCCGCCGGTGTGGTAGTGGGCGATGTAGTCGTGCTGATCCCGAATCGTCTTGATCAGATCGCCTTCCATGATCTGCATGTGATAGATGTCGTACAGCAGCCTCACGCGCTGCGAGCCGACTGCCTTCACGATCTCCACGCCGAACGCCGTTCGATCGCCCTGATAGTCCGGGTGGTTCACCTTGCTGTTCAACAGCTCGACGCAGATCGTGACGCCGTGATCCTCGGCGATCTTCTTCACGCGGTTCAGTCCCGCGACGCAGTTCGCCTTCGCGGTCTCGTCGCTCATCCCGCGGCGGTTGCCGAAGAACGTGATCACGTTCGGCACCTGCATCTTCGCCGCGCGCGGGATCGTCTGCTCGAAGTTCTTGACGATCGCGTCGTGGTTCGCCGTCACGTTCAGGCCGTCGCGGATCGTGCCGCCGCCGGCGTACGCCATCGCGCAGATCAGCCCGTGGTCGCGCGCCACGGCCCAATCGGGCTCCTCGAGCAGATCGATCGCGGTCAGCCCCATGTCGGCGACTGCGCGGCAGAACTCCGGCATCGGAATGCTGTTGTAGCACCAGCGCGACACCGACTGCTTCAGCCGCCCGTTCTTGACGACGCGATCGGCGAGCGCGGCGAGGCGGGCGCGTGCGCCGAGCGGCGTGCTGTGCGCCGCGGCCGCGCCGGCGAGCGACGTGAGAAACGCGCGGCGCGTCGGATACGGCGCGCTCATTTCGCGGCACCCGGCACGGTCCAGCCGATCACGAAGTAGGTGGCTGGCGCGGCGCCGACGTTCGTCACGTTGTGCAGCTCGTTCGACGCCTGGAAGATGATCCCGCCCGCGCCGACGCGGCGCGTCGCGCCGTCCTGGAACGTTTCGAGCATGCCGTCTTTCACGATGAGCAACTCCTCGTGCTGATGCCGATGCGGCGCGTGCGGCGACTTGCCGGGCGCCAGCGTCGAGACATGAATCTCGAGCTCGTCGAGCGTCGGCGTCGGGGCCTGCATCACCTGGCGCACTGCGCCCCACTCGTTCGGTTTCGCGTCCGCCGACCACGCGTAGACCGTCGATTTCTGCAGGTGTCGCTGCGCCGCGAGCGTCGCGATCGAGCTGATGGCCGCGACCGAAGCGACGAGCAGGCCAAGCGCAACCGTCTTCATGCGGCACAGCGTACGCCAACTCGCGGTTTTGCGGTAAGGTTTGCGAGATGGAAAGACAACGCCGAGGGGGCAGAGGCCGCGGAGACGCCGAGCTGCGCGAAGGCGCCAAGGGCCGCACCGTTGCCTTTGCGTGCTTCTTTGCGTTCTTCGCGATCTCTGCCGCCTTTGCGTTCTCCGTCTCCGCTCAGCAGCAGGCGCTCACCCCGCCCCAGGATCCCGCGGCGGTGGACCGGGGCCGGATGCTTCTGTCGCAGGAGTGCGGCTTCTGCCACGGCGCGAACGCGCGCGGCGGATCGAGCGGACCGGATTTGACCCGCTCACAGCTCGTGCAGGAAGACGACAACGGCAAGCAGCTCGGCCCGTTCCTGCGCGTCGGCCGTCCCGATCGCGGCATGCCGAGCTTCAACTTCAGCACGGCGCAGGTGGAAGATCTCGCCAACTTCCTGCACGCGGAAATCTATCTCGCCGCGAATCGACGGCTCTACAAGATCCTCGACATCCTCGTCGGCGATCCGAAGGCAGGGCAGGCCTATTTCAGCGGCGCGGGCCGCTGCGCGGCGTGCCACTCGCCGACGGGCGATCTGGCCGGCATCGGCGCGAAGTACGACGCCACGACGCTGCAGGGCCGCATGGTCTATCCGCGCCGCGGCATCGTGCCCGGATCGCCCGCGCACGACGATCCCAACGCCGTGCGGGCGACGGTGACGCTGCCCTCGGGCGAAACGGCAACCGGCGCCGTCGTGCGGCTCACCGACTTCGAGGTGACGCTCTACGATTCGGCGACGAAGCAGCAGCGCTCGTTCCTGCGCAGCGGCGACACGCCGAAGCTGGTGGTCGTCGATCCGCTGCAGGCGCACATGGACCAGTTGCTGAAGTGGACCGACGCCGACATGCACAACGTGACGGCGTACCTCGCGAGCCTCAAATGAAACGAACGCCCTTTGCGCTCTTCGCGGTCGTTGCCGTCTTCGCGGTCTCTGCGATCGCCCAGACGCCGACCGATTC
>Ga0209474_10004958_pt1 | contig 11413 bp, 9 predicted proteins | sample GraSoiAngelo_145_FD_185902 | JGI IMG/M metagenome (GOLD analysis project Ga0209474, IMG submission 185902) | Grasslands soil microbial communities from the Angelo Coastal Reserve, California, USA - 14_1009_05_20cm (SPAdes) (version 2) | ecosystem: Environmental > Terrestrial > Soil > Grasslands ...
TTTCGCATAATCCTGTATTTCCTGGCGGCGCCGGCCCAAGTGTCTATACAAATCACTTGCAAAGTACCTTTCGATCGCCCTCGCCAAATCGGTTGGGTCTTCAGGCCTAAAAAGGAAGCCTGTCCTTCCCTCGACCATTTCGTCTTTAAGGGACCCTACGTTCGCCGCAAGGGCTGGAAGTCCAAAACTGTATCCGAGAAATAAGATCCCACTCTGATAGATGTCTCGATATGGCAACACAAGAACATCGGCAGCTTTAAAGTAGAGCTCCGTTTCTTCGTCCGGAATATGTTCCGCTCGAAGCAGCGCTCGTCCTTTCTGAACGTCCTCTCGAAGCGCCTCTCGAATGGGAAACCAATATCCTGCTTCGGTCGCTTCTTCCGGCCTGCCCGCAATCATCAGCCGGTAATTATCTGCGTGAGGCAAGCCCTTTTGAAAAGCTTCAACGAGGGTTTCCAGGCCCTTATAGGGCGTAATCCTTCCGAAGAACAAAATTGCTTTTTCATCGCGTCGAATGCTCAGGCGCTGCTTCGCCTCGTCTGGAGTCAGGCCTGTTTGCGGAGCAAAATTATTAATCCCCAGCGGTATCACGGAGATCCGCGCGGCTTGTACGCCAAACTCGCTGATGAGCTCCTGCTTCATCTTTTCCGTATGAACGAACGAATGATCGGCGAGCCGGTATTGGATTCGCAGCGTAAGACGATTGAGGGCGGTGTCCTTTTTATCGCGCTTCGCCGTGTTCACGTTGTGCACGGTAAGCACAACCTTTTTTCCCAGCAACTTGTAGTAGTAGGTGAGCAGTGTTCGGTCGAAATGCAGGAACTTGTTGTTCCACAGGATATGAAAGACCTTTGGCTTTGCTGTGGCGGCGTAGCTGATCAGCTTGGAGTAGTAGCCCAGAATCCTTGCGGTTTTCTTCAACAAGCTCACATGCGGATTCTGATCGCCCCTCAGTTTTAGAAATCTTAGCCGCGGAATGCCGCGGAACTCAGGGCTGTCGAGCTCATCACTGGCTATCAGGTCCAGCGCGATTCCTTTTGCGCTGAGTTCTGTTGCCAATCCGAACACGTACGGCTTATCGCTTCCGCCTGTAAGCAAACTCACCGCAATGTCATGGCCAGCAGATGAACCCTTCAAGTCAGAGAATTTCACTGGCTTCGGCTTCGCTTGATCAATGTCAACGGGCATGCTTATCTCTTGAATACCGGAAGAAGCGGTCGCCAGCTGTTGAAGACGGCGGAATCGCTTGTATCGCAGACAACTGGCGTTCCACCGCCGCTTCCACCATGGTCGTGGAGACTAGGTCCATGCAATTCGGCACAAAATCGCAAGTGGGCTTGTAACACACAAGACAATCCATCTGTGGAACGACTTTTTCTCCGAGCCCATACATTTCAATCTCGGCGGAGCTCGTCGGCCCGAACAAAATAACCGCTCGCCGCTTCAGCGCCAGCGCCAAATGCATCGCCAAAGTATCTCCGGCGACAACCACGTGGCACGCAGCAACAAAAGCGGCAAAGTGTCGCACCGTATTGTCGCAGCCCGTGTCAATCAAAGGTATCTTCGAGCCTGCCATCAGCCGGCGGTGGCGTTCACGCTCCTCGGGCCCTCCAAGCGGCACAAACTGCGCCTCGTGCCGCTTCGCCAGCCGCTCGACAAGCTCCAGATAGCCTTCCTCGCGCCACTGCTTCAGTTGCCAGCGCTGCCCTGCCCCGGTGTTCAAGCCGATGACCGGGCGAGACAAATCCACTCCGAGCCGCTCCAGATGCGCTCGGCCTCGGGCCCGCTCATCTTCGCTTAATTCGAGCACATAGCGATGTTCTGCCCCGGAGCACCCGATGATTTCCAGCATGATCTCCTGATAGGTTCTTGTGCCCTGGCGCTTGAGGTCGTCGAAGACGCCCATTTCAAGCCATTTTCGAGCAGCCGGATTTGTGGCTTGCACGTAACCTCTTGCGTCGAAGACAAAGCCATCCTTCTGCTTGGCATTGGCCATGCTGGCCAGCGCGGCGCTGATCTTGCCGGCGTCCAGATTGATGACGCGGTCGAAAGATCTCGTCTGAAGCTGAAGCAATGCGTCCGGCCCATATTCAAGGACTTCAGTGATGTAAGGATTGCGCTCCAAGAGCGAACGCGACTCCCGGCGCGTAATCCAGGTGATCGCAACGCCCGGATGCGCCTCAGCCAGCGCGGGAAGCAACGCTGTGGTCCGCAATACGTCGCCCATGGCGTCGAGCTTAATCATAAGCAGCCGCTGCTCGACTTTTTGATAATGGTCGCAGGTGCAGAGAACCCCGCTGTTCTTATGCCATACACAAGGACGGTCGCCGAGAAAGTACTTGCAATCGAAAGCAATCTCGCGCATGCCGCTACCCGGCTGAATGCCTTCGGCATTCTGCGAGTTCATTTTCATGATTAGCTCATTCCCTCTTCGAGGAGTTCACAGATCGCGTGTCCAATGGTGATGTGCATTTCTTGAATGCGCGCGGTGGATTTGGATGGAACGCACAAACATAGATCGCACGCTGCCCGCATCGCGCCGCCAGTTTCACCTGTCATGCCGATCACCGTGACTCTCTTTTGCCGAGCTTCTTCAATGGCGCGTAGAATATTCTTGCTTCCGCCGCTGGTGGAAATTGCAAGCAGGACATCGCCCGGCCGCGCATGAGCTGCAAGCTCCCGGGCAAAGACATACTCATATCCATAGTCGTTTCCAACAGCGGTGAGCGCCGAGGTGTTGGCGTGCAACGCAATGGCCGGGATAGGTCGCCGCTCGCGCAAAAAGCGACCGGTGAGTTCCGCCGCAATGTGCTGCGCATCAGCCGCCGATCCGCCATTCCCAGCGATGAGCAACTTGCCGGCCGCAGCCAAAGAAGCCCGGATCATGTCCACTGCTTTGGAAACGTCGGCAGTAAGCTGCGGGAGTAACTGGGCTACGAGCTGGTGCTCGTTCCATATCGCGGAAATCCTTTCGACTTGTTGTCTAGCGATTGCCACAATCCTTTGCTCTCCTGAGAACTTTGTGCCTCATTGAAGCTTTCTGAGGACTTCCGCCGGGGCGGGCTCCCGCCCAAATGATTCCTTGGCAGTATCTCTCACGACCTGCTCTAGAAACTCACCAAGAGCGGTGGAAAGTGCCCGCGTGCCATAAGCCGCTTGTGCAGCCTGCGGAGCCACTCGTTCATATTGGCCCTCCGCGATCACCTTCTTCAACGTCGCTGAAATCGTTTCCGGTACGTTGTCCGGCATATAAGTTATTCCGGCCTCCAGGTCCGATTCCAATTTGCCCATCGACGTCGTGACACAGTGGGCGCCGGCAGCAAGATACTCGATGATTTTGAACGCAAACACAATGCCTGGCGTTTTGCTAGCCGTGTGAGGATTAATGCAGATTTTAGCGGACGACATCAATTCCACGAGTTCCTTGCGAGTCACCAGACCATGAAAGACCACACCGGGAACATTTTCTGCCATTTGACGAAGTCTGTTGCTTAATTGACCCTGTCCGGTTATGTGCAATTCCCAATTATTGATGGGGGCGAACCGCCACGCCTCTATCAAATTGGCAACCCCGTTCGATTCAATGTGAGTGCCGGAAAAGAGTATCCGATTCGCTCTTTCTCGGACTAACTGTCGACCGGCTCCTGACAAATCGTCGCCTACTACGCCACGCAACAGCATTTTCGGAACGTTCTCTGGAATCTGAGAAAGCAGATATGGAGAAACGCCAATGCAGCCTGAGACCCTCCCCAACAGCCTCTTACAAACCTGATTGCGGTATTCGGAGAAGAAACTGCTGTCCTCCCCCCTGCCAACGACGCTCACAAATCGATCATCCTCATATTCGAGAATAGCGGGGATGCGAAGACGCTTCAGCGCGTATTTGGCGCACGCGACCTGCGGATCTTTAAGATTAAAGATAATTACGAGGTCGAAAGATGATGCCCGATGCCGAGCTTTTAGCAGCCGCAGGGTTTGGAAGCTCGACCAGAAACCATTGACCCGCCTGACGGGGAATGCGGAGGAGTAATGGACGGGAACCTTCGAGTCAAATGGCTGCGGCTCAGAAAACCCTGGATAAAACTTGAGCTTGTTATCGACCACCTCGCCCTGCGATAAGACCTCAACTTCATGCCCACTCGCACGAAGCAAGGAGGCAATTAGCTCGATCTTGACGGTGTTGGACAGACTTCTGTTACGAACAATCGGACGCCTTTCCAGCAGAGTCGGCCCTTGATAGGTGGTGACGTAGGCTATGCGCACAGTTTCAAAAGGCTCCCGGAGCACATTTCCTCAGCCTTGGCAGGCTCCAGATCAGGCCACCACGCGTAGCCCTTTCTTGCGATTTTGAATCTGTTCCCGGATCCAAACGTAGGTCTCGCGGAGGCCGTTATCAAGACTGGTCTTGGGCTCCCAATGCAGGACTTGCTGGATAAACGTATTGTCGCTATTGCGGCCGGCAACCCCGCGAGGCGCGTCGAGTTTGTAACTTCGGCGGAGCTTCACCCCAGCGATCCTTTCCACCTTGTCCACGAGCTCGTTGATGGAAACAAGTTCGCTCGATCCAAGGTTCAGGGGCGTGGCTACCAATTGGTCGCAGTGCGTGATCATGTCGACCCCTTTGACGCAGTCGTCTATGTACATGAAACTGCGCGACTGATGTCCGTCGCCCCAGATCTCGATTGCGCCGCTATGGCTGTCGACTGCCTCAGCAACCTTGCGGCACACGGCCGCGGGAGCTTTTTCGCGGCCGCCATCCCACGTGCCGAACGGGCCATACACATTGTGAAAGCGGGCAATGAACGTCTTCATTCCGCGCTCAGCATGGTATTCCTGACAGAACATTTCGGAGATCAGCTTTTCCCAGCCATAACCACGCTCGGCCATTGCGGGATACGCATCCGACTCCTTCAGCGCGAGCACGTTTGGATCCTGTTGGAGTTGCGTGTTGTAAACGCAGGCGGAGGAAGAATAAAAGTAGCGCTGCACTCCGGCCCGATAAGCGGCCTCGATCATGTGCGTATTGATGAGAATGCTTCGCAGGCATTCCACGCGGAAGCGTTCGATGAAGCCCATGCCCCCCATGTCGGCAGCTAAGTTGTATACTTCGGCCGCTCCCTCGCAAACCTTCTTGCAAGCGTCTTCGGAACCACAGTCCAGGCAAAGATTTTCGGCGGCAGAATGAAGTTGATACCACTGGTCGAACGGCTTTTTATCCACCGCGCGAATTCGTTTGAAGCCTTTGTCGAAGAAGTATTTCACCAGGTGGCCGCCAATAAAGCCTCCAGCGCCGGCGACGACTATAAGACTGTCTGACTTTGTTTGAAGTGTCATTGTGTTGTCCTTTTAGGTTCCTTCTTGAGTTGCTTATGTTCAGTTAACAGGCCCGTAGGCGAACTTTGCGAAGGACCGGGACGACGGCAACTAGGGTTGGTCGCAAGATGTAGGCGCCAAGGCACGTTGTTTCTTGAACTAAGAAATACGAAATTTGCGTGACTCTCTGTGCGGCAGATTATTTCCGGGACAATCCGTAATCGTCGCTTTCCATTCTCTGAAGCCCTGCTAGTTTATATCACTCAGTACTTCGGTGGACGGCAAGTTTCCAATGAACGAATGTTACACCTTCGGTGGATTGTCCCATTCCGCTGCCAGGGCTTTTTGTCGAAAAGAGAAACACTCGCAGGCCCCGGGTCGAGACCGCCCGGAAGACCTGCGAAATAGGCAGAAAAGGGGCTCTACGCACACCCGCCCCCGCAGGATGAAACGCGTACCATGTCCCAAAACTGTCCCCCTGAACAGTGTATTCTTCTTGTGCGCCGGGGCAATATCGTATCGCAGGGAGCCACGTTTGTGTCCTGCCTTGAAAGGAAACGCTGTCGATGATTCGGATGACTAAGTGGCTGGTACTTGCCATTCTGTTGAGCACACTTTGCAGTGCCAAGGCGCATGCTCAAATTGCTCCAATTATCAACGCCGTCAGTTGCGCCAGTTCTGCAGTGCAGACCGCTCTGAACAGCGTAGTCGCGGACGGCACGACGGTTGTCATTCCCGCCGGCAGTTGCACTTGGACAAGCACTGTAAACTACGTGGCGAAATTCTCGCTGACAATACAAGGGCAGACGACCGTTACGGGGACGTGCGGTCCGGGCGGCTCATGCTCAGCGGCGGACAACACAGCTATCCAGGATGCTACTGGGTCAGCGGCCCTGCACGTGACCACCGTTAACGGAAAATCACTTAGAATCACCGGTCTGTCGTTCGTCTGGGGCAGCGGCGCCCAAGAATACATTGGAATGCTGTATGTCACCGGAAATACACAGGCCCTGCGTATTGATCATTGTCACTTTTACCATGCGAACATAGTGGACCTCGTCATCCATGGAAACACTGGGCCTTTGTACGGGGTCGTGGACCATAACTTGTTCAACACAGGAAGCACCAACGAAGATGCTTTCAGAATCGAACATCCGAATTGGAACGGATTGGAGCCATCGGGCACGCCAGGATACCCCGACGGCCTTGGAAATACTTCTTGGGCGGATGCGGCTCACTGGGGCAGCAACAAGTTCGTATTCTTCGAGAACAATACCTTCGTCTTCGACGGAGGAAATTCGGGCCATGCTTTTGCCTACGACTGTACCGCGCTCGGCGGCAGAATGGTATTCAGGTATAACAACGTGGGGCCTAATATGGCCCTCCAGACGCACGGAACTGGTTCCGGCGACCATAACTATAGATCGTGCCGCGCTATGGAGATATATGGGAATAACTTCAACTTTAACAATAGCCCAGGCACCTTCAATTTCTTTGCTTTGCTCATGCTTGAAGGCGGCGGTTTGTATCTCTGGAACAACACCGTAACGGGATTCAAGGAAATCGTAGATATGGATTTGGTCCGGTCCAACAATCTGACTTATTCGGAAGGCTCCTCCCCCGGTGACTGGGGATATTGCTCTGCTTCGGCGATAAACGGAGTGGCGGGACCGAGCCCATGGGATTCGAACCAATCTGGCCAGAACGGTGGCCCGTGCCTCGATCAAACGGGACGTGGTGCAGGAGATTTGATAACGGGAAATTTTCCCAGCTTCTGATCCTGCCTATCTCTGGGGCAACACCTTCAACCCTGTGCCGTCAAATACAAATTACGGGGACTGGAACGCTACGGCGAGTGGTTCTGTCGCTCGAGACCGGGATTATTTTTTGGAAATCCCGCGCTATAACGTCTCTGGAATCTTCAACGGAACATCCGGAGTCGGATGTGGACCTTCCTCTGGTTTAGGCTGCTCCAACCCAGTTCCCCAACCTTCGACCTGTTCGCCCAATGTAGGATATTGGAACGCTTCGACGAGCACGCTCTATCAATGCTCATCGCCCAATACTTGGACGGCGCATTACACCCCGTACACGTATCCGCACCCGTTGACGGTTGGCTCCGGTACTCCACCGGCTCCTCCGACAGGGCTCCAAGCAATTGTCAACTAGGTGATCTTACAACTCCCCAGGCTTGCCAAAAGCTAGTTTCTAAAAACGCCCGCACCCCGCGGGTGAATCACGAAGCACGGCGCGAAATTAAACCGCGAAACGCTTCATACCCTTTTTCGATGACGCCTTGCCGCGCGGCCAGAACGTCCCGACCGAGAATTTGAACGGTGGAAATCTGCCCTAGATCGTCTAGTTTGCTGAGGGCCGATTTGCACCTCTCTGCCATTTCAGGGGCCGCCAGGAACAACTTAGAAGTTATGGCGAAGGGCGCCATTTTGTCCGTCCGGCGAAGAAAGTCATACGTCGCAAAACTAACATCCGCCCAGTTCGGGTTAAAGAAATCGTCGACCGCAATGATGCCGTCGGGCGTCAAAGTAGACTCGGCCAGACGCAAATCATTCTCGACCTCGCGATAGAGATGACACCCGTCAACGCTAAAGAACCGTATGCGCCCTGCGGTTCTCGCTAGAATGTCGGAAGGCTTGACGTCAAGCGAGGATGTTTTGAAGGTCTCTTCCGCCGACAATTCGATGCCCAGACGCCGGGCATTGGCAAACAGGGCCCCATCGCGGCCAGCGTGTTGCGTGTTTGAATTTATGGCGTCGTCTTCAAATAGATCGATGGCCAGCGCCCGTTCTCCTTGCCGGCGCGCCAAGGCTAGCATTAGGAACAATCGCCCATGATGAACACCTATTTCGCATAAGTGTCCCTCAATTCTGTTCTCATCCTGGTATTTGAGAAGTGCCGCTATCAGCCGGGCGTCGAGCGCAGTCATGTAACCCTGCACTCCGCCCATGAAGCTCTCAGCGTATTTCTGAGGCGAAATTGTGTTTCTATTCATAATTGATTTTCTGACCGTGCCAGAGCAGCAGTCTGGCTTGCTAAACTACCCTCCATGGTAAACGCCGCGAAGCGCCACTGCCTCATTGGAAAATTCCCTTACGGGCGGCGCAAAGGATCCAGGATCGAGGAAAAGACGGTGTAGAAGTTCCAATGTGATCGCCTTGTGGATGGTATTGGTATAGTTTCGATCACCTTTTAAGTGACGGCGAACCATAGCCTCCAGGCTTTTGCGGTCGAAGTAAGGCCGGGCGAGAGTCCGCGAATCAAGCAAGATTTCCCGGACGTAACCGGCAAGGGCATCCCGATACCACGTACGAAAATGAAGAATCTTGTGCCTTCCAAGAAAGAAACGCTGGAGCTGTAGCGAGGAGAGAGCATGGTCCACTCGGGCCACCCATTGCGGCATGCCCATGTCGTAGGCATATTCCGCCTTGAATTGGAACTCGCGGAACGCGCGGGATGCCGCCCGAAAAACACTTCCTCCATTTCCACCTACGCCGCGGTCTGTCGGGACGCGCAGTAGGTCACGGTTCCCGTCCCTGATCAGCCGCAGCGAAATATCGCCGTGCTCTGCTTGGGGCGCTCGAAAAACAGTCCTTACGAGATCGTTGTCGAGATAGGGTGTGCGAACCGAATTCTGTATCTGCTCGAGCGAAAAAAGGCTGCAGTGATAAAAAGCGGCCTGCTTGAAAATAGCGAAGGACGCAGGGTTACCCTTGCAAACGCTGTCGTAAGTCTCGCTGGCCTGCTGAGTGTAACGAAGAAACTCTGGAGCCAGAAATCCTGGCTCAGTTTGTTCCGGCTTGAACGCGCGAACGCGGCGGAGGACTTCACTCCCATAAAGTCCGGTCATTCGAACGGGTGCAATGGCGCGGGCTCTCTCATTCAAATACAGGTCGGGAGAAAGACCAACATCGACATAACCGTCGGTAAGGTACACCGTACGCTCGGCGTAGTGCGAAAAGCGCGCGAGGAATTCCTTTCCCACGGGGACTTCCTCGTGCTTCTGGCCGCACAAGGCGGCCAACTTTCGCGCCACGATAACGTCATAGCAGTCGTGGAACATCCCTGCGAAGGTGTAACAGGGAAGCGAACCAGCCTGGGGCTTCTGCCAAGCCAGGATCAGGCGTGTGTCCAGTCCGCCCGTTAGCGACATGCCAATCGGCTCACGCCCTTGGAAATACCGCGGAAGGTTTCTCGAAAAAATACGCCGCATCTCTTCGTAGTAGGGCTCTGGTTTCAGCGGGTCTTGGTTCTCCCATTCCTGTGGCTCGAAGTACGTTCCTTTTTCATCGATGGAGCCGTTGCGAAAGACCCACTTGGATCCCGCTGGCAGCACGTGAATGCCTTCGAACAGAGAACGTCCTTCAAGCGTGCAACCGCAGGCGGCGAATTCTCCCGCCCCCTGCGGATCCAATCTTCTGGTCTCCGGACGCACAGCCAGAATCGCTTTGGCTTCGGCGGCAAAATGGAAGGCGTCCTTGGAATGATGAAAGTAGAGGCGGTGCATACCATATCGGTCATTAAAAAGCACTGCATCTCCGCGTCGGCGGTCGATCAATAGTCCCTGGAATCTGCCGTTGAGCGCAGCAGGGAACGATTGGTCTTGTTCATATAAGTGAACAAGGTAGGAAGGCCCAACGTCTTCCAGTTCATGTCCTTTCTTCTTAAGGCCCTCGACGGTCCCTGGCTCTGGAAACTCTTCGCCTGAGAAAACCAGAACCACGTCTCCCTGTTCATTTCGCAGGGGCATTCTGTCGGAGAAGGAACCTTTTCGCGCGATCCAGCCGACATAAACGCCGAGCGATTCCTCCACCCAGGTACCCGTCACATAGAAATCCTCGTGATTCAGAGCACCAACCATTTGGAGAAGCTCTCGTTCCGCGCGTTCGCGAGGCATCGAAGTGATGAGCCCGACGATTCCCGGCATAACCTAATTAAGATCCCTTTCTCTGGCACTGCACCAGTTCATGACTCGAACGCGATGCGCAGCCTCACACCTGCTGTAGGCGTTGGCTGATAAAAAAGGAAGCCCGAAGATTGGCTGGGGCGGGAGGATTCGAACCTCCACCCTCTGCATTAACAGTGCAGCGTCCTGCCAATTGGACTACGCCCCAATGGTGCTCTGATTGGATCCTGCTCCTCGAAGCTTCCATAACATAGCTCGCGTGTTCAAGAGCACTCTCCAAATGCTTTGCGGTAATACGTGGCCGATCCCGTGATGTAAATTCATCGCCAACACGGCTTTACCTTTTGCTGTCAGCGGTACGTAGTATCTCGGGACCAACGCTTCTTGAAAACCATTTCTACGCTTAAATTCCGTCAACGAACTCTTAGCATCCCTATAGATGAAGTTTCCGTACACCAAATGAGACATTCCATTTGCTGCGCAGATTTCAACAGCTTTAGCAATCAATGCATTGGTCGGCTTCTTATCAAAATGCTTGATCATGCTTATTACGTGAAACGTGTAAGCTACGCTTCCCACTTTCACCATTTTTATGAAACCCACAAGCTCGTCTTTGTAATACGCTCCGATGAAAGTGCTCCTGTCGAGATATGTGGAGCTGATTTCTTTAATGGTTTCGAAGTCCTTGTTGTAATGCCAGAAAGGCTTTCCTTGCCGGAACGGAGATTCGTTGTAAATAGCCATTATTCCTTTTACGAGACTGTCGTCACAATTTACCTGCTTCGTCACGATACCAAGTCTTGCCGCCTTCTTGACGGCGCTGCGGACATCGGATTTGGCCAATTTCTCCAGCCATTCGCAATAGGCGGTTATGGGGATTACGGCCAGACTGTCGTGTTCTAAATGGTAGGAATACCTTGGAATAGTATTTGGCAGCTTCTGAGCAAACGTAAATAGGTCGGCATCCAGCCGCGTTTCCTTTATTTGAGAAACAAACGAGGCCGGGTCTGAGAACGTCTCACCCTCTATCCAATCTTCATCTTGGACGACTGCTAATTTAAGCCATCTGCCGTTAACAATTACGTTTCTTCCCTGAATCTGGGCGGACGGAATCCACACAGCCTTGCCTTTGACTCGCATCTCTGTACGACCAATGCTCATCGTTCCTCGCGACGGTTG
>Ga0209474_10004959_pt1 | contig 11411 bp, 8 predicted proteins | sample GraSoiAngelo_145_FD_185902 | JGI IMG/M metagenome (GOLD analysis project Ga0209474, IMG submission 185902) | Grasslands soil microbial communities from the Angelo Coastal Reserve, California, USA - 14_1009_05_20cm (SPAdes) (version 2) | ecosystem: Environmental > Terrestrial > Soil > Grasslands ...
CGATCTTCTCGCGCGACTCGAATTGCCCACGCGTTTGCCGAGAAACTTCCCGCGAAAAAAGGTCGTCGACGCACTGAAGTTCGATAAAAAATTCGAAGGTGGAAAAGTCCGATTCGTTGTGACGCCTCGGATCGGCGCTGCGCATCTCGCAACCGACGTAACGCTTCAGGATATTCGTGAGGCGATTGAAAATTTGTAGGGCAAGCGCATCGCTCGCCGGGTCAAAGGAGGGCAACCGGAGCGGTTGCCCTACCATTCATCATCGCACCTTCGAGTAATAATCGACCAATCCATCTACCACGCTGTCGGCGTATTCGCGGAATATGCTTTTGAGTTCGACGCCGTTGACGTTTCTCGTTCCTTCGTAGTCTCCGGCCTGAATCCGAGCGAAGACGTCCTTGCTGTTCATCACATAGGGCTCGCAATAAACGACCGGACAACGATAGAGCCGCGTGGCCAGCAAATTGCGCGCATACACGTAACCGCTCACGCCGACCTTGGTCGTTGTGTTCGTCGTCGGATATTCATATGGCGGCAGTCCCGTCTCGCGAGCCATAGCCAGCGCAATCGTGTCCGCCAACGGTAATTCCTCGTCATAAGCGCGACTCAGAAGTCGCCGAATCATTTCGAAACGCTCGTCATCAAACTCGAGTTCCTCTGCCAAATATGACCCGTTTACAAGCAAATGAAGATGATTCGTCTCGGTCAAGGTTGGATCGTTTGGGTCGCCCCAGCCTTCCGCATTGAAATGCAAACAAAGGACCAGATCGGGATGCAACTTGAAGTTCACCAAAGCCGCCCGGCGTCGAATCTCACTATAGCGGTAGAACAAAATTTCGCTTTGCCAGCGGATAGTTTGCTCTTTGTCCGGATCATTTGGATCAAGAACGTTCCCGCCTATGCGGGACTGTGGCACGCCGTTCTTGATCAGAATTTTTCTGGCAAGCTCACGAAAATCATCAGGACGCTTCGGCGTAGTCGGTTCATCACTGTTCCGGGCAAAGAAAACTTTTGCGCCGAGTTCACGCAATCGCGGGGCCAACAACCGCGCCACGCGCAGAGTCAGATCGCCTTCCTGGACTGGCAATCTGTTGCCGACCTGGAACCAACGCTCCTCCATCTTTGCCCATTTTCCGCCTAGATGCCCTGGATCGAGCGCAATTTTCAAACCGAGAAGAGGTTTCCCCGGTTTCGCTGGCGGCAATGATTTCGCGGACCGCCAAAGCCGCGGCACGGATTTGCGCCCGTCATCTTTCTCCGCAAATCGCAGCCAGAAAAATTTCTGTGTCTCGCGGTTCATTAGAATCCGCGCGGTCTTCTCATTGATTTCGATCAAATCGGGAGCGAACCCGTGAGTGCAATAAACGTCGTTGACGCGGTGTGCGAACTCATCGTGGGTGATTGTTTCCTGATAATTTTCGAGCACCCTCCATCGCGGATGGGTACCGAGAACGCTGACCTTGTTCGCCGCGCGAATGCCAGCGGGGAAGATAGGGAGAAAGACGAGAAGAAATGAGGAAGCTCGAATGATCCGAATTCGCCAAGCTACGGCGTGGCAGGCGAATGGCTTCGCCACGTTAAATCGTTGAACCGCTAAATCGTTGAATCGCAAATCCGATGTAACTATGTAACGGTTTAACGAATCACGCCTCTTATGTTAAGTGTTCTTTTTCTTGGCGACATTGTCGGCGAACCGGGACGTACGGCCGTGATCGCCAGAATACCTGAGCTGAAGAAGCAATACGCTTTGGACTTCGTCGTTGTGAACGGCGAAAACGCAGCTGGCGGCCGGGGAATCACGGGAAAAATCACCATCGACCTTTTGCGCGCCGGTGTCTCGGTCATCACGACAGGCGATCACATTTGGGACCAGAAAGAGATTCTGTCATTCATCGACACCGAACCGCGTTTGTTGCGCCCGGTGAATTATCCCGCTGGCGCGCCGGGGAGCGGCTCAATTTTGCTGGAAACGTCCAAGGGCAAAATCGGCGTGATCAATGTGCAAGCGCGCACGTTCATGCAGCCGATTTTGGAAAACCCGTTCCGAGCTGTGGAAGCGGCAGTGACGAAGATGCGCAGCGAGACAGCAAACATCCTCGTCGATGCGCACGGCGAAACCACTAGCGAGAAAATTGCGCTGGGCCGATTTCTCGACGGGAAGGTGTCGGCTGTGATCGGTACCCACACGCATGTTCAAACGGCGGACGAGCAAATCTTCCCCGGCGGCACGGCTTTTTTGTGCGACGCAGGCATGTGCGGCCCGGTAAACTCCATCCTCGGGCGCGCGATCGATCCGATCATGAACCGGTTCATATCGAATCTGCCGGCATCATTCCCGGTAGCGGGCGGTGAGGTGCGCCTGCGCGGAGCGCTCATCGAAATTGATGAGGCCACAGGACGCGCCGTGCGCATTACTCGCGTCGATGAGCCAGGACCGAGTTCGCCGGCCACAGCGGAGGCCGAGCCAAAGATCGACATTGAACAAGCGCCTTCCCCCGAGCAAACGTAAAGATGGCTTGCGGCCAACTGTTTACAGTATCAGTTTCGAATTACTTAGAGAAAACAACATCCAACAGAAACATGAAACGAAATTCAATTCTCACTATGATCATTGCTTTGTTGGTTTGCGTCTCGCAAATCGCACATGCACAAGGCGGCAAAGAAGCAAAACAGGCGAAAGGCAACATCGAAGCAAATAAACTTGCGCGAGAAGGCGCTGAAGCTTTGAAGAGCAACGATTTCGACAAAGCTGTCGACCTGCTTCGCAAAGCGACCAATCTCGACCGCAAATACACGCCTGATCTGGCCATCGCCTATGAACGGCGTGGATACGCCCTTACAAAGAATCAGCAATTTCAGGATGCGGTCACTGATTATACCGAGGCGATCAAGATCAAATCCAATGAGCCGCGTATTTACGAGGAGCGCGCATACGCGGAGATGAAGATTTATGCTTACGATAAAGCGCTGGCCGATTACGACGAGTTGATCAAGCTCAAACCAAAGGAAGTCCGCTACTACAACTTCCGCGCCTATATCTACGAGGCAAAAGAGGACAATCAAAATTCAATGGCTGAGACAGAGAAGGCATTGCAAATCGATCCCAACAACCAGGAGGCGAAAGAGCGGAAACAGCGTCTGGAGCGGAAGCAAGCTGAAAAGATGCCGACCCCGCCACCAAACACCCCGGCGCCTAAAAAATCACCGCCGGCAAAGAAAAAACCTTGAGCAAAAGCGGCGCGGGTTACAGTTACGCCGGTATCGGCGAGCTGCTTTCTTCGCTCTGCTCAGGCTCTTTGGGCGGCACTGTGAACTTTCGTTTCCGGCGGTTCGCCGGCAGAGGAGCGAGCGTCATGGTGATGTTGCGACCGGTGATCTTGGGCTCCATTTCCACCTGCGACATGCTGGAAAGATCGTCACGTACTTTTTCCACGAGCTGCATACCAAATTCCTGATGCGCCATTTCGCGGCCGCGAAATTGCAGTTGCACACGCACCTTGTTTCCGCGGTCTAGGAATTCTTCACCGTGCCGGATTTTCGTCAGGTAATCGTGCTCGTCGATGTTAACACGAAACTTGATTTCCTTCAGTTTCGAGCTGGACGGCTTTTTGTCCTTGGTGTGTTTGGAAATGTCGTATCGGAATTTTCCGAGCGCGACGATTTTGCAAACCGGCGGATTGGCCGTGGGCGCAATCTCGACCAGATCAAGACCAATGCCCTGGGCTTTGCGCAAGGCATCCGACAATTTCATGACGCCGAGCTGTTCGCCTGTGGATCCTAAAATAACTCGGACTTCGCGGGCGCGAATCCGACCGTTTACACGAAATTGCTGTTGCAGATTAAATCAAGCTCCTGCCCGGCGAAACGGGAGTGCGCCGCAACGCCGTATTTCCATCTATCGCATTTCCCGGCATCCGCTACGGCGGACGCCAGAGCACTCTGGCTTCGCCGCAGCTGCGATTTACCGCGACGAAGTGCTCGCGTTATTAACTGCGAGCCGAAAGAGAGTTGTAGGCAACAATTTGGCACTGGCAAGACGAATCTCGTTACGATCAGGTGCCGACCGTAAGAGAGAAACAACAATTTCTCAATGACCATCACTTGGGCGGTGGGTCGCCAAAGTGCGCCTTGTGCGCCGCATACGCAGCTGCGTCGTCGAGCATGGAATCGATGGTCGCTGTTAACGGCTCTAGCTTCACGACTCCGGAAAAGACCGCGCGATCACCAATCGTGGCGTCGATCACGAAGGCCGGGCGTTGCGTGATCTGCAGCGCATGAAATTCAGCCGTCGACGCTCGGATGCGTTTTTCGGTTTTCGCCGATTTAGCATGCTTGCGCAATTCTCCGGGATCGATCCCGCCGGCTTCAGCACCCACTTCAACGGCAACATCCCAGTCACCAATCTTTTTGCCGTCTCGCAGCGCGGCTTGCGCAAGGGAAAGACGAACGCGATCATCGGTAAAACCAAAGTCCTTCGCCGCTTCGGCCACGGAATTCGGCGCGAGCCATTCAGGCAGACTGGAGTCGTACCAGTCGGTATTGAGCATGAATGGCGAACGCATGATCATTCCGCTGCGTCGATAGAACCATTGCTCCTGCTCACGCGAAGCAGGCAAACCATTCGGGTCCATCAACGCGATCTTCCATTCAAATTTAACCCGGCCTTCGTACCGCTTTTTCAATTCAGCCCAGGTCGGCTCGGACCAAAAGCACCAGGATGAAACGACGTCGAGGTAATCAGTGACAGTAATGTGCATAATCCGATTGGGCGTGGAGAGTTGAGCGTTCAGCGTTGAGCATTTGCTGCTTTGGAAATCAAGGTCCAACGCCGAACGTCCAACCCCGAATCAACACCGATAATCATGAGTCTCAATCACATTTTTCTTTTCCTTGCGATCGTTTCGTCGCTGGTGGTGTTAGCCCGGGTATGGCAGCCTGGTGCGGTGGCCGCGGCGACGTGGCGGATCGCTGCATTCATCGTGCTCGCCATTACAGGTGTCACATGGATTTTTTGGCGTGGCACCGCCGGATACGCCGGTGGCTGCGTATGGTTTCTTCTTCTGTTTCTTCCGGCAATTGGATTGCGCAAAATGACTGAGCTCGCCACGCAGGGGAACTACGAATCTGCCAGAAAACTCGGAGTGGCTCTCCAGATTTTGCATCCCAGTCCTGAGTTGCGCGATCAAATCCGATTATTTCGGCGGTTGGAATCTCAAGCGAAATATCGAGGCGTAGTTGGTCCGGCCGCTGTCGACCATGAAGCTACGCGCAGCCAACTCCGAAATGCGCCGGCAGTGCTCGTATTGATTCTCCTTAACGCAGCGATCTTTCTTTTCGAGATATCGGTTGGCGACTCGAACGATCCGGAAGTTTTGCACCGGATCGGTGCGCTCGAGCCTTATGCCGTTGTAGTCCAAGGCGAGTACTGGCGCCTTTTCACGGCTCTATTCTTGCACGGAGGTCTGGCTCATCTGGGTTTCAACCTCTTCGCGCTTTACGTTCTCGGCCCGCCGCTGGAGCGGTCCATCGGCACGATGCGCTTCGTCGTGTGTTACTTGATTTCAGGACTCGCCTCGGGTGCCGGCGTTATCGGCTTAACCTTGATCGGCCTCGTCCGCCCGGCTCAACTGGTTGGTGCATCGGGCTGTATCATGGGCATCGTCGGAGCGTGGGCGGGATTTTTGATGCGACATCGCCATGCGGCGCATGCGAGGCAACGACTGGCAAACGTTGTGATGATCGTCGCGATCCAAATTGGGTTCGATCTTTCGACTCCGCAGGTCAGCATGTCCGCGCATCTGTGCGGACTTGTCGCGGGCTTTCTCCTTGGGCTCGTCCTCACTCCACGGCCCAAACCAGCGTAAATATCAATCACGTAACTGAAGTCCATTCGCGTCTATTCTTGTGATTCGCGAGCAGCGATTTTTTATTAGCCACGCTTCTTTCCCTGACCGAAAGGGTCTCGATCCCTCCGGGGTGCCGAACCAGGTCCGTGCGCTCCTCAGAGGTTTCCTTGACCCATAAAGTGTTCGGAGTTGATTAGCCTTGCCTCGCGCAACGAGGCGGCTACAGGGATTCGCATGCCGACTTTTCAAATTTACAATGTCACGCCCATCCTGCCGGCGACGCTGGAGCCGCTGCGGGAGATGAGTTTCAATCTTTGGTGGACGTGGGAGCCCTCCGCGCGTCGCTTGTTCCGACATCTTGATCCCGAGCTTTGGGACCGCACAAATCATAATCCGATCCGCATGCTGCAACTTTCGCGGCAATCTCGATTGGAAGAACTTTCGCAGGACAAAAATTTCCTGCGCGAGCTCAAGCAAGTCTTTGAGGAATTCGAGAAATATCTGGGACGCCAAGACACCTACGGAAAAACCGGCGCCGGCAGCGCGATCAAGAATCCCATCGCATATTTTTCGGCTGAATTCGGTTTCCACGAATCGATCCCCAATTACTCCGGTGGCTTGGGCATCCTTGCCAGCGACCACTGCAAATCAGCCAGCGATCTTGATCTGAATTTCGTTGCAATCGGTCTGCTATACCGGCACGGCTATTTTCGCCAGCAGATCGATAAGGAAGGCATTCAGGCAGCGATTAACCTCAACCAAAACTTTTATCATCTGCCGATCCGCGAAGTTCGCCGGGGTGATACGAAACTTCTAATCTCAGTGCCGATTCTGGACCGGGAAGTTCTTGCCAGGCTTTGGGAATTGCGCGTCGGGCGGGTAAACGTCTATCTGCTCGATACCGATATTCCGGAAAACATCGCCGAGGACCGATTAATTACTGCCGAGCTTTATGGCGGCGACCTCGAAATGCGCATGCGTCAGGAAATCATGCTCGGGATTGGCGGCGTGAAAGCGCTCAGCGCGCTCGGTATCCAGCCCGATGTGTTTCACATGAACGAGGGGCATTCAGCGTTTCTGGCGCTGGAGCGCATCCGTATCAACGTCGTGGAAAGAAAACTTGATTTTTACTCAGCACTTCAGGTCGTCGCGGCGGCGAACGTTTTTACCACACACACTCCCGTTCCGGCTGGGAATGAGTCTTTCTCGCGCGAGATGATGCAAAAATACTTCGGAAATTTCGCGAAGGAACTGAAGATTCCATTCGACGAGTTGTTCTCATTCGGCCACACACGACTCAATCCAGGCGAGCCGTTCAGCATGACGGTTCTCGCGTTGCGTCTCTGCAGGCACGCGAATGGCGTCAGTAAATTGCACGGTGAAGTGAGCCGATCGCTTTGGAAAGATGTGTGGTCGGGCGTTCCGGTCCACGAGGTGCCAATTACCAGTATCACCAATGGTGTTCATACCAAGACTTGGATGGCGCCTGAGTTTGCCGCGCTTTACCAAAAGCATCTCGGCGATTGGGAAGAACACCTGACCGAGCCGGAGTTTTGGCGTGGCGTCATCGATATTCACGACGCGCAACTTTGGGAGACACATCAAAAACTCAAACGCCGCCTCATCGACTTTGTCCGCGATCGGGAACGGCAGCGCCGTGAGCGCATGGGCGAATCCCCGGAGTTTATTCGCAAAGTCAATCGCGTGCTTGATCCCGAAATTCTGACGATCGGTTTTGCGCGCCGTTTCGCGACTTACAAGCGCGGCACGCTTTTGTTCAGTGATAAAGAACGATTAAAGCGATTGGCGAACGATACGACGCGCCCTGTGCAATTCATTTTCGCAGGCAAAGCGCATCCGCGCGATGAAGCCGGCAAGGCCCTTATCCAGGAAGTCTACAAGTTCAGTCGCGAAGCCGGCCTGGAAAATCGCGTAGTCTTTCTGGAAGACTACGATAGCTACATTGCCCGCCGCCTCGTGCAGGGAGTCGATCTTTGGCTGAACCATCCGCTGCGGCCAATGGAAGCAAGCGGCACCAGCGGAATGAAATCAGCGCCGAATGGCGGGATTAACCTCAGTGTGCTCGATGGCTGGTGGCGCGAAGGCTACAACGGCAGCAACGGCTGGGCCATTGGCGCCGAGATCGATGATGGCACCGCAGAATTCCAAAATGAAGTGGACGCCAGCAGTCTTTATCAGTTGCTCGAGAACCAAATCGTGCCGCTTTATTATGCGAAACCGGACGGCAAACTTCCCCTCGCCTGGTTGCAATTAATGCGGGAATCCATCCGCGGCGTCACGCCCGTTTTCAACACGCAACGGATGGTGAAGGAGTACACAGAGCAACTTTACATTCCAGCAGCTCGGGCACATGGCAATTTTTCCAGCGACGGTTGCGGCGCCGCAACGCAACTCAGCCATTGGAAAGCGCAAATGCGAAAGGATTGGCCGCAGGTGCAGATTTCTGACGTGCAAGTCGCCAACAAGGATCGCCAAAGCATTTTGGTCGGCGAATCATTGCAGATCACCGCGCGTGTGCATCTGGGCGCGGTCGATCCGCAACACGTGCGCGTGGAAGCGTATCACGGCGAAGTGGACAATGGCGACATCCGCACTCCTATCGCCACCGTGCTACACCAAAGCCCTGACCAGTCGGGAACTGGCAACGGGAATTACATTTACCAGGGCAGCGTTCCCGCCACTGAAAGCGGCACCTACGGGTTTAGCGTACGTGTCGTACCCACGCACCCATGCCTGTTGCAGGCGCACGAACTCCGCCTCATCACCTGGTCGTAAATTCTTGGAAGCGGCTAATCTTCCGTCGCAGGCAAATCGGCAAGGTCGTTTCTATGAAACGCCAGAGAGTTTCAGTTATCGCGCCGAACCCCAAAATGAAGACCGCCAGGCTGCCAAAGCCTGGCGGCTGATTGCGAACTGCTACCTGGTCTGCCGGACGATACTACTGAGTGGCCACCAGTTACGAAGTCATTCTGCTTGCCTGTAGTTGGCGCTGACTTTTTGGATTTGCAGCGACTGCTCTGTTACCATTGCGGCGAGGGCTCTAACTTCCTTTTGCTGCTCAACGGCGTTTGCCTCCAACTCCTGCACTTTGCGGTGTTCCTTGAGGAACTCGTTTAGCAACATCGCGTTCACCTGGTCGTAGCGAACAGTGTACGGTTTTCCAGCGTCATCGCGCACCACCAGGTCGGGATTTACCTTTTCCACTTCCTCGGCTACTAGCCCAAATCGCGGCAGGCCCTCTTCATCAATGTCTTGATCGTAGCAGAAACTCACCGGTTTTAAGGCAAGGATCGCTTCGCTTTCCTTAGCCATGGGTCTGATTTCGTGCTTGAAATGCGCCGATGAGGGCGCGACTCCAAGTTGACCGGCAGCGTTTACAACAACCCCTGTGCCTGTCACCGCAGTGCCACTGATACCTTTAATAAAGGCCCTCGTTTGCAGGGTTCCGATACGGGTGGTGTTGGATTCGCCTCCTGCACCGAGGCTTCCGATGTCGATATTGTTACTGCCGGTAGTGAGATTAACTCCAGCGCTTCTCCCGAGCGCGGTGTTGTTTGAGCCGGTTGAGTTGTTTAGCAGAGCGTGATGACCAACCGCCGTGTTGCCGTCGCCACTCGTAGTGTGAAAGGCTACCTGAAAGCCAACGCCAGTATTGTTATCCGCATCGCTGGTTTTGAATGCACTCTCGCCGACCGCAGTGTTTTCCTTTCCTGTGCTGTTGGTAAGCAGCGCTTGGTAACCGTCGGCAGTGTTGTTGTTGGCGGTGCTGTTGTGCAACAGCGCAAACGCGCCGGTCGCCGTATTTTGCGTTCCGGTGGTATTGAAAGAGAGAGCATTAAAACCGGTAGCCGTGTTGTTGTCCGCCGTGTGGTTGCTAAAGAGCGCACTCACGCCGGTGGCGGTATTTTGTTTGCCCGTGGTGTTGTCGGCAAGGGCGTTACCACCATAGCCCGTGTTGAAGGAGCCGGTGGTGTTTTCACGGAGCGCAGCAACACCAGTCGCGGTATTGGCGCCACCGGAGGTATTGTTAACAAGCGCGACAACACCGACCGCTGTATTGAAATTGCCCGTGGTATTCATATTGAGCGCCGCAAAACCGAGTCCGGTGTTTTCGACTCCGGTGGTAAGGTTAAAGAGAGCTTGTGTGCCTTCGGCGGTGGTGAAGCCGGGATAGCCGCCATCCGGTGGAGGCGGCGGTAGAGCTGCTTCGGTACTGGACCAAAGCGCAATCGAGACGAGCACGAGCGCGACGAGAAATACCGGAGTTCCTTTTTTCATATTGATCAGTCTGCGCATAGCATGTTTCCTTTCAATTTCCCCGCCGTGTTCGGTTGTGCAGAGTGAAGATCTGGAACCAAGCGAAAGACCTGGCGGGGAAATGTCCTCAGCCTGATTCAGATCCGGTTAGCGAGCCCGAGTTTTGAAAAAATCTTGCCCGTGTGTCAAACGTAAAATGATAAGGGGCGGCCTCTGATAACGGTGGTCCGTCGTCGAGCGACAGCGCCGTTGTCCCGACCGAGCGAGAAGAAATAACAATATCTTGGTGAAGTGGCGCGAGGTTTTGCGCGAGTTGACCGACGGGATTGCTATCTAAGACGACATGCCGCAAAGCATAATCTCTGCATAAATCCGGCCAAACGGGCGAACGGCGCCGATCCCTCGCCATCCAGAGATTCGGCGATTCTTGCGGATTCGCAGCGGGCGTTTGACACGCGTCGCCCGCAAGGCGCAATTTTTGCTCATTCGCGGTGGATCAATGGGCAGGCAATTCCCTGTAAGCGTCTTTACACCAAGCGCATGTGAATAGCAAAAAATTCCTATAAAAATCCATCCGAATATGATTGACCGTCGGTGATCCGTTGTTATCTTATTTGTCCCGCCGGAAGCGGGACTCCTAATGATTGGGAGCGCGTTCTACGTACACGAGGGGACTGCAAATTGGAAACTCAATTTTGTCCCGCCTGCCCGCCGTAGCCCTTGTGCGAAGGCGGGACACTGCGCGGACGAGGTTGAGTTTTTTTGTCGTCTCAAATGTGCGTGAACGGCTGGTTCTTTGACATCTACATACAGGGTAGTAAGAAAGTACAACTTTAAGAGCTGAGTCTGAAATCAAAGCGGCTGAAGGTTAAGATCTTCAGCCGGAGAGTTTCAGTTATCAAAGAATCTCGGTCCCGCGCAAGCGGGGCTGAACAGATTGATCAAGCTACAAAGAGCGCATCATGGATGCCTTGGTGCCAATAGGCGATGAAGGACGTGGCAAGCTGCGATAAGTCACGGAGAGCGGCAAACACGCTTTGACCCGTGAATTTCCGAATGGGGTAACCTGAGTGGGATAACACCTGCTCGAGCTTCTGTGAATTCATAGCAGAAGCATCGTGACACCCGGTGAAGTGAAACATCTCAGTAACCGGAGGAACAGAAATCGAAAGAGATTCCGTCAGTAGTGGCGAGCGAAAGCGGAACAGGCTAAACCTGCCGATTTATCGGTAGGGGTTGTAGGAGCCCGACGTGGTAGTGCAAAGGTTAGGTGAAGCTTCTGGAAAG
>Ga0209474_10004960_pt1 | contig 11411 bp, 10 predicted proteins | sample GraSoiAngelo_145_FD_185902 | JGI IMG/M metagenome (GOLD analysis project Ga0209474, IMG submission 185902) | Grasslands soil microbial communities from the Angelo Coastal Reserve, California, USA - 14_1009_05_20cm (SPAdes) (version 2) | ecosystem: Environmental > Terrestrial > Soil > Grasslands...
ATGACAATGAGCAAGTTGCTCAGCGCGATCCCAAATTATTGATCTCGACGGCCGAGAGCGTTGTTGAGAGGTCTCCTCAGTGGCGTACATGTCTAAATAAATCGGTATGCCCGCTGAGGTTAAAAAAGAAATCCAGCTTGAGATCGCCCATGTTTTGTTCATCGACATTGTCGGTTACTCGAAGCTCTCGGTTAACGAACAGCACGCGGCCGTTGAGGAACTAAACCAGATTGTTCGGGCGACCGAGCAATTCCAAAAAGCCGAAGCCGCGAACCGTTTGCTTAAAATCCCGACCGGCGACGGGATGGCGCTGGTCTTTTACACCAGTCCAGAGGCCCCTGCGCAATGCGCCGTCGAGATTAGCCGCGCACTCAAGGAAGATCCGCACCTGCAACTTCGGATGGGGATTCACAGTGGACCCGTGAGCGGGGTGGTCGATGTAAACGAACGAGCCAATCTCACCGGCGCTGGAATCAACATGGCGCAGCGAGTAATGGATTGCGGCGACGCCGGGCACATCCTCCTTTCCAGGCATGTGGCCGAAGACCTCGAAGAATACGAGCAATGGCGACCGCTCTTGCATGTTCTTGGCACGTGCGAAGTGAAACATGGCGTGCGCGTATCGGTCGTAAACCTTTATGGCGATCAAGTAGGCAATGCGGAACTGCCGCGGAAATTTGAAACCGTACAGAGACGCCGGAGGCGTCTGCGCTGGACAACCATGACGACAGGATTGCTCGCCCTCGCGGCGATCGTCGCTGGCGTCGCAACGTTTTCTCGTTATCGGATGCGACCGACGCCGGCTGCGCCGGAAAAATCGATCGCCGTGCTTCCCTTTGCAAACCTGAGCGAGGACAAAGCGAACGCTTACTTTGCAGAGGGCATTCAGGACGAAATCGTGACGCGGCTCGCGAAGATCGCGGATTTGAAAGTGATCTCGCGCGCCTCAACCCAGCAATATCAGAGCAAGCCAGGCAATCTCTCCGAGATCGCGAAGCAGCTTGGCGTGGCGAACATCCTGGAGGGCAGCGTCCAGAAGGCGGGCGATCAGGTGCGCGTCAACGTGCAGCTCATCCAGGTGGCCAACAATGCGCATCTGTGGGCCGATACCTACGACCGTAAGCTCGTCGACATCTTCGTGGTCGAGAGCGAAGTCGCCAAAGCAATCGCCGAGTCGTTGCAGGCCAAGCTTACTGGTGGCGAGCAACGAGAGTTGGCGGTTAAGCCGACCAACAATTCAGAGGCTTACGAGGCGTACCTCCGCGGGTTGGTTCTTGAAACGCGCACTTCGACCGCTCCAGATAATCTTGACAAGGCCGTGGGCTTTTACGAGCGGGCGGTGCAGCTCGACCCAGCTTTTGCGCTGGCCTGGGCCAGACTCTCTCGTGCGAACGCTTTTGTGTATTTTGGTGGTCTAGATAAGACCCTCGCTCGCCGTGACGCGACGGAGCGGGCCTTAAACACCGCGCAAAAACTGCAACCGAACTCGCCCGAAACCCTGCTCGCGCAGGCTTATTACCAATATTGGGTGTTGCGGGATTACGACCTTGCCAAAGCGACGTTCGACCGTGTCCGGGAGCTTTTGCCGGGCAGCAGTGATGTCCCTGGTGCTCTCGCCCTAATCGCCCGACGACAAGGACACTGGGGTGAAAGCGTTGCCTACTGGGAGCAAACCCTTGCGCTCGATCCACGCAACACTGGTGCGCTAGCGAACGCCGCAGGGACTTACGCGATGCTTCGGCAATTCCCGGCTGCGCTAAAAACCTACGATAGGGTGTTGGACCTTGTTCCGAATGACCCCGACACGCTTGCGGCCAAAGCAAGAATTTATCAGGCCGAGGGCAATCTGGAACAAGCTGGAAAATTGCTGGCTGGCGTAAACGCACAGACCCCTTCGTTTAATGCCTTCCTAACGAAGATGAACCAATTGTTTCTAGAGCGGCATTTCGATGAGGCCCTTCGATTGATTCATAGCCGGCTCACTGAATCTCCCAACGTGTCCGACATCGAAAGGTTGTTTAATCCATTCTTTCTGGTCCTCGCCCAGGAAAATGCGGGCGATATTGTCGGGGCGAGAGCCACTGCTCAACAAATGCTGCGTCCGCTAGAAACGCTTTGCCAGAAGGACCCTGATAACCCGACTTTTGCGCAAGCGCTTTCGCAAATTTATGCTGTGCTTGGCCAGAAGGATTCAGCGATAAAAGAAGCTGAGCGTGCGATCACGCTGTTGTCCACTGTGAAGGATGCAGTGGATGGGCCTGGGGCCGAGTATAACTTGGCGATCGTCGAGGTCTTAGTCGGCGACAAAAACGGCGCGATTCCAAGGCTGCAGCATCTTTTGCAGGTTCCGTATAATAACTGCGTTACGCCCGCGCTTCTAAGGCTCCATCCGCTATGGGATCCTTTGCGTGGCGATCCCGCTTTCCAAGAACTCTGCGAGGAAAAACCGAAGACACCGGATAAATAAGGTAAACTGTAATGTCACTGGCCTCGACGCCGAGCCAAAGCCGCAACTTGTCTTATGAGCGCAGACGGCGTGAAAGGGGCCTCGATATGCCTCGGGAGCTGGCCTTTGTGCTGATCAGCGCGACTTGGCGAGGCATCCGAATTCAAACTGCAGTTGGACGGATCGCTCTACGGTTTCTTCCGCTAGTCGCAGGCGCAACGCCCGGAGCAGAGCGATGCCGCGACGTGCGCCGAACGGTTGACGGCGAGGTAGCTGCCAATTTGGAAGGATCGGATTTCTGGAATCCTCGTCACTGCAACTACAATCCGGCGGTCCTTCGCACCGGCAAACCCAAGCGTGTAACAGACATTCGATAGATAACCGCCGGCAATGCTGGAGCAACCGTCCCCACAGGCACGGATTCATTTGAGCTCTCGGCTCCGAGTCTGATCTCTGAACTCGAACACTTGGCTTTGGATGCTCGATGTTTTCTCCTTTCCCGGATCGCTTCCTTCCTCGGCATTGTGCCGCTATCTTCCCGAATGCGATTCATCCTCGTCTTGATCGGCGCCGTGTTCGCTCTTGATCTTCTCTGGTGGGTGGCCTCGGCACGATTCGCTCGGCTCACCTTTGCCCGCATCGCAGTCGCCATTTTTGCTCTGGCCCAATTAGCGGGACTGATCTGGTTACTGGCTCAGCGTTTTGCGCGCGCGGAATCGACCGCCCTGTTCTCGAAGTTCGCATTCGCAAACGTATTCATCTGGCACATGATTCTCCTGCCACTTCTCTTGTTGCTGGCAATTGCGCTTCTGCCGATCCTCGCGATGCTCGCTCTCGTCCGGAGCGCCCGGCGCCTCGGTAATCCGGCTCCCGCCGATGCCAGCGGAGCATTGAATCGACGGCAATTTCTCGGAATCGCCCTCGCCGCGGCGCCACCGCTCTTCAACCTTAGTCTGGCCACGATTGCCATGCGCCAACTCGGGCAATTTCGGGTTCGCCGCTTCGTTTTGCCGATCACTGGTTTGCCGAGCGATCTTCACGGGCTGACCATCACCCAGATCAGCGATATGCATGTCGGCCGGTTCACCTCCGGCCGCGTCCTGCGCGATGTGGTCCGGATCGTTAACGAGCTACGCGCTGATCTCGTTCTCCTGACCGGCGATTTGATTAACGACGCTCTCATTGATCTCAATCACGGTCTCGATCTCGTTAGGTCCATGCAAGCCCGCTACGGCGTTTACCTGATCGAAGGTAATCACGATTTGATCGAGAATGGCCCCGAGTTCGAACGTCGGGTAAAAGATTCGGGGATTCCATTTCTCCTTGACGAATCAATCGTGATAAAAATTCGCGGCGCGCCGTTGCAACTGCTTGGACTTAGTTGGACGCGAGCGCGAGAAAATAGGGATGCCGCGATTGCCGCTGCGGTCAGCCATCTCCTCAAACAGCGTCAGCCCGAAAGTTTTCCCATTCTTCTGGCGCATCATCCGCATGCCTTCGACGCCGCGGCGGCAGCATCGGTTCCTCTTACCCTCGCCGGCCATACCCACGGCGGACAGCTTATGTTAAACGACCAATATGGGTTCGGGCCGGCGCTGTTTCGCTACTGGTCGGGGCTTTATAGCAAGGGCGCGGGCAAACTGGTCGTTTCAAATGGCGTAGGCAATTGGTTCCCCCTGCGGGTACGCGCGCCCGCGGAACTGCTGCATCTCACGCTTCTACGCTCTGGAAACTGATAACCCCGAGGAAGTCGTACACCAAACGCGCCGAGATTGCTCTCGGCGCGAAGTTTTAATCTAACTTGCCGACTTAACGGCTTAACGATTTAACTTAAGTCTGAGTCTTATCTTTGTCGCTCATCTTGCACTCGGCTTCGAACTTCGCGTACTGCTCCTTGGTCAGGATTGTTTTAGCCTCCTGCATGTATTTGGCCTCGCTCGCTTCGTTACAGCCCTCTTTCTCGTGCTGCGCCATCACCGCATCCATCTTTGTCTTCTGCTCGGGTGTCAGGTTGAGGCTGGCCAGTGAAACCGCACAAGCCATCTTCCCTTGCTTGTTTCCAGCTTGCTTTGTGCAATCGCCGTGTTCGCCCGCGAACATCGTGCCTGCCACAAAAAGTCCTGCCGCTACCAACGCAATGAGTTTAGTCATAATAGGAACCTAGACGCCCCGGATTAGATTGTCGTTCAAAAATTTGAGGCCGCGTGATTTGCTGGCAACCGAGGCGTACCTAATCTATTTTCCTCCGACAATCCAAGGCGCGCATCTTTCCTGAATGAAGCCGAACATCGATAACAAAGGCCGTGTCGCCCGCGGTGGGATGGCGGTCGTTTTCCTTCTTTTCGCTGCCTGTCTGGTCCCGGAAGCACCTGTGTTCGCAGCAATTTTCAGTTTGATAGGGCTGTTCTGTGCTTTTGAGGCCTGGATTGGTTGGTGCGCCGTCCGAGCCTGCGGCGTTAAAACGCCATTATAAAACTCGACGCGAGCCAGACAAAACCGGTCCCCTGCGGCGTCTGATTAATGAGGTCAACGCCCGCCGTAAATTTATCGAAAATCTTGAATCCAAACGGCTGGGTTGCGGCATCTCACAGACAAATAGCCATGAAAACAACCGCTACTAATCCGGAAATATTTGAATCCACTTATGCGCTTCTCCTTCGCTCGGAGGAAAAACAACGCAGCCGATTCGAAACCCTCATCTACACTGTTCTTGCCGTCAGCACCATCTTTGCGGTCCTGCAGTTTGGGCGTGAGGCGGCGATGATGCCCTCGAGCATCGCGCATGTGTCGAGGACCGTATCTGCCCCCGCGCAACACGGTGCTTGAATTCCGAAGCCTTTAAATTTAGACGATTCGTCATTGATATAGCATCGGGCACCGCTGGCTTAAGGAGCCGGGTGAGAAATGATTGGTAATCAGTTTGGGAACGAAGCCGTTGCTCCCTCCTGATCCTGGATTCCCGATGCTAACCCTTGAACCTCCGAAGTGTGCGACGCTTAAACGGAATTTGTAGGGCAAGCGCTCCCGCTTGCCATTCCCTGGATCGGCAGGCGACGCGCCTGCCCTACAGCTTAAAGATCGTCCTCACGCGCGCGAACTACTCGCAACGGATGGCAACCATTGGATCCACCTTCATCGCGCGACGCGCGGGAACATAACAGGACACCAAAGCCACAGCGATGAAAAGGAGGACGACACCGGCGAACGTCAACGGATCTGTGGGGCGAACTCCATAAAGCAAGCTGGCCATTAACTGCGAAACGATCAGCGCACAAACAAGTCCAACTGCAGCACCCGCAATCGCGAGGCCCAGTCCCTGCCACAAAACAATATGCAGAATGTTTCGCCTTTGCGCGCCAAGCGCGAGACGGATCCCGATTTCGTGCGTCCGTTCGCTTACCACGTACGAAATCACTCCATAGATCCCGAGTCCTGCGAGAAGTAATGCTGTCAATGCGAAGAGACCGACCAGTTCCATTGAGAATCGTCTTTGTGAGAGAGACGCGGAAACCGTTTCGTTGAGCGTCTGCGCGCCGTAAACGGGAAGCGTTGGATCAAGCGACTGCACCTGCTGGCGGACCTCATCCGCAATCGCAGCAGTATGAAAACGTCCGCGCAGAAAGACTGAGAGTCGTCTTTCTGCAGTCTGATATAAGTCCAAATAGATTTGCGGCACGTCAGCGCGCGCGAGCGATTCTGTTCGCGCGTTCGCAACTACGCCGACAACTGTAATCCATTGAGAGCCTTCTCTGGTTGCCTTGAAGCGTTTGCCCAGTGCATTTTCATTAGGCCAATAAGTCTCCGCCATTGCCCGATTAATCACGGCAACTTGCGGAGTGTTATCGTTATCCGATTCACTAAACAAACGCCCGCGCTGTAGTGTGATTCCGAGCAAGTGAAAATAGTCTGACGTAACACTTGATCGTTCGGCGACCGTGGAGTGATCGCTCTGGACCTTGCGCCCCTCAATCGAAAAGAAAAACTGGCCTTCCGAAATCACTTTTAGATCGCGCAAGGTTTGGTCAAGCGGAATAGATGCTGTATCACCGATGGCGATTTCTTGAACGCCGGGCAAAAGTGTGCATTTGCGAATCAGCTCACGAAGGAACGGCGTTTCCTGAGCAGCCGTCGCGTACTTGTCGTCGTTCGGATCGTTGGGCGCGGGCAATCTCGTGCGAACGATCATCACATTTTGCGGGCTAAATCCCAGCTGCACGTTGAGAAGGTCCCAGAAACTGCGCAGGAGGAGGCCGGCGGCGACCATTAGCACCAACGACAAAGCGAATTCAGTAATGACCAGGCCGCGCCGAGTTCGGGCACGTTGGGCTGATCCGGTTGAAGCGCGCCCTTCTTGTTTGAGACCATGGATCAAATCTACCCGGCTGGCTTGCAACGCTGGCGCCAGGCCGAAGAACAGACCGGAAACGACGCAAGTCGCCAGTGCGAAAAACAAAACGCTCCAGCTGATCGATATTTCATTCAGGCGCGGCAAATTCTCCGGCACTAATCGCAACAGAGAGTCTTGCAGCGCGAACAGAATCGCCAAACCAGCGATCCCTCCGAACAAAGAAAGAAGTAAACTTTCGGTCAACAATTGCCGCGTCAGTCTTGTTTGGCCAGCGCCGAGCGCACGCCGAATTGCCATTTCGCGTCCACGGGTGCTGGCCCGAGCAAGCAGAAGATTGGCAACGTTCACGCAACCAATCAACAGAACCAAGCCAACTGCACCGAGCAACAGAACCAGCGACTGACGAACATTGCCAACTACCCTCTCTTTAAGCGGCAGGACGCGGACGGTCCACGCGTTTTGTGGCGGGTAATCACCCGGGAACTGCTTTTGCAAAGATGCGGTAAGCGCATCCAGCTGCTTCTGTGCTACGGCAATTGTTACTCCAGCCTTCAGCCGGGCTATTGCGGTTGGGAAATAACGCCGATTCCTCAGCGGATGGTCGGGCATAGGCGAGCCGTAAAAACTGCTCGCCGCCCAAATTTCGATGTTCCTTTCTTCGGCGGTTCGTCCGGGCGCGTCAAAACCCGCCGGCATCACGCCAACAATCCGATACAAATCGGTGTCCATCCGCACGCTCTTACCCAGAATATTTGAATCGGCTCCGAAAGAGCGCTTCCAAAGTCCATCACTAATGACGACTTCAGGAATTATCCCGGGCGAATGATCCTGTGGGTCGAAAGCGCGTCCCAATTGCGGTTGGACGGCCAAGAGCGCGAAATAATTTGGTGCAACAAGCAGCAGTCGGACTCGGGCCGGTTGAGACGACCCGGTTAGATTATTTTCGTCGAACCACGTCGGGGAAACGTATTGAAAAATTCCGGACTCCTGAAGGTCCTGCCATTCCGGCTGCGAAATTCCGACATCGTTTGCGCCCAAACCCGGCAGATCCGCTCGGATGCTGACCAGCTGCTCTGGTTTTGCATACGGCAGAGGACGCAACAAGGTGGCCTCCACCACGCTGAATACCGCCGTCGTCGCGCCGATGCTAAGCGCAATCGTCGTTACCGCAATGAGTGCAAAGCCAGGAGACTTGCGCAACATCCGCAGACTGAACCGCACGTCTTGAATAAGAATGTCGATGAAGTTGCCGGCGATCGCTTCGCGGCATTCTTCTTTGAACCGCTCATGGCCCCCGAACTCGATCCGCGCGCGACGCTCGGCTTCGGTGCGACCCAGCCCGGAACGTTCCAGAACATCCGCCCTAAGCTGTATGTGTGCGCGAAGTTCCTCCTCTAATTCACTCTCCGTCTGTGAACGACGAACGAATCGCGATGCCAATGATCTAAAATACGCCAGGTTCATTTGTCAGGTGCGTCGCTAGTGTCATAAACGCCAGTCCGGCTCGGATTCATATTTCCTGTGTTCGCGCCGCCAGTGCAGAGGCGATAGCCGCAACCAGACGGTTCCATCCATCCGTTTCCTCGCGCAGACGTTTGCGCCCTTTGGATGTGAGTTCGTAAAATTTGGCGCGCCGATTATTATCCGACTTCCCCCAGCTTGCCTTTAGGAGGCCCTGGCGCACCAGACGGAACAAGGCCGGATAGAGCGCTCCCTGCTCGATCAGTAATGCGCGCCCGGAGATTTGCTCGATCCGCAGGAGAACGCCGTAGCCATGAAGCGGCCCGAGCGAAACCGCTTTTAGAATAAGAAGATCGAGTGTGCCAGGAAGAAGTTCGGCTTCGTTACCCATCGTATCTCCTAAGACGATTAGGAGATTAGCACGCTTTTTCCTAAGCTGTCAAGGAGAGCAATATGGAATTTCTTTAAATCTTCACTTTCAAACCTGGGTCCACCTTGAATTTCAGCATTTCAGCGTTCTACCCCCTTATTTGAAAACGACTTTGCTCCCGGGTGCCTCCTGGTAGGTCACCTCATGGCCCGGAGTCCACTCTCCGTTTTTCAGATACTCGGCTTTGACATGAAACTTGCCGTCCGGGAGAATCTCGCTGGTTGAGCGTACTTCAGTCACGCCGTTCGCGTCGCCTTTCACATCCTCGTGCGTGATGAATTTTCCACCTCTCGGCTCAAGTGTGCCAGTGGTCGTATAGCCACCCGTGGTGAAGTAGTAAAACGAAATGATCTTGCGCGGCTCATCCCAAATCAGCAGCGTTTCGCCGCCATAAGCGCCGTCATTGATCGAATGAAGAATTCGAATTGCTTGGCCGTTAAGCGCGCGTTCCCACCTTTGCACATCGACGGTAGGCTTATCCGGTTTTGATTCTTTGAACGTTCCTTTCCAGGTTTTTTCCAGCAACGGACGCAAAGGTTCCAAATGAGCATTGAGCGGGAGTTCTTCGGCCGCGATAGCCGCGAGTGAACCGCCAAGGTAAAATAAAGATAAGAAGAGTTTGGATTTCATATGAGGTTTCGGTTTTGAGCCAGTCTGTCTGACTCCTGGCAAGGCGTATTGGAAAAATTTTACCTTATGTCGCCCGAACGAAATTCGGTTCGCCTTCGAGGCAACGGGCCAGGTAGGCCGAGGGGTTCAGACCCGAAAATTTGTTAAAGTCGTGGACGAAATGGGATTGATCAAAATACCCGCAACTGCATGCGACGTCCGCCCAGTTGATCTCTGCGCGTGTTTGAACCTCGAGCAGCACCTTCTGAAACCGGCGAATCCGGCAAAACAGCTTGGGCGACAGGCCGGTTTGCCGCCGGAACAGATCAATAAAGTGTTTGTGGCTAAACCCAACTCTGCTTGAGACAGAAGTAATCGTCTGAAGATCTGGCTCGGCCATATACCGATCCAACGCCCAAGCGACGGCATCGCTGTGGCGTTGCCTCAATTTGTTGTGAGCAAGCTTTTGACTCAGCAGGCGTTCGAGAATACCGAATTTTGAATCTGGTGTGGGAGCAGCGAGCAACTGATCGCGCCAATCCCACACGGTATCACCCCAAACCGCGTCTAACTCAACGACCTCGCCGGCCAATTCGTCTCCCGGCATTCCGAGAAAAGCAGCGGCGCCACCCGGCTTAAAATGGACACCGATCATTGATGAGCGCGGCAGGGCGTCGATAACCAGGAACTTGGAGTGCGCGCCGGAAATCCAACCTCGCTGAAACGCGTCGTAGGTAGTCGAATTGGCACCGTGGAAGAGTTTTCGCGGAATTTCCTGAAGATTAACGATAAGTTCAAACGTTCCATCAGGTAAGACATGTTCGCGGTCATGATCGGGCGACAAATCGACATAGTACCAACAGAAATCCACATATTGGTTGAGGGGCGAACCGGGAATATGCCGATAAATACTCATTACAAAGCCTTACCCTCAGGATGAGAGACGGCTTTCGGTTTTTCAATCCGGTAAAACCGACGTTTTGGATTAGCGACGTCAGCTTCACCTCTCACACTCACCTGCTGCCAGCCCTACGCCCATGCTTCCTTATTCACCACGTATGGCATCTTTGTCGGATCTCCGCCGTAATTTCCTTCGAGCACGTCAATCAATCCCTGCACCGTGCGCCCGGCCATGCCTTTGTCCGGATCGACATCTAGTCGCGTGATTTGCGCGCCGCTAGCGAAGTGATGAAACAGGCGGCAACGGTCGGCGATTTCGGGATCGAGCAGCGGCGAATTCGGCGGCAGAGGTTCCTTCTCGAAGACATCGAGCGCCGCCCCTGCGATGATTTTTTCTTTCAGCGCTTCGGCTAGCGCTTTCTCATCCACAACCGGACCGCGTGAGCTATTCACGAGATACGCTGTCGGCTTCATTACCTTGAGTGTTTTCTCGTTAATGAGGTGGTAGGTCGGCTTGTCGGTTTCACCTTCGCGCAACAACGGCACGTGGATGCTCACATAGTCAGCGCCGCGAAGCGCCTCCTCGAATTCCACGTACTTAATATATGTCTTCTCCTTCTGGATACCGCGCGCGAGTCGGAGATCCATCAATTCCTGGGTGGAAGCGATATACTCGTCGTTATGATATGCCGGGTCGTAGCAAAGGATGTTCATGTCGAAACCTGAGCACTTCTTGATCATCGCCAATCCGATGCGTCCGGTGCCAATGATCGCAATGGTCTTACTCGTGACTTCATCGCCAAGGAACGGCAGGAATGGATGCCACGAAGGCCACTTCTGTTCCCGCACCAGGCGCTCGCTCTGCCACATCTTGCGCGCCAACATCCCCATCATGAAGAAGGCGAACTCGGCCGTCGCTTCGGTCAGCACATCGGCGGTGTTGGTGAACGGGACCTTGTACTTGTTTGCGTCGGCGCGGTTGATGTTGTCGAAGCCAACGGCAATTTGCGCCACGACCTTAAGCGAACCCTTTCCCGCTTCGAAAACATCTGCATCGATCGGATCGCGGAGCGTGGTAATCAAACCGTCAATCCCATTCTTCACTTTCTCGATGATCAATTTTTTCGGGGGCGCCTCAGGTCCTTGAAAAACCTCCAGCTCGTAATTACGCTGGCGCAAACGATCCTCGGCAGGATCACCGATGCGCGAGGTAGCAA
>Ga0209474_10004961_pt1 | contig 11408 bp, 10 predicted proteins | sample GraSoiAngelo_145_FD_185902 | JGI IMG/M metagenome (GOLD analysis project Ga0209474, IMG submission 185902) | Grasslands soil microbial communities from the Angelo Coastal Reserve, California, USA - 14_1009_05_20cm (SPAdes) (version 2) | ecosystem: Environmental > Terrestrial > Soil > Grasslands...
CAGCCGCGAAGCCCACGTCTTCGAGGGCTCCCCGGGGCAGCCGACAGTGCAGCCGATGCGGCCGGCGGCGGAGGCCCTCAGAAGCGCTCATGTCAGCGTCGAGGATGGCCTGATCCGGTGGCGGCAATGGTCGTTCCATTACCGCCTCGACCGGCGCGGCGGCCTGATCGTATCGTTGGTGCAGTACCGCGACGGTGAGCGCGACCGCATGGTGCTGTACCGCGGCTCCCTTGCCGAGATGTTCGTGCCCTATATGGACCCGGACTCGAACTGGGCGTTCCGCGCCTGGTTCGATGTCGGCGAGAATGATTTTGGCTTTATGGCTTCGGAGCTGAAACCCGGCATCGACTGCCCAGCCGGGGCGGCGTTTCTCGACGCGGTGCTGGCCGACAGCAGCGGCACGCCGCTTGCCGGCAAATCGGTGATCTGTCTGTTCGAGCGCGAGACCGGCGCACCGGTGTGGCGCCACGCGGAGGGGGCCAACGCGACCCATGCCGGGCAGCCGGCGGTCGAGCTCGTGCTGCGGACGATCGAGAGCCTCGGCAATTACGACTACATCATCGATTGGGTGCTGACCGAAGCCGGAATCATCCGCATCGAGGCCGGCGCAACCGGCATCGACATGGTGAAGGGGGTCGCGGCGCGCAGCATGGCCGACCCCTCGGCCGCGAACGACACGCAAACCGGCATGCTGGTCGCGCCGAATTTGGTGGCGGTCAACCACGACCATTTCCTGTCTCTTCGGCTCGATGTCGATATCGACGGTGCCGCCAATACGTTGGAGCGGCAAAAGCTCGTGCTGCAGCCGGGGGCGGAAGCGGCGGGCCGCCGCAGCTTGTGGCGGGTCGTCGCGGAAAATGTCGTCGAGGAGGGACCGCTCGCCGGCAATGACCACGGTGCTGCCGAGATGTGGCGCATCGTCAACCCGAACCGGCAAAACCGGCTCGGGCAGCATCCCGGCTACGAGCTGCGCCTCACCCATTCGGCCATCTCGCTGCTCCGGCCCGAAGATCCGGCGCAGCGCCGCGCCGCGTTCTCGGCTGCGCCGCTGTGGGTTACCGCCTACGATCCGAAAGAGCTGTATGCGGCGGGCATGTACCCAAACCAGAGCAAAGGCGGCGACGGTCTGCCGGCTTACGCGGCACGGCATCGGCCGGTCGAAAATACCGATATCGTGCTATGGGCCACGATAGGCTTTCACCACCTGCCGCGGCCCGAGGACTGGCCGGTTCTGCCAACGATGTGGCACACCCTGGCGCTGGTGCCCTACGGATTTTTCGACCGCAACCCTAGTATCGACACGCCTCGCAGGACCGCGCCGGCCGCAAACCACAAATAAGGACAGGATTGCCGTTACCGTGCCCGGCCATTCCTCCCACAAGGCTAAAAATGGCTGGATTGAGTAGACAAGCGCCCCCATAATTCCCGCGTTGGTTTCGTTGCCTGTTGGCCGCGGACACTCATTCGCAAAAAGACTTCGCCGGGGAGAAACTTTGATGATCCGCAGCGCACTCCTCCTCTGCGCCGTCGCTTTTGCTGCGCTCACCTTCGCTTGCGCTGCTCCCCCTGGTGCGTCCCCACCCCCGCCACCCGGCCCGGGAATAGCGGCGGCGTGCAGCTTCGATGCAGCCAAGGTGGTTGTTAAGCTGGCGCCTGGGTTTGATGCGGCCGCCTATGGAAACTGCGGGTCACAAGTCTGCCTAGCCTCCCCACCGCGTCCGGACAACAGTCAACCCAGCTTAGATCCAGGAATCGCGCAAACCGTCCAACAAGTATTCGACCACTCATCTTCTAATTTTCAATTGGAGATGTGCAAACTGGATCATGTCTATATCGATACAGACCAAAACAGCGCGAACGCAGCACCCTGGGGCATGCGAGAGCGCGCGCGCAACGGGCTCAGACATGTTGGAATCCCGCTGAGGACCCTGACGGCACTTTCTGACTATTCGTCACTCGAGAATTCGATCCTCAATACCTTACTTAACACCGCCTGGAGCGATACCATTGCGACCGTGCCGAATACGCCGGAGATGAAGATGGCGGCGATTCTCGCGCATGAAATGGGCCACATCGTGTGGTGGGCTCGACCAGTTCCACCCGGCATTTGCGGCCACGGCAGGGATTTTTTCGTAAGTTGGAGATCAGCTATTCGTTCACCTCGGCATGGATTCCATAACTTTGGCATTGAACAACCTGGAAACATGCAAATCGAAGGCTTCACGTACTCAGATGTTCAGGATGACGTCAGTAGCGGTAACCTAGACAGTCTTTCAACCGTTTATTCTGATGGAAATTGGCCAAGTCTGTTTGGCTTCGTGGCGCCCGACGAAGATTTCATCGAGACGTATAAGCTCGTAACTTTAACGTCGCGCACCTCTTCACCACTTACCAACTTTTGGGTGACGATCCCAACTAGCAAACTCACTTCCATCGACATGGTCCAGGACGTTTTGAACAATCAAAACACGAAGCTCTATTCAAAAGCACAGTGGATCAAGACCTGCGTCGGAACACCTTAACGTTCTCATGTGAGGTGGTCTGAGCAGGATTCCGAAACGAGCCACCGCGGCAGGTTTGGCTAGCCGGTAGCTGACGCGGAGCATGGCGGGGCCGCGGCGAGGTGCGCGCGGATCGTCGCGAGGAGAGCTTCGGCATCGATACGTTTTTGGTCGATGCGATTGCAGGGGAGCCAGGCGGCGAGCGCCTGCAGAAGGCCGGCAGGAAGGCCAGATGCGGCCCCGCGCTCTAGGACAGCCTCGTAGGTGCGCTCCTTGTAGAACAGCGACTTCGCGACCGCGGTGAGTTGCGCAGCCACTTCCGGCGCGAGCACGCCTGCCCGCGCGGCTTCGTCGAAAGTCGCGCGGATGGTGACCATCGCTTCGGTCAGCGGCGGATAGCCGAGTTCCTCGGGGCCGTGCAATACCGCCACTTCATCATCGTCTTCGAGTATGCCGTCGCGGAACGCCTCGTAGATGCGGCCAATACCGCGCATCCCGAAGGTGTCGAGCTCGGCGGCGCGCAAGGCGCCGATGCTGGCGGCGCCGAATACGTGGATGCCCTGGGCCATCGCCCACAAGATCTCCTTGTGCCAGACCGTCGGCACGAATTCGAAATAGCCGTCGATGATGCCGATCACCGATGGGCGGGTCAGCGCCGCGCGGTAGACATCGCCCTGGCGCACCGGCGGGCGCCACTCGATGGCGCACTCCAAAACCGGCTGCAATGCCGGCGGCAAGGTCGGGCCCGCGAAGATGATCGCCGTCATCGGCTGGCGATCTCGCGGGCGCGTAGACCAGGCGTGTAATTTGAGTGATCCCGGTCCCATTCGAGCCCGGGAATGACCAGCCGCACGACCGGGATACCGAAATCGGGCCGGGTCAGGTCGACCGCGATTATGCCTTCGATCCCAACCGCCGACAGCCGCGACACCGCCCAACGGAAATCCTCGGCTAGATCATCGGAAGTAAAACTCGGCACATCGCGGAACGAGACGGCTCCGCCCTCCCGCGCCAGCGCATCGAGCAGCACGTCGCCGATCCCGGATTCCAGCGCCTCTTCATACTCGGCCGGCGAGAGGTCGTCGCGAATGCCAGCGATATAGGTCAGCCGGGTCTGCGCCGCCTCGGTCAGGGCGCGGCTCAGCGCGATCGCCCGGTCAGGGTGGCAGCCGGAGCCGTGATGACGGCGCAATCGCCGCGGATCGCCGGCCGATCGATCGCGAATGTCGCAGAGGAAGGCGGCGATCCCGATATCGGTCGTGACATCCCACACGCGCACGGTGATGCCGGCGATCTCATACTTTGCGATTAGCGCGGAGCAATCCGGGTCGTCGATGGACGCAAGATCGAGCGCGCGACGAGCGCGCCTCTGGATCGGCTGGGCGACCCACAACGCCACAGCATCACGTTCGACCAGCTCGTAGAGCGCAGCATTGATCGCCTCCATCAGGTGGTTGCCAGAAGCGAGCCCGTTCGAGCCGGCGAGAAAATAACCGTCAAGCTCGCTTCTGGAATCGGTGTGCACGATCTCGGCTGGAACCCAGCAAGCTTCGCGACGGAGCAGGTCATATCCCTCGATCCAGGATATAGCCGCGCGGGATTCGAATGGACGGATGCCGGAGCATAGCGTCTCGGGATCAACAACGGTCTCGCCCCGTGCCAGATCGCGGTAGCTCGCGACACGGCACGGTCCGGTCTCTTCGGCGTGGAAGGTCTCGCAAGCTTCCATTAATGCCGAGGCCATGGCCTGCGGCAGATCGAATCCCTTGCCTTGCGCCACCGACACCGACCGGGAATTCGGTCGTACCGCGATCGCGACCGGAATGCCGATACGATCAAGACCGGTGATGTTGCCGAGACGGGTGATCCCCATCCGCGTCATATGGGGCCGCACTCGCGCCAAAGTGTCGCTTGGGCACTCGATACGATGCGTGCCCCGGCGAAACCGCTTCGGTTGGGGCTGGTCAACCGCCGCTAGAGCTTCAGCCAAACCCACTCACGAAATTCCGGCGAGGGCGGGGAGAGCTACTTGTTGTCTTCGGTTCCCGCAGACTTCGTGCCGCCCGCCGGACCCGCCTTGCGCGATGCGTCAATGGCTTTGGGAGCCATTGTCCTTTCGGCCGCACCTGTTTTGGTCCGGTTCGCCGCCCCCCCCGAGCCAACCGGCTTCCAATGGCTCCCGGAGATTCCCTTACCGCCGCCACCGGCAAGAATCATCCGGTCCAACCGGACCCCGGCCGATTGCCCGCCGTGCTGCTGTAGCAGCTGCCGCAAATGCCGAGCCTCTTCGGTGTCGCCCAAGCGTAGTTCCTCGGCCGGACCGCTCCCCTCCGCCACATAGAGCCGCCCGCCCTCGCTCCAGAGCAGGAGATCGCCGACGGCTGTACGCTGATTTTGTGCGACGGGATCTGCGCTGGCACCCTGAACATCCTGTCCCGCCTCGGCTCGGGCACCAGCCGCGGAAAGGGCGCCCAATCCGAGCAGCAAAGCGACCCGGCTCGGGAGACGAAACCATTTGAGGCACGACATTGGCACGGACTCCCCAACCTTACTGCCGTGATCTTATTATGGTGGATTGGAAAACGCACGAGTTGCGTTACTCCAAAATCATAAAACCTCTTCGGACCAGCGGCTTCTCCAGTCGGGAATCTGGGTTATAGTTCGTTAGTCACAGATCTGGTTCCCAAGGAAATGGCTGCGACCCGCCGTCTTGCCGCGATCCTCGCCGCCGATGCGGTCGGCTACTCGCGTCTGATGCGGGCGGATGAAGAAGGAACGCATGAGCGCTTCAAGGCGCATCGGCGCGAATTAGTCGACCCGAAGATAAGGGAGCATCACGGCAGGATCGTGAAGTTTACCGGCGACGGGATGTTGGCGGAATTTCCGAGCGTCGTCGAAGCCGTGCTTTGCGCCATCGAGGTGCAGTGCGGGATGACTCGCCGTAATCTCGGTGTGGCAGATGACGAGCGAATCAGCTTTCGCATCGGCGTCAATGTCGGAGATGTAATCGCCGAACCTGAAGATATCTACGGCGACGGCGTCAACATCGCGGCCCGTCTGGAAGCTCTGGCGGAGCCGAACGGGATCTGCATCTCCCAGACAGTGTATGAGCAAGTCCGTGACAAGCTGCCTTATCCTTTCGAGGATCTCGGCCACCAAAACGTCAAGAATATTGCCCGGCCGCTACATGCTTTCGCTTTGCGGTCCGCGGTAATCGCCGCTTTACCCCTTTCCGACGCGGTGCGGCTTCGGCACGAGGTGACATCAGGGCCGCTGCCTGGGCGCGCGCCGCGCCTGTCGATCGTGGTACTGCCGTTCGCGAACCTCAGTAACGATCGTGACCAGCAATATCTCGCCGATGGCATGACCGACGATGTTACAACCGATCTGTCCCGCATTGCGGGCATGGTCGTGATCTCCCGGAATACCGCGTTCACCTACCGCGACAAGCCGATCGACACCAAGCAGATCGGTCGCGAGTTGTCCGTGCGCTATGTGCTGCAGGGAAGCGTTCGGCGGGCGGGGAGTCAGGTCCGCGTGAACACTCAGTTGATCGACGCTGAAACCGACGCGCATATATGGGCCGAGCGGTTCGACTACGCGACAGATGATCTTTTCGCGTTGCAAGATGATGTGACGAGCCGGATTGCGGTCGCGCTGAACCTCGAATTACCCGCTGCTGAAGCGGCGCGGCCGGCGGACCATCCCGATGGACTTGACTATATTCTTCGTGGACGGGCTGCCCTGCACCGGGGATCGGCGCCCGAAGGCTTTTCCGAGGCGATCCGCCTGTTTGATAATGCCCTGGCCGTCGATCCAGTTTCGATCGAGGGCCGAACATTACTCGCGCGAGCACTGATTGGCCGCGTGCTCGAACAGATGACTGACTCGGTCGAGGCCGATATCGACCGTGCCGAACAGCTCATCGAGCAGGCGCTCTCTGCGTCGCCTCGCCACTCGCTTGCACATTTCGTCAAGGGGCAGATCCTGCGCGCGCGGAATCGGTTCGAAGCCGCGATTCCGGAATACGAAAATGCAATAGCGCTCGACCGCAACTCGGTGCTTGCCTTGGCTGCGCTTGGACAATGCAAGTTTTTCACGGGAGCCCTGGAGCAAGTTATTCCAGCTCAGGAGCAGGCCATCCGGTTGAGCCCTCGCGATCCTAACGTGCCGAATTGGTATTGGCGGATTGGCAGGGTCCACCTCTTGCAGTCGCGAACCGACGAGGCGATCCTGTGGAGCGAACGGGCGTGTGCCGCAAACCCGAGGCTAGCCGGACCGCATGCCTGGCTTGCATCCGCTTATGCGTTAAGGGGCGAGATGGAGCGTTCCTGGGCTGAGCTTGCGGAGGCTCGTCGGTTGAGTCGCGACAGTCGTTACGCCAGCATCGCACGATACAAAGCATCGCAGTCCTTCGGCTCGCCCAAGACCCACGCCTTGGCAGAAGAGACGTTTTTTGCCGGGCTGCGCAAGGCGGGCGTGCCGGAGGAATAGGCGCGAGAAACGGCCTCAGGTTTCGCCCTTGAAGAAAGCGCGCAGCGCCGCGTAGGTCGGGTCGGGCGCGTCCTCGGGCAGAAAATGGCCGCTGTCGATCGCCTGGCCGCGCACGTCGTTGGCGTGGTCGCGCCACACCGCCAGCATGTCGTAGCCGCTGCCCTGGCCGCTGCTGCGGCCCCATAGCACGAGAAGCGGCGTCGTGATCTTTTTGGCGCGGTCGGCGCGGTCGTGTTCGAGATCGATGCCGGCGCCGGCGCGGTATTCGTCGCAGGTCGCGCGGATCGTCTCCGGGTCCTCGAAGCAGCGCAGATACTCGGTGAACACTTCGGGCTCGAGCCGGTTCGGGTGGCGCGCGAGGCCAAGCATGTGGCGCAGAAAGAATTCGGCCTCGGCGCCGATGAGCCGCTCCGGCAACCCGCCCGGCTGGATCAGGAAAAACCAGTGGAAGCTGCCGCGCGCCGCCTTGGCGTCGATTGTCTCGAAACGGTAGAGGGTCGGCACGATGTCGAGCAGCGCGACGCGCTCGATCCGTTCGGCATGGTCGCGCACCAGGCGCTGCGCGACGCGCGCCCCGCGGTCGTGGCCTGCGACCATGAACCGGTCGAAGCCGAGGGCGCTCATCGTCTCCGCCTGGTCTTGCGCCAGGGCGCGTTTCGAATAGGCGATCTGGTCCGGCCCGGGCGGCGGCTTGGAGCTGTCGCCGTAGCCGCGCAGATCGGGGATCACCAGCGTAAATTCTTCGGCGAGACGCGGCGCGATCCTGCGCCACAACAGATGCGTCTGCGGATAGCCGTGCAACAGCAAGAGCGGCGGGCCCTTGCCGCCGGTCACCAGATTGATCTCGGCGCCGGAGGTCGCGATGCGGCGGTGCTCAAAGCCGGGAAAGAAATCGCTCATCGCCGCCTTCTCCGCCGCCGTCAAAGACTGTGCACCGGGCGCGCTCCGCGAGCGCTGGCGCCTACTTCCTTCCCGCCGCCTTGAGGCCCTTTTCGAGCGCCGCGAAGGACTGGCTGGGCGCCGGCATCAGCCAGCGGAAGCCCTTTTCCACCAGCTTCTCGACATTGTTCGAGTCGACATGCGGATGCCCGCACGGCACGCCCGCTTCCTTGCAGATCGCCAGCGCCTCGTCGATCGCGGCCGCGACCTCGGGGTGCTCGTATTGCCGCGGATAGCCCATATCCTGCGACAAATCGCCCTCACCGATCAGCACGACCCCGATGCCCGGCACCTCTTTCAGCATCTGCGGCAGGTTGCGGATCGCGCGCTTCTCCTCGCACATGATGACCACCAGCACCTCGCCCTCGGGATTGAGCGGCCAAGTGTCGGCGCGCTTGTAATAGGTCTGCTGATCGATCCCCCAATAGCGCGCGGCGGTGCGCGGCGCATCCCCGCGCTGTCCGGCGGGCTCGTAATATTTCGCCTCGCGCGGCCGCGGATAGCGGCAGGCCTGCACCGCGTTGCGCGCCTCCTCGATGGTCGAGACATGCGGCCAGACGATGCCGTAAACGCCGATATCGAGCACCTGCTTGGCGATAAACTGGTTCATCTCGCCGCCATTCGGCGGGATGCGCACGAACGGCGCGACCGCCGGCGCGAGGCTGCCCGATTTCAGGATTTGCGCCCGGTCGAGCATGTATTGCATGCAGTCGCGCAAGGTGCGGATGTCGTACGGGTTGTGCTCCATCTCGAAGACGACGCCGTCATAGGAGGCGGCGGCGATCGACTGCGCCGCGCTGATCTCGGGCGGCGAGAACGTCACGAAGGCCGGTTTGCCGGTTTCGAGCGCGCGGATCGCCGGATTGAGGCGGGGGATGTCAGGCATGGGGGCTCCTTATGGTGCTGCGGCCGGGTGGTGCTTGGCCTGCCAGCGCGCCAGCTCTTCATGCGGCTTCGAGACGGCCGGGTCCATGAGTTCGCCCTGCACGCCGGTGCTGGCGGTCAGTTCGACGACATAGCCGTTGGGATCGCGGAAGTAGATCGAGCGGACAAAGCCGTGATCGACCGGCCCGCGCACCTCGATGCCTTGCGCGCGCCCTTTCGCCAGCATCGCATCGAAGACATCGTCCTCGACCCCGAGCGCGATGTGCAGATCGAGATCGTCCTGCCGTTTGAACTCGAACGGCCTGTCCGGCACCTCGAAGAAGGCAAGACACGAGCCGTCATCCATCGCGAAAAACGTATGCAGGCCCATGCCGTCGCCGATCTCGAACGCGCTGACCAGCTTGAGACCAAGGAAATCCTCGTAAAAGACCCGCGTCTCCTCCGAGTCGCGGCAGCGATAGGCGTTGTGGTGCAAGCCTTTGATCATCGGAACCTCCATTCTTAATGGTCGCGCAACAGACGGCCGTAGCCGGCGATCGGCGCAGTGACGCCGGCGAGGCGCAGCACATGCCACAACGTCGCCTGCGTCGAAGTCACGACCGGCTTGCCGATCCGCGACTCGAGCTGGTCGATAATCGGGTGCGAGCGGAAATTGAGGCACGCGATGATCATGCCGTCGCTGTCCGGATCCCAGGCGCCGAGCGCAAGATCGAGGATCGCTTCGGGTTCGGGCTCGGCGAGGCGGAAACCGTCACTGATGCCGAGATGCGCGCCGGCGATCGTCTCGATGCCGCCCTCGGCGAAGAATTTGTGCTCGGCGGTATCGACCTCGGCTGGATAGGGCGAGATCGCGGTCACCTTCTTCATGCCGAGCCGGGCGCACGCCTCGAAGATGCTGTGCGTCGCGCTCGTCCCCGGGCAGCCGGCGATATGGCGGATCTCCTCGCGCAGATGCGCATCGAACTCGTGTCCCTGCACGATGCTCGACGCGGTGCAGCCATAGGCGATCGCGTGCGGCCGGCAACTCGTCAGTTGGTCAATCGCGTGCCGCCCGTCGGTGCGGTCCATCTCGATGATTCGCTCGGGCGAGGTGCCGGCCGGCATCAGCATGCGGGCGAAATGGACACTGACCCCGTCCGGCACGGCCCGGGGGTACCACGCCTCGACGACGCTGTTGACGCTCGGCACGATGACCCCGAGGCGGATTTGTTCTGGCATGGCCTCCTCCCGCCGGCTCGCTCGATGCAACTGGCCCGCCAACCACTATAGCCTCACCGGGCGCGGGACAGCCATGCCGGGAAGAAAGTGCGCGCCCGGTTGCGCGCCGGCAGACCCGCGCTATTTACGGTGTCGCGCCGCAGCGCATTGGATTTGGGTGATGAAGAACCTTGGACTGCTGCTGCTTGTTCTGGCGCCTCTGCTTGCCGGCTGCAATCCCGGTCCCAACGATCCCGGCCTGCGGTTCTACGCACCCGATCGCGATTCTCGTCTCTACGCGCCATACGACAATGATTACGGCCGGCGCGGCGGGACGCCGACCAATTAGGGTGTTTCGGCGCGACGCCTACTCGTCGAGCCAGACCTCGTCCATGCGCCAGCCATTGTAGATGCTGTTGACCATCACGGTCAGGTTCTTGACCTTCGGATCCCGGCAGATCCCGCCGCGCGTGAAGAAGATCAGCGGCTTGGCGTCGTCCTCAACCAGCCGGCGCTCGATCTCCCAGACCAGTTGGCGACGCTTGTCCTGGTTCGCCTCGATCGATTGCTGTTCGATCAGCCTGTCCACCGCGGGATTGCAGTAGCCGTTATAGTTGCCGATGCCGCCGCAGGCATAGTTCTCCGAGAGCATCGCGTCGGGATCGTCGACCAAGGTGCCCGTCAAGTTGAGCGCCACCATGTAATCCTTGCGCTGGACTCTCGGATACCACTGCGTCGTATCGATAGGTTCGAGCTCGCCTTTTATCCAGACCTCTTTGAGTTGGTCGAGCAGGATCACCGCCGGATCGCGATAGGGCGGGATGTCGCGCGTCGTCACCTTGATGTTCAAGGGCTTGTCCGGGCCGTAGCCCAGCTTTTTCATGATCGCGCGGGCCTGCTCGCGGTTTGCCGCGACATCGGGCCCGTATCCCGGCAGCTTTTCGAGCATCTCCAGCGGCATTCCCCATTGTCCGCCGGGCGGCGGCTGCATCGCCGCGGCGCGGAAACCTTGCCCGTCGGTGATGATGTCGATAAAGGCCTGGCGATCGAGAGCCAGCGACATCGCGCGCCGCAGATCGGCATTGTCGAAGGGCGGCTTCTCGCGATTGACGATCAGGTTGACGCTGACGCTGCCCTGCGGCAGCTCGCACATCGCGTCGGGGCGCTGCCGCTGCAGGTCATGCGTCAAGGGGATTGTCAGCGTGCCGGCAAAAGTCAGTTCGTACTTGCCGGCGACAAAGGCGAGGATCGCGGTCGAGCGGTTCTTCGCGATCGTGTATTCGATGCCGTCGAGATAGGGCAGACCCGGTTTCCAGTAGTCGGGGTTGCGCGCCACCTTGATGTGCTCGTTCGGCTTGAACTCGACGAATTTGAACGGCCCCGTGCCGATCG
>Ga0209474_10004962_pt1 | contig 11408 bp, 2 predicted proteins | sample GraSoiAngelo_145_FD_185902 | JGI IMG/M metagenome (GOLD analysis project Ga0209474, IMG submission 185902) | Grasslands soil microbial communities from the Angelo Coastal Reserve, California, USA - 14_1009_05_20cm (SPAdes) (version 2) | ecosystem: Environmental > Terrestrial > Soil > Grasslands ...
GAACGCGCAGTCGGTGACGACGGCGGAAGACACGGCGAAGGCGATCACGCTGACGGCGAGCGATGTGGACGGCGATGCGCTGACCTACAGCATCGTCTCCGGCCCGTCGCACGGGTCGCTGAGCGGCGCAGCGCCGAACGTGACTTACACGCCGGCGGCCAATTACAACGGGCCCGACAGCTTCACGTTCAAAGCGAACGACGGCACGGCGGATTCGGCGGCGGCGACCATCAGCATCACGGTGACGGCAGTGAACGATGCGCCAGTCGCCAATGCGCAGTCGGTGACGACGGCGGAAGACACGGCCAAGGCCATCACGCTGACGGCGAGCGATGTGGACGGCGATGCGCTGACCTACAGCATCGTCTCCGGCCCGTCGCACGGGTCGCTGAGCGGCGCGGCGCCGAACGTGACTTACACGCCGGCAGCCAACTACAACGGCAGCGACAGCTTCACGTTCAAGGCGAACGACGGCACGGTGGATTCGGCGGCGGCGACGGTGAGCATCACGGTGACGGCGGTGAACGATGCGCCGGTCGCCGCGAACGACGCGTATAGCACCAACGAAGACACGGCGCTGAATGTAGCGGCGGCGGGCGTGCTCGCGAACGACAGCGACGTCGACGGCGACGCGCTGACGGCCGTCCTGGTGGGTGCTCCGGCACACGGCTCGGTGACGCTCAACGCGAACGGCAGCTTCACCTACACGCCGGCGGCGAACTACAACGGCAGCGACAGCTTCACCTACAAGGCCAACGACGGCGCGCTCAACTCGAACGTCGCGACGGTGGCGATCGCCATCAACGCCGTCAACGACGCACCGGTGGCGAACGCGCAGTCGGTGACGACGGCGGAAGACACGGCGAAGGCGATCACGCTGACGGCGAGCGATGTGGACGGCGATGCGCTGACCTACAGCATCGTCTCCGGCCCGTCGCACGGGTCGCTGAGCGGCACGGCGCCGAACGTCACCTATACGCCGGCGGCGAACTACAACGGGTCGGATAGCTTCACGTTCAAGGCGAACGACGCGACGGTTGATTCGGCGGCGGCAACCATCAGCATCACGGTGACGGCGGTGAACGACGCGCCGGTCGCCAATGCGCAGTCAGCGACGACGGCGGAAGACACGGCCAAGGCGATCACATTGACCGCCAGCGACGTCGACGGCGACACGCTGACCTACAGCATCGTCTCGGGTCCGTCGCACGGGTCGCTGAGCGGCGCGGCGCCGAACGTGACCTACACGCCGGCGGCCAATTACAACGGGTCGGACAGCTTCACGTTCAAGGCGAACGACGCGACGGTTGATTCGGCGGCGGCAACCATCAGCATCACGGTGACGGCGGTGAACGATGCGCCGGTCGCCGCGAACGACGCGTATAGCACCAACGAAGACACGGCGTTGAACGTGGCAGCGGCGGGCGTGCTCGCGAACGACAGCGACGTCGACGGCGACGCGCTGACGGCGATCCTGGTGAGCAGTCCGGCGCATGGGTCGGTGACGCTGAATGCGAACGGCAGCTTCACCTACACGCCGGCGGCGAACTATAACGGCGGCGACAGCTTCACCTACAAGGCCAACGACGGCGCGCTGAACTCGAACGTGGCCACGGTGAGCATCACGGTGACGGCGGTCAACGACGCGCCGGTGGCGAATGCGCAGTCGGTGACGACGGCGGAAGACACGGCGAAGGCGATCACGCTGACGGCGAGCGATGTGGACGGCGATGCGCTGACCTACAGCATCGTGAGCGGTCCGGCGCATGGCGCGCTGAGCGGCGCGGCGCCGAACGTGACCTACACGCCGGCGGCCAACTACAACGGGCCGGACAGCTTCACGTTCAAGGCGAACGACGGCACGGTGGATTCGGCGGCGGCGGCGGTCAGCCTGACGGTGACGCCGGTCAACGACGCGCCAGTGGCCACCGCGCAGTCGGCGACGACGGCGGAAGACACGGCGAAGGCCATCACGCTGACGGCGAGCGATGTGGACGGCGATGCGCTGACCTACAGCATCGTCTCCGGTCCGTCGCATGGCTCGCTGAGCGGCGCGGCGCCGAACGTGACCTATACGCCGGCGGCCAACTACAACGGGCCGGACAGCTTCACGTTCAAGGCGAACGACGGCACGGTGGATTCGGCGGCAGCGACCATCAACATCACGGTGACGGCGGTGAACGATGCGCCGGTCGCCGCGAACGACGCGTATAGCACCAACGAAGACACGGCGCTGAGTGTAGCGGCGGCGGGCGTGCTCGCGAATGACAGCGACGTCGACGGCGACGCGCTGACGGCGGTCCTCGTGAGCGCTCCGGCGCACGGGTCGCTGACGCTCAACGCGAACGGCAGCTTCAGCTACATGCCGGCGGCGAACTACAACGGCAGCGACAGCTTCACCTACAAGGCCAACGACGGCGCGCTCAACTCGAACGTCGCGACGGTGGCGATCACCATCAACGCCGTCAACGACCCGCCGGTGGCGAATGCGCAGTCGGTGACGACGGCGGAAGACACGGCGAAGGCGATCACGCTGACGGCGAGCGATGTGGACGGCGATGCGCTGACCTACAGCATCGTGAGCGGTCCGACGCATGGCGCGCTGAGCGGCACGGCGCCGAACGTGACCTACACGCCGGCGGCCAACTACAACGGGCCGGACAGCTTCACGTTCAAGGCGAACGACGGCACGGTTGATTCGGCGGCGGCGACCATCAGCATTACGGTGACGGCCGTGAACGATGCGCCGGTCGCCAATGCGCAGTCGGTGACGACGGCGGAAGATACGGCGAAGGCCATCGTGCTGACGGCGAGCGACGTCGAAGGCGACACGCTGACCTACAGCATCGTCAGCGGTCCATCGCATGGTTCGCTGAGTGGCACCGCGCCGAACGTGACCTATACGCCGGCGGCCAATTACAACGGGGCGGACAGCTTCACGTTCAAAGCGAACGACGGCGCGGTTGATTCGGCGGCGGCGACGGTCAGTATCACGGTCACGGCGGTGAACGACGCGCCTGTGGCGAATGCGCAGTCAGTGACGACGGCGGAAGACACGGCCAAGGCGATCACATTGACCGCCAGCGACGTCGACGGCGACACGCTGACCTACAGCATCGTCTCGGGTCCGTCGCACGGGTCGCTGAGCGGCGCGGCGCCGAACGTGACCTACACGCCGGCGGCCAATTACAACGGGTCGGACAGCTTCACGTTCAAGGCGAACGACGCGACGGTTGATTCGGCGGCGGCAACCATCAGCATCACGGTGACGGCGGTGAACGATGCGCCGGTCGCCGCGAACGACGCGTATAGCACCAACGAAGACACGGCGTTGAACGTGGCAGCGGCGGGCGTGCTCGCGAACGACAGCGACGTCGACGGCGACGCGCTGACGGCGATCCTGGTGAGCAGTCCGGCGCATGGGTCGGTGACGCTGAATGCGAACGGCAGCTTCACCTACACGCCGGCGGCGAACTATAACGGCGGCGACAGCTTCACCTACAAGGCCAACGACGGCGCGCTGAACTCGAACGTGGCCACGGTGAGCATCACGGTGACGGCGGTCAACGACGCGCCGGTGGCGAATGCGCAGTCGGCGACGACGGCGGAAGACACGGCCAAGGCGATTACGCTGACGGCGAGCGATGTCGACGGCGACACGCTGACCTACAGCATCGTCTCGGGTCCGTTGCACGGTTCGCTGAGCGGCACGGCGCCGAATGTGACCTATACGCCGGCGGCCAATTACAACGGGCCGGACAGCTTCACGTTCAACGCGAACGACAGCACGATCGACTCGAACGTCGCGACGGTCAGTGTCACGGTGACCGCGGTCAACGACGCGCCGAGCTTCACGAAGGGCGCCAATCAGTCCGTCATGAAGGATTCGGGTGCGCAGACGGTCGCTGGCTGGGCATCGGCCATCAGCGCAGGTCCGGCCGATGAGAGCTCGCAGGCCCTCAACTTCATCGTCACGAACGACAACACTGGGCTGTTCTCGGCCCAGCCGGCCATCTCGCCGACCGGGACGCTCACCTACACGTCGGCGGCCGGCGCGACCGGCTCGGCGACCGTGACGGTGCAGCTGCACGACGACGGAGGCACGGCCAACGGCGGCGCCGACACGAGCGCGGCGCAGACGTTCACGATCACCATCACGCCTCCGCCGACGCTGACGATCAACGACGTCAGCCAGCTCGAAGGCAACAGCGGAGTCACGCCGTTCGTGTTCACCATTTCGCTGAATCCCGCGGCGACCGTCAACGTGACGGTCAACTACCAGACGCTCAACGGAACGGCGGCGACGCCAAGGGACTACACGGCGGCTTCCGGCACGCTGACCTTCACGCCTGGACAGACGAGCAAGACGGTGACCGTGAACGTGAACGGCGACACGACGAAGGAGAACAACGAGACCTTCGCGCTCCGCCTGTCGAACGCGGTCAACGCAATCCTCGGCGACAACGAAGGCCTCGGCACGATTCTCGACGACGACAACACGCCGCACATGTCGGTCAGCTCGACGTCGCTCGTCGAGGGCAACAACGGTCAGAAGTCGATGGTCATGGCGGTCTCGCCGACCAACGACTCGGCGTGGCCGATGACGGTCGACTACACCACGTCCGCCGGGACGGCAGCGCGCGAAGGCATCGACTATCTGCCGGTCACCGGAACGCTGACGTTCCCGCCGGAGACGCTCGATCCGCAGTTCATCGTGATTCCAGTGGTCGGCAACCTCAGACACCAGCCGAACCACAAGGTGCTCGTGCACCTGATGAACGCCGTCCAGGCCGTGCTCGACGGCATCGACGGTGTGGGCGACATCGTCGACGACGACCCGGTGCCGACGATAAGCATCTCGGACGTGACGGTCGGCGAGGCGAACAGCGGAACGGTGAACGCCGTGCTGACGGTGAGCCTGTCGAACGACACGGACGATGTTGTGACGGTGAACTACAGCACGGTCGACGGCAGTGCGGTCGCCAACAACGACTACATTCCGGTGAGCGGAACGCTGACGTTCCAGCCGGGACAAATGAGCCAGGTCATCACGATTGCGGTCAACGCCGCGTCGGTGGGCGAGCTGACTGAATCGTTCAACGTCGACCTCTCCGGCGTAACGGGCGCGACCATGAACAAGTCGCGCGGCATTGTCACCATTACGCCGCCGACGTCGTGGGTGACGACGACGGTGGCCGAGTTCGGCGCAGGCATGCTGGCCGCGGGCGGCTACCTGGCCGACACGGCGGGCGGCGAGATCACGCTTGCCCCGACGGTCGGCGCCGAGTTCGCGGGCACGGCGCTGCCGAGCGGCTGGACGAGCAGCGTCCTCCAGACCGGAGGCGGCGCGTCGGTCGCAAACGGAATGGTGACGGTCGACGGCGCGAGCGTGCTCTCGCCGACGGTCTACACGGCCGGCCACACGCTCGAGTTCGTCGCCCGCTTCAGCGGCGCGGCGGACCAGAACGCGGGCTTCGGTCTGACGTCGGCGCTGCTGCCGCCGTTCGCGATGTTCGGTGTGAAGGCGGACGGTCAGCTCTACGCGCGATCGGTAGCACCGGGTCAGGCGATCGAAACGCCAATTCCGGGCAGCTGGTTCACGGCGCCTCACAGGTTCCGCATCGATTGGAACGCGACGAGCGTCGTTTACTGGATCGATGGCACGCAGCGTGTATCTCACACGATCACTTACAAAGGCGCAACCGCCTCGATGAAGCCGGCGATCACCGACCTCACGGCCGGCAGCGGCGCGCTGACGGTCGACTGGATGCGGATGTCGGCCTACACCGCGTCCGGCAGCTACACGTCACCGGTCTACAACGCGGGCGCGCCGGTCAACTGGCAGGCGCTCTCGTGGACGGCCGACTCGGTGGCCGGCAACAGCATCGTCGTCGAGGCAAGGACGGGTAACGCGTCGACGCCAGATGCATCCTGGACCGCGTTCCGCGCGGTGACGTCGGGCCAGGCGATCGCCGCGACCTCTCAATACGCTCAATACCGGGTCACGCTCTCGACGACGGTGTCGAACGCGACACCCGCGGTGAAGGAGGTGGTCCTCACCTTCCTGCGGTGAGCGCGTGACATCGGCGGCAGGACAACTCGTTCGTCAACCAGGCCGCGTCACCCACGGTGACGCGGCCACCGGGCAAGCGCGATGGTCGTGCAGTCCGGTATTCAACAACGCAGAGGAAATGAGTCATGCGGAAGTTCACTGGAGCATTCATCGTTGCGGGATTGATGGCAGGCGTGCTGGCGATTGCCCAGCCCGCGTCGGCGGACCAGGGTGGGCCGGGCGGCCCGAAGCGGAGCACTTGCGCGTTCCTGCAGGGTCTTCTCTTCAAGATCGGCAATCCCGCCAACGTCGGCGCCATTTGGGAAAGCCTGTTCGACTGCGATCTGGACTACTAGAACCGACTACTACGTTGCTGGAAGTAACTGAGGATGCCGAGCGTTCACGATGGTCGTGCCGCTCGGCACTCACAAACAGGTGGGGAGAAGAGTCATGCGGAAGTTCACTGGAGCGTTCGTCGTTGCGGCGTTGATGGCAGGCATGCTGACGGTTGCGCAGCCGGCGTGGGCGGATGCGGGCGCCCCGGGTGGTCCGAACCGCAGCACCTGTGCGTTTCTGTCGGGGATCTTGATGAGGGTTGGCAATGCCGACGCCGCGGCGTGGCTGGCGACGATCTTCAGCAACATCTTCGGATGTGACCTCTAGACACGGGGTCCGCACGATGTGCGATTCGGCGCGCGTCCAGCGCGCCGAATCGCGAGATTCCGACGATCCATGTTCGAAGAACGACGGTCAGGCGAGCTAACGGACATCCCAATGCGTGGATTGCGTGGCAACGACGGACCCCGCGGCCGCGGGCACACAAGTGGCGCCGGCACTATCGGCCGTCCAATGACGAAATGCTGCTTACTCGCCGATCCCGGAGAGATCAGTCTCCGTAGAAGAAGACTTCCTGCGGCGCCGAACAAGAGTAGTCGTCCGCAGCCAGCGTTTCAGGTTTGTTATTCGCCCGGCACTTCTATTGCGTTTCAATTGGATTTATTCGCATGAAGCCCGCGATTCGTGTGCTTTCACGACTGGCCGCGCTCGGTGTGCTGGCATGCGCCGTCCTGGTGGTGAAGTCGACGGCGCAGCTGATGGGACCGGCCTCACTCCAGGTCGACGACGTCGACGGCCGCCAGGTCGTCGCCGGCGAAGTGCTCGTGAAGTTCACGCACTCGCTGGCGTCTCACGAGCGGCTGCAGTTCGAGCAGCAGACAGACGCCGACCGGAACGACGCCGTCGGCGCCAACGGCGTCAGACGCATTCACTCGAAGCGTTTGAACACCCGCGCGCTGCTCGCCTTTCTCCGAGCGCACCCTGACGTCGCCTACGTCGAACCCAATTACATCGTTCGCGCCGACGTGGCTCCGCCGAGCGATCCCTGGTTCGATCAGCTGTGGGGTCTGCTGAACGTCGGCCAGACGGTCGGCACGCCTGGGACGCCGAACGCCGACATCAAAGCGACGCTCGCATGGGACGTCTCGACCGGTTCGACGGCCAACGTCGTCGCGGTGATCGATTCGGGCATCGACTACACACACAGCGATCTCGCGCCGAACATCTGGTCGGCTCCCGCACCGTTCTCGGTGACGATCGCCGGCAAGACAATTAATTGCCCGGCGGGTTCCCACGGCTTCAACGCCATCGTGAACAACTGCGATCCGATGGACGACTTCGGCCACGGGACGCACGTCGCCGGCACCATCGGCGCCGTGGGCAACAACGATATCGGCATCGCCGGCGTGAACTGGACGACGCGGATGATCGGCGTGAAGTTTCTCGACGCGACCGGCGTCGGGACCGTTGCGAACGCAGTCAATGCGATCGAGTTCGCGATCCAGGCCGCGGCCGCGACCGGCACGAACGTCCGTATCCTGTCGAACAGCTGGAGCGCCGGGAACACCCTGTCGCTCCGGGACGAGATCGTCAAAGCGAACGCGAACAACATGCTGTTCGTGGCCAGCGCCGGCAACGACGGCACGAACAACGACGTGACGCCGCGCTACCCCTCGTCGTACAACGTGCCGAACGTGATCGCCGTCGCGGCGACGGACAACCGCGACCTCCTTGCGCCTTTCTCCAATTACGGACCGACGTCGGTTCATCTCGCCGCGCCGGGTTCGAACATCCTGTCGACGACGCCCGGCGACCTGTATCAGTACTTGAGCGGCACGTCGATGGCCGTGCCGCACGTGTCGGGCACTGCGGCGCTCGTGCTCTCGCGCTGTCCGATGGACACCGCCACGCTGAAGTCGACGCTGCTGTCGACGGTCGACGCGATTCCGGTCCTCACAGGCAAGGTGCTGACAGGCGGTCGCCTGAACGCGAACGCAGCGATTCGATCGTGCATCCCCGACTTCACGATCGTGGCCTCTCCGAGCGCGCAGGCTGCATCCGCAGGCTCGACCACCAACTACACGATCACGATAACGGCGAACGGCGGCTTCAGCGGCGCTGTGGCGTTGAGCGTGACCGGTCTGCCGACCGGCGCGACGGCAACCTTCACGCCGGCCTCCGTCACGGGATCCGGAACCTCGACGATGACGGTGAACACGTCGCCGTCGACGCCGCGTGGCACGTTCCCGTTGACCGTGACCGGCACGAGCGGCGCAACGGTGCACACCACGCAGATCACCTTGTCGACAACCATCAATACGCCGCCAGTCGCGGTCGCGGATACGGCGACGACGGCCGAAGATACGCCTGCGACGATTGCCGTCCTTGCCAACGATACCGACGCCGACGGAGACCTTCTCACCGTTGCGAGCGTCGGAGCTCCGGCCCACGGGACGACGGCGATCAACGCCGACAACACGATTACGTACGCACCGGCGGTCAACTACAACGGCGCCGACAGCTTCACGTACACGATCAGCGACGGGCACGGTGGCAACGCGAGCGCCGCCGTCAGCATTACGATTACGCCGGTCAACGATCCTCCGGTCGCGGCAAACGACACCTACACGACGAACGAAGACACGACGTTGACCATCCCCGCGGTTTCCGGTGTGCTGGCCAACGATACCGATGTCGACGCCGGCACGACGTTGACCGCGGTTCTCGTGACGGCGTCGAGCCGCGGCTCGGTGGTGCTGAACCCGAATGGCGGCTTCACGTACACACCGGGTGCCAACTTCAACGGGGCAGACAGCTTCACGTACAAGGCCAACGACGGCACGCTCGATTCCAACGTCGCGACGGTCACCATAACGGTTACTCCGGTCAACGATCCGCCAATTGCCAGTGCTCAGGCAGTGACAACGGCGGAAGACACCGCGAAAACGATCACGCTGGGCGCGACCGACGTCGACGGCGACACGCTGACGTATGCGATCGTGACGCCGCCGGCGCACGGCACGCTGAGCGGGACGGCGCCGACCGTGACCTATACGCCGACGGCGAATTACAACGGGCCCGACACCTTCACGTTCAAGGCGAACGACGGCACGGTCGATTCGAACGTTGCAACCGTGTCGATCACTGTTACCGCGGTGAACGACGCGCCAGTGGCGAACCCGCAGGCCGTCACGACCACGGAGGACACAGCGAAGGCGATCGTGCTGGCGGCGACCGACGTCGATGGCGACGCGCTGACCTATGCCATCGTCGTGGGCCCGGCGCACGGCGCGTTGAGCGGGACGGCGCCGACCGTGACTTACACGCCGGCGGCGAACTACAACGGGCCCGACAGCTTCACGTTCAAGGCGAACGATGGCACGCTGAACTCGAACGTGGCGACGGTGACGCTGACCATCACGCCGGTGAACGACACGCCGGTCGCGACGGCGCAGAGCGTGACGACGAACCAGGATACGGCCAAGGCGATGACGCTGGCCGCGACCGATGTGGACGGCGACACGCTGACGTACGCGGTGGTGACCGCCCCGGCGCACGGCACACTGAGCGGCGTGGCGCCGACGGTGACGTACACGCCGGCCGCCGGGTACTTCGGCCCCGACAACTTCACGTTCAAGGCGAACGACGGGACGGTCGACTCGGCCGCGGCAACGGTCAGCATCACCGTGGTGCATGTCAACCACGCGCCCGTGGCAAACGGGCAGACCGTCACCACGGCGGAAGATACAGCGAAGGCGATCGTGCTGACGGCGACGGACGCTGACGGCGACGCGCTGACCTTCAGCCTCGTGGCGGGGCCGCTGCACGGCGCGCTGAGCGGCGTCGCACCGAATATCACCTACACGCCAGCGGCGAACTACAACGGCGCCGACAGCTTCACGTTCAAGGCGAATGACGGCACCGTCGACTCGAGCGCCGCGACGGTGACGATTACCGTGACCGCGGTCAACGATCCGCCGCTGGCGGCCAACGACAGCTACGCGGCGACCGAAGACACCGTGTTGACAATTGCCGCGCCGGGCGTGCTCGCCAACGACAGCGACGTCGATGGCGATCCGCTGACGGCGGTTATCGTCGCCGGGCCGGCGCACGGCTCGGTCACGCTGACTGCGAGCGGCAGCTTCACCTACACACCGGCGGCGAATTACAACGGGCCCGACAGCTTCACGTATAAGGCCAACGATGGCGCGCTGAACTCGAACGCTGCGACGGTGGCGATTACGGTAGCCGCAGTGAACGACGCGCCAGTGGCGACGGCGCAGAGCGTGACGACGAACCAGGATACGGCCAAGGCGATGACGCTGACCGCGACCGATGTCGACGGCGACACGCTGACGTACGCGGTGGTGACCGCCCCGACGCACGGGACGCTGAGCGGCGTAGCGCCGAACCTCACGTATACACCGGCCGCGGGGTACAACGGGCCCGACAGCTTCACGTTCAAGGCGAACGACGGGACGGTCGATTCGGCGGCGGCGACCGTGAGCCTGACGGTGGTGCACGTGAACCACGCGCCGGTGGCCGATGCCCAGGCCGTGACCACGGCGGAAGACACGGCGAAGGCGATCGTGCTGACGGCGAGTGATATCGACGGCGACGCGCTGACCTTCAGCATCGTGGCGGGGCCGCTGCACGGCGCGCTGAGCGGCGTCGCACCGAATATCACCTACACGCCGGCCGCGAACTACAACGGCGCCGACAGCTTCACCTTCAAAGCGAACGACGGCACGGTCGATTCGAGCGCGGCGACGGTCAGCCTCACGGTCACGGCGGTGAACGACGCGCCAGTGGCGAACGCGCAGACGGTCACGACGGCCGAGGACACGGCGAAGGCGATCGTCCTGATGGCGACGGACGTCGACGGCGACGCGCTGACCTATGCCATCGTCGTGGGCCCGGCGCACGGCGCGTTGAGCGGGACGGCGCCGACCGTGACCTACACGCCGGCGGCGAACTACAACGGACCCGACAGCTTCACGTTCAAGGCGAACGACGGCAC
>Ga0209474_10004963_pt1 | contig 11407 bp, 11 predicted proteins | sample GraSoiAngelo_145_FD_185902 | JGI IMG/M metagenome (GOLD analysis project Ga0209474, IMG submission 185902) | Grasslands soil microbial communities from the Angelo Coastal Reserve, California, USA - 14_1009_05_20cm (SPAdes) (version 2) | ecosystem: Environmental > Terrestrial > Soil > Grasslands...
CGCTCCCGTCGCACATCAAACGATTCTCCGTTCACGATCAGGGACAGCGCATCTGGACCGAACGGAACACAACTGACGGAAACTTCGCGGCCGTCGAGCAGAACACTCCAGTGGTCTTCACCGGCGCGGGTTTTAGAAGGGTCTTTGGCGTCGCCAGATGATACATCCGCACGTTCCATCTGAATTCGATAAATCCTGCCGCCGACGCTTACTTCGTAGAAGACCATGCGGCTATCTCATCGCCTCATCGCGCCCAATTTTTTTCCAGGCGGACTGCGAAGCAGATTCTGCGGGCTCGCATTTCTGATCAGGCTGTTCGAGCGCCCAAATGACAGCAGCAATGGCGGCGATCTCGTGCTCAGAGTCACTGCCGGATGTTGATTCACGCGCAAGGCGGGATAGATATCCAGTGTCGGTTTTCCCAGCAATAAAATCGGGATCGGCCAGAATGCGGCGGAAGAGCGACAAATTTGTTTTCACGCCGCCAATTACGTACTCGCCGATGGCGCGCTGCATCCGCGTAATAGCTTGCGAGCGGTCTTCTCCATACGCGATTAACTTCGACAGCAAGGGATCGTAATCGACGCCAACGTTCCATCCCTGATAAATTCCGCTGTCCAACCGGATGCCCGGGCCGGAGGGTTCGATTAAGGAAGCAATGCGTCCGGGGCTGGGGAAGAAGCGATTCGCAGGATCTTCGGCGTAGACGCGACACTCAATGGCGTGACCGCGAACCTTAACGTCTTGTTGCGCGAACGGTAACTGCTCTCCCGCGGCGATGCGAATTTGGAGGTGGGCCAAATCCAATCCGGTGGTGAGCTCGGTCAGCGGGTGTTCCACCTGCAAGCGGGTATTCATTTCCAGAAAATAAAAGCTGCCGCTGGCATCGACGAGAAATTCAATGGTACCGGCGTTGCTATAAGAGGCTGCTTTGGCTGCGCGCACAGCGGTTTCGCCCATGCGGCTGCGCATTTCGGGCGTGACGACAGGTGACGGTGCTTCCTCAAGGACCTTCTGATGGCGGCGCTGGATGGAGCATTCGCGCTCTCCGAGATAGACGCAGTTGCCATGTTCGTCGGCGAGTACCTGCATCTCGATATGGCGCGGGTTGGTGATGGCCTTCTCGATATAAACTTCGTCATTGCCGAATGCACCCTGCGCCTCGCTGCGTGCCGCGTCCAGGCTCGAGGCCAGTTCAGACTCATTCCCGACCAGCCGCATTCCTTTGCCTCCGCCACCGGCAGCGGCTTTCAGCATGACGGGGTAGCCCAACTTCACGGCGAGATCACGGGCTGAGGCCAGAGATTCCAGACCACGCGAGGACCCGGGAACGAACGGCACGCCGGCCTTCTCCATTTGCTGGCGCGCACGGGTCTTCGATCCCATGAGCTCGATGGATTGCGGCGAGGGACCAATAAATTTGATACCGGCGTCTACGCAAGCCTGCGCGAATGCAGCGTTTTCCGACAGGAACCCGTAGCCGGGATGGATGGCGTCAGCCTTGCAGCGCTTTGCCGTGTCAATGATACGGCTGATGTTCAGATACGACTCAGTGGCAGGGGCGGGACCGATGCGGTAGGCCTCATCAGCCTTGAGAACATGCAGCGAAGCACGATCGGCGTCAGAAAAAACGGCGACCGCGGTAATGCCAAGCTCGTGGCAGGCACGAATGAGCCGCACCGCAATCTCGCCGCGGTTAGCGATTAGAATTTTTTTGAACAGTTTGCGCACGCTGCTTCGATATTGCCGAGTCAACATCCATCAGCCGGTGTAAGCGACGATTGCTGGCCTAATAAAAGAGAACTCCGTACTATAAGCATTCTTCCATATGATCGCCAGTGAGGAGTTTGTTTCAGCTCCATCGCACGGATTGTCGCAAAGGCTAGCCGCGGCTGCCCCAGCGCTGCTGATTTTTGCCGGGCTGGTTGCACGGCTGATCAGCGCACATTCCAAGTTTTTGAACGCTGACGAAGCTATGCACTACCTGCTGGCGACCCAGCCTACGTTGCCAGAAGCTTATCGAGCCAGCCTGGGCACGGCACACCCTCCTCTGCTGATTATTTTTCTGCACTACTGGGCGATGATTTCGCATGCGGAGCTTTTTCTGCGGCTGCCGTCTGTAGCTGCGGGAACGGCTGCGGGATGGTTCCTCTACGCGTGGTTGCGTGATGCAATCGATCGAGCAACTGCGGTCGTTGGGATGGGCCTGCTGCTGTTTTCGCCGGCGCTAATCTACACGTCGGCGGAAGTCCGGCAATACGCGTTCTTGCTCTGCTTCATGTCGGCAACGTTGTATTCGCTAGAGCGCGGGCTGACTGGAAATTCACCGGCGTGGATAGTCGTCTCGGCGGTCACTCTGTATTTGGCGATGCTGACTCACTATGCTGCCCTGATCTTTGCAGCGAGCATTGCGCTCTACGGGTTGGTTCGGCTCGCCAGCATGCGTCCGAAACGGTCGTTGCTCGCCGCGTGGATTGCTACGCAGGCCGGATGCGCTGCGATTGCTGTGTTCCTATGGAAGACCCACATTTCGGTGATTCGCCACCGAGCGCTGACGCATGATGTAGCGGAGTCTTATTTGCGCAGTTCGCTGTTTCATCCGGGAGAGGAGAATGTGTTTCTGTTCCTCGGCAGAGCGAATGTCCGAGTCTTCCATTTTTTGTTCAGCCAAGGTGCGGTTTCAGTGCTGGGGCTGCTGGTTTTTGTCACGGGGATTGTGCTGTTGCTGCGAACCGGCAAGTTGGTGGGAGGACCGAACGTCCGAGCGTTAGGGATATTGCTGTTGCTGCCGTTCATAATCAACTGCGGGGCGGCTCTGGTTGGAGTTTATCCTTATGGGGGGACGCGGCATGATTCTTACCTGGCAATTTTTGCGATGCCGGCGATTGCATTCGCTATCACGCGTTGGCGACCAAGCCAAAAATGGGAGATGCCAGCGGCAGTTGCACTTGCGTTGGCGATTTGTAATTTCACGGTGACGGCGTCAGGGTCGTACATCAGGCCCGAAAACCAGAAAAAAGAGTTGATGGAGCAGGCCGCCAGATATCTGCACGCGTCTGCACCTTCGGGCTCGCTCATTGTTACGGATTATGAGAGTGGACTTCTGCTCAGCTACTACGTCTGCGGCGCTGACATAACTCACTCCGGAGAATTGACGAAATTCTTCTATGTTTCACGGTGCGGCGGATATGGATCGGCCTCGTTGCTTCCCGGGCTCTGGGTTTTTCGTGCTGGGACATTTCAGGAGCAGATCGAGAGTTTGAAGAAGACCGTGGATCAACATGAAGTCTGGTTGTTTCAAGCAGGGTTCATCGTGGATCGCGAACCAGAGTTTCAGGGGATGTTGGGACAGTATGGATGCAGGTCTCCACGAAAATTTGGCGCCAATATTCTGGTTTGCAGGATTGAGGTTCGTGGAGCAGTCAATTGAAGACGGGCTGACGCCCGTCTCCCCACGATCCGATGATGAAGTAGATATTACTTTGACTGGTCCAGGGTGATGCCGTTGGGGCCAGCGGATTTTTGCGCCTTAGCTTTCTTGGCAGCCATAGCCTTGTCCACCCACTCGTCGGCGGTTTTCAAGTCGGCGGCACGCTGGTCGGGTTGATCGCATTCGCGATCGGCTTTTTCGCGGTACATCAGATTCATGTACGCCATGGCGTCGTCATAGTCCTGGCGAAGCGATAATGCTTTGGTCAAATTACTGATTCCGTCCTCAATCGCGGGGCCGCCCGATTCGCGCAGCTTGGCACAAACCTTTTTGTCTTTGAGCGGCTCATCAGCCCGAAGCCCAATCTTTGCCCGTTCTTCCATTCGAGATTGAAATGCCATGGTCCAATCAATCACGCCAATTGAGTAATACGCCTCGGGATCATTGGGATCGAGATTAATCGCCTGGCCGTAATAGTTTTTGGCATCATCAAACTTCTTCATCTGCAAAGACAAGCCGGCAATGCCTTTCATGCTGTTTACGTTTTTAGGGTCCTGCGCTAATACATCCTTGTACTGGGCAATAGCGCCATTAGCGTTCTGCAGGTTCTCCGGAGAATCAACCCCGGGTATGTACTGCGCGACATAGGCGGCGGCGAGATAAAGCTTGGCATTTTGAAGGCTGGGATCGAGCGCCACGGCATTCTTGAAATGTTCGATCGCTACTTCATAGCGGGCATTCTTATAGGAGGCAACGCCTTTATTGAGCTGATCGCGCGCGCGAAGCTTGTCGCAACCCGCGTTTGACAATGCGAGCGCAGCGACTGCGATCAATGCCAAAACTCTTAAGCTTACCTTCATGAAAATTATTCCCCCTCGCAGGAATGTGCCCGCCGTCCAGCCGCATACGATAACACAATTTGGGAACGCGGGCGTAATTCATCTGGGCTCTGACGATTCGGACGGGCGGAGGCGCCAGTCCTTTGACCGCGAATCACAGTCGATTAGCCGCCTGCTTCAATTTTGGCAGTGATCAGGCCGACTTTGTCCACGCCCGAAGCATGGGCAATGTCAATGACATTGGCGACATCCGCGAAGGGGATGTTGTCATCACCTTTCACGAACATTACTTTTTCGGCGCGCGATTTAAAGATGTCAGTCAGCCGGGTCTGCAGGTGATCCCAAGTCTCGTCGTCCTGGTTGACTTTCAATCCCGGTGTCTGGCCAGGCCCCTTATCGATGACCTGCACCACGATGGTGCGATCCGGTTGCGTGTTCTTGGGCTGATTTGGCGGAGGCGGCTGGGGAACCAATGCGTCCAGACCTTTCGGCGTAAGCGGCGTAATCACCATAAAGATGATCAGCAGCACCAGCAACACGTCGATGAGCGGCGTGACGTTAATGTCAGCGCTCGGCCCACCTTTTCCACCACCCATTGACATTGCCATAAGATAGCTCCCTAGAAATCTATTCAGACCCGCTTGCGCCCGGCGTCGGCGCCGTCGGCGCCCCGGGAGCGTTTGTCTGCTTTTTCTGATCGGTCAACAAGCCAAGGTCGTCCACTCCGGCGGCGCGGACGTTATCGACAACGTCGACAACTGACTTATATTTGGCCCGCGCGTCGGCTCGCAGGTAAACAGTTTTGTTGACGCGGCTTGCGATCCGGTCTTTGATCTTGTTGGTCAGCTGATCGGGATTGATACGATCGTTGCCAAAGAACACGTCGCCATTTCTCATGACAGCGACGATGAGCGCATCTTCCTTGTCGGCATCCGGCATTTGCTGCGGGTTATTAACTTTCGCGAGGTCAACGGTAACGCCCTTCTGCAACATGGGCGTGATCACCATAAAGATGATCAGCAACACCAGCATGACGTCCACCATGGGAGTCACGTTGATGTTGGAATTGACCTTTGCCCCTTCGTCTCGTATCGATATCGCCATAAATGTTCTCCTGCCCGAAATTCAGCGCATTGGCCTGCGTGAGGAGGCAGGTCCGGCGGGAATTGCTTCCTGCCGGACCTTAACAACTCTGCGTGATCATGGGAGCACGAGCGTCCCCGCTCCTGCTCGACGGGCGACACGCCCGTCGCTCCACAATCAGTTACCGGCGCACTGCTCCGCGACGCTTGAGGAAGTAATCGATGAGCTCGCTCGATGAGTTGTCCATCTCCACATCGAACGCTTCCACGCGGCCAGTTAGATAGTTGAACATCATCACGGCCGGGATCGCGACCAGCAATCCGAAAGCAGTGGTGACCAGAGCTTCAGCAATACCGCCGGCGACTGCGGCCAATCCAGTTGCCTTCTCCTGCGAAATACCTTTGAAGGCGTTCAGGATGCCCATAACGGTGCCGAACAGGCCAACGAAGGGCGCGGTTGAACCAATGGTGGCCAAGCCGCCGAGACCGCGCTTTAGTTCAGCGTGGACGATGGCTTCGGTCCGCTCAAGAGCACGCTTAGACGCCTCAATGGTTTCACCGGGAATGTCGCTGCTCTCCTGGTGAGCACGGAATTCCATCAGGCCAGCGGTGACAACCTTGGCCAGGTGACTTTTCTTGTTGCGTTCCGCAACCTTGATTGCTTCGTCGATCTTGCCGTCCCGCAGGGCGCCTGCCACTGCTGGAGCAAAGGCCCGAGACTGCTTACGGGCCGCGCTAAATGCCATCCATCGATCGATCATCACGCCAAAGGACCAGCCGGACATGATGAACAGAATGAAGACGACGGTGCGGGCGACCCATCCCATTTGCTTCCAAAGAGAGATCGGGTCCCATTGCGGTGTAGTTTCTTGAAGCAGCCAGGTGGCTGTGGTCGAGAAATGCGCTACCAGGTGTGTTGCTGCATGAGCTGCAAACATGAGTTGCTTCTCCTCCTCAGGATCTTTGTTTCAAAAAATTCAGATGCTTACACTTCCTTAGACGAATACCTTACTTTGTAAATCCGAGCAAAAAGATCGTCCGCGACGCGGACGATCCAAAAATTCAATCAGTAGCTCTGACAACTATCCGCCAGACAACGTGAAGTTCACCGTCACCTGCGTGTCCACTTCTACAGGTTCCCCGTTCAAAATATAGGGGCGATACCGCCATTGGCGTACGGCCTCTAACGCGGCTTGGGTCAGAAGCGGATGGCCGCTGATGACGTGCAGGTTCTGAATGGTGCCATCTTTACCAATGACAGCGGCCAAGAGCACGCTTCCTTGCACTCGAGCTGTACGCGCAAGCGGGGGATAAGTAGGCTGGACTTTATGAAGCACCATGCCCTGGGTCACGCCCTGAGAGACGCGAACGCGCTGAACGGCAACTTTCGGCACAGCCATTGGCGCGTTACTGATGATGCCGCCTATAACGCCGTTCATCTGGCCACCCGGGACGCCACCGGGCACACCACCGACCACTCCACTCATCGGAGGCGGGGCTTCCTCCTCCTTAATAATCTCCACTTTCTTTGGAATCTTGGTTGGGGTCCGGAGCTGCCCGTTGACGATATCGGTCTGAACCTGCTTCACAATTTTGACCGCGGCCGGAGGTGGGGGTGGAGGTGGTGGAGGTGGCGGCGCGACCAAGGCCATCATCAACTGCGCCTTGGGTAGGGCTTCAGTAAAGAGCAGCGGTATCAAGACCAAGATGCCTACGATCACCGCTTCCAAAACGAAGGAAAATGTCGTGGTCTTTCCGCGTGCAGTTTTTAGCTTCCCACCCGATTCAATCAGGCTATCTTCAAACATGAGTTTTCTCCCTGCACAGGTCTACGGTGCTTTAGACACCGCACATCGCCAATTTGCTCCCGGCGTGTCAGGGTTTCTAAGATGCAATGAAGAAGGAAGGCTTTCGCCCGCCTGACCCTGGACGGGGGCGTCCAGAGCCACATCCGGACCCGAACCGGAGAGCAGCACTGCACAACCAACAGAGCGACAACCTACTCAGAACTGAGCTCCGGCCAGTGTTCCGCGCCTGTAAAATGCGAGGATCTATGCCTTCGCTCGAACTTTCTCACGGCGGCCGCCATTGCCCGCTGGAACCATGGCAGGCGGCTTGTTACGGCCTGATCGCCAATCCTGATAGGCCACAAGAATCGGGGCCGCAATGGCGATCGAGGAATACGTCCCGATTAAGATGCCGATTACCAGGGCAAAGGAGAACCCATGTAAAACTTCGCCCCCAAAAAGGAACAAAGCTAATACAGTCAGGAATGTTAAACCTGCTGTCAAGATAGTTCGACTTAAAGTTTGATTGATGCTGCGGTTTACGATGTCGGAGAGCTTCTCACGCCGCATCAATTTCAGGTTCTCGCGAATGCGGTCGAAGACCACGATGGTGTCGTTGTTGGAGTAGCCGATCAGCGTCAGTATGGCCGCTATGACTGTGAGAGATATAGGCTTATTGGTCAACGAGAATGCGCCTAAAGTGATCAAAGTATCGTGGAATACAGTGACCACGGCAGCAACGCCATAAATCCATTCAAAGCGAAAAGCCAGATAAATCAGCATTCCAGCCAGCGAATAGGTCGTCGCGAGAACCGCCTGTTTCCGCAGCTGCGCGCCGACTTGCGGTCCGACGATCTCTACCTGATAGACACCGAAATCGGAAAGAAAGAAATCGTTTTGAATTGCGGCCAGCACAGCTGGTTCAGCAACTCCCTTTAATTCATCGAGGCTGGAGAGCACGCCACCTTTGGTCTTGTCGCGATAATTTGCGATGGCCTGAGCGATTGAGGAGTAGCGTTGCTGCGCGTCAGTGCCCAGGTGCAGCGGGTCTTTTTGCATCAAGTAGGCCGTGAGCGTGAGCGCGCTGGTATTGTTCAGGTCGCGCTTGTCTGCGGGAGCGTTCTTCTCCAAGGCGCTAATAATCTGTTCCCGCGGTTTATCCAGCACAGCCTCATCACTGGTTTGGGGCACATCGATCAATTCTTCATTGCTGCCAGCCGCACCGTAGCTCTGGATGCGAACGTTGTGGAGACCTGCACGGTCCATTTGAGCGCGCACGGCGTTGTCATCCGGCTGGTGCGTGTACTTGACGTAGACCAGGGTCCCACCGCGGAAGTCGATTCCAAGTGGCAGGCCATGCCAGAACAGCATAGAGAGAATTCCCGCTACGCTGAAGACGAGCGAGAAGGCGATGAAGTACCACTTCTTACTGAGAAAGTCGATATTCGGATTACGAAAAAATTCCACGCAAAACCTCAGGTTTCAATGTTTCAAAGTTTCGATGTCAAAAATACTGCTCACCTTACGATCGTAGAAACTTGAAAGCTTAACAGCAGGTTCCTCACCGCTAAAGCGGTTCGGAATGACATCACATTGGAATGACCACATTGGATAATATTGCAAAGCTAAATACTTAATGCTTCGCCGACGCGTTTCCGGCTCAGCACCCAATCAAAAATCACTCGCGACACAAAAACCGCGGTGAATAAATTAGCAAACAAACCGAAACTGAGCGTCACCGCGAAACCCTTTACCGGCCCGGTGCCGAATAAGAACAGGATGACCGCCGAGACGATGGTGGTTACGTGGGTATCCACGATGGTGACCCAGGCATGCCCGAAGCCTTGCTCTACCGCAGAAGGCGGCGTCTTGCCGTTCCGCAACTCTTCGCGGATACGTTCAAAGATCAGAACGTTCGAGTCCACACCCATACCAACGGTAAGAATCACCCCGGCGATTCCCGGCAAAGTTAATGTGGCGCCAGTGAATCCCAAGAACCCAAGCAGGATTACAAGGTTCAAAACGAGTGCGAGGTCGGCATTGATTCCCGCGGCGCGGTAATAGATGAGCATGAAAATCAACACCGCAGTCATGCCATAAACAGCGGCCCGAACGCCGGCGCGAATCGAGTCCGTGCCCAACGAAGGACCGACTGTCCGCTCTTCCAGATATTTGATCCCGGCCGGCAAAGCGCCCGAACGCAGAATCATGGATTGATCTTTCACTTCCTGCTCGGTAAAACGTCCTTTAATGATCCCCTGGTCGTGAATGGGCTCGTCGATAGTGGCGACGCTTTGAACCTTGCCGTCAAGGACCACACCCAACAGATCTTTCACATGTGCCGAGGTGAAGGCGTAAAACTTGCGGCCACCCTCGGCAGTTAACGTAAAGCTGACTGCCGGCTGACCATTCTCGTCGGTACCTGGGCCGGCAGTGCGCAGGTCCTTGCCGCTTACCGCCGGAATGCGGGAGACGAAGTACCAGCTTTGAGTGCCGTCAGGATTGGTTTTGCCCGGCATCAACATCGAATCTTCGGGCATTACTCCGCCTTTATCCTGCAATGCGGCTTCCTGGCTCGGATACGGTCCACCCATGACTTGCCGGATTTCGAGCATGGCTGTGGACTGCATGACTTCTTTCACTCGCGCGGGATCGTCAATTCCCGGCAGCTGGACGAGGATCTGATACTGGCCAAGGCCATGCTCCTCGATGATGGGTTCACTCACGCCGAGCTGATCAATGCGGTTGCGAATGGTCTCGATGGCCTGCTGGACGGCGCGGGTTTTCAGATCGGAGAGATTCGTGGGCTTCATGGCCACGGTGAAGGCATTGTTCGCACCCGAAGTCAGGTCGTACTCAGGCAGACGGTCTTGCACGATGGTGCGCAGGTCGCCGCTTCGTTCGGGCGGCATACCCTTAATGACGATCTGCTCAGGGTGGCTGGCGAGATCGGGCTTGCTGATATCGACGCCGGTGATTTTCGCAGCGCGCAAGCCGGACTTCAGGGTTTGAATTGCGTTATCGGAGTCGACGTTGACGGCGTCGTTCACCTGCACTTGCAAAATCAGGTGTGTACCGCCCTTAAGATCAAGTCCGAGCGAAATGCGCTTCTGGAGAGACGCAACCAGAGCGTTCCCGGAAAAGCCGCTGGGGACCCCAAAGATGCCGTAAACAAAGAAAAGCAGTACTGCGATGATGACGATGAGCTTTCCACCAAGATTTTTGTTCATAACAGATTAACTACTCCGTATTATCCAGCGAACCTGTGGTTTCGTCCGAAAAGCAGGTTCCTCACCGCTAAAGCGGTTCGGAATGACATCAGCATATATGCTCACTTCGCGGCCGGCTCATCCGGCGTAGTGACTGAAGAAATCGATGCCCGGCTTACTTCGAGCCGCAGATTATCGGGCGGAACACGGAGATGCACCGAGTCATCTTTCAAGGCGACGATAGTGCCTCGTATGCCGCCGGAGGTCGTAACTTTGTCTCCGGTCTTTAGCTCCCCAAGCATGGCCTGCCATTTTTTCTGGCGACGCTGCTGGGGCATGATCAAAACAAAATAGAAGATTGCGAAAATAAAGATGAGCGGTGCGATCCCGATCCAACTGGGCGTGCCGCTAGACTGCAATGCGATTAAACCGTATGGAATCATTTTAGATGCTGATGGCTGATGCTTTTGAATTCAAACCGGACGTTTTGACCACAGACAAACGTTGGAACGCTCTTATCCGAATTGCGTCCTTTATTCCTAACCACACAACTCAATACGATGCACGCAAACGTTAAGGAAGGCTTCTCAGGAAACCAGAACGCCCGCCGGCTTCCGAGCAAGAAGAAACCCGCACAGTCCCAAGTCAAATAGAATGCCGGACGCGCCGCATAGTGTCAAGGTAGTAGCTGAGATTGTGGATGGTATTGAGGACCTGTGCGAGCACTTCATTCGAAGCGTAAAGATGACGCAAGTAGGCGCGCGGGTAGCGGCGACAAACCTGGCAGGAACAACTCGGGTCAAGTGGGTTCTCGTCTCCAGCGTACCTGGCCTGCTTGATTGAGATCTTCCCTTCCGACGTGAACAGCAATCCGTGGCGGGCGGCCCGCGTGGGCAGAACACAATCCATCATGTCGATGCCGAGCTTTGAATACTCGACAATCTCTTCGGGGGTGCCTACGCCCATCAGATACCGGGGCTTGTCTTTCGGCAGGTGGCCGAGAGTTGATTCAACGATTTCGCGGGTAAGTGTGCGCGGCTCGCCGACGCTCAATCCTCCT
>Ga0209474_10004964_pt1 | contig 11404 bp, 8 predicted proteins | sample GraSoiAngelo_145_FD_185902 | JGI IMG/M metagenome (GOLD analysis project Ga0209474, IMG submission 185902) | Grasslands soil microbial communities from the Angelo Coastal Reserve, California, USA - 14_1009_05_20cm (SPAdes) (version 2) | ecosystem: Environmental > Terrestrial > Soil > Grasslands ...
CACTCGCTCGATAACGCCGAAGCCGCATCCAAGCGATAGCGCTTTGATTGGCTTTTTGAAATGTGCCAGGAGGCTTGCAGAATGATTGATCCAATCGATGCCTGGATCTCCCGTAGCACGGCGGTTCATGTTTTCTAAAGCACCGGGGACCTCAACGCATTGAGTGCCGGGGACCTCGCGTTGAGAATCGCTCCACCATTCCGCCACCTTTTTGGTGGCGTCACTTTTCGTGCCCTCAGCCATGTGAATAATGTCATTGTAACACACGCTGGAAAACGTGCACGGAAGGTTACAAACTGTCTCAGCTGTTCTAATTCCGGCTGTAATTAACCGTTGCCAGCGAATCGCGGGGCAGAGTTTGGATACCCGCCGGGATGACGCCGGCGTAGGGGGAAGCCCAACGGCTTTCCCCCTACAGTGTTTGCTAAGGTCCAGCGGTTCCAGCTATTCTTTGCGACCTTTTCCGGACGCTGTTTTCCACAGCTCAACCTGAGCCTTCACCTGTCGGATTCGCCCGGCTTTCTCTTTCGCGCTTACAGTGAGGGCTTTGATTTCCTCCTGCTGTTGCGACGCGGTTGTTTCCGCTGCAAATAAAATGGCTCTCAGCCACCTGAAAATAAACTTGCTACCTCCCGTTTTACGGGCGCATGGGCCACGGAGTCTATAGTTACAGAGCGTAAGCTTCTAGGCGCGCAATGCCGATTGTGCCGCCGGCGCCACGGACGACCGCGAAGTAATTCCCCGGCTGCAAATTCAACAGGATGCCCGCATCGCGATCATCGCCTGGCGCAAGGCCCGTTGCCTGGATTTGCGCTTGTTGATTACTCTTCCAATTATCGTTCGCTGCGATAAGTGTTCCGTGACTGTCGTACAACTCAAGCGTTGGATTGCGCAGCGCGAAAGGCACCCCCTGTGAGATGAGGTCAGGGCCAATTGCACGCAAAAGGACGGGCTGCGATGCGCGTCCGGCTACAGTAACAGCGCCCACCACCGCATTACTACCTCCAACAAGGCCTCGCGCCCACATGTTGGCCACTGTCGCGGTGGACGGCTGCGAGCGATCGTATATATCGAGCTGGCCGATGCCGGTGGTGTTGTTCAGTCCGCGCACGACCACCCCGTAGGAATCCGCCGGCAATATCCGCGCAAGCGCTGATTCCCTCGTGTCGGACGGCGCTAGGCCGTATGCCTGCACTTGGCCAGCGTTCACGTCGGTTGCCCAATCGTCGTTACGGGCGATGAGATAGCCGTTTTTGTCGTACAACTCGAGCACGGGATTCTGCAATTTTGCTCCATTTGCTTGGAGTGACGGTCCCAGCGCTCGCAACACCACTTGCTTCAAGCCGCTACCCTGAACGTTGAATCCGCCGATCAGCACGTTGTCTCCGAGGCCAACGTAATCAAGCTCCGATAGCTTCTGCAGACGCGGCGGGTTAAAAAGGCCGAACACGCCTATCGTGCCGCCGGTTGTCGCAACATAGACTTTCCCATTTGCAATCGTTGGGGTAATGAACTTGGTCCCCGAGCCAAACTGGTCGCGCGAATTTGGGGCTTGGCTGCTATTGTAAAGCTCTTGGGACAGATCCCTCGCGTTATAGGCATGCAAGACTGCGTTATCAGCGTTTTCTGCCGCCCAGAGGATGCCATACGCCGTCCCGTTGGCTGAAATGCTCGGCGTAGTCCCAGGAAATGGGAATGTGTTGGCGCTCCTCGACACGGCGTTGCCGTTCATGCGGGCGTTTGTGAAACTGAACGCGCGCAGGACGTCTCGGACGGGTCCGAAATAAAGCATTCCATTAAAAAAAGCCGGCGTGCTGAAATTAAATCCTCCCAGCGATTCAGATAGCTCCTGGTAAAGTGTGATGTTCCCGTTCGGATTGTACTTGCCCATGTTATCGCGGTCTACGATGTAGATGTGGGCATCTTTTCCGGAGCCTACTGCAAGATGGCGACGGATCCCGTTGCTGTCAGTCATGTCTGGCAGCAGCAGCGGCCCGGCAGAGCCAAGGTCGTAATCAACGTTACTTTCTTCGACCGTGTTAAACATCGTCCAATAGTCAGCTACCTGCAGAGAATTGTTGGCTGTGGATAATTTGACGAAGCAATTTCCGAAATCGCCCTGATTTGGGAAGCCATTCGCATCGAGCGTCGTCTCAAACGTGCCATTACCTAACATCGCGTAAAGGGAACCGTTAGAATCAACAGCTGGCGCGCCGCCAGATTGCCAGATCGCACCCTGGTGTCCATTGTGCGTGAGATTTATCACGCGAACTTGGGCGAGGCTGTGCTGGTCATATCCGATTACCCAACTTGTATAAGGACGGCAGTCGTGGCGTGATGCCCAAGTAGTGTAAACCAGGCCATTGCTCAGGGTGAGGCCAGCTCGCTCGTAATATTGACTAGGGTCGAAAACAACGTTGCCGTTTGAGCTGTTGTCACCTGTCCCTGGATATGTGGCGACGATGTCTACTGGTCCGCCAAATTCTTCGGTGCCGGTGGTGAGATCGAGGGCGTGCAATCTCTGAAAATAAATTCCAGCCGCATTTTTGCTCATGGTCACAACGTAGATTGTTCCGTGGGGCCCGCTCCGGCGATCAATCACCGGCGTAGCGGTGACTCCCACTTCCGGAATGATTGGATCGCACTCGTCTGTATCCGCCGGTGTTTCGCCAGGCGGGAGCAGTGATACGTGCCAAAGCAAAAATCCGGTATCCGCATCAATTGCATAGATACTGTCATGTTCGGTGGCCACATACAAAACGTTATACGCATTAAAGCCTTCGCCTCGTATCCCGGTGACAATTAACGGTTGGGAATAAATTTGGCCATCGACGTTGGAGATGAAGAGTTTTCCGAAATCCGTGGCGTTTACATTGTCGGGCCTAAGAATCCATTCGCGTCGATTCAATCCGGTTCGAGCCAGATCATTATGCCAGGTCAAAACGTCTGTCCCAGCGAATGCCGAGATGGATGCAACTAAGAGGACGATCGCAACAATATTTATTGCGAGAATACGCAGTGAATACCCAAGCTGATGAACCATGCCGGCGTGTTTCGCAAAAATGATAGAACCATGTCAACCAAAAAATGGATGTTCCGCTGAACGAGGGATGTAATGAATTATCAGTTTTGGCGGTTGTTCCTGGCGCTGGACGAGCGTCATCTAGTGGCAGGCGCGTGGCCTGCAAGATCGCGGCGGATTGCGGCTCCATATTTCATTTTTAAGACGTTGGAATTTGGGCATCCGTTAAAGACCGGTTATGATTTGTGGGTGCCTGCATGGAGCGAGAATAGCCAGCTTTTTTCTTTTCGAAATGTGTCCCCGCAGCTTGTGATGGTCTGGTCCGAGGCTACTGCAAACTGGGATGAATTCCGAGTCGCGAATCTCTTCGGCACCGGAACCTTAAACGTGCTGTTGTCCAAGCCTTTCATAGCGGCCCCAATTGACGATCTCCATAACTACTGTTACAGCCGCCTCTGGCATTACGGGAAGGCCGAAGCGATCCGATTAGTGCAAAGCGGCCTCGACCACGCAACTCCTGTGTACGCTCTTCTCCTACCCTCCAAACATAATGATCAGGACGTTCCGCGTTTGCCGTCGATCCAGGGTTATAGTTGCAGACGAAGCGAGAAATCCAGTACAAGAGCTGTAATCATGACATTAACAAAGAATGCATCCGCGCCAACCCCGGACTCCGCATCCCACCAGTGAGAGTAATAGGCCGATGAAGCTCTCTGTGGTAATCCCCTGTTACAACGAGCGGCCAACGATTGAGACTGTGGTTGAAGCGGTCCGCGAAGCCCCGGTCGAGAAGGTCGAAATTATTGTCGTCGACGACGGATCCACTGATGGAACAAAAGAACTCCTTCAAAGAAAGCCTCCTGGATGGGTCGACAAACTCGTGCTGCAGGAACGCAATTTCGGGAAGGGAGCAGCGTTGCGCGCGGGTTTTCAGGCAGCTACTGGCGACCTGGTCATCGTTCAAGATGCGGATCTAGAGTATGACCCGAAAGAATATCCTATCCTTATAGCTCCGATCCTGGCGGATCGTGCTGACGTGGTCTTCGGTTCCCGGTTCTCCGGCGGCCGAGCTCATCGTGTGGTTTACTTCTGGCATATGGTGGGAAACCGGTTTCTCACTTTGCTCTCGAACATGCTTACAAACTTGAACCTCACCGATATGGAGAGTTGTTATAAAGTCTTTCGACGCGAGCTGTTGGATGGCCTAACTATCGAGGAGGAACGGTTCGGCGTCGAACCTGAACTTGTGGCGAAGATTGCGCGGACTGGAGCGCGCATTTATGAGGTCGGCATTTCCTACTACGGGCGGACATACGCCCAGGGCAAAAAGACTAACTGGAAGGACGGCATCGCAGCGATGTATGCGATCACGCCGCGATGTATGCGATCATGAAATATAACCTCTTTCGCAGATAGGTTTCATGTGGAATCAGAAATCAAAAAACCAGTCACGACGTGGTTTTCAACTTCATTTCTCTTTTCAACTTCATATCTCTATTGATAGGGCAGGCGCATCCGCTGAGATCCTTCCTCATTGGCGTTGCAAGCGTTTTACTTGTCTTCCAAGCGGCGACCGGATACTCCCAAAGCGAGCACGAAGCGGATGCGACCCGCGGCAGCGGGCAAAAAGTAAACGATGCGGCACGTATTAATGGCAGCCCTGGAACAGGCAGCAGCAAGTCAGGCGCGATCAGCAGAGCAACTGCCGAGAATGGTGATCAGGCAGCTAATGTCAAGACATACGGTGCTATAGGCGACGGCGTAACAAATGACACAGCGGCATTTAACGCGGCTTGAAAGTCGCTGGCTAACGCGGGCGGCGGAGTGTGTCTGGTTCTAAGAGGAACATACCTCATTTTTGCTTCGGGCATTACGGCTGCGCACGTGCCGGCTGTCTCATCGGATGTGCATCTCGTGGGCGAGGCGCCTGGGGCATGCATCCTGAAGGTGAACGGCATACCAATGAATCATTTGCTGCAATGTGACGGAGATAACTGGAGCGTGGAAAATCTGACCTTTGATACGGGGGACTATACCCCATCTGTTGGCTTATCGGCCATCACCTGCAAGGGTAACAACTGGCGGGTGGGAAACTGCGCGATCGTTAAAAGCGGGAGGTGGGGAATCGCTGCCTTCGACGGTAATAACTGGTCGATCGAACGGAACTATATTAGCAGGACGGTGCCTGGCGCAAGGCCACCAATCGGGGCTATCCTTGTTAGCGGCAGCGCCGGAGTCTGGTCCAGTCATGGGCGCGTCATCGACAACGTTTGTGGCACGATGTGGATGAATAAGGCGTCTGGAAACAGCTTGCGCAGACCACAAATATGGAACGAATACTGTGGCGTTTGATCTACCCAGCGCGTTTTGCATTCCGAGTCCGAAGCCGGCGTTCGAAGTGAATCAACGAGTTCGGAGTAGAGTAGGCCCTCCGCAATTCCGTACTGCCGAATCGCTGCACTTGTAGCAGCATCCAATTCGCCAGTCACTTCGCCAAGGTAAAATCCCTGCTCCTTGAGTAGGCGTTGGACCGCTATAATCAGGCGTTTTCGGTCGAGGTCGCACCGATGTCTGAGGACCAAAGAGTTGATGCTGCGTCCGATGTGCGAGAAGAATTCATCGCGCGAGATGCCCATTGCACTTAAGATCGTGTTTCCCCGCTTTACTTCGTCCGCAATTTCGCGGAGAGCCGCCGGCGCGGACTCAATATCCCGCCTCGCTTTGACCGAGTCGATTGCTACCTCAGGGGCTACTAGCCACATACAAGCGAAACTCATAGACCTTGGAGTCATTGATCCACGGAATTTCCACATGGCCAGACGTTCCTCCTTGCCTCACTAGCTTCTCCTCATTCGTTCCCGTTGAAACACGTATCTCCGCTGCGTCCGGATCGTTCGTCTCCCAGGAAATCACGCAGAGTTGCCCAAAAAAAAGCGGATCGGGTTCGCGTTTATTTTTCCGGTAATCTCTCCGGTGGGCTCCGTCTTATTCACTGCCGGTAACCAACATCAGCTGCTACGACGAGCTCGGGTTCGGCGATCGACTGCGACAGCTCTAAGCTTTTCAGGTGCCTATCGCTGAAGAGAAATTCCAGTTTTTCTCGTGCAGCATCGGTAGAATAGAGCTCTTGCGTTTTGCTAATGCCGTTTTGCGAGAGTCGCTTCCAGAGCTCTTCCGATTCATACAGCTCAATCAACGCGCGCGCAAAATCCTGCGGTTCGTCGGCCACGAGAACGTGTTCGTGATCATTGAGGTTCATTCCCTCAACAGCGATTGAGGTCGCTACAACGGGCACGCCGAAGGCCATGCTTTGATTGATCTTGCCTTTCACGCCCGCCCCAAAACGTAAAGGAGCCACAGAAAGCCGCACGCTGTCGAAAAACGAACGCACATTCCGTTGCAATCCCGCCACAATAATCCTATCGCTCGCCAGCGCGACGATTTCAGGGGGCGCCTTGTCACCGATGATGTAGAATTTTGTATCGGGCAGACGGTCGCGAACGAGCGGGTAAATCTCCTCCACGAAAAACAGCACCGCATCGATGTTGGGCCTGTGCTCAAAGCCGCCGATGAAAAGCCAGTCCCGCCGAAGTGAGAATGGCGTGACTGGCCCAGTGACGTCAACAATGTTCGAAACCAGTTGAATAGACTTGTGAGGCCAATTCTCCTGGAGCATTTGCTGTTCGATGGGGCTTACTACCCACGTTTCATTTGCCTCCTTTATTAAGTAATCTTCCAGCAGCTGTGTCTCTTGTGCTTTCCGGCGCACATCGGGATCTTGAGTGAGTTGCGCTTCCCGTTGTTCTCGCAGGTAATGCAAGTCAACCGTATCAAAAATGATCCGGCTCTGTGGCGCGTGCAGACGAACATCTGCAATGTGCTTGCGCGCAACATCGCACCGGCTTAGCACCACGACATCGAACATGAGACCGTGCGAAATCAGATAATCGCGCACTCTTTTCACATATGGATGATGAACAACTTGAATCCCGCGCTTCTGCAGCTCACAACTGTAAGGCGGCATGTCTGCCAAATTATCAGGGAGGAAAGTGACGCGATGACCGAGCCGGTGAAGAATTTTAAGGATTTGGAACATCCGCAGCGATCCCGAGTCGCGGTCGGGCGTCGGCAGATGATGGTCGATCACCAGAATATTCTTGCCCGACGCAGTTCTGGGCCGCTGCAGAAACGTGACATCCCCGTTGGCTGGTCTCTTCGCCAGTTCATTACTCCAGACCTCTGCAAAGCTTGAGCGGTTAATCTCCTGATGCTTCTTCGCGCCGGTTGAGATATCGGTGCCGCCAGTTGCTCCCTCGTAATGGATCACCTCGCTCAGCGGTTGATACAGAACTCTGTAACCAGCTTGGCGAACCTTAAATGCCAGGTCAGTGTCTTCATAGTAGCCGGGCGCATATCGTGAATCGAAGCCGCCGGCACTTTCAAACAACGCTTTGGGAACCATCAATGCTGCCGCTGAGCAATAGTCTACGTCGCGCAGGTAGTTGTATTCGGGTTTTCCCGGATCATCAAACTTCCCGTAGTTCCATCCTGAAGCGTCTCGCCAGATTATGCCCCCTGCCTCCTGCAAACGGCCATCCGGGTAAAGGAGTTTCGAACCAACAATGCCTGCTCGCCCCTCCTGTTTGAAAGTATCGAGCAAAGCGGTCAGCCAACCGGGCTTGACGGATGTGTCGTTATTCAGGAAAACCAGGTATTTGCCGCGCGCTTGTTTTGCGCCACGGTTGCACGAAGCAACGAACCCGGAATTTCTCTCGTTGCGAAGATAATTGATACCGCCGATCTGCGGAAGCGCATTGGCGGTGCTGTCGATCGAGCAGTCATCCACTATAATGACCTCGAAGTGCGTTTGTTCGTCTACAGCTTGCAACGAAGCGAGGCATGCACGCGTGTATTCCAACTGGTTAAAAACCGGAATAATGATTGAGACATCGACTTCCTCGTGCTGAGGAAAACAAATCGACTTCAACGGCAAGACGGGACCAACTGGCATAGCTAACAACTCCTCGCGGGGTACGCTTGCAGGTGCCTGACCGTCAGTTCCTGCCTGGCCGCTCCTGGGAAACTTTGCGACCTGAGCGGCTTTGATTTCATCATCGATCTTTTTGATCTCAGGATGCTCTTTGCGCCATTTGGAATAGGCGGCGACAATCTTTTCGAGGTGCCCGTACCCGGCCGGCGATTTTCTGTGGGCCAATTTCGCTTTTAGCGTCGCGCCGGGATTAGCCAACTGCCATCGACGAGAAGTTCGCAGCTTGCACGCGGCGTCTTCGGCATCCTCGAGGAGGCGCGAGAGTCGTCTGGTATTGTGCAGCTGTTTGCGCAACCGGTCCGTCAATTCTGCGATGTACTTCTCGTCTTCTGCGAGATTCACGCTCCTTTGGTGAAGCAGGCCGTTCATCTCCACTATCCGCTGGCGTAATTGCTCGATTTCATTGGTGTAGTCAGCTTCGGTTTTGGCCAGATGAGCGCTGATTTCTTCGATCTGCGCCTTGTACTGCTTTTCGGTTTTAGCCAAATGAGTTGTGAGCTCCTTCACTTGGCCTTTGTGCAGCTCTTCGCTATGGGCAAGATGCGCTCTGAGTTTTTCCATTTCCGCTTTGTGCCGAGCTTCGGTTTGCGCAAGCAGCTCTCCATACAGATGCTCGATCTGCGCGAAGCGGTCTGGAATGAAGGAATCGAGCCGGCTCACCGCGCCGGGAAGTAAATCGATCTCGTCTGACTTCGCGCGGCGGCCGGATTTTGACACAGATGACTTCCTTCTCCTGGGTGATGTTTCCGCAATCAAAGCGCGATAAAGCTCGATCACTTCTCCGGAAACGCCCGCATCAACCAGTTGGTCAATGGTGAAGTGCGTGTGGCGTCGTTTCGTTGCCACCAACTCTGCGGTGCTGTGGATCTTCCCATCAGGCAATCCAACAAAATTCGCAATCCGCTGTAACTCTTTTCCGGCGTTTTCGAAGAACAGATCGTAATGAGTAAGGAGCCGATCATGTTTGCCTGCCGCTTCGATCAAACGCCGGTTATAGATTTCCCAGAGTCGCAGGCCAAATGCATACGACGTTCCATTCCGCTTTCGCATCGAGTAAGCGACTTCTAGGGGATTGCGCACGATGATGAGCGTTTTCAAACCCGGCAAGAGATCTTCCCAGAACGGCAACGTCAAACTATTGCGGGGATCCTTCCACCCCCATATCTGTGCCGATTGAAAGCCCTCGATTAGGAGCCGCGCTTTCGGACGCAACACATCTAGCCGTTCGTCGGATAAACTCTCGTTGGACTTTGGCGGCAAATCCCACGCGCCGCCGAGCGCCTCGAGCAACTCGTCATTCAACGCGACGAAGCTCAGATGTTCCCAGAAGCCATCCGGGTTGTCCGCCTGTGGTGGCATCAACGCATCATTCGGACCCAGGTAAAGCCCGCACCCGTGCAATAGTCGGGTCAGCATCGACGTGCCCGAACGATGCGCGCCGGCGATGCAGATCGCCCGCTGGGTTTCGGTATTACTTTTCACGCAAAGGCCTTATACAACGACGACCCGCTGGGTGCGTCAAGGCGATTGCTGTGTCTGCATCATCCTTGCAAATGTTCGTCGCAGAAACTGTGGTCCACATCTACGTTCCACGTTGATGCAGCGAAATGACGGCCGCACGCCAGATGAGATCCGTCCCATCAATTTTGAGTTGAACGTGGCGCCGCATGCGAGCGGTTCGGTTTTAGTCTCCATGGGCAAAACGCGCGTGATCTGTGCCGCCACGATCGAAGAAGCTGTGCCGCGCTGGATGAAAGAACAGGGCGTGACTGGTGGCTGGCTTACGGCGGAATATTCGATGCTGCCGTACTCGACGCAGCCGCGCAAACCTCGCGACATCACAAAGGGTCGCGTAGATGGTCGCAGCGTGGAGATTCAACGGTTGATTGGCCGGTCGTTGCGCGCGGTGACTGATCTGGAAAAACTCGGACCGCGTACGATCTGGGTGGATTGCGATGTCCTGCAAGCCGATGGCGGAACGCGCACAACCGCGATCACTGGCGCTAGCCTGGCGCTTGCCATCGCCTGCCGAAAGTTCGTTAGGGAAAAAAAACTCGATGCGCCGCCAATGCTAAAGTTGGTCGCTGCAGTGAGCGCCGGTATTCTGGATGGGCAGGCGATCGTCGATCTCAACTACGAGGAGGACAAGCTCGTCGCAGTGGATTTCAATCTCGTTGCAACCGAAGACGCCGAATTTGTAGAAGTCCAAAGTTCGGGAGAAGAAGCGACATTTACTGGTTCGCAACTCGATCAAATGCTCACGCTCGGCCGAAACGGTATTAGCGCTCTCATTGGCGCCGAACGCGCGGTTTTAGCGCGGATCATGGTGACGCCGCCGGAAAACCCGCTGTAGGGCGTCTGTGTCAAACGCCGGGTTGTGATCTTCTTGCATTGGCGTTTCAGTGAATGTAGCAGGCGGCGTTGAGCGACATAGACGGGCGGCCCGAAAGTGGTGAGCGAGCTGGCGCGAGCGAATCGAATACCCTACAATACTTGCCCAAATGAAACGGGCGCTGATCACCGGCATTACCGGCCAGGACGGAAGTTATTTGGCTGATCTGCTGCTGGAGAAAGGCTACGAAGTCCACGGGATCATCCGACGCGCCAGTTTGGCTGATCTGCTGCTGGAGAAAGGCTACGAAGTCCACGGGATCATCCGACGCGCCAGCACGTTCAACACTTCGCGCATTGATCATCTCTACGCCGATCCGCACGTGAACTGCGTCCGAATGTTTCTGCACTACGGCGACCTGAGCGATTCAGTCAATCTGGTAAAGCTTCTTTACGAATTGAAACCCGACGAGATTTATCATCTCGGCGCACAAAGCCACGTGCGCGTGAGCTTCGATATACCGGAATACACATCCGACGTTACAGGCGTCGGCACGATCCGGATCCTGGAAGCAATCCGCGAAGCGGGATTGCGTTCCCGTTTTCTTCAGGCGTCCAGCAGCGAAATGTTCGGTAAAGCCCAGGAGGTGCCACAAAATGAGACGACACCGTTTTGGCCGCGCAGCCCCTACGGCGTAGCCAAAGTTTTTGCGTATTGGGCAACCGTAAATTATCGCGAGAGCTACGGTCTTTGCGCCAGCAACAGCATCATGTTTAACCATGAAAGCCCGCGGCGCGGCGAAACTTTTGTCAGCCGCAAAATTTCGCGCGCCGTCGCTGCCATTAAGCAAGGCGTGCAAAAGGAATTGTTCCTTGGCAATCTCGATGCAAAACGCGATTGGGGATACGCGCCGGAGTACGTCGAAGGGATGTGGCGAATTGTGCAACTCGGAGAGGGCGACGACTTCGTGCTGGCTACTGGCGAAACGCACACCGTGCGC
>Ga0209474_10004965_pt1 | contig 11403 bp, 6 predicted proteins | sample GraSoiAngelo_145_FD_185902 | JGI IMG/M metagenome (GOLD analysis project Ga0209474, IMG submission 185902) | Grasslands soil microbial communities from the Angelo Coastal Reserve, California, USA - 14_1009_05_20cm (SPAdes) (version 2) | ecosystem: Environmental > Terrestrial > Soil > Grasslands ...
CTCGCCGCAACTACATCTGCGGGGTAATCGCGCCGGGCCTCGAGGCGGTAACTAATTTTCTTTACCAGCGAACGGCTCTGTTGCCGAAGCTCTCTTTGAAGGAGCCGCGACGCGCGATCGGACGATCGACAATCGACGCGATGTTGTCGGGCGCGGTATTTGGTTATCGTGGACTGGTCCGTGAGATTCTTGCGCGGATCCAAGCGGAGCAGTTTCCGAGTGGAAAGCTTCACGTCGTGGCCACAGGCGGTTACGCGCGACTCATCGCAGCGCAGTTGCCGGAGATCACGGCAGTCCGTGCACATCTCACCCTGGAGGGGCTACGGATTATGGCCAATCTCAATTCGTAATTCTGCGCTGTACAGCGCGCCGCCCAAATCAAGCTGTGTTCATCCAGTTGTGTTGGGCTCGATTTCTGCGAAACTGGGCAGAGTTGATTGGAAATTTGGACTTGTCATCGCAAATGAGGAAAGCTTCTATCGTTACCCACATGAGAATTTGGAAAATCACTGCCGTCGCAGCGCTGGCGCTGACTTCGTTGGCAGCAGACAACATCGCACCCACGAAATCAGAGCTGGAAGAGATGTACAACAAGGCGTTCCGTGAGTTCGAGGCGAACAACTTTCCACAAGCGTTAAAGGAACTCGACGCGATTGATGCCCGTCAGCCCGAACTCGCGCCATCTCAAAATTTGCGCGGCGTCATCCTGATGCGGCAAGGCATCTACGACAAAGCGGAAGCAGCCCTGCTCGAGGCGGCTCGGATCGATCCTAAGTTCTGGAATGCGCGGTTCAACCTGGCGGAAATCCCGTTTCTCAAAAAAGACTGGGCGGAAGCGCGCAAGCGTTTTGAGAAGCTCCTTTCGGGCGGCCAGTCTGATCTGGCGAGTGAAGCGTCGCAGCTCATTCAATACAAGGTTCTCCTGACTTACCTGCTCGAAGGAAAGGAGAACATGGTTGATTCCATTCTGGCCAAGTTGGAGCTTTCTCCCGATACGCCGGCAGTAGATTATGTAAAAGCGGCTGTCGCGCTCCAACACAAGAATGAAAAAGAAGCAAAGGATTGGGTGGTCGCGGCGGAGAAGAATTTTTCGCCGCAACTGAACAAACTCTTTGCGGAATCACTGTACGAAGTCGGCTGGCTTGAAAAGCCAGCCGGCCAGGCCCGGGCCTCGCTACCCTTAATGACCGCCGCCGAGCGCTCGGAAAAAACAAAGGCCGTGGCGCGTTCAAAATTCGAGCAGGCGCAGCAGGCGCTAAGGCAGCGTGACTTCGGGGCTGCCGGCAAACTAGTCGACGAAGCCGATCAGGCGGATCCCAATCAGCCGACGACTTTCAATTTACGCGGTGAGATCTTGATGGAGCAGAAGCAATTTGATGAAGCCGAAGCTGCCTTCAAACGGGCCGCCAAACTCGATCCGAAGTTCCGTGAGGCGCAATACAATCTCGCCCAAATTCCATTTAAGAAAAAAGACTACGCTAAAGCGCGAGAGCGTTTTGAAGAACTGTTTAAACAGACTCCCGGTGGCGACAAGAATCAGGCAGCACAGCTGATCAAATTCAAAATTTACATGACGCTTTTGCTCGAAGGCAAAGAGAGCCGGGCGCAGGCCCTTATGGAGCAGTTCCAGTTTACGGGAGATACCCCAGCTCTTTATTACGCTCAGGCCGCATGGGAATTCAAACACAGTAATCCAGAAAAGGCGGCCGACTGGACCGCATCAGCGCGAAAGATTTATTCGCCAGCGCTCAATGGCGTTTTTGCAGACACTTTTTATGACGTTGGCTGGATGCAGAGTCCAGAAATTGCCGCGGCGCCTGCACCTGCATTTGACACTGGCAGTGTCATTGCATCACAAACCGAGGGGAGCCCTGCAATTGAGCCAAGTCCTATCCCTGATACTATTGTTGCGGCAAACAAACAGGCAGAAAGATCGAGGGATGAATCTCTTGGTTCTTCAGTCCCATCGGCGAACCCACGGATTCCCGGGATGGAAGCCACGAGTCCGGGAACGAGGGCTGAACCTCCTGCCGTTCCAACCTCCAATGAGTCGTCTGCGGTGGGAACAAGCGGTAAGTCAGAAGAAGTGCTTGCAGCTCCAGTTTCGGGATCCCCTTCCGCGGCGGGACCGTCGCCGTCTGGGGCTGTGACCGCTTCATCTGCTCCCGCCGGACAAAATGAAAAGACGGGCCTCGGCCAAACAAAAGCCGGCCCGCCTGTCGTTGCCACGACGTCCACCATGGTCTCTCGCCATGGATTTCTTGAGGCTTCTCAACCCGGTATTGGGGGAATAGTGAGCCGGCAGACGTTATTTGTCGGTGGGTTGCTATTAGCCGGCATCTTTCTTTTGGCCTGGGTGGTTGTTCCCGAGCTTCGCCGCTACCCGTTTAACGTCTTAAGTTACTGGCGGGCCCGATCTGTTGCAAGATCGCACATTTTCGAGCCAAGGATTGCTCCGGCGGAAAGGGCGATTGCGCTAAGCGAAGGGTTTTTCGGTGGACCGCGCCAAGTTTCGCTGCGATTGACGGCGTCGAAGCCTTCGTTGCGGAGCAGCGCCTTGCCGTCAACCGAATCGAGCGATGCTTTTGGCCGATTAGCGGATCTCGGAGCAGACTCAGGAGCTCCCGCTTATCCCACGATGGAGCAAAATCGCGGATTGCCGCCGATGGCTGAGCCCATCTTTGAATCCACCGTAGGGCAAGTTGTTGAACAACCAATCGAGACTTCACGCCGAGACATTCAACAAATGCCGGACACTGCTGACGTTCTAGCAATTACTGAATCAGGCACAGGTTCTGCGATACTGGCGGAAGCGTCGAGTAAGATTTCCAGAAGTGCAGAGGAAGTCGCATCGCCCGCTGCGGTAGAGGCAGTAGTAGAGTCTAAAATCGAACCTGTTAAAGAAAGGCATCCTCTTCCGTACGAAGCGCCCGTGCCCGCGGTCCAATCTTCTGAGGTAAATGAGTCGGCAGCTGATTTCCAAAATGATATTTCCACTGAGCCCATATTCCCGCAAACAACCGCCCCTGCAACCATGCCTGAAACGCCTGAAATTCCAACTACTCCAGTAAGCAAACCTTCACCGGCCATTGTGACCAAACCGCAACCCACTGGCACCATGCAGACGCCCGTGCAGATCACTTTCTCTTTCGAGATCGCAGGCATGCAACTGACGCCGAGCTTCAAAATGGGCGTCTTAAAAGTGCGTCCTACATCCAAGTTGGTAACGATGCGCTTGGCTCCTTCCCAGCAGCCTCAGCCAGCGATGAATTTGCAAGCCAGTTTCGAGATTGCAAAAATTCAGCCCGCCGGAGGAACCTTTGGTAATATTCGGATGACTCCATCCCAACAGCAGAAGCCGACGGCGGCCGGCTCGCCTTCGTTCGCGGTCGCGGGATTGCAACTCGTTTCGAGTTTCGAGGCTACGCCGGTCCAACTCACCCCATCGCAACAGGAACAGGCCACTGTCTTCGTGACAGTCCCGTGCCAAATTAGCACGATCGAGTTTTCGCCGTCGCTTGAAATTGCTTCCATCGTCCTGAATTCGAACTCCAAGCAGGTTTTCGTGCAGTTGCCAAGTGCCAGCCCGGGCGCAGCCGAGGGAGCGCCTACGTTCGAAATCGCGAACTTGCAGCTCAGTGAAAGCGGCGATGTCAGCATGATGCAGCTGAATCTGCTTGGTCAGGGTCCAAAGCGGACATAACGGGCAATTCGCCGGACGGGACAGCGAAATTCTTCCGTCCGTTATTGCCGGACGAATTATTTCCGGCGCGTTCGGTCTTGGTTTAGCGATTGCAGCTGCTTCGGCAGAAACTTGCCGTCTCTGCGGGTCAACTTGCCGTCGAAATAGATCTCGCCGCCACCGTATTCTGGGCGCTGGATGCTTACCATATCCCAGTGAACCTGGCTCCGATTCCCATTGTCCGCCTCTTCGTATGCTTGCCCTGGAGTAAGATGAAAGGAGCCGGCGATTTTCTCATCGAATAATATATCCCGCATCGGTTGCAAGACGTGAGGATTAAACCCAAGCGAAAATTCGCCTATATAACGGGCGCCCGCATCTGAATTGAGGATTCTGTTAAGCTTTTTCGTTTCATTACTCGTCGCATCCACGATCTTTCCATTCTTAAACTCAAGACGGATTCTATCGAAACCAATCCCCTGGTAAATGCTCGGAGCGTTGAACGTAACATGACCCTCAACGGAATCTCTTACCGGGCAACTGAAAACCTCGCCATCGGGGATATTGTGATCGCCACCGCAGATCACGGCAGGAATCCCTTTCATACTGAAGCGGAGGTCTGTGCCTGGCCCCTTGATTTCGACACGATTTGTTTTTTCCATCAACCGCTTGAGCGCCTTCATACCGGGCTGAAGCTTGCAGTAATCCAAGCCGCACACAGTAAAGTAAAAATCTTCAAAAGCCTCAGTGCTCATCCCGGCAAGCTGTGCCATCGACGGAGTAGGCCAACGTAAGACCACCCATTTCGTTTTCTTAACTCGGTGGTCCTGCACAGCCCGCATCCTCTTCGCCACCAATTTCATCTTCTCCGCCGGCACATCGGATAGTTCGGTGACGTTGTTGCTGCCGCGGACGGCGATATAGGCGTCCATTTTTTTCATTCGTGCCAGTTCATAGCCCGCCATTAGGCTCAATTGTCGATCTGATGCTTCAAGGGCGAGCGAGCGGCTTACCCGAGTATGGTAATTCTGCACAAAAGGAATGCCTCCAGCGTTTCGCGCCGCTCGGATCAGCCCGATTGTCATTTCGTCCGGAACGTCGAATGCTTCGATCAGAACCGTTTCATTGCGCTTGAGTCGAATGGAATATTCCACAAGAAGTTTGGCGAGATCGTCGAATCTGGCGTCGTGCATAAGACGGTTACGATTCCACCGAGCGCGGCAGATGCAACTCAGCTGATCGGCCAGCTCGAACTAGCCGATGCGAATGAGAAGTGCCGCAAAAGCACCGACGTAATGGTCGCGGAGGGAGGCAAGATTTTTTTTCGCATCCGCGGAAATTTGTTCGGTAAGGCTCGACCAACTGTTCATTTTCTTCCGTTCGAGACCGCGAATGCTATAAACAAAAGCACCGCTGAGTTTCGATAACCGGATCGACGAGCGCGCGATTCTCGTCATTGTCGCCTTCGCCACTCGCGCAACGTCGCCTCCGCAATTTGCCGAGCAGCGCCACACATTTTTCTCTAAACGTTTTAAGTCGACATCACGCTGGCGCGGCCAATCGAATGATAGTGAAAACCGAGATGGATCATCGTTTCCGGGTCCAATAAGTTTCGCCCGTCAAAGACGATTGGCGTGGTCATCTTTCCTTTCACAATAGCAAGATCGATATTTGCAAATTCGCTCCACTCCGTGGCGATAATCAGCGCTTCGGCAGCGTCCACAGCGTCGAGAGCGGAGGGAGCAAATTCGGCAGCGCCGATCGTCTTCACGGCCCGAGCCTTTTCCATTCCTTTCGGATCGTAGGCGACGACGTGTGCTCCTTCGTGTAGCAGATCCTCGACAAGCTCGATCGCGACAGAGGAACGAATATCGTCAGTGTCTGGTTTGAATGTGAGGCCCCAGACAGCAATACGTTTTTCGCGCAAAACCCAGAGCGTTTCTCGAATGGTTTTCAGGAAGCGCTCCTTTTGCATCCTGTTTATTCGCTGCACTTCCTTCAGCAGATCAAATGGAACACCGAGTCGTTCGCTGATCGTGATGAATGCCGTAATGTCTTTGGGAAAACAGGAGCCGCCGTATCCGATCCCAGCATTCAAAAAATCACGGCCGATGCGATGGTCCATGCCAATTCCGTCCGCGACTTTTTCGACATCAGCGCCGCTTGCCTCGCAAATCACCGAAATCGCATTGATATATGAAATTTTCAGAGCGAGAAACGAGTTTGCGCAATGTTTAATGAGTTCGGCGCTGGTAATATCGGTGACGAGAATCGGAGCCATGAAGGGTTCGTAGACTTTCTTCATCAGGTCGATGGCGTGCTCGCTTTGCGCTCCAATTACGATCCGGTCCGGGTGCATTAAATCGTCGACCGCACACCCTTCGCGCAAAAATTCAGGATTGCTCACAATGTCGAAGCTTGCGCCGTGACGATTGTAGCGTTTGATCGATTCCGCGACTTTTTCGCCTGTTTTTACCGGTACCGTGCTCTTGTCGACAATCACCCGATAGTCGGTCAGTACTCCCGCAATCTCGCGCGCCACTTTCTCCAAGAACCTAAGATCGACATCGCCATTTGGTTGCTGCGGAGTGGGAACGGCAATAAAGATGATCTGGGCTTTCTCCACCCCTTCTCGAACGCTGTTGGTAAAGCGCAGCCGATCCGCTGAGACATTGCGGTGAATTACCTCCTCCAGGCCAGGCTCATATATCGGCACCTTGCCTGCCTGCAGTGCTTCGATTTTCTGCAAGTCGTTATCGACGCAAATAACGTTATGGCCAACGTCCGCAAAACATGCGCCGGTAACGAGACCGACATAACCCGAACCGATGATTGCGAGGTCCATAAACAGAAAAACGCAGCGACTCAGTCGCGGCGGCATGAACGTCCGGTCGAACTTAAGAAGGTCAACGTTGTTCGCAGGATCTCGTTCATTGCCCTTCGGAGGTGGGATCGAAATTCAGATCGACTCCAAACTTCGGAAATGCTTTCAGCGTCAACGAGAATAGGACGCCATATTCATTTACACCCTTGTTGTCGCGGATTACGCCGCCGAATGAGGCGACCCAGCTCGTCAGATCGCGATAAATAGAATACCGCTGCTGCTCGAGAAGGCCGGTCGCCGCTTCGTATTGCTCTTGGACGGCGACGCCCCAATTGTCATCGATGCGATAATATCCACCGACAACGAATAAGCTGCTGTCGACGAAGAAAGGATTACCATTCAGATACCGATGCCCAAAGGTCGTTTGTAAATTCGCGATCGGTTGAACGGTCATGAGAGTGTCGATTTCCGTAAAACCTTTGTCGAAAGCAGGTACTTGGGAGTTGACCGCGAAACTCACCCAGGGCAGCGGTGTAAAGCGGACATTGTTAAAAAAGTTTGAATACTGCGTCCGATCGTACGGATTATCGAGATTCACGTCAAAGAAGCTATCGAGTTCAAACCAGGTGACCGTCTGGTCGTCGCGGCGTGTTTCCAAACGATTGCGCACACCGAGTCGCCAGACTGTCCAACTATCGATCGAATCGATTGGGGTGAATTGTGGAAAATCAATTGCCCGAAGTTGGGTCGAGGGTTCAAATCGATCGAACTGCAAAATCGAGATCGGGTTTGGCCCGTTTTCCGAAACGTACGAGAAATTTGTGAACGGTTGGATCACGTGGAGAAGGCCATCCAGTCCAACCGCGCGGCTTTGGACATTTTCCCACGTTCGGGAGATCTTGAAAGAGGCTTCCACTCCTGTATCAAAGACGGTCCGGAATGTATCGCCACCGAAGTCGATCGGATGGGCCAGTGTTGGATTGGGAAGGAGGAAATCGGGCACCAGGGGATTAGGATTTGGTGTGAAGATGGTATTCCCGAGATCGCGGGTATCCCCATAGTAAGTCCCGCGAAAGCCAACCCGCGGGACGATAGAAAGCCAGCCGAAGTATGTGTTCGGATATAGGAGTTGATGGAAAGTATCGAGACGAGTGGTGCCATAATTTTCAAAGCCGGAGCTCTCAGGGAACTGCAACCGCAAGTCAGCGAAGCTGGTTTCGCCTTCATAGAAAATTGGCCCGCCGAAGAGTGCGTGACGCTTAATGTCCAATACTACTTCCGGCAAGCGTTCTGTTGTCGTGAAAAACTCGTTCGCCTGAAAGCGCACGATCCCCGTCAACGTGTAAAACGGGTCGGTTTTTGTTAGCGCGACAACGTTGTCGGGTTGAGGGTCGACAGTAAATTCCCCCTGATAAAAATCCTGCATAACGTACTGATCACTCAGTTTTGTTAGATTCGCGATACCGTAGATATCGTCGGAAAAATTCGTCCGATCCTGTAGGCTCAGCCGATAACGCCCAGTAGGAACGTCCTTTCGCGGCACGGCCGTTTGATTCAGCAGCGGATCCTGGTCCTGGATGTAGTAAGTTTTGATCTTGGCCCAGCTGTTCTTGTCCTTTCCATATTCGATACTGGGATCAAAGCCAACGGCCACACCACGCAGTCCCCGATAATCGAGCCGAATCCGGCCTTTGATATCGTCGGTAATAGGGAACATGACCTGGGTGAGAAGCGATGGTCCCCATGAGCTCAAATACGCTGGTGTAACCGTAAAGCTAAACGCGTCATTGAGCGACTGATACAAGTAAGGCCACCAAAAAACAGGCACCTTCCCAACATACAGCGTGACGTTTCGAAAAATCACGCGGTCTTTCTCGTATACGCGAATCGTTCGCGCCTGCAGATGAAAATCGGGATTTGGCGCATCATGTGTCGTAAACGTCCCGTTCTGTATCAGGTAAGCTTTCTCGGAGATTTCGCTCACATTTTGACCACTCAGGAAATAAGGCTGCGACTCGGTTCGCATGTTTGTCGCGCGAATCTGTTTCGTGTCGATGTTATAAATACCGCTCTCGGCACGGTAGAACGAACTCTCGTGGCCGGGCTCTTCATTATTGTACTTATTACGGCGCTCATTGGGGTTGGGTACCGTCGCTGTCGGTGTATCGCGGTAGATCCGCACGTGGCCTCTCAGTTCGACCTCATGTGTGCTCGAATTGTATTGCGCGTAATCGGCATAAATATCCGTGTCGCCCACGTGAATGGCGACGTTGTCCCGCGCTGTTGCCAGTCCGTTTTCATACGTCGTTTCTCCAGTGGACGTGATTTCAATTGGAGCATTCTCCGGTGTTTTGATCTCTCCCCTGACGAAACCGGTGCTCGCAAGGAGGGCGGAGACCAACAAAAGCGGCTTTCGCATCGCGGACGGTGAACGTACCGCAGCAGGGCCTTCCTGCAAAGCCAAAAGCGGTCTGTGCTGAGGCAAAAGCAGCTGCGAACTGTACAGAATTACGTTCAGGATCATGGGATTGATAACCGCAGGCCTGCGACCTGCTGATTGACTCCGCAGCTTAACACGATTGCGTGACGCGCCTTGGTAAGTGCCATGCGTGCAGCCGGAACCCGCAACGGAATCGTTGACGCAAGGTGGAGCAGGGGCGGAAGCTCGCCGCGACCCAAGGCCTGCGCTCCAAGGATCACCTGCCACAGTCCCGCAGCCCCAACACTTTCACCAACCGCTGGCTTGGCTGTGTAGATGATCGTATCCGGGATTAAGCGCTGTAATGCTCTACATTCCGCTTGATCGATAAATGTGCCGTTTGCGCTCGAGATCACAAAATCGATTTTGCTTTCCGCGAGGTCGGAAATAATTCGCTTTAGGATTTCTTTTGCTTCCGTGCGTTTTCGGAAATACCCGCCGGTATGAGTGCGCTCGATCATTAGTGAACCCTGTCGTGCGAGCACAATTGCTCCCGCCCCTTCACTCAAAATCATCCCTCGCTCGATTTTACTGAATGGTTCCACCGGCGGTTCCAGACGAAGAAGCCGCCACCGCCGATACGCATCGCACAACAGCCAATCCACTTCTTCAGCCCCAACGACAAGGCAGTAATCCAGGGAGTCATTTGTCATCAAATCCTCCGCCATTCTTATCGCCAGAAGCCCTACAGCGCTGTCCCCCACAAGGGTGTAAGTAGCGCCGGTGATCCCCAAAATCGCCGCAAGATGGCTCGCCGGGGCGTTGAAGACGGTTTCTGGGAACAGCAATGGACTGGCTGATTGCGCGCCCGTCTCGACGATGTCGCGGTAAAAGCGCTTCGTGTAAATCACGCCACCGTTTGAGATTGCGAAGACGAGCGCGATTCGGTCGTCATTCTGGGAACCAAACTTCACTCCCGCATTTTGCAACGCCTCCAAGCCTGCGGCTGCGGCGAACCGCGAAATCGCACTGGCGCGGCGCAGGCGTGGATGAGGCGCCAGGCTGGCCAACGCCGAATCGGGTACTCGGAACGCGCTATAAGATTGATCACCGAACTGCTCCGCAATTTTTCCCGCGAAGGCCTCCGCCCCTTGGAGCAAACGCTTCCACACCGGATCAACGCCGTTTCCTAGGGGTGTAATCCACCCCATCCCGGCGATTGCCAGACTCATACCTCGAACTTCCGCATCACAATGGAAGCGTTCGTCCCACCGAATCCGAAGGAGTTCGAAAGAGCTGTGCGTAGAGCAGCCGGCCGCGCTTCGTTCGAAACAACATCTAGCTCGACACCGTCATCTGGAGCGTGAAAATTGATGTTGGGAGGAAGAAATTGATGCTGGAGCGCCAGCAGACAGACAATAGCCTCGACCGCTCCCGCGGCACCTAACGAGTGCCCCATCATGCTTTTCGTCGAGCTTACTGGCACGCGGTCAAGCAACTCAGCGATTGCTTTGCCTTCCGCCGCGTCGTTGAAGAGAGTCGCCGTTCCATGCGCATTAACGTAATCGATTGCATTTGCCGTGATCTGCGCGCTCCGGAGGGCTCGCTCCATCGCCCGCCGCGGTCCAACGCCGCAAGGATCCGGTTGAGTGAGATGAAAATTGTCAGTGGACATGCCGTAGCCCGTTATTTCTGCGAGAATGGGCACACCGCGTGCGCGCGCAGCATCCAAATTTTCCAATACAAGAATCGCAGCGCCTTCACCGAGGACCATGCCGCTGCGATGCCGGTCAAATGGGCGGCACTTTTCTGGCGTCGAGGCTTGAAGTGAGTCAAACCCGACGAAAACAAGTTCCGAGAGTGCGTCATATCCGCCCGTCAATACGCATTGGTAGCGACCCGAGCGTACACATTCGAACGCGTGGCCAATGGCATTGGTTCCTGACGCGCATGCATTGGCAATCACCTGACATGGCGCAGAAATTCCAAAAGCTTCCTGTGCATCAATCACCGGCTTTTGCGCCGGATAATTCGCGATCCAGGTCGGTGAATGTCTCAGGTTGCCATGTCGATGTAACGATCGGTAGTAATCTTCACCATTAGACATGCCACCACTGGTTGTTCCAATTATCGTCAATTCAGGTTTGAATCCAGGCCCTTGTGTTGCCGCTTCACCCAGAGCGTGGATTATCATATGCGATGTGCGATGCAACCGTTGAGTGCTGCGTCCGGCAACACGCCTCTCGTCGAGCAAGCGCTGGTCAGGCACTTGACCGGCAGTCTTGCATCGGCATTCCGTCACCGAAAATCGCGTCACTCGAGTGATGCAGTCCCTGGCCTCCCGCAGCGAATCGAGTGTCTCACCCAGCCCGAACCCCATCGGGCTGACAACGCCCGCGGCTACGACGGCGACACGGGCAGGAGCATCTTTTCCGTTCCCAGCGATATTTTCGCGCATTTTGGACAAAAAAAGGGGTT
>Ga0209474_10004966_pt1 | contig 11401 bp, 11 predicted proteins | sample GraSoiAngelo_145_FD_185902 | JGI IMG/M metagenome (GOLD analysis project Ga0209474, IMG submission 185902) | Grasslands soil microbial communities from the Angelo Coastal Reserve, California, USA - 14_1009_05_20cm (SPAdes) (version 2) | ecosystem: Environmental > Terrestrial > Soil > Grasslands...
CAAGGGCGACATAAATCGCCGCCGCCGTGCCGAGCCCGAGTTGCACGACCCGAACCCAATCCGCCGGGACCAGCTCGCGGGACAACCGTCCGGCGGCGAATAACCCGGCGAGGACCAGCAGCCCGCCGGCCAGCCTGCGTGACGGCACCCACCGGCCCCCGATCCTCATCCCTGGCTACCCCCGTTCCCCGCCGCGCGGTTCGCAGCCTATCCGCTCGGCCGCAAGAGTGCGAGGCGACGCGTGCGCTATTGCGGCGCGGGTAATTGCCCCGTGCGGTCGCTGGCGAGCACCCGCGGAAATTCCAGCACGGAGACACTGAGCATGTCTGCCCCTCACCCCGACCCTCTCCCCGGATCCGGGGAGAGGGAGTCCGAGGCGCAGCCAAGGGCTTTTTGGAGTTGCGGGCGGGATGCCCGCGGTCCTAGTAACTCCGTGCCCTCTGTGCCTGCGTGGTGACGTGAATGTCGTCCGTCCGTCCGCTGTCCGGAATTGTCGTCATCGAGATCGGCCATTCGATCGCCGCGCCCTATGCCGGGATGATCCTCGGCGAGCTCGGCGCCGAGGTCATCAAGATCGAGAACCCGAAGGGCGGCGATGCGGCGCGCGGCTGGGGTCCGCCGTTCCAGGAAGGCGCCTCGACCTGCTTCCACTCGGTCAACCGCGCGAAACTGGGCGTCACGATCGATCTCGCCGATCCGGCCGATGCGGCAAGGCTGCGCGCGCTGATCCTGGAACGCGCCGATGTTGTTATTCACAACCTCAAATACGGTGCGCTCGACAAATTCGGCCTCGCTCCAGCCGCGCTGATTGCCGAGAAGCCGCAGCTCGTTTGCTGCAATCTCGCTGCTTTCGGCAATACCGGCCCGCTGCGCGACCGGCCGGGCTACGACCCGATGATGCAGGCCTATAGCGGGCTGATGAGCCTGTTGGGCGAAGACGGCCGCCCGCCGGTGCGGGTCACCGCCTCAATCATCGATATGGGCGCGGCGATGTGGGCGGTCATCGGCATCCTTGCCGCGCTGCGCGAGCGCGACCAGACCGGCAAGGGCGGCATCGTCGACACCTCCCTGCTGGAGACCGGCCTCGCCTGGATGACGATCCTGCTGCCGAGCTACATCGCCAATCGCGAGCTGCCGCAGCGGCAGGGCTCGGGGGTCGACATGATCGTGCCCTACCAGGCTTTTGCGGCGAGTGACGGCTACATGATGGTGGCGGCCGGCAACGACAATCTGTTCCGCCGGTTGTGCGCCGCGCTCGACCGGCCGAGCCTTGCCGAAGACCCGCGCTTTCGCACCAATGGCGACCGGGTCGTGCACCGCGCCGAGCTGGTGCCGATCCTGGCGGCGATCTTCGCGGCGCGGCCGCGCGCCGAATGGGCCAAGCTTCTTGAAGCGGCGGGCATCCCGAACGGGCCGATAAATACGCTCGACCAGGTTGTCGCCGATGCGCAGACCCAGGCGCTCGGGATCATTCAGAAGCGGCCGGACAGCGAGCTCGAACTGGTCGGCCTGCCCTTGTCGTTCGACGGCCGACGCCCGCCCTTCACCAAAGCCGCACCGGCGCTCGGCGAGGACAATGACGCGGTTCTGGGCTGACATGCGACGGGTGCCGCTTCTCTTCTGCTTCGCAGCCGCGCTGGCGCTGGCCGGCTGCGCCGTCGACGTTTACTCCCCTGGGGGCGTCCCGGCGCCGGAAAACCCGAATGCGTTTTGACCGGGCCGAGGCTTCGCCACGCGGACCCGTTTCTCGGCATCGCGGCGACCAATTTCTACCTGCTGCGCAGCTTTATCGACACGCGGACCGGCGAGACCGTGCACCAGCTCTATGTAGAGGACAGCTATCCCGGCGCCGAACGCAACTGGAACGCCGCCCGTCTCGCCTCTGGCGGGGGGCTGCGCTTTGTGACGATCAGCAAGAACGAGATCACCTGCGAGCTTAATTGCTCCTACGCCGAGGAATTTGCCGCCTCGCTGCCCGAGCCGCTGCTGCGCGGCAGCGCGCAGGGGTTCACAATCGTGTTCACCGCCAGATCGGGCATCGAGAAAATGATCGTGGTGCCGGGCGACGCGATCGCGAAGCAGCTCGCCGCCGTCGATCAGGCGCGCGCTGCCCGACCGACCGCCGCCGCCGCGCCATCCGCTGCTCCTCCCCCTGCCCCGCCGCGCTGAGCGAGGAGACCGATGCGAGCCGTCGTGCTGACCGCCCATGGCGGACCCGAAACGGTCGAATACGTCACCGATTACCCCGACCCGAAGCCCGGACCCGGCGAGGTGCTGATCCGGATCGGCGCCTGCTCCTTGAACTACCACGATGTGTTCACCCGGCGCGGCATGCCCGGCATCAAGGTGCCGTTGCCGGTGATACCCGGACTCGATATCGCCGGCGAAGTCGCCGCGCTCGGACCCGATGTGACGGGTACCGAGCCCGGCGCGCGCGTGCTGCTCGACCCGATCTACCCCGGAATCGGGCTGATGGGCGAGATGCGCGACGGCGGGCTTGCCGAATATTGCGTCGCCTCCGCCCGCCAGCTGATCCCGATCCCGGGCGAGGTATCGTTCGCCGAGGCGGCGGCGCTGCCGGTCGCCTATGGCACCGCGCATCGCATGCTGACCACCAACGGCCCGATCGAGGCCGGGCAGACGGTGCTGATCCTCGGTGCGAGCGGCGGGGTCGGCACCGCCGCGGTGATGATCGCCAAACTCGCCGGTGCCGAGGTCATCGCCGCCGCCAGCTCGGCGGAGAAGCTGGCGCGGCTCCAGGCGCTCGGCGCCGACCATTTGATCAATTACGCCGAGACCGATTTCGTGCGCGACATCCAGGCGCGTTACGGCAAGCCGCAACGGCGCAGCTATGAGGGCGGCATCGACGTCGTGGTCAATTACACCGGCGGCGATACGTGGGTGCCCTCGCTGAAGGTGCTGAAGCGCGGCGGGCGGCTGCTGGTGTGCGGCGCCACCGCCGGCTTCGCGCCGACCGAGGATCTGCGCTACATCTGGAGCTTCGAATTGAAGATTCTCGGCTCGAACGGCTGGACCCGCAGCGATCTCGAACAGCTGCTGCAGCTCGCCGCATCGCGCCGCCTGGTGCCGGTCATCGACCGCATCCTGCCGCTGAGCGAAGGCCGCGCCGCGATCAGCCTGCTCGAAGACCGCGCCGTGTTCGGCAAGATCGTGGTCGCGCCGTGAGCCTTCTGGACCGGCTCAATCTCGGCGATCTGTTCGATCCCGGGCGCGAGCCGGACAAGACGGCGCTGATCGCGGCCGATGCCGACGGCAATGCCCGCCATTTCAGCTATCGCACGCTAGAGCGCGCGATCACGGCGTTGTCCTCTGACCTGGCCCGGCGCGGTTTTCGGCGCGGTGCGCGCGTTGCGCTGCTGGGGATCAACTCGGCCGAGTACCTCGTCGCCTATTTCGCGATCATGCGCGCCGGTCTCGTCGCCGTGCCGGTCAATATCAGGCTGCCGGACGGCACGATCCATTTCATCCTCGGCGACGCCGCGGCCGAATTCGCGTTCGCCGACCGCGCGCGACGCGCGGCCTTGCCGTCAGGCCTAACCACCGTCCCGTTCGACAGCATTGCGATCGAGAGCGCGCCGGATGTGCGTTTCACAACGGTCGTGCCGGAGGGTCGCGACGTGGCGATGATCCTCTACACCTCGGGGTCGACCGGCCGGCCAAAGGGGGTGCTGCTGTCGCATCAAGGGCAGCTCTGGGCGCTGCGCACCCGGCTCGCGACCTATCGCGAGCCCGCAGCGGAGCGCTTTCTCGTCGCCGCCCCGCTCTACCATATGAATGCGCTGTTCTCGGCCAAGACCGCGCTGATGACCCGGGCGAGCCTGGTGCTTCTCGCCGGCTTCACGCCGGAGAGTTATATCGACGCGACCGTTCGCTTTCGCTGCACCGTGTTGACCTCGGTGCCGACGATGATTGCGCGCGTGGTCAAGGACGAGGCGCGGCTTGCCGCGGCCGATCTCGGCTCGGTGGGGCGCGTGACGATGGGGTCGGCGCCGACGACCCAGGCATTATGGGACAAGGCGCGCGCCGCTTTTCCGGCCGCGCGGCTCACCACCGGCTATGGCACGACCGAGCATGGCCCCTCGACCTTCGGCCCCCATCCCGATGGATTGCCGACCCCCGACCTGGCACTCGGCTATCCGCTACCCGGTAACGAGGTGCGGCTCAGCGGCGGCATCACCCCCGATAAGGGCGTCTTGGAGGTGCGCTGCCCGGCGGTCATGGAGGGATACGCCAATCTGCCCGAGGCGACCGCAAAGGTGTTGCGCGACGGCTGGTACTGGACCGGCGATGTCGTGCGGCGCGGCCGCGACGGTTTCTACTTCTTTGTCGGGCGGGCCGACGACATGTTCGTCTGCTCCGGCGAGAACATCTATCCCGGCGAGGTCGAGGCGTTGTTGGAGCGCCACCCGGCGGTGCACCAGGCGAGCGTCGTGCCGGTGGCCGATGAGGAGCGCGGCCAGATCCCGGTCGCCTTTGTCGTGCTGCGTCCGGGCGCGCACGCCGGCGAGGCCGAGCTCAAGCAATTCGCGTTGGGGAATGCGCCGCCGGTGCAGCATCCGCGCCGCGTATTCTTCAAGCCGGAATTGCCGCTGACCGGCACCAGCAAAATCGATCGCCGCGCGCTGGCCGAAGAGGCCGCCGGGCTGATCGGCCGGGAATAGAGCCTATTGCTTCATGAACACCGGGCGGCGGCCGATCCACAGCATCGCACCGTCGGCCGCCAACCCCGGATCGGACACCAGCTGGGCGCCGATATTTGCCGCCGTCAGCGCGGTTTTGAGCTGCTGCGCTTTTGGCGGCAAGCTGTCGCCGCTGCGCACGACGATCGCCACGCCGGCGATGCCTTCGAGCGATTTCGGAGCGGCGCGGCGGATCTGGTTCCCCTCGATCTGCCAGCCGACCATGATCAGCGGCGCCGCGAGGCTCTTGCCGTATTCGGCGCTGTCGTCGACCAACGGGTGGACGGTGATCGCAATCTGTTCGGCCTGCTTGCCCGCCAGTGCCTGAACGATCGCCTGGCGCTGCCCGTCGCTGACGGTGCGCGCGCCGCCGCCGGACCCGCCCTGCATTTCCTCGAGTTTGGCCATGACGATCTGCGGATCCAGCCGGTTCTGCACGACACGCGTCAAGATGTCGGCCAGCTGCCCGCCAAAGGCTTCGGTGATGCCGCCCGCGCAGCCGATCAGAACGCTGCCCTCGGGTTGCGCCAGAAGCAGCCCCGAAGCTAGGCCGCAGCCAGCGGTTTCGTCCGCCCGCACGGCCCCGGGCAGCGCGGCAAAGCCCAACAGGAGCGCAACAGCAAGTCGTTTCATGTGAATACGCCGTCTTGAAAATCCTTGCGCCATCCTGTCCCTATTTTGCTTAACAATTTGTTCCCCGCATTGCTGAAGGAGAGACCCGCATGACGCCACGCCAGGAATTGCGGCGGCTGATCGGCAAAACCGGCTACACGATGGTGCCGGGCGCCTACGACACGCTGACCGCGCGGCTCGTCGAGGCGGCCGGCTTCGCGGCGGTCTATCTGACCGGCGGCGGCTATTCGCGCGCCAGCGGCTATCCCGATCTCGGCTTGTTGAGCCTGACCGAGAACGTGCAGTTCATCGGCCGCACCGTCGAGGCGGTCGGGATCCCGGTCATCGCCGATGCCGATACCGGCTACGGCAACGCCATCAACGTGATCCGCACCGTCCGCGAATACGAAAAGACCGGGGTCGCCGGGTTCCATATCGAGGACCAGGTCAGCCCGAAGAAATGCGGCCATTACGAAGGCAAGGAAGTGATCAGCCGGGCCGAGATGGTCGGCAAGATCAAGGCCGCGGCCGATACGAGGCGGGATGCCGAGATGGTCATCATCGCCCGCTCGGATGCGCGCGCGATCGAGGGGCTCGAGGCGGCGATCGACCGGGTCAACGCCTATCTCGAAGCCGGCGCCGATGTCGGCTTTGTCGAGGCGCCGCAGACTGTCGAGGAGTTGCGGATCGTCGGCAAGAGCGTGCGCGGGCCGGCGCTGGTCAATGTGTTCGAGGGCGGCAAGACGCCGATGCTCGGCGCGACGGCGCTGGAGGAGATGGGCTTCCGCCTCGGCATCTACCCGTCGCAGACCCACCGCGCCGCGATCCGCGCCGCGCAACGGGTGCTGGCGGCGATGCAGCGCGACGGCGACACGAACGCGGTCGAGGCCGACCTCGCCACCTTCCAGGACCGCGAGGACGCGGTCGGCACCGCGGCGTGGCGGAAGCTGGAGGAAAAATATCTAAAAACGGAGTAGAAGAAGCAATTCTCTTCCAGTCAGCAACATGTCGGACAGCTCTGCTCAAGCTTCTACGCGCGCTCCCTCTCCCCGCCCGCGGGGAGAGGGACAGGGTGAGGGGCCTCTCTAAGCTCGGCCAACAGCGTTTGCAAAACACCTTCGATGTTTTCGAGCACCTCGTTGTTCCAGATCCGGATGACGCGATAGCCAAGCGCCTTCAGTTCGGCGTCACGCTCTCGGTCGGCCGGACTGTCGGCATGCTGACCGCCATCGACCTCGACGATGAGCTGGCGCTCACGACAAAGGAAATCCACAAAGAACCGGCCGATCGGTTCCTGGCGGACGAATTTGAACCCGCCAAGTCGCCGGTCCCTTAGTTGTAACCACAGCGCGAGTTCGGCATGAGTGGGTGCCCGGCGCAATGATCGAGCGCGGCTAGTCCGTTTACAATCCGGCCCTCGCATCCCGCACCCCCTCACCCCAACCCTCTCCCCGCAAGCGGGGAGAGGGAGTTCTAAGCGGCGCGCCCTCAGCACCCTCTCCCGCGGTGCGGGAGAGGGGCTCTAATCTCACCGCGTCTTACACGACCGGCGAGCGGCCGCCGTCGACGTTGATCGCGCAGCCGGTGACGTAGCCTGCCGCATCCGAGGCGAGGAAGGTCGCGACATTGGCGAATTCCTCGGCCTTGCCCATGCGGCCCATCGGCACGCTCTTGCCGGCCTCGGCGACGTATTGCTCGAAGCTGACATTCGGCCGTTCGCGGTCGTAGCGGCGCCTGATCTGGTCGCTGACGATGACCCCGACATGCAGCGAATTGACCAGCACATTGTGCGGCGCGCCTTCCATCGACATCGCCTTGGTCAACGCCATCTGGGCGGCGCGGCTGACCGAGGTCGGCGCGCTGTCGGCGCCCGGCGCCTTGGCGCCGATGTTCAGGACGCTGATGATGCGGCCCCATTTCCGCTGCTTCATCTGCGGCATCAGGATGCGGCAGAAGCGGATCTGCGCGAACAGTTTCAGGTCGAGATCGGCCTGCCACTGCTCGTCGGTGATCGTTTCCGACGGGCCGCGCGTCGACTGGCCGGCATTGTTGACGAAGATATCGACCTTGCCGAACTCCGAATTGACCTGCTTGCAGGCCGCCTCGATCGCCGCCGCCTTCGAGACGTCGCAGCTGATCGCGGAGACCTTGCCCTTGGCGACCTTCTGGATCTCGCCCCTCGCGTCGGCGAGCGCCGCCGGGTCGCGCGCCAGGATGGCCACATCCGCGCCGGAGGCCGCGTATTCCTTGGCGATCGCCAGACCCAGCCCCTTGCTGCCGCCGGTAACGATCGCGCTTCTTCCGTCCAGCCGAACTTCCATCGTCTCCTCCTGTCTGAAAGGTGGCCTGTCTTAAAGGTGGCCTAGTCTGCCGTGAGCCGGTCGATCTCGTCCATGTCTTCGCGCGACAGGGCCCAGTTGGCGGCCTGGACATTGGCCTCGACCTGCGCCGGAATGGTCGCGCCGGCGATGACGCTGGCCACCCCCGGGCGCTGCAACAACCAGCTGAGGGCCAGCTCCAACAGGCTGTGTCCGCGCGCTTCGCAGAAATCAGAGAGGCGTTCGACGATGGACCAATTTCGGTCGGTCAACCGGCGCTCGGCGGCGCGCTGAGTGGTGGTCAATCGGGCGCCTGCAGGCATCGGCGCGTTGCGGCGGTATTTGCCGGTCAAAAGCCCGTCCGCCAGGGGCGAGAACGGGATCAGCCCGACCCCATAAGCCTCGATGACCGGCATCAGCTCACGGTCGAGATCGCGGTCGAGCAGGCTGTAGCGCTCCTGGCATGACACATAGCGTTCGAGGCCGAAATGGGTCGAGACCCACTGCGCCTCGACGACCTGCCAGGCCGACAGCGTCGAGCAGCCAATGTAACGGACCTTACCCTGATGCACGAGATCGTCGAGCGCCCGCAGGGTCTCCTCGATCGGCGTCTTCGGATCGGCGATGTGCTGCTGGTAGAGGTCGATGTAATCGGTGTTGAGGCGTTTCAGGCTGGCCTCGACGGCCGACATGATGTAGCGCCGCGAGGCGCCCCGCAGCCTGCCTTCGCTATCCATCGGCCGGGCGAATTTGCTGGCGAGGACGATGTCGTTCCGCCGGCCGGCGAGAGCGCGCCCGAGATATTCCTCGGAGGCGCCATCCTCGCCATAGGTATCCGAGGTGTCGAACAGCGTCACGCCGAGATCCAACGCCTTGTGCACGACCGCGCGGGTTGCCGCATAGTCGCTGCGCCCGCCGAAATTGTTGCAGCCGAGCCCGACCGCCGAGACGATCAGCCCGGAACGTCCGAGATTGCGTTGCTCCACCGCGCCGCCCCTTTGCCGATATCGTTTCCGACGATCAACCGGGCGGCACTATAGGCAGAAGAAGGGATCGTGCATGCATCAGATCGCCGCCGCAGGGACCGACGGAACCGCTCAGGTCTGGGTGGCGGTGATCCTGTTCACCCTGACCTACGTTCTCGTCATCGCGGACCGGATCAACCGCTCGATCATCGCGATGCTCGGCGCCGGCGCGATGATCGTCTCCGGGGTCTTGAGCCAGGACGAGGCAATTCGCGGCATCGATTTCAACACAATCGCGCTGTTGACCGGGATGATGGTGCTGGTCGCGATCGCGCGGCGCTGCGGCATGTTCGAATATCTGGCGGTGTGGGCCTGCAAAAAGGGCCGCGCCCAGCCCTGGACCATGCTGGCGATGCTGTCGCTGATAACGGCAGTCCTGTCAGCCTTTCTCGACAACGTCACGACCGTGCTGCTGATCGCGCCGGTCACATTATCGGTAACCCGGCTCCTCGAGAGCCCGCCCTACCCGTTTCTGTTTGCCGAGGTATTCGCCTCGAACATCGGCGGCACCGCGACATTGATCGGCGATCCGCCCAACATCATCATCGGCTCGGCGGCGCATCTCAGCTTCAACGAATTCGTGGTCGCGCTGACGCCGGTCATCGTCGTCGTGATGGCGGCGCAATTGCTCGCGACCCACCTGATCTGGGGCCGAGCGATGCGGGCCAGCCCCGAGGCGCGGGCGCGGGTCATGGCGCTTGACGAGCGCGGCATGATCACCGACCCGCCGCTGATGCGCACTTCGCTGTTGGTGATCGGAGCCGTGATCGCCGCTTTCGTCGCGGCTGGGCCGCTCAACCTGCAGCCCGGCACGATCGCGCTGTTCGGCGCCGCGATCCTGATGCTGTTCCACAATATCGAGCATCACCGCGAAAAGGAAAAGCAGACGCTCAGGGTCACCGAGACCTTTGCCGAGGTCGATTGGATCACGATCTTCTTTTTCCTCGGGCTGTTCGTCATCGTGCACGGCATCGACGCGGCTGGGCTGCTCAGCCTGGCGGCGCAGCAGCTGATCGCCGCGACCGGGCACGATCCGACGGCGACGGCGCTCGCGATCCTGTGGGGATCGGCGATCCTGTCGGCGATCGTCGACAACATCCCGTTTGTCGCGGCGATGATCCCGCTCATCCGCGAGCTGGCGCCGCATCTCGGCGGTCCCGAGCAGCTGACCCCGCTGTGGTGGGCGCTGTCGCTGGGCGCCTGCCTCGGCGGCAATGGCACACTGATCGGCGCCTCCGCCAATCTGACGGTCGCCGGCATCGCCGAGCGCAACGGGGTCGAGTTCGGGTTTCTGACCTATACCAAGCACGCCTTCGGCCTGATGCTGATCAGCGTCGGCATCAGCACCCTTTACCTTTGGTTGCGATATCTCTAGACCGCGTTCGTTATAAAATTGCGCCAGCCGGCGGCGCTGGCCGGGAAACGGAGGAGGATCGTCATGCGGCGGCGGAGCCTGATTGCGGGAGGCGGTGTCGGACTGGTCGGCGCGGCACTGGCGGCGCCGGCGATCGCGCAATCGCAGCCCGAGGTCAAATGGCGGCTGGCTTCAAGCTTCCCCAAAAGCCTCGATACGCTGTACGGCGCCGCCGAATACATGGCCAAGCGGGTCGCCGACGCCACCGACAACAAATTCCAAATCAGGGTCTTCGCCGGCGGCGAGATCGTGCCGGCCTTCCAGGTCCTCGACGCGGTGCAGAACAACACGGTCGAGCTGGGTCATTCGGCCAGCTATTATTTTGTCGGCAAGGACCCGACCTTCGCGTTCGACTGCACGATCCCGTTCGGCATGAATGCGCGGCAGCAAAACGCCTGGATGACGCATGGCGGCGGCATGGAGCTGATGCGGGCCTTCTTCAAGGACTACAACATCTACAACATACCCATGGGCAACACCGCGGCTCAGATGGGCGGCTGGTGGCGCAAGGAGATCAAGACCGTCGACGATCTCAAGGGGGTCAAGTTCCGCATCGGTGGGCTGGGCGGCGCGGTGCTCGGCAAGCTCGGCGTCGTGGCGCAGCAGATCCCGGGCGGAGACATCTATCCCGCCCTGGAAAAAGGCACGATCGATGCGGCCGAATGGGTCGGGCCGTATGACGACGAGAAGCTCGGCTTCTACAAGGTCGCGAAGTTCTATTACTACCCCGGCTGGTGGGAGGGACAAACGCAAGCATCGACCTACGTCAATCTCGGCCAATGGGGTCAGCTTCCAAAAACGTATCAGGCGATCCTGGAGGGGGCCTGCGCCGAAGCCTATTCCTGGATGCTGTCCAAATACGATACGGACAATGTCGCCGCGTTGCGCCGGCTCGTTGCCAATGGCGCGCAACTGCGGCCGTTCTCAAAAGAGATTCTCGACGCCTGCTACAAGGCGGCGCAGGAGTTCTACGACGAGACTTCGGCGAAAAACCCGAAATGGAAGGCGATTTACGAGCCCTGGAAGAAATTCCTCGACGACGAGCACCAATGGTTCCGGGTCAACGAGCAGCAGTTCGACAACTACATGCTGTCGGTCAAGAAGAGCTGATCGGCGGTTGGGCTGGTTGTCAAAACCGCTCCACCCGCAGGCAATGCTAGGAACGGCCGGCGAGCTCCTGCTCGACAACGGCCCGCAACGCCGGTAACGCGGTCTGAACGGTGTCCCACACCCGGTTAGCCGCTACGTCCTCGTAGTCGTGGCGATAGATATTGCCGGCACCGGCGATCTCCCTCCACGGGATGCCGGGGTGCCGCGCCTTCAACGCATTGG
>Ga0209474_10004968_pt1 | contig 11399 bp, 11 predicted proteins | sample GraSoiAngelo_145_FD_185902 | JGI IMG/M metagenome (GOLD analysis project Ga0209474, IMG submission 185902) | Grasslands soil microbial communities from the Angelo Coastal Reserve, California, USA - 14_1009_05_20cm (SPAdes) (version 2) | ecosystem: Environmental > Terrestrial > Soil > Grasslands...
TTCCCGTGGGCTCAGGAAAGCCTCCTCCGCCGAGCCGGCCTTGGGGCCTGCCCGTAGGCCGAGCGTCTCCATCGAGACGGATCCGTCCATGATTCCGTGGATCGTCGAGATGAGCGCACTGGGCTCGACCCGCTTGCCGAGGTAGGCGACCGCACCGCACTCGAGCGCCCGCGCCGCGACCTCGGGCTCGTCGACGGCGGAGAGCATCGCGACCTTGATCTCCGGGAACTGGGCCCGAACGCGGCTCAGCACCTCGAGGCCGTCCATCCCCGGCATCCGGATGTCGAGAAGGAGCACGTCCGGTCGAGCCTCGCGTATGCGCGGCAGGACCTCGTCCCCACGCTCCGCCTCGCCCACGACCTCAATGTCGCATTCGGGCTCGAGCGCGAGCCGGATCGCTTCGCGCATCAGTCCGTGGTCGTCGGCGACCAGGACACGGATAGGCCGCTTGATTTTCGTCACGCCGCAGTGAACCGTTGGAGGCTCCATTCACCCGAGATGCCGATCCGAGCGTGAACGTGCGCTAGGAGGACGCCGCGGGTGTAGATCTCACCTTGTGGCGAACGCGCCGCCGGTCAATCCCTCGATCGAGGCCCGCGTCAGCCGGGAGTACGGCTCGGCCCGCCCCTACGGCGGTGTTGGCGCCGGCGAGTAACGGCTTGACTGCCGTCTACCGTGTTGGCAAGGCCTCAGCTTCCTGGGACGGCGGATCGTCTGGTGCGATTCGGCCTGATTGGCCTGACGGGCCTCGTGGTCAATGAGGCGCTGCTTGGTCTACTCACCGAGCGCGCTCGGCTCTACTACCTCGCTTCCGCGGTCATCGCGACTCAGGCTTCGATCCTGTGGAACTTCGCCCTCACCGAGCGTTTCGTCTTCGCGAAGCGGAGCTGCGAGCTCGACTGGAAAGCTCGGCTAGCCGCCTTCTGCCTGGTTGCCACGACCGCCCAGGTCCTGACCACCCCGGTGCTCTACGTGCTCGTCGGAACGGTCGGAATGCCGTATCTGATCGGCAATCTGATCGCGATTGCAGCTTCGACCCTGGTGCGGTTCACCGTAGCCGACCGCGTGATCTGGAAGCGGCGGCCGTCGGCCGCGTAGGCGGCCATCGCCGGTCTTACCGAAAGGGGGGAACGGACTGGCCCTTCGGACGATGAGGAACCAGGGCCGGTCGAGTAGACACGTACTAATGCTTCTCAACTCGAGCTGTGGAAGGGAGGAACCGTGATCTACGTCGTCCTTGTAGTGCTCTTCGTGCTCCTGCTGGTCGGACTGCTCGCGATCCGTCGGCGTTCGACGCCCTAGTACGGGCGCCGCAGCGTGTCCTGCAACCGTCGAATCGACCAGAACGCCGTGAGCAGCACCAGCGTCAGACAGGGGAACGCGACCGAGAAGAGCGCGACGAGCACGGGGCTGCTGGCCAACGCAGCTGCCCACGCAGGTGGGAAGACGACCTGGCCCAGAGCGACGGCGATGATCGTCCGCAGCAACGCGCGGCGCAGATCCGCTGGGGCAATTTCAGGAAACCGCACGTCCACCCAGAGAGCGACCGCGCTCGCTCCGAGGAGAAAGAGAATCGCAAAGAGCTGGACGCTCACACGTACTCTCCGAAATCCGTCATTGCCGTCTTATCGGTTTCTCGCCGCCTGACCTGAAATGGAAACGTGGCTCAACGATAGGAGGATGGTCGGCCAGAGCCGGAGTGCTGCTCGGCTCGGCTTCCTGACCGGGACGAGCTCCACAGTTGCGGCGATCAGCCTCGCCGGCGCTCTCGCCGCTGTCGCCGGGACGATCGGCCCCGACGCTCGGTGGTTGTCTGCACTCGGCCGGTCGATCGTTCGGCTTGGTGGCGTTCCGCAAGGGATTCCGTTCGCAACGGCGCCGTCTGCCGGCTGGCACAACGTGCCGGTCTTGGCAGAGCTCGTCTTCCGCGGCCTTCAGGCGTCGCTCGGTGACCGGGGCTTGCTCGCGGCGCAGATAGTGGCGACCGTGGTCGCGATGGTCGTGACGGCGCGCGGCGCGCGGCGCCTCGGAGCGACCGACACCGGCACGGCGGCGATTCTCGTTGTCGTCCTCGCTGCGGGCCTACTCTCCTTCGCCGGGGTTCGGGCGCAGCTCTTCTCGCTTGCGCTCTTTCCGGTTCTGGTACTGCTCTTGCGGTCGGAGGAAGCGGCGCCCTCGCAGCGGATCTGGGTCCTGCCGGCGCTCTTCGCTCTCTGGTCGAATCTGCACGGAGTCGTCCTCGTCGGTCTCGCCCTCGCGCTCGTCTACCTCTTGGGCGAGCGTGCCCGTTCCCGGCCGCTCGAGAGCGCCGGAGTTGCCGCTGCCTCCCTCCTTGCACTCTGCGCGACGCCGGCTCTGGCAATGACGCCGCGGTACTACGCGGATGCGGTCGGGAATGAGGCGGCACGGCGCGGATACGGCCTGTGGGCCCCGTTGTCGCTCCACTCCGGATTCGACATCCTGCTGGTCGCCGGCGGGCTACTGGCCTTCGCAGGCTTCTTGCGAGCTCGCCCGCGGCCATGGCAGGTTCTCGGAGCGCTCTTGCTCGCGGCGCTTACCATGCACGCTTCGCGAAACGGCATCTGGCTGTTGCTCTTCATAGCTGCTCCTGCCGCCACCGAACTCCGGGTTACTGCCAGACCCCCCGCCCCCGTCGCTCACGGCGTCGCGCTCGCTTTGGCGGTGGCAGGGGTCGCGGGTTTCGTGCGCGGGCCCCTCGAGATCGGTGCAAGCCCCCAATTCGTCTCCGAGGCGATCGGCGTTGCTCACGGCGGTCCGATTCTTGCCGAGCCCGCCGCTGCCGAGCAGATCGCCCTCGCAGGCGGCGTGGTCTGGATCTCGAATCCTCTGGACGCCTTCAATCGATCCGATCAGCGCCTGTATCTGGACTGGCTCCAGGGGCGTGCTGCCGGAAGGCGCGCGCTTCGCGGGCATCCGGTTATCGTGGTCACTCGGGGCTCGCCGGCCGAGCAACAGCTGTCGAGGGATCGTCGCTACTCGCGCCGGGCTGCCGACGGACGCTTCCGTCTCTACGTCTCGCGCTCTTTCTGAGTCAGGCGCTAGCGGTCGCGGTCGGTGCGGGAGACTCTTTCCGCGGCCAGGCTCGAGCCACGGAGACGAGCCAGACCAGGACGACGCACAGCGCCAGCACGAGCTTCGGGATCGACCCGTCACTTTCCTGTCCGCCGAGCGGCCACAGCGCGAGCGGCAGCAACCAGAGTGCGCTCAGCCCGGGGCTCACGATGGCGATTGGCACGAACAGCAGCACCAGGTAGTGCACCCAAACGATGGGCGAGGTCATCAGTGCCGCCGCAATGGCGACCGTGAACGAAACGAGATCTCCACCGGTCCTGTGTGCGGCAAAGATCACGCCGGCGAGCGCGATTGCACCTATCGCGAGGGCGGCGGCCTCCGCCTCTGTCCCCCCGAGGCCAAAGCCGTGCAGATAGGCGAGAGTGGAGTAGCCCTTGTTCTCGTAGCCCGCCGCAAGGTCGAGGAGCCTCCTCGGGTAGGTTCCGACCCCTTGGAATCCGATCACGGCCCAGGCTCCTAGCCCAACCACCGCCATTGTCGCCATCCCTGCAAAGGCCGCACGGAATCGCCTGGTCGCGAGCAACCAAACGAAGAGCGGCCACAGGAAGAGCTTCGTGGCGACGACGGCAGTGAGGGCGATCGCGACGACGGCAACGCGGTCCCGCCAGCGCCAAGCACAGGCGACGGCGAGCGCGAGCAGCGGCGTCGGCGTCCCGATCCAGATCGCCGACGCGGTAGGGAGCGCGACCAAGCAGGCTCCGTAGCAGCGCCAGTCGCGTACGCCGAGGACTCTGAGGGTGGCGAACACCGCGGACGTCGAGACGATGGAGAACGCAACCACAGCCAGGCGCCACGGAAGGATTCCGAACGGGGCCATGATCACGGCCGCCGGAGCGGGGTAGATGAAGGCTGGGTACGGCGACCGACCGTGCACGATGTCGCGCCCGGCAGCCCACATGGTGTTGAGGTCGAAGAAGCTGCCGTCGCTGGCATACGAGCCGTTGTGCAGGACGTAGACGACCACGTACACCGGAAGTGCGAAGGGAAGGACCCCGAACGCGCTGAAGGTGCCGAACTCGAAGAGACGGCGGAGCAGCGGAGAACTTCGAACTGCCGTCAGAAGCCGTGGCCGCCGCGGCAGCTCTGCCGATGGAGAGACAGCAGTCACCATCCGTAGCTTGAAAATGCTGGAGCCTCGCCGAAACCGACGAAGGGCCAGGGCAGGCAGGGCAAGCGGCTAGGTGGTTCCGGGGCTCATCCCTACGTCTAGCCGCCCCTAGCGCTTTGTCGGTTGGCCGCCGAAGGCACTTCGAGTTGCATCTGGGTCAGGGATGGGGAAGTCGCTCGAAGCTGCTGCTACGGCGCCCGTTCGCGGTGCCCTAGGGCTCCGTCGGGGGGACGACTTTCGGCTCTCGTGGGAGGGCCGTCTCGGCGCGCTTGCCGCGCGGCTCGAGCACGAGGCCTTCATCATCGTCCTCTTTTGCATCTACCTCGTCGGGATCACGCAGAGCATGCCGGGGCAGATCGCCTCCGACACGTGGATGACCCTCATCTACGGGCGGGAGGTCGCGCAGCACGGGCTTCCGAGCCACGACACGCTCACGATCTGGGCGCACGGCCGAACCTGGGTAGACCAGCAGTGGCTCGGCCAGCTGGTCTACTACGGGCTCTTCGTCCTGGGGGGGATCCGGGCGGTCCTGGCAGCCAACGCCCTGGCGCTCGCGGCCGGGACGGGCGTGGCGTTGCTTGCCGCCCGCCGGCTCGGGGGATCGGCGCGGAGCGTCACGTGGCTCGCTCTGCTCACGTTCGTAGTGATCGCCTGGAGCTCGTGGACGGTCCGCGTGCAGAGCCTCCTTTTCGTGCTCTTCGCGGCGCTGCTTTGGCTCCTCGCCGCGGATAGCCGGCGCCCTTCGCGCCGCGTCTTGCTGGCGCTGCCCTTGCTCGTTCTCTGGGCGAACCTGCACGGCACGGCGTTTCTCGGCGCCGCGCTGATCGTCCTCCGCGGAGCGTCAATGCTGATCGAGCGCGGTCGACCGCTTCGGGACCGGCTGCCCACCGCGGCCCTGCTGCTCGCGTCGCCGCTGTTGCTTCTCGCTTCACCGTACGGCTTCGAGCTCGTCGGCTACTACCACCGGCTGCTGCTGAACCCGGCGTTCAGCCAGTACGTCACCGAGTGGGCTCCGACGAAGCTGGCGATCGCGACCGCCCCGTTCTACTTCCTCGGCATCCTCGCGGCCTGGCTTGCGGGGCGCTGCGCACATCGTCTGAACCGCTTCGAGCAGGCAACGCTGCTCGTCACGTTCGTCCTCGCCATGCTCGCTGTGCGGAGCGTGGTCTGGTTCATGCTGAGCGCGCTGATCCTGCTGCCCGGGGCGCTCGACGGCGTCTTCGTCTCGAAGTGGGGGAGCCCGCGGTACCGATACGTCAACCTGCTGCTGGGCGCGGGTGCGCCGTTGGTCTGCGCCATCCTCGTCGCGGGCGCGTTCGTCCATTCGGCCGCATGGTTCACTCGGGACTTCCCGCCCGCGGCTGCCGATCGGGTCGCGCGCGTCGCCGCCCAGGATCCACAGGCCCGGATCTTCGCGAATGAGCGCTTTGCCGACTGGCTCGTACTGGAGCACCCGTCACTCGCGGGCAGGGTCGCATTTGACGGGCGCTTCGAGCTACTGACTTCGAAGCAGCTCAAGCAGATCGTCGATTTCCGGATCCGCCTCGCCGGATCGACGAGGGTGATCCGCGGCTACCGGCTTCTCGTGCTCTATCCGGTCAAGAACCAGGAGGCGACCGTGACGCGGGCGCTGCTCGCTTCGCCCACGCGGCGAGCGATCTACCGCGGCCACCACGTCGTCGTGATCGACCAAGGTCGACCTGTCGAGGGTGGCTCGTGATCGCGACGCCGATTCCTCCGAAAGGTCAGGGCAGCCTAGCCCCCCGGCTGTTTCAACCGGTTCCCCCGGCCCCTAAACACAAAGGGGACAACGAGCAGGAGGTGAGCCGAAGCTATTGACGTGTTTTTTCGAGCTGATCTTTGGGCGCAAAAAGCTCGGTTCTGTTCATCTGCGTGACGCGCCCACGCGCAGAGGGAAGTCGGCGCGCCAAGAGGGTGGCCGGCTAAGGAAAGGGAGGAAACAAAGATGCATGCAGTAGCCAAGAACTTCTTCGCCGGCCTTCGCGCCGAGCGGGAAGAGGGTCAGGCACTGGTCGAGTACGCGCTGATTCTCGGCCTGGTCTCCGTCGTCGCCATCGCAGTGCTGGGCGTCGTCGGCGGCGACATCACCCAGATCCTCGGAAAAGTCACGGCCGCGCTGACCTCGGCGCTGTAGGGAAACGAGCGTTGGGCGCATCGAGGTCGACGTCTTGTTCATCTGCGTGATGCGCCCACGCGCAGAGAGGAGTCGGCGCGCGAAGAACGTGGCCGGCTAAGGAAAGGAGAGGAAACAAAGATGCATGCAGTCAAGAACTTCTTCGCCGGCCTTCGCGCCGAGCGGGAAGAGGGTCAGGCACTGGTCGAGTACGCGCTAATTCTCGGCCTGGTTTCCGTCGTCGCCATCGCGGTGCTGGGCGTCGTCGGCGGCGACATCACCCAGATCCTCGGAAAAGTCACGGACGCGCTGACCTCAGCGCTATAGGAACGAGCGAGTACACGAACGAGCTAGTTCCCAGCGGACGCTTCAGAAAGATTGCCTCGGCCCTGCCGGGGCACGTCCGCTGGGAACTCTCACGGTGGAAGGCCAAAACATGAGGAGTCACGACCGGATATGGCACGACGGGAACTCGGAGGCGGGGCAGGCACTCGTCGAGTACGCATTGATCATCGGCCTTGTCTCCCTAGTCTCGATTTTGCTTCTGTCCGTCATGGGAACCGACATCAGCGGGCTTCTCGCGAAGGTCACCGTCGCGATGGAGTCGGCCGTCTAGGAGATGGAATGGGTCGCCAGGGCAAAAACCGGCCGGTCGGAAAAATTCGCGGCGCGATCCGCCTAGGCGCGGACGAGTCGGGGCAGGGACTGACCGAGCTCGCGCTCGTTCTGCCGCTGTTCCTCCTACTGCTGCTCGGGATGGTCGACTTCGGCAAGGCGATCAACTACTGGATCGACCAGACCCACCTCGCGAACGAAGGCGCCCGGCTGGCGGCTGTCAACAACAACCCGGGCGGGACCGGGCAAACCCTTCAGCAGTTCATTCTCGCCCGCGCGGAAACCGCGGAACAGCAGGGCTGTCAGACGTCCGCCGGCACGCTGCAAGCGCGTACGGGAACCCAGCGCTCGGCGCACTGCGCCGCGGTGAACATCTGCTTCTACAACTCGAGCGGGAATCTGTACACAAGCCCGGCGAGCGCGACCGTGGGGGACACGGTCGAGGTGATCGTGCGCTACGCATACGACTGGCTCCGCGGCTTCCCGTTTCCAGGGAACCCCTCCACGACGATCAGCGGCACGGCTGCGATGCGATTGGAGTCCTTGCCTACCAATTACGATCCGGCGAACAACATCGGAGGGCTCTCGTGTCCGTCCACGGCGTGATCAGCAAGCTGATGCACGCCGAGCGAGGCGCGGTACTCGTGATGGTCGCCGTCTGGATGAGTTCCGGCATCGCGCTCGTGACCTTCGTGATCGACGCCGGCCACTGGTTTGAGCACAACCGCCATCTACAGCTGCAAGTCGACGCAGGCGCGCTCGCCGGGGCCGGGAGTTTCAACGGCTGCTTTAGCGCCAACAAGGCCGCGGCAAACCAGGCCATAGAGAATGCGGCTCGAAAATACTCCGGCGCCACAAATAGTCCGCCGACGGGGGCGACCGGACCCACGGGTCCTCCCGTGCTGAACGCTCAGGTTAACAACAAGCAAAATGTGACTGTCGTCGTGAATTCGCAGAATTACCCGAATAACGGCGGAGCGGACAACACCGATCCTGCTGGACAGCCATGTCAGGCGGGTTACATCGACGTAAAAGCCGCCGACACGAATCTCCCCTGGTTGTTCGCAAAGCAGCTGGTGCCCGCGACCGTTGCGCATGCGCGGGTTTCGATCCTGCAGGTCGCGTCACTGGGCGGCTCGCTTCCGCTCGCCGTCCGGGACGTCAATCCGTTGGACGTCGGCGCGATCTTCATCAACGAGGGAAGCGGAAACGCAGTCCTCGGCCGGCAAGACCTCACTGCGGGCACCAACCAGCTGCTCAACGGCGTGAACGTCACCGGCTGGACCGGTGGGCCGGTTTCGGTCTCGATTCCGAGTGGCGCGAGCCAGGTCGGCGTCGTGATCGCCCTCTGTTCCAACGCCGCCACTTGCGGCCCGTCGAAAGGAACAGCCTGGCTTACATCAGGAAGCGTGGCGGCCGTGTGCGGCGAGCTGTACGTGCAGTGCTGGAACAACGGCAGCAGCGGGCTCGACTTCATTCAGGGCTACAGCACGACCGGCACGGGAACCGCGGCCGCGCCCATTCTCCGAAGCGTCACGCTGACGCCCGGAAACTGCACCGACAACTCTGCGCCCTACTTCCTGCTGAACGGGGGCTGCAAGCTCGGCGTGCAGGCGCAGCTCGACTTCGGGATCACGACCAATCCGGCCACCGCCCTCAGTGCGACTGTCTCGGTCGGAGCTACTCCAGCTCCACGGGCACAACGAGCACGTGGAGCGCCTCGACCTGCCTCACGGTCGCGAGCGGCGCCGGCCAGGCGCCCCAGACGCTGAGCTGGTCGACTGGTACAGGCCGTGGCCATCCCACGGGAACGTTCGCCAACGTCGCTCGGCCGTTTGCGAACGACGGTCCGACCGACACCCAGTCCTACCCGGTCGCGTACATGCAGGTGAGCCAGGGCGCGAGCTGCGCCAGCGGCCTCGGGAACTCCGTTCCGTACGGGGCGGCGACGAATTTCTGTGTCGGCGTCGGCACCCTCGGGAATCTCAGAGTCGCCGCCGACACAACGGATCCCACGCAGATCCTGAAGTTCATCGGCTCGAACGGCAGCCACAGCGGAGCGATCAACTGCGGCGGAACCAACCTCTATGCCGACATCGTCGGCGGCTGCACAAATGCCTACAAACGAAACACGGGCGAGTCGTGCCCAAACACGACTATTCCGGCCGATTGCGCCCTCATCCGCACCGGGCAGAAGGTCGGCCAGGTGCGGCAAGGGATGAACGATCGATTCGTGCCGAGCAGTGTTTGCCCGGCCAACAACTGGAGCCTGTACCCGAACATCCCCTCGGGTGACCCACGCGCAGTTCCAGTAATCATCACCTTGTCCGACGCGTTCGATGGCAGCGGCAGCGGCTACGTTCCCGTAACCGACTTCGCCAGCTTCTACGTCACCGGCTGGGACGGCGACAGCGCAGTGTGCAGCGGGATCAACGAGGCTGCGCCTGCCGGCGCAGGAAACGGAACGATCTGGGGTCATTTCATCACATATGTGGGCGATCTAGGAAGTTCGACCGGTGGTTCAACGTGCACGTTCACAGCAAGTTTGTCGCCGTGCATTCCGGTGCTGACGGACTAAGGAGGAGGATTACGAAATGGAATGGGTTGAAAATGCACTGTCGACTCGGAGGGGAACTCTTCTAATCGGAGGGGGCGCCGCACTCCTCGCTGCGATTGTGCTCATCGTGTACCTGAAGAACTACCGCTCGAACGTCGATTCGGCCAACGCCTCGATTTCGGTGCTCGTGGCGAGGAACCTGATCCAGAAGGGAGCTCCCGGGAACCTGGTCGCAACCGGCCAGGAGTACGCGGTCAGGGAGATCCCGCAGAAGCAGCTTCTGACCGGTGCGATCACCGATCCAGGCACGCTCCGGGGCCTCGTGGCGACCCATGACATCTACCCGAGCCAGCAGTTGACCCTTGCTGACTTCGCACCGCTTGCGGCCGGCTCGCTACAGGCCAACCTCACCGGCAACCAGCGTGCAATCGCGGTTCCGATCGACCCCGCGCACGGATTGACCGGCCAGGTCGTTCCCGGTGACCACGTCGACGTCTTCGTCGGCCTGAACCAAACCGGAGCAGGCGGGGCGCGACCCGTGATCAAGCTCATGATGGACAACGCCCTCGTCCTGGGCACCGGGGTACCAGCCGGCACGGTGTTGCTGCGGGCCAGCGGAAGGCAGACGGCAGCGCTGGCGTATGCCGCCGATAACGGCAAGCTCTGGCTCGTTCTCCGGCCGGCCAGTGGGGCAAAACCCCAGAAGGGCAGCCTCATGGATCTGAGCTCGCTCCTCGCTCTGAAGCCGGTCCAGTAGCGATGGCGGTCATCAGGACATTCGTTGCCGTCGATGCGAGCGTCGAGCGCTCGGTCGTCCAGGAGGCGCTGCCTTCCTCGGGAGAGATCGAGATCCTCGGCGTCATCAACGGGCTCGAAGAGAGCTGGAACGCCCTTCAGGAGGCGCCGATCGAGCTTCTGGCGGTCGCCTGCGGGGGTCATGCCGACCGGGCGCTGTACTTCATCGAAGCGGCCCTGAAGCAGCGCCCCGACCGGCCGGTCGTCGTCCTGGCCGAGGGGGCTCAGAACGGCTTCGTCCGGCGGATCTTCGAGGCCGGCGCTGACGATGTCCTGAACCTCCCCGAGGTTCCGGAGCGGGTGGCATTCGCCTTCCAGAAAGCAGTGGCGCGTCGTCAGGGCGCCGCGGCGGCAAGCGGGCTCGCGATCGCGCCGATGGTCTGCGTGCTCGGGCCCAAAGGGGGCACCGGCAAGACCCTGGTTGCAACGAACCTTGCCGTCACTCTCGCGACGCGGGGAGAGCGAGTGGTGCTCGTCGACCTCGACCTGCAGTTCGGCGATGTCGGGCTCGCGCTCGGGCTCAGCCCGGAGAAGACGCTCTACGACCTCGCGAAGTCCGGCGGCTCGCTGGACATCGAGAAGCTCGAGACGTATCTGACCCACCACGTGTCGGGTGTGCGCGCACTGCTGGCGCCGACCCGGCCCGATCAGGCCAGCCTGGTGTCGGTCGATCTGCTGCGCGACGTCTTCGCATTCCTGCGGGCGAACTACGACTGTGTGGTCGTGGACACGCCTCCTGGCTTCACCCCCGAGGTGATCGCCGCGATCGATATCTCTACCCAGCTCTGCGTCGTCGGCATGCTCGATTCGCTCTCGCTCAAGAACACGAAGCTCGGCCTCGAGACCCTCGAGCTGATGGGCTACGACAAAAACCGGATCTCGGTGCTGTTGAACCGAGCCGACTCTCGCATGGGGATCACCACGGACGACGTCACGACGATCCTGGGGAAGGAGCCGGACGTGCTCGTTCCCAGCGAACGTGCGATCGCGCAATCGATGACCGACGGCGTCCCGATCGTGCTTTCGGCGGAGCGTTCCGAGGCAGCCCAAGCGTTTCGCCAGCTCGCCGAGCGCTACTCGGAAGCTGCCAAGGCGCT
>Ga0209474_10004970_pt1 | contig 11393 bp, 14 predicted proteins | sample GraSoiAngelo_145_FD_185902 | JGI IMG/M metagenome (GOLD analysis project Ga0209474, IMG submission 185902) | Grasslands soil microbial communities from the Angelo Coastal Reserve, California, USA - 14_1009_05_20cm (SPAdes) (version 2) | ecosystem: Environmental > Terrestrial > Soil > Grasslands...
GCAGATCGCCTCGACGCCGGCGATCACCGCGGGCAGGTACTCAGGCCGGCAGCCGGCCAGCACGGCGTTGATCGCGATCTTCTGGACCGTCGCCCGCCCGAGCCGCGGAGCGACCAGCCCGACGAGCTCGTCGCCATCGCGTCCGCTCGCCGCCACCGCGGCGCGCACCCGCTCCGGCGTCGGCGGCACCACCGGCAGCCCATCGGTCACCCCGCGCGCGTAGAGGATCTCCAGCGCGTCCTCGGCATCGCCCACGTCGCAAATTCTACGCGATTGGTGGGCCTCGAGCGGCCCCGAGCCCGCCAGCGTTCGGGGCGCCCCGGCGGCGCCGTGGCGCCCCTCGACATTGCGCGGCGCTCGGGCGCCCGGACGACGCGTGGTGCCCTCAACCCCCGAAGCGCCCCCACGCTCGGCAATCGCTGTCACTCGCGTTACGATCCCTGGGTGCTGATCGTGCTGGCCGCGCTGGCGCTCGTTGCACCGGCGACCGACATCGTCGGCGTCGACGACTTCATCGACGCGCCGCGGGCGCTGTTCGGCCGCACGCGCGTCGCGGTCGAGCGCGCGCTCGGCGCCCCGCTCGCGGTGCGGCCGCGGACGCTGCTCCCCGGCCCTGGCCTGGCGGCGGAGGCCGTCGACGAGCTCTCGTATGCGGGCGTCGTCGTGGCCGTCTCCCGCCGATCGGCGGTGGTGCGGCGCGTGGAGATCACCGAGGCGCGCTGGAGCCTGCCCCGGGGGCTGAACGTGGGGACCGAGCGCCGGCGCGTCGAGGACACACTCGGCGAGCCGCAGCTCGTGTCGGACGTGAGCGTGCTCTACCTCGACGCCGACGGATTTCCCAACACGGTCGAGTTCCACTTCCGCGGCAACCGCGTGCAGCGCATCGAGTGGAGCTTCTCCCCGGTTGATTGAGCACGCGATCGCGCTGGCGATCTTCGCGGCGTCCTACGTCGCCCTCGGCCTCGGCCGCGTGCCCGGGCTTCGCGTGGACCGCACCGGCGTCGCCATCATCGGCGCGGCGGCGATGGTGGTGGGCGGCGGACTTCGCTGGGAGGACGCCGTGCGGAGAGTCGACGCCCACACGCTGGTCCTGCTCTTCGGCATGATGATCGTGGCCGCCTATCTTCGCCTCTCCGGCTTCTTCAGCCTGGTCACGATGTGGGCGATCCGGCGCGCCCGGAGCCCGCGCGGACTGCTGGCCACGATCGTCGTCGCTGCCGGCGTGCTGTCGGCCCTGTTCGTCAACGACGTCGTGTGCCTCGTGCTGGCGCCGCTGGTCCTGGCCATCACGAGCCGGCTGCAGCTGCCGCCGGTGCCCTACCTCATCGCCCTGGCCACCGCCGCCAACGTCGGCAGCGTGGCGACCCTCACCGGCAACCCGCAGAACATGCTCGTCGGCAGCTTCTCGAGCCTGACCTATCGCGGCTTCCTCGTCCGCGAGGCGCCGATCGCTCTGCTCGGCCTCGGCGTCGTGTTCCTCGTGGTGCTGGTGGTCTACCGCCGGCAGCTGCCGGACGCGTTCGCCACGGCCGCGTCGGTGGCGCGCTACCCGGTGCACTACCCGCTGATGATCAAGACGCTGATCGCGGTCGGCGCGATGCTCGTCGCGTTCCTGGCCGGCGTGCCGATCGCGCTGGTCGCCATCGCCGGCGCCGCGTACTCGCTGCTGACGCGGCGGGTGAAGCCGGACAAGGTCTACCGCGAGGTCAACTGGGGCCTGCTCGTGCTCTTCGTGGGGCTGTTCGTCCTCACGGGCGGCCTCGAGCAGTCGGGCGCGAGCGACGAGCTCGGCCGCTGGGCCGCGCGGCTCGGCCTGCATCGCCCCGTGGTGCTGACCGTGACCGCCGCCATCGTGTCGAACCTCGTGTCGAACGTGCCGGCCGTGCTGCTCTTCAAGCCGCTGCTGGCCGGCTTCGGCGAGCCGGATCGCGCCTGGCTCATCCTGGCCATGGCCTCCACGCTGGCCGGGAACCTCACCCTCATCGGCTCGGTGGCCAATCTGATCGTCGCCGAGGCCGCCCGCGAGGCGCGGATCGAGATCGGGTTCCTCGAGTACTGTCGGGTCGGCGTGCCGTTGACGATCGTCACGCTGCTGGTGGGCTGGGCGATGCTGGTCCTGGTGCCGGTCTAGGAGGAGCGGAAATGGCCACGTCCGTCAGCGTGCTGGGTTTCGCCGGCAGTCTCCGCAAGGCGTCCTACAACCGGGCCGCCCTGCAGGCGGCCGTCGAGCTGGCGCCGCCCGACATGCGACTGGAAACCTTCGACCTGCGCAGCATTCCGCTCTACGACGGCGACGTCGAGGCCGCCGGCCTGCCCGCCGCCGTCCGCGACTTCCGCGAGCGCATCGCCGCCGCCGACGCGCTGCTGATCGCCACCCCGGAGTACAACTACTCGATGGCCGGCGTCCTCAAGAATGCGATCGACTGGGCATCGCGCCCGCCCGACCAGCCGTTCGCCGGCAAGCCGGTGGCGATCCTGGGAGCCTCGATGGGCGGCTTCGGGACGGCCCGGGCGCAGTACCACCTGCGCCAGACGTGCGTCTATCTCGACATGCGCCCGCTGAACAAGCCCGAGGTGTTCGTCGCGGCCGCGCACCAGAAGGTGGATGGCGCGGGCCGGCTCAGCGACGCCCAGGCCCGGGCGTCGATCCGGACGCTCCTGGAGGCGCTGGTCGACTGGACGCGGCGACTGCGAGGGGGTTAGCGCGAGGTCGGCTTCCGCAGCGCGTCGATGACGTCGAGGACGCGCAGCACCTCGCGCCCGTCGCGCGTCATCTGGCGGTCGCCGGCCTGACCCCAGCGCAGGATGCCGGCGCGATCGATCACGAACGTGGAGCGATAGGCGACGTTGCGCTCCTCGTCCAGCACGCCGTAGGCGGCGATCGCCGTGCGGTGCAGGTCGCTCAGGAGCGGGATGCGGACGTTGCGCGCCCTGGCGAACTCCGTGTGGCAGGGTGGACTGTCGCCGCTGATCCCCAGCACGACGGCGCCCCGCGCGCGCAACGCCTCGACGGCCTCACCGAGGCCGGCCAGCTCCGGCGTTCAGATGCTGCCCCAGTCGTAGCAGTAGAAGACGAGCACGACGTCCTTTCCCCGGAACTCCGACAGCGTGAGCGGACGTCCCTCGGTCGACGGCAACGAGAAGTCGGGAGCGGGCTGGCCGTAGCGTAGCATCGCGCCTCCAGGCTAGAATCGGGCGCCATGAAAATACACCGGCTGTTCGCCGATCGGAACGGAGAATCGCACTTCGAGACCGTCGAGATCCCGCTCACCGAGTCCTCGCGCGCCGGGCGGCTGTCGGCGCGCCTGCCGGCCACCGGCCTCATCTTCCGCGAGGTCCAGCCCGACTACGACCTCGACTGGCACCCCGCCCCACGCCGCCAGTACATCGTCAACCTCGACGCCGGCGTGCAGATCACGGCCAGCGACGGCGAGACGCGGAAGATCGGCGCCGGCGAGATCCTGCTGGTGGAGGACACCTGGGGGAAGGGGCATCTGTCCAAGGCGCTCGACGGCAAGATGCGCCACTGTCTCTTCATCCCCATCGACTGAGGGACACCGCATGGCCCGTCTCGACGAAAAGGTCGTCCTGGTCACCGGCGCCAGCCGCGGCATCGGCGCCGAGATCGCCCGGGTGCTGGCCGCCGAGGGCGGGCGCGTCGTGTGCGTCGCGCGAACGCTGAGGGAGGGCGATCACCGCCTGGCCGGCTCGCTGGAGACGACCGTGGAGGCGATCGGCAGGGCGGGCGGCGAGGCCCGCGCGGTGGCGGCCAATATCGCGGACCCCGCGGACTGCGAACGGCTCGTGGAGGCGGCCCGCAAGGCATACGGGCCGATCGACGTGCTCGTCAACAATGCGGCCCTCACCTACTTCCTGCCGATCCGGGAGTATCCCGTCAACAAGTGGCTGGCCTCGTGGGCGGTCAACGTTCACGCGCCGTTCGTGCTGAGCCAGCTCGTGCTCGCCGACATGATCCCGCGCCGGCAGGGCGCGATCGTCAACATCTCCTCGGGGGCGGCGATCGGTCCCGGCCGCGGTCCCTATGCCGATCCGGCGGGCGGCGCCCGCAACAGTACCTGCTACGGGGCCGAGAAGGCCGCGCTCGAGCGCTTCACGCAGGGCCTCGCGGCCGAGGTCTATCAGCACGGCGTCTCGGTGACGTGCGTGTCGCCGTCGCAGATCGTGCCGACGCCCGGGACCATCTTTCACAAGCTCATCAAGGACGTCGACGACCCGCGCGGCGAGCGGCCCGAGCTCATGGCCCGGGCCGTGCTGCTGCTCGCCACCGAGCCGCTCGACCGCGTGACGGGACGCGTGACGTACAGCCAGCAGATCCTCAAGGAGTTCGGCTGGATCACCGACGCGCGCGGCCGCGGCGTAGAAACGCGCGGCAGCGGATACTCCGAGGTGTAATCTGCGGGAAAGGAGGGCGAGCCAATGACCTACGGGTACCAGCCGGAGAACTGGCCGACGTTCCAGGACGAGCTCGCCCGCCGGGGCATCGAGAGCGACGACATCGAGAAGGTCGAGCTGCGTCCCGAGCAGATCGTCGTGACGCTGCGCTCCGGCCGCGTCGAGGCCTGGGAGACGCCGAAGGTCACGTCGTCGAGGGGCGCCCCGGTGGCCAGGGGATCTTGAGGGCGTCCAGCCGTCGCAGGCGATCCTGACCAAGGGCGCGGTCCCAGACGTCGGCCAGCGCCTCCGGGGTCCAGGCCGCCGTGGCCGTCACCGTGCGCAGCGGCGCCGGATGTGAGAAGACCGTGACCTCCTCGCCGCGCACGCCGACCACCTGTCCCGTGATGTGCGCCGCGCGATCGCTGGCCAGGAACGTCACCACCGGCGCGATGGCCTCGGGCGGCGTGGCGGTGGCGGCGCCGCGGCGCTCGCCGGGCAGGCGCTGCGTCATGCGGGTGTCCGCGGTCGGCGAGATCGCGTTGCACCGCACACCGTACTTCGCCATCGCCAGCGCCGTCGAGCGCATGAGACCGACGATGCCTTCCTTGGCGGCGGAGTAGTTCGGCTGGCCGGGGCTGCCCTCCAGCCCCGCCGTCGACGTGAACCCGATGACGCAGCCCGCTTTCTTCTCACGCATGTGCGCCGTGGCCGGCTGCATGACGGTGAAGTGGCCTTTCAGGTGGACGGCGATGACCGCGTCCCACTCCTCCTCGGACATGTTGAAGATCATCCGCTCCCGCAGGATGCCGGCGCAGCAGACCAGCACGTGGAGGTCGCCGAACTCCTTGAGCGCCAGGTTGACGACGTTGCGGCCGCCGGCCATCGTCGCCACGCTCTCGGGGCTGGCCACGGCCCGGCCCCCGGTCTTGCGGATCGTGGCCACCACCTCGTTGGCCGGCTCGCTCGACGGATCGCGCCCGTCGACGCTGACGCCATAGTCGTTGACGACGACCGCCGCGCCGGCCGCGGCCAGGCCGATCGAAACCGCTCGCCCGATCCCCGTGCCCCCGCCCGTCACCACCGCCACCTTGCCGTCCAGCAGGCCCATGGGTTCCTCCTGTGCCGCGGCCAGTGTACGATACGAGCACTTCGACGCGCGGCCCCGATCGGGCCCCAAGGAGCCTGCGATGGCCTTCGACCTCGTGATCAGGAACGGTGTGGTGATCGACGGTTCCGGCCTACCTCGTTACCGCGCCGACGTCGGCGTCCGCGACGGCCGCATCGCCTCGATCGGCCGCATCCGTGAGGGCGCCCGTCAGGTGATCGATGCCGAGGGCCGCGTCGTCGCTCCGGGATTCATCGACGGCCACACGCACATGGACGCCCAGATCTTCTGGGATCCGCTCGGGACGTGCTCGTGCTGGCACGGCATCACCAGTGTCGTCATGGGCAACTGCGGCTTCACGCTGGCGCCGTGCGCGGACAAGGACAAGCAGCTCGTCATGCGCAACCTCGAGCGCGCCGAGGACATCTCCGCCGACGCCATGAACGTGGGCATCGAGTGGTCGTGGACGACATACCGCGAGTACCTGGACACCCTCGAGCGGCTCCCCAAGGGCATCAACTACTCCGGGTACCTGGGTCACTCCGCCCTGCGCACCTACGTCATGGGCGAGCGCGCCTTCGACGGCCCCGCCACCGAGGACGACCTCCGTGCGATGGACGCCGAGCTGCGCGACGCCATCCAGGCCGGCGCGATCGGCTTCACGACCTCGCGCTCGCCGAGCCACGAGACTCCGGATCGCCGGCCGGTGGCCAGCCGCATGGCGAGCTGGGACGAGGTCCGCCGGCTCGTCGGCGTCCTCGGCGACCTGAACGCCGGGATCTTCGAGCTCGCCGGCGAGAACGTCGATCGCAGCGGCAAGGTCGATCCCCAGCTGCGTCGCGACTACCACGTCCGCCTGCGGGACCTTGCGGTGGAGACGGGCCGGCCGATCACGTTTGGCCTGTTCAGTCGCAAGGATGCACCCGGAGTCTACAAGGATTACGTGAACCTCCTGGAGGAGACGGCGGCGGCTGGCGGACGCATGTTCGCCCAGGTCCACAGCCGGGCGCTCTCGGCGGTTCTCTCGTTCCGGACCCAGATGCCCTTCGACAAGATGCCGGTGTGGAAGGAGATCCGCGCGCTGCCGCTGGCCGAGCAGAAGGTAAAGTTCCGCGACGCGGCGCTGCGGCCCAAGCTGATCGAGGCGGCTCGCGCGCGTTTCGAGGGCCAGCCGCGCGGCACGGAGGCCCGCCCGGCCGTCTTCGACTGGATCTTCGTGATGGAGCGCGTGCACGGCGTGCACCGTTCGGTGGCCGAGATCGCCCGCGCGCGCAACTGCGATCCGGTGGAGGCGATGATCGACCTCGGCGTCGAAACGGACTTCAACGTCTTCTTCCTGCAGCCCATCGCCAACGAGGACCAGGACATCGCGCTCGAGCTCATGCGGCTGCCGCGCGCCGTGGTCACCTTCTCGGACTCCGGCGCCCACGTGTCGCAGCTCATGGACTCCTCACTCCAGACGCACCTGCTCGCGTACTGGGTGCGCGAGCGGCAGGCGTTCACGCTCGAGGACGCCGTGCGGATGCTGACGCTCGTGCCGGCGACGCAGTGGGGCTTCGCCGATCGTGGCCTGATTCGCGAGGGCCTGGCCGCGGACCTGGTCGTCTTCGATCCCGACACGATCGCGGCCGAGCTGCCGGAGGTCGTCCACGACCTTCCGGCCGGAGCCAAGCGCCTCGTCCAGCGCTGCCGCGGCGTCGCGGCGACCGTCGTGAACGGCCAAGTCCTCTTGAAGGACGGCCAGCACACCGGCGCCCTCCCCGGCCGCTTGCTCCGCGGTCCCCTGGGCCGACACTAATGACATGGGGGCCCCGACATGGCCCCCGAACCCCCAGACGTTCGCAGCGCCCCGGCGGAGCCGTGGCGCTTCTCTAGAGTGGTTGACGTCGTGCGGGGCCCCGACATGGTCCCCATGTAGAAAGGAGCCGAGGATCCTCGGCTCCTTTTTCTACCAGCGCTTACCGGGTCGGCGGTGGCGGCGGGGGCGGCGGCGGCCCCGCGGGGGGCGGCGGAGGCGGAGGTGTCCCCGCGGGCGGCGCAGGCGGCGCCAAGTTGGCGGCCGGTGGCGGCGGCGGTGGCGCGACGTGGGCCGGGGGCGGCGGAGGCGGCGGCGGTGTGGCAACGGCCGGCGCGCTGTACACCGGCTGCGAGCCGCGCGCGACGGGCACCTGGTGACCCTTGGCGTACATGCACTGCGTGTAGCTCGCGTCGTACCGGCGCTGGACCGATCCCTGCGCGGTCTGCGCGTTGCCCGCCCCGACGGCGGTCCCGCCGAGCAACCCGGCGCCCGCCCCGACGGCCGCGCCCGTCGCCGGACTGCCGGCGGCCGCGCCGATCGCCGCGCCGAGCGCGGCCCCGAGCACGGTCCCGACGGCCGCGCCGGTGACGGTGTTCCTGGCGCCCGACTCGTCGACGCTCGTGCCGACCTGCTGCGAGGCAAACTGGCGACAGACGGCGTCGTCCCCCTGGAACTGCTCGAAGGTCTTTCCGGTCCCGGGCAGCACCATCACGGTGGGGCCCTTGGGCACCGAGACACAGGCGCCCATGGCGAGGCTCACGACAACTGTTGCCGCGAGTGTCTTCTTCATCGCCTCAATCCTGTCTCGGAGGCACCTTGACCCAGGGCTCTGGGCACGTTTGCACGCTCGGATAGTAGCCCTTCGCGCTCGGACAGTAATACCAGTACGCCTCGGCCGTCTGCGATCGCGCCGCCGGAGCCGGGGGCGCCGGCTGGCCGGTCACCGCGGGCTGCTGTTGCACGTACACGGGCGGCTCTTGCACGACGACCGGCGGCGGCGAATAGACGTAGTACGGCGGCGGCGGATAGTACCAGTACGGATAGGGACCGTACCAGAACGCCGGCCCGACGCCGACGAAGACCCGCGGGCCGCCATGGAAATGGCCTCTCCAGGCGAGGCTGGGGGCTGCCGAGAGTAGAAGCACCGCCAGGCTCAACAGGGCGGCGGTTGCGACCTTACGCATGATGGCACCCTCCCGGCCACTTTGACGATCTAGCCGTTGGACGTATTCAGCACGAGAACGTGTACAGCATAGCGCAGTCGGGGGGCCCTCCCCAACCCGCCTGAAGTGGTAGGCCGGCGGCCGCTGAGGTACAGTGACCACCGGCCATGCGCTTCGGCACCTACTACTTCCTGCAGGCTCCGCCCGCGGTGTCCCATCCCGACGTCGTCCACGGCGAGCTCGAGCAGATCGTGTGGACGGAAGAGCTGGGCTTCGACAGCATCTGGCTGACCGAGCATCACTTCATCGAGTACGGGCTGTCGGTCTCGCCCGCGCTCCTGGCCACGGCCGCCGCCATGCGCACGCAGCGCGTGCGCATCGGCCTGGCCGCCGCCATCCTGCCCTTCCACGATCCGATCCGGCTGGCCGAAGAGCTGGCGATGGTCGACATCCTCAGCGGCGGCCGTCTCGACGTCGGCGTCGGCCGCGGCAACCGCCCGGTCGAGTTCGAGGGCTACCGCGTCCCCCAGATCGAGAGCCGGGAGCGCTTCGACGAGACCCTCGCGATCCTGATCCGGGCGTGGACCTCCGAAAGGTTTTCGTTCGAGGGCCGTCACTTCACGATCCCTGAGGTCCGGGTCATTCCCAAGCCGCTGCAGCAGCCGCACCCGCCGCTGTACATCGTGTGCGTGAGCCCCGACACGATCGAGGCCACCGCGCTGCGGGGCGTGCCGATGCTCAATTCGATCCTGCGCGGTCCCGTCGATCAGCTCGTCGCCCAGCGCGACACCTACGTGAAGGCCTGCAAGAAGGCCGGCCGCAGCGAGGAGGAAACCGCCGCGCTGCTCGCGCGCTGGGGCGTGTCGCGCCACATCTACGTCGCGAGCTCGGACGCCCAGGCCCGCGCCGAGGCGCGCGACGCCGAGATGTGGTACCAGGACGCGCTGCGCCGCTTCCTCGTTCCCGACGACATCGAGCGCGTGCATCCCCTGCTCCAGCCGGGCTTCCGCGCGACGGCCGAGCGCCTGGGCCCCATCTCGTGGGATCAGCTCGTGGCCGAGACGCTCGCCGTCGGCTCGCCCGACACCGTCGCCGACAAGATCGCCGAGATGCAGCGCCTCGGCGTCGGCGAGGTCCTGTGCTGGATGAATTTCGGCGGCCTGTCGCAGGCGCACGTGCGGCGCTCGATGGAATTGTTCGCGCGCGAGGTCATGCCCCGCTTCCGTTGACACATCGCTTGACACATGACGTGACACAGCCCTGACGAATGGGCGTCGTCAACCCATTGACGGCGCCCGCGGTGGTGCTGACACCGCGTCGATCTGTCACACGCTTACTTCTCGGATTCGCAGCACTCCGCGTCTGGCATCTCCATTGCGCCTGCGTCCCGTCGGTCAACGCATCCATCGGGAGGAGGGCGCGCATGCCACAATGCACGCTGCTGTTGACGTTCTGTATCTTCGTGATGTTGACAGCGAGTCAGGCTCGAGCCCAGTCCATCGCGCACGATCCTGGCCCCCGCGGTGGCCCGGCCGGCGCCGGCGGAATTTTGCCGGGACTCTCGACCGGTCAGATCGACGTGTTCAATTCTGGCCGCACCGATTTCGAGGAGTCGGAAACGATCGGCACCGGTCTGGGCCCGCGCTTCAACCTCGACAGCTGCGGGGGCTGTCATTCACAGCCGGCCACCGGCGGCAGCAGCTCCGCCGTGAATCCTCAGGTATCGGTCGCGACGGCGTTCGGCGCGAGGAACGTCGTGCCGTCGTTCATCCGTCCCGACGGACCGGTGCGCGAGGCGCGCTTCAAGTACAAGGCCGACGGCACGCGCGACGGCGGCGTGCACGCGCTGTTCGTCGTCAGCGGACGGCACGACGACACCGGCGACGCCACCGGCTGCACGATCGGGCAGGACGACTTCGATGGCAACCTCACCCGCAACAACGTCGTCTTCCGCATTCCGACGCCGGTGTTCGGCGGTGGGCTCATCGAGCTGATTCCCGACCGCGCCATCGTCGCCAACCAGCGCGCGGCGCCGGCCGTGAAGGCCCTGCTCGGCATCACCGGCCGGCCGAATCGCAACGGCAACGACGGCACCATTACGCGCTTCGGCTGGAAGGCGCAGAACAAGTCGCTGCTCCTCTTTGCCGGCGAGGCGTACAACGTCGAGCAAGGCGTCACCAACGAGCTCTTCCAGAACGAGCGCGACGAGTCGGCGTCCTGCCCGCTCGTGACGATGCCGAACGACGTGAGCAACCTCGAGGCCGCCGGCGCCGCTGAGGTGCTCAGCAGCATCCAGAAGTTCGCCCTCTTCATGACGTTCCTGGCGCCGCCACAGCCGTCGACGGACACGCCGGGCGGCACGGCGTCGATCGGCCGCGGCCGCCAGCTCTTCTCGGCGATCGGCTGCGCGCTCTGCCACACGCCGACGCTCACGACCGGACCGTCGGCGACCGGGGCCCTCGATCGCCAGATGGCGAATCTCTTCTCGGACCTGCTGCTGCATAACATGGGCGCCGGCCTCGCCGACGACGTCCTGCAGGGCGGCGCCGGGCCCGACGAGTTCCGCACGGCGCCGCTGTGGGGCCTCGGCCAGCGACTCTTCTTCATGCACGACGGGCGCACGAGGGATCTCGTGGAGGCCATTCGCGCCCACCGGAGCGCGGCCACCCTGCGTTACCCTGCCTCGGAGGCGAACCTCGTCGTCGACCGCTTCCGCGGGCTGGGCGAGGCCCAGAAGCAGGACCTGCTCAACTTCCTGCGCTCGCTCTAGCAGTCCGCCGAGATGGGGGCCCCGACATGGCCCCCAAGCCCCCCGGACGTTCGCGGCGCCCCGGCCAAGCCGGGGCGCCCCTCTGCTTACGCCCTCTGCTTTCCCTTCGCTACTTCCCTCTCCTCCTGTCGGATCGGCGAAGGTCGGGGGCTCGTGGGTCAC
>Ga0209474_10004971_pt1 | contig 11393 bp, 10 predicted proteins | sample GraSoiAngelo_145_FD_185902 | JGI IMG/M metagenome (GOLD analysis project Ga0209474, IMG submission 185902) | Grasslands soil microbial communities from the Angelo Coastal Reserve, California, USA - 14_1009_05_20cm (SPAdes) (version 2) | ecosystem: Environmental > Terrestrial > Soil > Grasslands...
ACACGAATCTAGGCCTCGATGCGGCATATGTGCAAATGGCAGCCGGTGGCTCAGGCGGTGGAGCGATATGCGACGCGTATGTCGATTACGATTCCGCCGGCTGGCATGTTTTTCCACCGGTTGCGTGCGTACAGCAGAGCGGTTACAACCCTGTGCTTGGCACTCAGGATCATGTCCAGGTTCCCGGAGGTGGATGTGCCAATGTCCGACAATCACCCACGCTTGGCGCTAAAGTCGTGACCTGTCTAATGGACGGGACGTCACCGTCGATACGATCTTCCCACGCTACGCGGACGGTCACATTTGGTGGAGCATTAACCACCAGCAGGGCTTTGTCGCCCGCGACTATCTAATCAGCCAGGCCTGAGCGCGCCAGCCGACGACCCTGCCCCTCGATATTGGCGGGCGTCGAGCGTACTCGGAGCCCCAGGATGGAAGCGGATTTCACGGCTGCACCCCGCTGTCTGCCGGGATGAGCGGCAGGTTGCTTACTTGCCGAAGGCCCTCGCCCGGGGAGTACGCAAACAGGCCCTTACGAGTACCGAACCAGGTCGTGCTCTGCTCGAGAATTCCTCCTGCGAAATAGCGTTCCCCCTCAGACTGGGCCGCCCATGAGCCAAGCTCATGAGCCTGATCCGGCGACATAACTCGGTTGAGACTGACGCCGTCACCGACCCACAGCTCAACCAAGGGACGGCCGCTGCCGTCCAGCCCAACGACGTCAGGTCCGCGGCAGAACGAGCTGCAAGGTGGGATGACGGCCAGCCAGCCAGCACTGCTACCGTCACGCAGGTCCACGCTCGTGATCTCGAACCGGGGTGGTGAAGAAGACGGGGCCTGGTTGACGGCGGTCCACGCTGAGCCATTTGCGATCATCCAGCCTCCGCTTGCCTGGAGGTCGGTGACCTTCGTCACAACCCCACTCTGCGGATCGAGGCGCCAGGGCACCCCGCCGACAGATAAATACCGTCGGCCTGGTAGCTCACCCCTCCCACCGCTATCGGGAGAGACAATGAGGGCACGATGCGGTCTTGACCTGCCGCAGGATCAACCACGTGAAGTCGCGGCGAGTACATGATCGGCCCCGTGCTAGGCGTCAGCCCAGGCGGCGAGATGCGGTCTTCGTACACATAATGGGTACCGTCTGGCGAGACCTGAGAGGCTGGAACCGGAAGCCATCGTTGCAGTGTCCGGTCATACGAGGGGCCCCCGTCTCCGGTCAGAACCGGCCGCGCCACAGTCTGCCAGACATCAAGCCGGTGCGGATCGCTCAGCGGAGTTATCTGAGCGGCTGAGTCGGCCGAATACGTCGCGGACGGAAACCTGAAGAATCCGCCGCCGTGGGCGGCATCGAGTTGTCCCGGAGCTGATGAAGAGAATGCTGCCACCGCGAGCTCGCCGGAGGTTGATCCCGAAGAAGGCGAGGCAGTTGCCGGCGCACCCGAACGGGACGCTGAGGAAGAAGCCGCTGGCGTTGACGTCGCTGAGCCGCATGCCGTTATCAGCACGGAAAGGCTGAGAACCGCCCACTGAGCGATGCGCGTCACAACATCCGAACGCATCGGAGTGGCGGTAGGTTTCGCAGGTATCGCTGCATGGCCGGCCCGCCGCGATCGCCTGCCAGGGGTATTTTGGTCGCCGACCTATATAGTCGGTTAAAGGGAGGATCGATTTGGGTAGACGACGCCCTCAGCGGCAAGCCGTTATGGAGACAAACGACGCGAGGGTGACGGCCGTCGCCACCCGAGATCAAGTCGCGCCTGGCCTGGTCGAGATTTCTGTCGTAATGCCTTGTCTCAATGAGGCAGCGACCCTCGCTATCTGTATCAGGAAAGCGCAAGCAGCCCTCTCACGGCACAAGCTTCGAGGGGAGATCATCGTGGCCGACAACGGGTCCAGCGATGGATCGCCCGCCATTGCTGTCGGCCTGGGTGCGCGTCTGATCCGGGTGAGTCAGCGGGGGTACGGCGCGGCCATCAGGGCCGGTATCGAGGCTGCGGAGGGCGAGTACGTCGTCATTGGTGATGCCGACGACAGCTATGACTTTTCAACACTCAATGACCTTGTAACGCCGCTGCGGGGAGCCGCCGACCTCGTGGTCGGTAATCGCTTCAAGGGCGGCATTGAGCGAGGCGCGATGCCCTGGAAGCATCGCTACATCGGCAATCCCGTCCTGACCAGCGTTGGGCGCCTTCTTTTTCGCGTCAAGATTGGAGACTTCCATTGTGGCCTTAGAGCCGTCCGAAAGGAAGCTTTCGAGAAGATGCAATTGCGGACAACGGGCATGGAGTTTGCGACGGAGATGGTGATCAAAGCGGCAACGCGTGGGCTCCGAATCGCCGAGGTCCCCACGACGCTTCACCGCGATGGACGATCCCGGCCATCGCATCTGAGACCGTACCGGGATGGCTGGCGTCATCTGCGCTTCATGTTGCTCTTCTCACCCCGTTGGCTCTTCCTCATACCGGGGATTGCGCTGATGGCGGTCGGAGGCGTGGCCGCTGCCCTTCTGCTAACCGGGCCCAAGCAGATCGCGGGGGTCGGCTTCGATATCAGTACCCTGCTGATTGCCGCATTCATGTGCCTCCTTGGTTATCAGTTGATCATCTTCGGACTGTTTACGAAGGTGTTTGCCATCCGCGAAGGCTTTCACTCCCCCGACTTCGTACTAGCTCGCCTCTTTCGCCACATCACGCTCGAAGTCGGGCTGCTGGCTGGCGCCCTGCTGTGCCTGCTAGGGCTGGCCGTGCTTATCTTGGCCTTCCTCAGCTGGAGCGTGAAGGGTTTCGGGGCTACGGATCCGCGGGTCACGATGCGCACTGTAATTCCCGCTGTTGTATTGATGGCCCTTGGTGTGCAAACGATCTTTGCCAGTTTTTTCCTCAGCATCCTGGACATTCACACGCTCGGCTGGGAGCTTGGCGGTCCAAAGCCGAAGTAGCGATAAGCCGGCGGAGTCTCATGAGCCAACGTGACCTCGCTGTCGTGGTGGTTTCGCACAACACCAGGAGGCACGTCCTCGCATTGCTCGACTCCCTGGCGGCTGATCCAGAGATGTCGACCTGGGAGACGGTGGTCATCGATAATGCATCCACCGACGGGACGGTGGGGGCGATTGCCAGTCAGCACCGATCGGTGCATCTTATGGCGAACAATCCGCAGCGAGGCTTTGCCGGGGCGCTCAATCAAGCAGCGGCTTTGACGACGGCCCCATTCATCGTGACGGTGAATCCTGACGCTCGGGTTCCAGTAGGGACCTTTGCCCATCTTCTTCGGGTGCTCAAGGCCAATCCGGGGGTCGCCGCTGTTGGGCCGTTGATTCGGTACCCCGACGGCACGGTGCAGCGCCATGGGATGTTTGAGCCGAAGCCACTCACGGCGTTGGTCGTTCTGCTCGGGCTGGAACGGGTGCCATTCTTTCGGCACGAAGCCGAGCGCTATTACGGTCTCCATATCCGTGGCGCCCCGACGCCGGTGGATCATCTCACGGGGGCGTGTTTGATGTTCAGGCGTGAGGCATTCGATGCCGTTGGCGGCTTTGATGAGGACCGGTTCTTTCTCTACTGTGAGGACGTCGACTGGTGCCTGCGGGCGCGACAAGCCGGCTGGAAATTTCTCTTCGTCCCCGAGGCGGAGATCACGCACGTGAAGTTAGCCGGGGCAAAGACGCGCGGAGCCTTTGCGATTCGGCAGTATTACCGGAGTCTCCGTAATTTCTACGCCAAGCACTATGGGCGATCCCCGTTAGCACGGCGGGCCCTATGGTTTGCGGGTGCCTATCTTCAGGAATTCCGGGCGTTGCTGGTCAACGCTGCCCGGGGCAAGGGCCTCCGCTATTGAGCGGTCCCGGCGGGCCGCGGTCCACCTAGCGAGCCCGAAAGACGCGGACCAGCACCACGGTGGACTGGTGCAGGCCGAGCAACGATGCGGGTCCGCGGACGGATTCCGTGAAGACCAGGCTGGCGCCGGAGGGCGGCGATGGGTCGCTGGGCGTCAGCATGATCATGTCGCCAGCGTGCGCGGTTTCCAGCTCGTCTGGCCGAGTGAGCAACCGAACGTTGACCGCGCGCAGCGGATCGCCGCGGGCGGGGTGGGGGCGGAGGGCGAATAGTGCCTGGATACTCGGGTCCCGAGCGCCAGAAAACAACAGGACGGTGTGCCCTCCGGCGAGGTCGTGGGCACGTGTGATCGCCTCGATCTCTCCGGCCTCGAAAGCGCGCGCAGCGCGGACGGGGTATACGAGGGCATAGTCCAAGTAGTACGCGCCGCCGAGGACCGCCACCAGCGTTACTGCAGCAGCCAAGCGCCAAGAGCTCGCACGGAGAATCGGCTGCAGGCCCTCCCAACCAAACGCCATCAGGACAACGAGAAAGGGCAGCGCCACAACGTCCCGCCGGGACGACACCGTTGTCGTCAGCGCTGGGCCGATGGGCGCCAGGAGGCTCCCGAGCAACGCAATCCTGGCCATCGGCTCCTGGCGGCGGCGGTACGCGGCGATCGCCCCCAGGACGATCGGCGGAATTGCGGTCAGGAACAGGACGCCGCCGAACCCGCTGGATAGCAGCAGGTTCGAGTCACCGCTAATGAATAGCAGGCGCGGCCCGAAGTACTGTGGGTAATGCCTGGCCGCCAAGAGGGCGGCGTCGACCCAACTGTGGCCGTTGAACACGCTGACCTGACCGAGGCGCGCCATCGCCTCGGCGCCGGCCGCTGCAACGATCGCGGTGGCGAACAATGGCGGGATCACCAGGGCCGCCAGGTTCCAGCCTCGGAGGCTCCGTCCAAAGGACAATACGAGCAAGCCCGCCAACGCGATGGTGAAGAAGCGCGCGGGTTGGGCGGTAAATGGGGCCACGGCCAGAGCGATGCCGGCCACAACGCAGTTGGGCAAGCGTCGCTCGCCGTTCGCGGCCAGGGCAACCAGGGCCAGCAGATAACAGAGCGGCGTAAACAGATCGGCTTCGAGCATGGTGCGGCCGAGATGAAAAAACCATGGCTCAAAGGACGCCTCAAGGATGAGAATCAACGCCACCGCTCGCGAGCGCGTCAGCCGCCACCCGAAACCCCCAGCCACCATGGCGAGGACGATGCCAGCAATAGCGTTTGGCAGCCGGACCGTGAACGGGGTTAGCGGAAGGAACGCGGTCAGGAGCGCAACGGAGTACATGCCCACCGGTCCCTTGTAGTCGCCGAAGGACCGAAAAAAGAGTGGCCAGGCAAGCCCGTACTGGTCGACACGGTAATGGGAAATCGCCCACCCGTTGTAGCCGAACGCCGCTTCATCGCCGAAAAGGCCGGGCGGGCTGGCCTGGAGCCCCGCAAGGTGGCTAACGATGACCGCCACCATGATCAACAAGAGAGCCAGGAGGAGCCGCCGACCCGGCATGACTCGAATCGGTGTTGCTAGCGGTTCCGTAGCAAAAAGCCGCGCGGATTGAAAGTCAGGAGAAACTTTTCGCGACTGCGGTCAACGCGGAAGCGCTGATCCTTCTGCATGAAAACGTCGATCGCTTCCATCGGGCCCGGGCCATGGTTCAGATTGACCGGATGCCCGTTTACGTTGGTGTCCTCGACGATCAGATAGCTCCCCGGGGAAACCAGGTCGCTGTAGAGCGCAAGCTCGTCAAGCACGTGATTCTTCGAGTGGTCGGAATCGAGGATCACGAGCACCGTGCCGGCACCGCGCGCGAGGCCGCGAACGCGGTCGGCTATGGACGGCGACGTCGACGAGCCGAGCAGATATGTGATTCGTGGATGGGCCGGGCGGCGTTCGCCAGCCAGAATGTCGATCGTCACGATTCTGCCTTTGCCAACGAGGTCGCAGATATTCGCCATGAAGTGCGCACTGCCCCCGTCGGCGGTGCCGGTCTCGATGATCAGATCGGGACGCAGCCCGTCGATGATTTCTTGATAGATCCAAAGGTCGAGGGGACACTTTTGCACCGGGGTACCCATCCAGAAGGTCGCTCCCCAGGTCCCGCCTTTGGGCTTCTCGTCGTAGTACAGCCGATGGAAGGCATCGATAATGCGGACCTTGGATCGATCGTCAGCGTCATCGGGAGCCAGAAAATTTCGAACCCGAGTGCGAAGCCTGACTTTGCGGCGCAGCCTTGCCAGGACCTCGGTTTTCATCGCTTGCCGCCGGCCAGATTAGCAGGCACCCGATCTGGAGTTAACTCAACCGCTGACCCTTGCCGCCAGATCCAGGATCCCCTGAACGTACTGCTGGGTGTCGGGAAGCATTCCGTTCTGGGCCAGGCTGGTGCCCCCCTGGTAGTAGGCGGCCAGCGCCATGGCGGGATCCTGGTAGTGGTCGAGGTCGTCGCGCAAGATTGCCGCGCCGACATCGGCGTTGTCGTATGGATCGCTGATATCCACGGGTCGTCCGAGCAGCGCGGGGCCGGCTTCCCGGGCGCTGTCGGGTTCGATCTGCATCAGACCCACTGCCCCCGTGGCCGATACGCGGGCCTGGTTCCAGCCGCTCTCCCAGTAGGAGAGAGCGAGCACCAGTTTGGGGTCGATGCCGTGCCGCACAGCCGCCTCATGCAGGATGCGCAGGACCAGAGCGCGTGGGTACCGGCGGTTTACGCCGCCGGGAGTGTCGGGGTCGATGACCTGGACCGTGCGCCCCGTCGATCGCGCGCTGTCGTTTCCGGTCGGGGCTGGCGGCGTCTTCGGCTTCGCTGCGGGCTGCGACGGATCGGCCAGCGGCCCGCGGCCTGCGACGATTCCTGCCAGTTTCGTCTCAGTCTCGCTTGCGAGCCGCCCCGACGTCGCGAGCGCCGAGGCGCCCGTAGCAGCCAGTCCGTTGGCGGCGCCCTCGAGCGGCGGTTGCGCGACTGGAGCGATCGGTCCCGTCAGCGCCCCTTTCACGGCGAGTGCCGTCGCTGCAGCGCCCAATAACGCACTGTTCACGCCTTTCCGCTTTTTTGAGGACATCCGTCCATGAAACGAGACCATATGGTCATCTAGCAAGCTGAGCCCCAGCAGAACGAGAGACAGGAACGACGCCGGGTCCTCAGCGGAGCGTGGGCTCATCTTCGATAGGCTTTCGTTCGAGTGAGTTCGCAGCTCGGGTACTACGAGTTCATGGGATTCGACTCGGCCGAGCTTCGCCGTCGCTATGCGGGCTACGCCGATCGCTATCAGCCAGGCGAGCACGTGCTCGATATCGGCTGCGGTCGTGGCGAATTCCTGGAGCTCCTGCAGGCTCGCGGCGCCCAGGGCCTAGGGATCGACGCGGACGACGGCATGGTTGGTGCCGTCAACGCCAGGGGATTGCGCGCGGTGCAGGGCGAGGCTGTCCAATACCTGCGCGAACACGAGTCGAGCTTCGATGGTGTCTTTGCTGCGCACCTGATCGAGCACCTCCCGGCTGACGCTGTCCGCTGCCTCGTCCAGGCCTCGGCTCGAGCGCTCAAGCCCGGCGGCCGTCTCATCCTCGTTACCCCGAACCCGGGCAACTTGCAGATGCAGCTCAAGGACTTCTGGATCGACATGCAGCACGTCCGCTTTTATAGCCCCGAGATCATGCGCTGGGTTCTCCATGAGGCGGGCCTCCGCGACATCGAGGTCGGTGAGAATCCGAGCTACCGGACCGGCCCGGCGATTGGTAATCATCCCCTGCCACCGCTGCCGCTTGCCCCAACCGGAGGCGGGATCAAGCGGCAGGTGAAACGAGCGATCAACAAGCTGCTCAAAGTCAATCCGCTCCGGCGACGCCTTCGGGATGCCGAAGACCGGCTCAACGTTCTCACCGGCTGGATGCAGTCGCTTTACCCGCCGGCTGAATACTTTGTGATCGGGGTGCGGTAAGCCCTCAGCTCGCGGCCACGCGAAAGAGCTGACGGCCGTCCGACGGGTCGACGTAGACAGGGAGGAGATACGGGCCGATAGGCGCCCGAAGCATGGTCGGGATTTCAGATGGGGTCAGTTCGACGTATGTCACATGCTCTGCGCGCAGGTGCTGCAGGGCGCTTGAATCGGTCAGCCGCCATTCCCCCAGGTATGACGGGCTGTCATAGGACTCGCCGTTGAAAATCTCCGGCTTACTGTACAGGTAATAACTGGTGTAGAGAGGGTCGACCCAGACCTTATCTCTCTCGGCGGATAAGTGGCTGTTCCACCAGTCGACAATCGGGGGACTGACGTACGGTTGAACGGAGCCGCCTCGATAGAGGTAGCCCCAGGGAATAGCCGCCCGGCCTGCGATCGACAGCCGGTAGGACACCGGTTGGAATTCAACCAGCAACTGGCTGTTGAGCGCCACCGTGGCCAGCGCGATGCCAAGCGCCACAGCTCGCAGGAAGACCGCAGCCGAGCCTTGCCAGAACGGAACCAGTGCCGCCGACGCGAGGATCAACGCAATGAAGGGTAGGACCGCGTCGAGGTATCGGACTTCGATGGCCGTGCTCGCATACCAGAGCACAACCCACAGGACGATGAACGCCGCCAACAGTCGAAGCTGGGCCCGGATGGCGTGGACCGCCAAGAGGGCGGCCACTACAAGTGGCAGCAGGATGAGCAAGGCCGGTCCGACGATGGACCGGTACTGGTATGGATGGACGACGGTGTCCCAAGGGAGGCGGAACAAATTCAGCAGGGTGTGCTGATGGCCGTAGCTGAGGTAGGCGTAGTGGACATAGCGATCGGCGATGGGTCCCCAGAAGGGGGACGGCAGTTGCCGGTCGAGCGCGGGGAACACGGGGTTTCCGGTGAGCTGCATACTCCGGGCAAACCACGGGAGGCACATCATGAGGGCCGCGCCGGCAACGAGCCCAACCCGCCGCGCCATAAGTGGGAATGCCCGACGCCATGCCAGCAGACTTGCCGGCTTCGGGCGAGTGACCCAAACAACGCCCAGCAAAAGACCCAGTACGGTGATTGCCGCGAATGGCTTGACGCCAATCAAATACCCGGTGGTGATTGCCGCGAGCAGGAGGAATCCGGTCTGCTGGGTATCGCGCCAGCGCAGAAACGCATGTCCGGCGAGTACGGTGAAGAAGGCAGCGGGCAGGTCCGTCCCCCCGGTCGACATTGACCACGATACGACGGGCGTGCTCACCAGGAAGAGCGCTGCCAGCAATCCGATCCGTAAGGAGCGCAGGTGGCTCCGCGCGAAATAGATGACCGCAAGCGCCGCCAGCACGCCATCGATCCAGTGCAGGAGTTTGGCGGCGATCGGCCCCCCCAGCGCCACGAGCGGCACATAGAGCATCTCCTGATACGGGGTCAGGCCGGTTTCCGCCATGTGCGTCACGGCGACGATGGGGAAGAAGCCGCCGTGTTCGACGTAGTGCACAGGCACGGCTAGATGGGTCCAGCGAGCATCGAACTGCACCTCTGGTCCAAGTGCTCCAAGAAGATCGATGTAGAAGGTCGCCGCCAGCGCAAGAACCAGCAGCATCAGCGCCACGGTTCCCGCTTCGAAATGCACCATGTCGGCGCGCGGCAGGCGAAGCGGTGAGTTGGCACGGATCGTCATCACAAGGAAACCGGCGGTCAGCAGGAGGCCGATGCCGAGCAAAAGCAAGAATGCCGGAACCGTATAAAGCTGCAGCCAGCCAAGCGCCATCACCGCAAAGGTGTACGTGGCGAGGCCGAGCGCGGTGGCGAACAGCAGTTGTTCCCAAGCGTCCTGCCATCGCAGCCGAAAGCCTCGGAGGAGCAACCCTCCGGGCCCGATGGCCGATGCCGTAAAGATGGCCGTCAGGCCCACAAGCTGCAGATTTCGCGGCAGGCGGGTGACCAGGTCCAGGTAGTGAGCCCGGTCGGTTCGAAAAATCGATCTCGCCACCGGATCCTGGAAGTCATAGATGCGGCGCGCCACGATGACGAACCATCCAAGCAGGGCAATCGCAAACGCGACTTGCCCGAGCGGGAGCCATCGGGCTCCGCCGGCGCCGCCGATCGTCACGCCGATCCCAGGATGCGGTCTTCGTAGCGCTTGGTGACGGCCGGGTCGGTTGCAAACCAGGCGGCCATCGCTGAAAGGCCCTGTTCGAGCGTGCATCGGGACCGCCACCCTAACCTCGTCGCGGCTGAGCGGGGGTCCGAAACCCAGCACTGGGTATCCCAACTGCGCGCCGCCATCGATCCCCACTCAGGCTTCGCGTCCAGGCCAAACACGCGACGCGCCACCTCCACCACCTGGCGCAGCGACGTCTGGACGCCGGAGCCGATGTTGTAGATGGCGCCGGGCTCCTGGCCAGGGCTGTCGGCAGCCTCGATGAAGGCGTCGCAGACGTCATCCACGTAGACGTAATCGCGGGCGGTTTCCGGATTGACCAGTGGTGGGAGGCGGCCGTGCATCGCATGCACGACCAGGGTCGGGAACAACCGGCGCGGCTCTTCGTAGCGCCCGTACACCGAGTAGAGCCGAAGCGTCCGGATGGGGAGCTGCCGGCTTTCGCCCAGGAAGCGGCAGAGCAAGGTGGCCGACGCCTTGGTCACGGCGTAGTAGCTGTTGGGGGACAGCGCCTCAGCTTCGTCGGGCGCGTGATCCTTGAATCCGTACTCCGATGACGATCCCGCCTGGACAAAGGCGAGGAAGCCCAGCCTGGCGCAGGCCTCCAGCAAGAGCAGGGTGCCGGTCAGGTTGGTGGCGATCATCTCGTTCGCCTCGAGCTGCCACGAGTAGGCTCCGTGAGCCGCGAGATTGAAAATCCATTCGGGCCGAACGCGCTCGATAATCGTCTTTACGGCATCAGGCTCCGTTAGATCCGCAGCGTGCCACTGCACGTCGGGGCGGACCGCCTCCAAACGCCAGGCGTGATGCTGCGGGCGAACCAGGACATGAACGTCGTGGTGGTCAGCAAGCAGGCGGCGAACCAGGTTGGCACCGACGAACCCGGTTGCGCCGGTGACCAGAACCCGGCGGCTCATTAAAGGAAATGCTGGTAATCGAAGACCTCGAGATACTGCCAGGCGTAACCCTCTACCCGAGCGCGCTCATCAGGGGTGAGCTCCGCCGCCGTGGCGCGGTTCGCCTCAGGGGTCGGCCGCCTGATCGTGCCCCAGGGATAGACCTCCTCGAGCGGCCGGCCGTTCCAGCTCGGCGTTTGCATTCGGTCCGAGGTTTCGATTCCCATCGCCTTGCAGACCGGCGTCAGCGAGCTCACGGCGTCAGCCATCACGTCCTCGGCACGGACGATGTGGATCCGGTCCGGATAGCGGGATCGATAGAACAAGGCATGGTACTGATTGAGTGTCCATCCCAGCATGTAGTGATGCAGCGACAACGGGAGGGGACGCTTCTTGGTATCGGCATACGCCGACCAGGGATTGCGCACGACGTGCAGGAGATGGGCCTGGGGCAGATCCTCCAGGATCCTGACGGCGTCCACGACGATGATGGGGCTGTATCCAACGTGGACGACTTCCTCGCCGACCGC
>Ga0209474_10004972_pt1 | contig 11391 bp, 12 predicted proteins | sample GraSoiAngelo_145_FD_185902 | JGI IMG/M metagenome (GOLD analysis project Ga0209474, IMG submission 185902) | Grasslands soil microbial communities from the Angelo Coastal Reserve, California, USA - 14_1009_05_20cm (SPAdes) (version 2) | ecosystem: Environmental > Terrestrial > Soil > Grasslands...
CGTTTTCCGGCGTGGGTCGCGCCAGCATCACTTTGAGGCAGGGCGTTCTGCCATCCGCCAGAACACCGGGGTAAACGCCGACGGCAGCAGGCAAGTCGAGCAACTGCCGATCGTGTGCAGCCAGAACGGCGTCGATGTCACACCTGGGGGAGGGGCTTTCGGCCATAAGTCGCCTGAACCCTAGCCCGACAATCACCCCAACGCACAGCCACCAGATCTTCGTCCTGGGAAAGATTGCGCCAGTTGAGAGGAATAGCGAGGCGTGACTGCTGCTCCATTGAAACCCGCGGGAAGTGATCTCCGATTTTCCGCGGGTAATGAGGAAATCAGGAGATTGTTTTTCGCAATTGGCATCTTGTTGTTGGCAACAAGAGACGGCGCGGCCGAGCGGATTAATCAGGAAGGACGAATTCTTGGTCCAGGCCGCAGCTTGCAAGGCCTACTCTATTCAATACCCCGGAAGCCGACGCGGTTGTTTCGGCGATGCAAATCATGCCCGTGACCAATCCGTGGAATGAAGATGTTTCGCAGCGCCCGCGTTTGGCCAATTCCGACGCCATGATCGCGCAAATCAAAAGCGATCTCGTTTCCGGAGTAAACGGACAGACCGGAGTAGCGCTGGTCGAAACCTATCATCTTCCTTAGCAGTGGTCGACGTACCCAATCAGAATAACGAGCAGGGGCATTGCCTGACCTTGAAAGGAAGTTGCGAGAAGTAGTTCTGTCCATCGTGCACATGATTCCGCGCGTCCAGCCCTATGAGGTAACAGACTGACCACACATAGGGTTGGAGGACCTAATCAAAGATATAAATTCTTCCTTGTTTGGTCTTGTCGGAAACATCGACACCAAAGTCTACAAACCTCTGCCCTTTTTTCGGTACCCGACGTACCAACTGCCTTTTGTAGCCGTACAGGACACTGGCCAATGTTCGTACTCTAGGAAGTCAACATGCTTCTGCCGCTGCGCCTCAGCGTCTGCGATGCGGATGGCCTCCGTCCGCGACAAACGTGAGCCTATGAAGGGAGATGCGCCCACGAAAACGAACAAGTTCGTATATGAAAGAGCGATTTTTTTCAGCGAACGCTTCATCATTAAAAGAGAGCATGATAGTCACCGCTAGCGAGAGCGCCAGCCTTCGCCGGGCCCTATTGGCGGGTAGGCTACAGCTGAGCGGGGATTTTGCTGGCTAGCGAACCCGGTGAACTATGTTTGATTGGCCGAAGAATCGATGCGCCCACCTAATCTGCTCGTACTTCTCCCGGATCAGCAGAGGACCGATACCATTGCTTGCTATGGGGGAACAGAGGTTCATGCTCCGGCCCTGAACAAGCTGGCTTCCGAGTCGGTCATCTTCGAGCGTGCCTATGTGACCCAGCCAATTTGCACGCCCTCCCGCGCATCCCTGCTCAGCGGTTTGTGGCCGCATACTACTGGTTGCACCAGGAACAGCGTTACGCTGGAACAGCGCTTTCCTACCTTCGCCGAACTACTGGAGAATAAAGATTATCACTGTGCTTACATGGGCAAGTGGCATCTCGGCGGAGATGCCTCCGCTCAACGCGGCTTTCGCGATTGGGTTTCGACTGAAGATGTGAGCGACTATAGCCGTTTTCTTATCAGCCATGGGATAGCTCCGGACCGCCCGAACAATGCCTTCTCGCGCCGTTTCATTAGCACGCTTCCTCTCGAGCTATCGAAGCCAAAATTTCTGGAAGATCATGCCTGCCAGTTTATCGAGCGGCATCGTCGTGATCCATTTGTTCTCTTTGTCGGTTTTGTCGAGCCGCACACACCTTACAACGGCCCGCTCAACGAGGAACATTCGCTTGCTGAAGTGGACCTCGATGAAACCGCTTTAACTCCTCCGACGGACGAGGTCCCTTTGCGGTACCGTCTGATCCGCGAGCGACAACACGCACACGCGATACTTGACCGAGCGCGTCTGCCGCAACTTTACTATGCTGGTATCACTCCGGAAGAATACCGCGGGATCAAACAGCGATACCTCGGCCTGGTAACGCTGGTTGATCGAAGTGTCGGCGCCATCCTTCGTTCTCTGGAACAGTTCGGCTTAATGGACGAGACGATTATCGTGCACACGAGCGACCACGGTGACTGCCTCGGCGCACATCAGCTTTTTGGAAAGGAAGTGATGCTCGAAGAAGCAGCGCGCGTGCCTTATCTAATTCGGATGCCTGGGCAGAGTCGCAGCATGAGAATCAATCAATCGATCAGTCATATCGATTTTTTGCCGACACTGTTGGAGTTGCTTGGGCAGACCAAACCACCTCATTGTCCAGGACAAAGTCGCGCTCCACTGCTCAAAGGAGAAATCATGCCGCCACAAAGCGTCTTTATGGAATGGTCGCCGAACCGGGCTAAAACGGTCAAAAGAAGTTCGGTGGCAACGCGCCGGCAGGCAAGACGGGCGATGGAGGAATCGACGCGCGCGGTAGTCACAAGCGACGGTTGGAAACTTTGCCTCAGAGATCAGGATTTGAATGAGCTATACAACTTAAAGGTTGATCCAATTGAAGCGCATAATCTCTATTACACAGGCACGTATGACGCAGTGATCGCGCGCGGGAGAGACGAGATTCACCGCTGGCAGGAAACGACCGACGATCATCTCAAGATATGATCGCGGCGCAAAATTCCAGAAAGAAGAAAACAAAGGAAACAAAGAGTCTGACCCACCAAACGATCAGGCCGGCTCCGCAGAGCGTCGCCCTACCAGTGATTTTCGCGAGCACGCATCGGTAGGGCGAGACTCCGTCGAGCCGCGCTCCATCCATCCAGAGCTTCCGCTGAGAACGCGCGGTTAGCTCTTACTTGTTGCGACCCGGCAAACGGCTGCGCAATCTTTGCCAGTAAGTCTCGCCTGGTAGCTGCCCCATTGTGATTCGCTCTCCATTCGAGCGTCGAAACCACTCCGGCAACTCAATGTCAGTGCGAGCAATGCTTTCGAAGCAATTTCGAGTGATCGCGCCCCGTTTCGTGCTTTCGCCGAAGACGGCGAAGTTTTGCTGCGTGACAAACAGGTGATAGTCCTCGGGCTTTTCGATGCGATTCTTTAAACCATCCAGTGCTTTGGCGGATGGCACCTGTGCGGGCAGATGAGAAAACAGAAAGCGAAGGACCTTTGCCCGCAGAAATTGATGAATCCAGATTTGATACCACGCTTTGCGCTCGAGTAGGATATCGCCGGCTGGAGTCACGCGTTGGTTAGGATGCAAAGACAGTTCAGGTCGATCCAAGGTAACCCGAGTGCGACAGAAGAGGAGACCGCTTATCTCGGACGCAGTTCGCGTGTAATTAAGAAGCTCTTTGACTTTTTCTACTATCAAACGGATCGGATATTTATCATCGGAGCACCAGTAAACCCATTCCTCATCTTCGATGTCTTCGATCAATCGCAGGACAGTTGCGGGGATTTCCGGCGGCGACTCGATATACTCTGCGCTTTCCGTATCTTTGGCGCGAAGCTGTTGATAAGGGATGCGAAACCGAAATGGGTGATCCGGCCAAAGACGCTGGTATTGCAGCATCAGGTGCTGGGTAATGGCGCGATGTCGATCGAAGGTCAGAACAATCGCTTTCATCAAAAAAGGGAGTCTATCCTGCCCGTCTGCGGCCGGCTAAACAAGCCATGATCTCACATCGCTACAAGTGCATCTTCGTGGAAGTTCCCAAGACTGGTTCAACCAGCGTGCGTCACCTGTTGGGAAAGGCGATTAAGCCCCATTTGAACCTGTGTGAGATCAAAAGGTTGATGGAAAGTTACTGGGTTGTGCGCGGGGGAAGAAAAAATCGAATACTGGAATGGCTCTATCTTACATTGCCGGCGGAGCGTCGGAAAGAGCGGGGGCGGCGACAATTCGAGAGCTACTTTAAGTTCGGATTTGTTCGCAATCCCTGGGATCGTGTCGTCGCGCTCTACGAGCGCAATGAAGCAGTGCAAATGCGGCAGGAGATGACGTTCGACGAGTTCGTCCGTTGGATTCAATACAGTAGCAGCACCTGCATTCATTCCTCGCCTCATCGTTACCAACTTGATTGGTTTGTCGATGCCAACGGCAAGATGCTCGCAGACTTCATCGGCCGATTCGAGCGCTTACAGGAAGACTGGGCGGTGATCGCGAAAAAGCTTGGAGTAAGCGAAGTGCTTCCGCACGCCCGCGCCAACCCTCGGCCGCGGCACTATACTGAATACTATAAGCCAGAGACACGAAGTATAATTGAACAGAAGTTCAAGGTCGACATCGAGACATTTAACTATCGCTTCGGCGAATGAATGTGCTCGCTCGCGCGGGAGTTGGATCTTATGGCCATCACTGAGATGGCCCACACTGCCGGACGCAGCAATTTGGTGCACGACAGCGCGTTCCTTCTCCCGCTGGGAGAAAGGTTAGGATGAGGGCATTCTACGGAAGTTAGATGGGGGATCAAGCAGTTGTGCGAGTCCGCCTCGGACCGCGATGCCAAGACATGGCGGCCTTTGGCCGCGTTAATTTAGCATCGCCCGGCGGAGCGGCCGATCTACCTGTGGAGTTAGAGTATTGACAAAAGAATCGAGTGGAAAGAGAGCGCAATGTGGAGCGATGGTCCGACATGAGCGAGAAGGACTACGTTCTTGGAACGCATGATGAGGAGCTGCTCAGACTCGGACTGCAACACCGGGTCTGGCGCCCGGTGGTATTGGACTGCTGGCAGAGGGCAGGCATTACCATCGGGAAGCGCATCCTCGATCTCGGAGCCGGGCCCGGTTATGCCGCACTCGATTTAGCCGAAATTGTTGGAGCATCCGGTGAAGTGGTGGCGCTGGAGCGTTCCGACAAATTTGTTGCCGCGATGCGCGAGTCCTTTCGCCGACGCGGCCTAAGCAATGCCAAGATTTACGAGCTAGATCTGATGACCGGCGATTTGCCGAAAGGCAATTACGATTTCTCCTGGTGCCGCTGGGTCTTGTCGTTTGTCGGCGATCAGGCGTTGTTGATCAAGAAACTCGGCGATGTAATGCCGAAAGGCGGTATCTCTATCTTTCACGAATACGCTCACTATGGAACCTGGCGTTTTCTTCCACCGATCCCGAGTCAGGAAAAATTCCGCGGGCACGTGATCGCAACCTGGCGCGAGTCGGGTGGAGAACCGGATGGCGCGGCCGATCTCCCGGTGTTGCTCTCGCAAAATGGGTTTATTATTCGTTCGACCACACCGCATATCTTTTGTGTGCGTCCGACTAACTACATGTGGCAATGGCCGGTGACATTCATTGAAGTTTATCTTCCGCGCTTGATTGAGATGGGTCGGATCGATCAAGCCTTCGCTGACAAGGTGCGCGGAGATTTGGCTGGCGCAGGAGAGAACCGGAATGCGCTGATGATTACGCCACTGGTGTTGGAAATTGTGGCGGAAAAAATGTGATCGCAGGCAGCGCGTTGGATTGAACAAAAGGAGAGTGCTACCTCTTTTGTCATCCCGAGCGGAGCGAGGGAGCTCTCATGTGCGCAAGCAATCACCCAGAAAGGAAGCGTCTCACCGCTGGCGAGATCCTTCGCCGTCTTGCGCGGCTCAGGATGACACCGCTATGCGCCATCGCGCCGGGCAAGCTTGCTGGAATGAAATTGCGAATAGTTTTTCGCAGATTGAGCTTTAACACTCTTCACAAATCACGTATCACCATTCACTCTCTGCCATGACCATCGGCATTCCCAAGGAAATCAAAGAACAAGAGCAACGCGTCGGTTTGCTCCCTTCCACCGCGCAAACACTGGTTGGCCATGGCCACACCGTTCTCGTGCAAAAAAATGCCGGCGTCGGCTGCGGTTATCCTGACGAGGAATACGTCAAAGCCGGTGCACAGATCGTCGAATCGGCGGAGGAAATTTTTCAGCGCGCCGACATGATCGTAAAAGTGAAGGAACCGTTGCCAGCGGAGTGGCCGTTGTTGCGTCGAGGACAAATTCTTTTCACCTATCTTCATTTGGCGGCGAGCAAACCTTTGACGGAAGCGTTGCTCAACTCTGGGGTGACCGGCGTTGCGTACGAGACCATTCAGATCGGGAATCGCCTTCCGCTTTTGGAACCAATGAGCGAAATCGCGGGCCGTATGTCGGTTGTGATGGGCGCATATTATTTGGCAAAACATAACGGCGGCACGGGTGTCTTGCTCGGCGGCGTTCCGGGGGTTTTGCCGGGGCGCGTGGTGGTGCTTGGCGGCGGCACCGCTGGTGTGAATGCGGCGCGCATGGCCACCGGTCTGAGCGCCGATGTTACCATTCTCGAAGTCGATCTCGAACGGATGCGTTTTCTCGACATCACCATGGACAACGCCCACACGCTATATTCCAGCGAGGCACATCTCCACGAATTGATGGCGACGACCGATCTGCTCATCGGCGCGGTTCTGGTGCCAGGCGCGAAAGCGCCGAAATTAATTACGCGAGCGATGTTGCGAAAAATGAAACCGGGCAGTGTGGTGGTGGACATTGCGATCGATCAGGGCGGTTGCGCAGAAACGTCGCGGCCAACAACGCACCTCGATCCCGTTTATGTCGAGGAAGGCGTCACTCATTATTGTGTGGCCAACATGCCGGCTGCTTATGCGCGTACCGCTACCCAGGCACTGACGAATATTACCGGCCGCTACGTCGAGTTGCTGGCTGATCGCGGATTGGAAGGGGCATGCAACAAACAGCCGGCGCTGCTTGGTGGTGTGAACACGCGCGACGGAATACTTACCATTCAGGCTGTGGCTGAGGCGCATGGTCTGCCTTACACCCCAACGTTCTCCAGTGAGGCGCTTGGCTCGCTGGGCGGGTGACATTCACCCGGCGTAAGGCCAAAAGGAACTTTTGCCCCGAATATGAAATGACCCACATTGGGTTTTCCATCTACAACTTATGAAGAAATACATCTGCATTTTGGCTGGAGCCGCATCGTTGCTCGCGGCTTGCGAACAGAAAACTGAGACGGTAAATCCGCCGGCTGGGGAGAAGAAAGAAACTAATACGACAGTGGTGAATCCTTCGCCGGCCACGGAAAGCAAGACGGAGACGAATACGACGATCAATACGACGTCTTCGCCGGCCGCTTCGGCCACGCCGCCGTAATCAAACAAAGCTGTTTTGCGAAGTCTTCCCTGAGTGAACTCGGGAAGACTTTTGCTGTACGGATGCCGCTCTCGGTCATCTCGTGCGACAATCGAGAGATCCCCGTTGCGAGAACTTTGAGGTAACTTTCTCGGGATCCCTCAACTGTCGCTCGGGATGACACGGCTGTCACGCGGACTAAGCTTTCGCGATGCAAAAACGCCTTCGCTTTCCGAAGTCCCGCCGACTCACTCTGGATTCCGAATTCGAGCGCGTTCGGACGGAAGGCGCCTCCGTCCGCGGTGGAACGCTTACACTCGGCGTTTTGAAAAATGCCGAACCAAAAGCGCCCGTGCGCGCCGGCTTCATTACTTCCCGGCGCGTCGGGGGAGCCGTCGTCCGCAATCGCACCCGCCGGCGTTTGCGCGAGATTTTTCGCAAGCATCAACACGAAATCTGCGGCGGAGTTTGGGTGGTGACGATTGCGTCGGCGCGAGCAGCGCGCGAGACATCCCACGCCTTGGAAGATGAGTGGTTGCGCCTGGCGCGGCGCGCTTCTATCCTTGCCCCCTGATGCGCACGCTCGTTCGCATTCTCATTCGCGGTTATCAGATAACGATTTCACCGGTGCTTTCGTTCCTCGGCGGAGCGAATTCCGGCTGCCGTTTTTCGCCCACGTGCTCCGAATATTTCTTGCGAGCGGTCGAAGAGCACGGCGTCTGGCGCGGAGGCTTTCTCGGAGTGAAGCGCCTGCTACGATGTCATCCGTGGGGTGACAGCGGGTTTGATCCAGTGCCGGCGCCAGATTCACTGGCGCGGAGCTGCGTCTGCGAGTAAGCAGGCGCAATTAATTTATGGATCGAACTGCCTGGATCGCCATCACTCTTTGCGTTCTTGGGCTGGTCGCTTGGGAAATTTGGATCGCGCGGCAACCATTGCCGCGGCCAGCCGTTACGACTGCGCCTTCGCCTTTAGCGAGTGGCATTCCTGCTGCGTCGGCCCCCACGGCCGTCGCTACGCCCGCGCCACAGGCGGGAACTGTGGCGACACCAGGTCCGAGTGCGATGCCGGCGCAATTTGAAGAAAAAACCGAAACGCTCCGCAACGCTGACGTCGAATTGCATCTTACCAACCGGGGCGGCGGAATCAGCGAAGCAGTTTTGCTCAATTACCCCGCGGAGGTAGGAAAAAGTGAACGCGTAACGTTGAACTCGCCCGCACGAACTCCCATCGGCGCAATCGTCGACGATCCTGCCGCTCCGGTTTTGCCGGAATACAAAATCGCCCGCGAAGCCGACACTGTCGCACTCGAGTATGTCACGCCCGAGCAGGTGACGATTCGCAAGAAGTTTTTCTTTCCATCTATTAACGAGAAGAAGGATAATTTCGTTGCGAAATTGGATGTCGATTTCACAAACAACGGCGCGGCGCCCTACGCCAACCCCGGTTATTTTCTTGGAATTGGCTCCGCGGCGCGGATTCACCGCAACGACTACCCGAGCTATACCCGTTTGGTTTGGTTGGTTGGCGGCCGCACTAAAGGGATTGATGTCGGTTGGTTCGCTGGGGGCAGCGGCTTTTTCGGCATGGGGCAACATCCGCCCCGTCCCTACTACACGCAGAGTGTCAATGCTGCGGAGTGGGTAGCGGCGAGTAATCAATTTTTCACTACTCTGGCAGTTCCTTTGACTGGGAAGGCGGACGCGGTTTGGGGGAAACGCTTTGAGATCGATCCGGCAGAGAAGAACTATGGTTTGGAGGGCGCGATGCACTTGCCGGGGTTCCGCGTAGAGGCCGGCCAAACTTACAACGCACACTTCCAACTCTATCTCGGCCCGAAACTTTATCATCGGCTCGCCCAGCTCGAACACAACGAAGCCGAAGTCATGGAATTCGGCATCTTCAAGATCATCTGCCAGGCGTTGCTCAACGCCTTGAACACGTTTCACAGTTTCCTTGGCAACTATGCCGCTGCCATTCTCGCACTAACGACAATTGTGAAGCTGTCGCTCTGGCCTCTGCAAACTAAAGCGACAGCTTCGATGCGACGCATGTCGGCGCTTTCTCCCAAAATCCAGGAGCTGCGCGAGAAATATAAGGACGATCCGACGCGGATGAATCAGGAGGTAATGAAGCTTTACAAAGAATACGGGATCAACCCGGTAGGTGGCTGTTTACCAATGCTAATCCAAATCCCGATCTTCTTCGGGCTCTTCACCATGTTGCGGCAGGCGGTCGAACTGCGCGGGGCTCACTTTCTTTGGATTCGCGATCTCTCTCAACCCGATACGGTGGCGCATCTTCCCGTCGTCGGATGGCCCATCAATATCCTTCCACTCATCATGGCGGCAACCAGTTTTTGGATGACCCACCTGACCCCGAAGAGTGGCGATCCCACCCAGCAGCGGATGATGATGTTCACGCCCATCATCTTTATCGTCTTTTGCTATAATTTTGCCGCTGCCCTCGCCCTGTATTACACTGTGCAAAATCTTTTCAGCATCCTGCAATTGTATCAGAATCGGAAACAACCGATGCCGACCTTGGAGAAAGTTGCGGGGCCGAAACGAAAACGAAGATGACGCCGAAAGAGTTACTCGATACCATGCTTGGCTACCTCGGTTTTGTGGTGGAAATCGCGGAAATGCAAAGCGAAGGCGGAAATCTGACCTTGCAAATTTACACCGAGGAAAGCCGGCGCCTGATTGGTCGCGACGGCGAAATGCTCGACGCCATTCAATTTCTTCTAAACCGATTATTGCAGGCGAAAAATAAGGATGCGCAAAAAGTCATTGTTGATTGCGAGCATTACCGTTCTATGCGCGAAGACCGAATCGTCCAACGGGTTCGCGAACTCGCTGAGCGAGTGCGCATCACCGGACGTTCGCTTCAGCTCGAGCCGATGAATTCCTATCAGCGGCGCATCGTTCACAACGCTTTCAAAGACGATCCCGATGTCGCCACCTGGAGCCCGTCTGATTCGGCGCGGATCAAACAAATCACGCTTCTGAAACGTCAGCCGAAGAAAGAACCCGCATCTCAAGCCAGGGGCGATTGATATTACCGGTCGGGCTCCGTCGCTAGAGTTTTCCGCGAACTCGCGCGGCTTCCTTCGTCTCGCCCGGCTTCACTTCCGGACGCCAGCGAAATTTTCCCAGCAACGGATTCGATTTGCCTTCGACTGCGTCGGCGATGATTTCACCCAGCACGGGCGCGAACTTAAATCCATGGCCGCAGTCGCCGGCCGCGATGGTCAATCCGGGACGCTCCGGATCGGGAGCGATCCAAAAATTTCCATCATGGGTATCGCAATAGAAACAGATGCGCGTGAATACAATTGGGGAATCCGCCAGCGCGGGAAACGAGCCGGACAAAAAATGGCGCATTTGGTTTTCCTCCTCTTTGGTTATGACGCGCTCGGGAGAATCCGGCGACATTTCGCGTCCGGGCCCGTGATTTGCGATTTTCACCACGCCGTCGCGATTGAGCGGGAAACCGTAATAGCCAGTAGTCGAAATATCCGCGCCGAAAATCGGAAAACATTCCGGAGTGAAAAGTTCGGGTTGTTTGGGTTTGAGATGAAATACCGGCTGTCCGCTTGCGCGGAGAAAATTGCGCGTGAATGGCAGTGCGTACGGTGTCCAAGCGCCAACGGCCATCACAACTGCCGCCGCCGCAATCTTTTCCCCATCTTCCAAAACAATCCCTTTTATCCGATCGCCCGCTTCATCCAGATCCCGGAATTTTGCGTTTTCGCGCAATTCCACACCGAGCGATTTCGCCCACTGGACTAATGCGGCAACGACCCGTCCGCTTTCGGCATATCCGGCTTCCAAATCGAGAAAACCATCTGGGTAACGTTCCGAGTTCCAGGCCGGATAACGCTCGCGCAGTTGTCTGGAATCGATCCGCTCGACCCGATGCCCGCGTTGTTCGAGGAGAGTGAAGCTTTCGTATTCAAAATCGCCCGGCTGTATCGGGCGTTGGCGCATAAAAAGAAACCCGATCTCGTGATACAATTCGACGCCGAATTTCACGTTCCACTGCCGCCAAATCTCGCGCGACTGCTCGGCCAACGCCGTATAATCTTCGTCCCGGCCGTAGGCTGCGCGAACGGCCTTACTGATATCAGTGGAGGCGGCGAGGGGATGCGGTAACGAACCGGGATCAACCAGCGCAACTTCGTGCCCGCGTTTTCGCAATTCAATCGCGGCAACAACTCCATTGATCCCCGCGCCAACCACGATTGTCTTTTGCATCTTCATTCAAGACAGAACATGCCCACGAAATACTCGAA
>Ga0209474_10004973_pt1 | contig 11390 bp, 10 predicted proteins | sample GraSoiAngelo_145_FD_185902 | JGI IMG/M metagenome (GOLD analysis project Ga0209474, IMG submission 185902) | Grasslands soil microbial communities from the Angelo Coastal Reserve, California, USA - 14_1009_05_20cm (SPAdes) (version 2) | ecosystem: Environmental > Terrestrial > Soil > Grasslands...
TGCGCATGCTCTCCACGCTGCTTGCGCCGAGCGGCGGGACGGCCCGAGTCGCGGGCTGCGACCTGGCCACCCAGCCGGGCAAGATACGCGAGCGCATCGGCTACGTCGGCCAGGCGGGCGGGGCGGACCGCGAGATCACCGGCCGGACCGAGCTGGTGTTCCAGGGCCGCCTCTACGGGATGCCGACAGCCGCCGCCCAGAAGCGCGCCGCGGAGCTGATCGTCATGCTCGAGCTAGATGGCGCGGCCGACCGCAAGGTCGGCACCTACTCGGGCGGCCAGAAGCGCCGCCTCGACATCGGGCTCGGGCTGGTCCACGACCCCGAGCTTCTCTTCCTCGACGAGCCCACCACCGGGCTCGATCCCCAGAGCCGGGCGCGCGTCTGGGAAGAGGTCCGCAAAATGCACGACCGCGGCACGACCGTCTTTCTCACGACGCATTACCTGGACGAGGCCGACGCGTTGTGCGACCGCGTCGCCATCATCGACTACGGCAAGATCGTCGCCGAGGGCACGCCAGAAGAGCTGAAGCGCGCGATCGCCGGCGACGTGGTCACCTTCAGCGTCGCCGGCGAGCAGCAGCGGGCGCTGGACCTCGTCAAGGACCAGGACTTCGTCCGCGAGGCTCGGCTCGAGAACGGCTCCGTCCATCTGTATGTGGACCGGGGAGAAGTGGCGATGCCCGCGATCCTGCGCCTGCTGGACGGCGCGAGCCTGCAGCTGATGACCGTCGAGCTGCACCGGCCGAGCCTGGACGACGTCTTCCTGCGCCAGACCGGGCGCTCGCTGCGCGAGACGGCGGCATGAAGCTGATCCGCGACACCTGGCTCGTCTTCGGCCGGTACTTCGGGCTCTTCATACACAACCCTGTCTGGGTGGCCCTGGGCGTGCTGCAGCCAGTGCTGTACCTGGTTCTCTTCGCGCCGCTGCTCAAGCCGATCGCGGCGATGCGCGGCTTTCCGCCGGGAGGCGCGTACAACGTCTTCGTCCCCGGCCTGCTGGTTCAGCTCGGCATGTTCGGGGCGGCCGGGGTCGGCTTCAGTCTCATTGCCGAGCTGCGAATGGGGGTGATCGAGCGCCTGCGGGTCACGCCCGTGAGCCGCGTCGCGCTCCTGTTCGGGCGCGCGCTGCGGGACATGTTCTCGATCGTCCTCCAGTCGCTGATCCTGATCCTGATCGCGCTGCCTTTCGGCCTGAGCATCCACCCTCTCGGGATCGTCGTCGTGCTGGCGCTGATAGGGCTGATCGGCCTGCTCACGGCGTCCATCGGCTACGCCGTCGCGCTCGCGGTCAAGAGCGAAGACAGCTACGCGCCGATCGTCTTCACATCGGCGCTGCCAATCCTGCTTCTGTCGGGAGTGCTGCTGCCGATGAGCATCGCCCCGCAGTGGCTGCAGAACATCGCGGCTATCAATCCGCTGCTGTATGCCGTCGACGCCGCCCGCCACGTCTTCAACGACAACCTGGGCGACCCGAGCGTGCTGAAGGGAGTGGTCATCCTCGTCGTGCTCTCAGTGGTCGCGGTCGTGATCGGCGCACGCCAGTTCGGCCGCGCCGTCGCCTGAAATCGGCGTATAGCTGGTGTCATGGCAAAGGAGCACCAGCGGCAACCAGCGCGTAGCGAACGGCCGGAGCTTCCCGAGGCGACGCCGATGCCGCACGAGGCGAGCCCGGGCGGGATCGAGGGTGTCGAGCCGGACTGGCCGGGTGGAGCCTCAAACCTCGGTGAGATCCTCAACCCGGGGCCCGACGCCGACACGACCTACTCGACCAAGGACGTCGACGGTGCGCCGCGGGTGGACGTGATCGCGCGGTTCGCCTGCGATCGATGCGGCCAGACGTTCAACACCAACGAGCTCCTCAACGTGCACCGCAGGACATCGCACCGCCGGCGCGACTGAAGGCTTGTCTGGCCCGTACGTCCTGAGCGGCAGCAAGACGCTCCTCGAACCCCGCTCGCCAATGTAGGTCGAGAAAGCCGCGGTCTAGAACGCGTTCTGCGGGGGCGCGCCCGGATCGAGCGCGCCCTCGCGCCGTCGCTCAGCAGAGCGGGTGGTTCGTATCGAAGAACTGGTTGAACTGCGCGACCGGATTGTTGAGCCCCGCGTTGACGGCCGTACCTGACTGGCCCGTATCAGTGCACCCGGGACCCTTCGACTTGATCGTCGCGGTGTAATCCGCCTGGGCGCTAAAGGACTGGATACCGTTCACATCACAGAATCCCTGGTTGCCGGCGAGCGTTCCCGGCGGGGCGAGCTGCAATGAGCCGGAGACCTTCTCGCCGGTGGTGGCCATGATCGTGAAGCTGGCGGTGAAGCTGAGGACCGCGCCGGGCGCGTTGGCATCTGGCGAACCGCTGAAGATCCCCTGCGGTCCGAGGGTCGCCGTCCCGGTTTCGGTGTACGTCCCGGGATAGGGCCCGCTCGCCGGCCCGGTCACGGTGTAGCTGATCGTCGAGTTGTTCATCGGGTCGCACGTGAAGGTCACGGTGGGCACCCCGGTGAACGTTTCGCCGGCCATCGATGGTTTGGGCGGCGGTGGCGCGGCCAATCCCGACGCCGGAAGAGCCAGGAACATGAGCAGTGCGCCGGTCGCGGAGAGACAGAACGCGCGTGACAACTGGCGGCGAGCAATCATCGGTCACCTCCCTGAACAGGTGCAGCCGGGGTCTGAACGTCAGCCTATGCGCCGACCGCGGCGAGCGTCAAGCCGAGCAGATCGAATGGTCGCGGGGAGGGATTGTCGTAGCGTTGCACCGTGAGCCGGGAAGTCGAGGACTTTAACCGGCGCCTGCTACGCGCGCGCGACGCCATGGACCGCGCCTACGCCGAGCCACTCGACGTTCGCGCCGTGGCCGCGGTGGCCTGCATCTCCGAAGCGCACTTCATTCGCAGCTTCCGAGCCGTGTTTGGGGAGACACCGCACCGTTACCTGCAGCGGCGACGCGTGGAGCGCTCGATGTTCCTGCTTCGCGAGACCGACCGCAGCGTGACCGACATCTGCTTCGACGTCGGTTTCACCAGCAGGGGCACCTTCAGCCGGACGTTCCGCGAGATCGTCGGCGAGTCGCCGTCCGCCTACCGCGTGGGGCATGAGCCGATGGTTGCGCCGAACTGCTTCCAGATGTGGGCGATGCGCCCCGTGGTGAGGGCGGTGGCTGCGCGATTGAGCAGTTTTGGAGACGGCGTGGCCGTGGCTGCTCCCTAGCATTGGGGTCTTCACATCAAGTCTCGCAAAGGAGAACGAGCGATGATCACCAAACTCAACGTCACCTCCATCATGGTCCTCAACAAGGACGAGGCCCTCGACTTCTACGTCAACAAGCTCGGGTTGGAGAAGGGTCAGGACGTCAAGCAGGGTTCCTACCGCTGGCTGACGGTGCGGGTCCCTGGCGACGTCACCGAGATCTCCCTCGAGGAGCCGGGCCCGCCGATGCATGACGAAGCCACCGCCGCGCAGATTCGCGAGCTGATCACGAAGGGCGCGCTGGGCGGACTCGTGTTCAAGGCGGACGACATCCGCGGTCTGTACGAGACCCTCAAGTCACGCGGCGTCACCGACTTCACCCAGGAGCCCACCGACCACTTCTACGGGACCGACATGGGCGTCCGCGACCCCTTCGGCAACGCCATCCGGATCCTCCAGCAGGGGAAGGTTGCCAAGAAGGTCACCGCCTGACATGGTCGAGAGGAAACCTGCAAAGAAGGGCGCGACGAAGTCCGCCAAGAGCACCACCGCGAAGGAAAAGAGGTACGAGGGATTCACAGCCGAGGAACGGGCCGCGATGCAGGATCGCGTCCAAGAGATGAAGGTGGCCGCGCGCGGGGCCGATGGTGAAAACGAAGTGCTCGCGAAGATCGCCGAGATGAGCGAACCGGATCGCGCCATGGGCAAGCGGCTCCACGCCATCGTCAAAGCCAGCGCGCCAGCCCTATCGCCCAGAACCTGGTACGGGATGCCCGCGTATGCGAAGGACGGCAAGGTCGTCTGCTTCTTTAAAAGCGCGGAGAAGTTCAAGACGAGGTACGCGGAGTTCGGTTTCAGCGAGGCGGCAAAGCTGGACGAAGGCGGCATGTGGCCAGTCGCCTTCGCGCTGAAGAAGTTGACCGCCGCCGAGGAGGCAAGGATCGGCGCGTTGGTGAAGAAGGCGGTGAGCTGAGCATCTCGTCTCCGTACTCCTGATCGCCCTAATTCGACCTCGGGACGCCAGGCCGGGGATGAATGCGAACCGTCGGTTTATCCTTGCTGGCCCATGGTTCGCCGACATGCCGGGCGCACAGGCCAATCGGCATCCTGGGTGATGGTGGCCGTCGTTCTCGGCCTCACCGTAGGCTGTGGGACCCACGCAGCGGTAGGGGCAAGCTCAGTTTCGTGCGCCCCACCTTCAAAACCACCGGCAACCTCCCCCCGCTGGATTCCGGCCTCGTTCGCGCATCAGGTCGTGGCTCGCGGCGGCCTGGCGTGCATCGTGGGGAACGGTTTTGGGGTCAAGGCCGGGGAGGTCAGGTTCTGGACAGGCGGGTCTGACGCAGGCGTGGCGGCGGTGGTTCGGTCCTGGTCGGCCACCCTCATCGAGGTGACCGTGCCGAGCAGGGCGGTGACTGGACCGGTTCTGGGACGGACTTCACAAGGAGAGTCTTTCTACACCGGCCCCGCCTATGTGCTCGACCCCCCAAACGGCGTTGCCAGGCTGACCGCCTCGCCAGTTGAGACCGTCCTTGCGGGCCGGCCGGTCCCGGTTCGGCTGTTCGCTCTCGACAGCGGAGGTCGTGCCGTGAAGGGAGCCAGGGTGATCCTGACTGACGGACTGGCCAGCCTGTCGTGCACGACCGCCGCATCGGGGAGTTGCGAGTTGACAATTCAACCGATCCAGACCGCGACCGTGATCGCAATCTCAGGCACCGCATGGACGGAGGTGAAGGTTCCCGTGACACAGCCTCCTGACCAGACGATGACGCTGATCGCGAGCCCTCCTGCTCTGCTCGCTGGGGAGACGGCCACCCTGACCGCGACCGTCACGGACGTGGCCGGCCATCCCATTCCCAACCAGGAGGTGGACTTCTCGACTCAAAGCCATCACGTGGCAGTGCTCAGTCGCTCAAGATCGTTCACCGGCAGCACAGGCGCTGCGACGACGACCATCACGAGCCCGTCTCCCGATGATGTCGTCGTGGAGGCGGACACCAACGACAACGCCACGATTGCGACCGTGGATGTCTCCTGGTCCACATCCCTGGTCAGCTCGATCTCACCCGTAAGCGGTCCGCTCGGCGGAGGCACCAGCGTCACGATCGCCGGACGGGGCTTCCTTCCCGGCGCGCAGGTTTATTTCGGGAATCAGCGAGCCATGTCGGTGACGTTTGTAGCGTCGACCAGGTTGCGCGCGGTCTCCCCCGCAGGTGAAGGGGCCGTCGATGTACGTGTTGAAGAAGCCGGCTCGGATAGCTCACCCCAAGCTGTGGATGTTTTCACGTATGGACCGCCAGTCGTGATAGGGCTTTCGCCAGCGACCGGACCGTCAGCCGGCGGCACCCGCGTGACGATCAGCGGCGTCGGCTTTGCGGTCGGCGCGCAGGTTTTTTTCGGGTCGGTCGCCTGTACCCAGCTGCGGGTGACCTCCTCGACGAGTATCCAGGTGATCGTGCCCCCTGGAACGCCGGGTAGCGTTGACGTGACTGTGACCACACCGGCCGGTGCATCAACCCGCAGCGCGTCCGATCGATTCACGTACTCGAGTTAGCGTCCAGCGAAGCCTGCCGACTCGAGACAATTTGGTCGGGGAGGCGGGATTTGAACCCGCGACCCCCTGGCCCCCAGCCAGGTGCGCTTCCGGGCTACGCCACTCCCCGACGAAGACGTAATCGTACCCAGGGTCTGCTTGGCCGCGGTCGCGTCACGGTGGCGTCACGGTCGCGCACCGTAGGCGATGAGGCTGCGATGCGTCTGCGAGAAGCCCGCCTCCCGAAGCGCGGCCCTCAGCGGGGAGTCCATGACGGCGACCCCGTCGACCTTCTGGAGCTCGACCCTGCCCGCGCCCGTCGCGATCGCGATCAGCGACTGGAGATGGGCGAGCTGCACCGCGCCCGTGGTCAGCAGGGAGCGGCCACCCCGCTCCAGGAAGAGCACCAGGCGTCCGTCATCGAGCACGCAGTAGGCTCCCGCTGCTCGGCTCATCCTTCCGTCCGACTCAGGCCACGCGAGCAGGGTGCCGTACGCGTTGGCCGGATCGGTCGCCGCCAGCGCGACCACGCCGCCGCCTTCTTCGCGCAGCGCGCGCAACCTGTCGACCGCGCCCGGGAGGGCGAACTGCGAACCGCCCAGCCCCTCGACGAAGTAACCGCGGCGAATCCGACCCGACTCCTCCATCGCGCGCAATACGGGATACAGGCTGGCGAAGCCGCCCGGCCAGCCCTCGCCGACCACCGCCTCACGCGTCAGAACTCCATGGCGCTGGAGCAGCACCCCGGCCTCCGAGTGCGAGCGTTCGGTCGGATTCGCTCCGCCGCCGACGAGGTCCTCGACCAGGGACCATCGTCCCGTCGCCCGCGGCTGGATGAGGCGCGGCATGCGAGGCTTGCGGGCCGGACGCCGTGCCACCGGCCCAAGCATTCGCAGCGGGGCGAACGTGTCGTTCGTCACCTCTCCCGACCACACGAGGTCCCAGAGCGCGTCCAGCATCACCTCTTCGTCTCCGCCACCGCAAGCGTTGTAGAGATCGCGGTAAAAGCTCGCGCCACGCGACTTCAGGTGTCCGCGCAGTCGCTCGTGGAGCTCTGTGCGCGGCACGTCAACAGGGGGGCTGACGAGGCGAGGCGCGTCACCGCGCAGGTACAGCGCGACCCGGCCGTCGTTCGTTCCGAGCGAGCCGCGTCCCGCCCACACGACCTCGCCCATCGATACGAGCTCGTCGAGCAGCCGCGGGTTGTAGTTGCCGACGCGTGCGGCGATGACATCCCGCTCGATGACTGACGCGGGCAACGCCAGACCCTGGAGCTGGAAGACGACCTCGAGGAGGCGGTCCATCCCGCCCGCGCGCACGCCGACGCCATGCCAAGCGGGAAGAAAGCGCGCAAGGGCTTCCTGCGGCACCGACTCGACCTCGCGGCGCAGCGCCGCCAGGGACCGCCGGCGGAGCGTCCTGAGCACTTCCGGATGGCAGTACTCGCGTCCATCAGCCGCCTTGCGAAACTCGCCCGCGACCACGTCCCCTCGGGCGGCCAGGCGTGACAGGGCGGCCTCGATCGCGCCGGCCGGCAGTCCCCAGCGCCTGGCGGGGTCCGCGGTCACGAAGGGGGCGTGCGTGCGCGCGAAGCGGCGCAGTAGCGACTCGAGAGGATCGGGTCCGGCCTCGAGGAAGACGTCGGGCAAGCCCACCGGCAGGCCGGCGCCAAGGGCCTCGCGGTAGCGACCGGCATCCTCGGCTGCGATCCAGCGAGCCTGGCCGGCGATTCTCGTCGCCACCGCACGGCGTTCCCTGACCAGCGATTCGAGCCACTCGTCTCCCATGCCGCGAGCCAGCGCCTCCTCGGCCGAGAGGTCGCCCAGGCGCACGAGCAGGTCGTGAGCATCGTCCACGTCGCGTGGAAATCGCTCCGGGAGCAGACCCTGCAGCTCGAGCTCGACAGCGGCGATCGCATCGGGGTCCAGCAGCTCGCGCAGGTCCTCGCTGCCCAGCAGCTCGGCGAGCAGGTCGCGGTCGAGGGTCAGCGCCTGGGCGCGCCGCTCGGCGAGAGGCTGGTCGCCCTCGTACATGTACTCGGCGACATACGAGAAGAGAAGCGACGAGGCGAATGGCGATGCGCGCTCGGTATCCACCGCGACCACCCGGATCTCTCGCGAGCGGATGGAGCGGAGCAGCGCCGTCAGCGCGGGCATGTCGAAGTGGTCGCTCATCACCTCCCGCCAGGTCTCGGCAAGGATCGGGAAGTCCGGGTACTGTCCGGCCACCTGCAGCAAGCCCGCGCTGCGCATGCGCTGCTGCCAGAGCGGCGTGCGCTGCCCCGGCCTGCGTTTGGGGAGGAGCAGGGAGCGGGCGGCGTTGTCCCGGAAGCGTGCGGCGAACAATGCCGACGCTGGAAGCTGCGCCGAGACGAGGGCCTGGACCTCCTCGGGGTCGAGGATGAGCTGGTCGAGGGACGGCGGCGACTCGACCTCGGGCAGGTGCATTGCGATTCCGTCATCCGTCCACAACGCCCTCGCGTCGACGCCCAACACGTCCCGCAGCCGCGCTTCCAGGGCGAGGGCGAGGGGAGCGTGGACGCGCCCGCCGAATGGCGTATGCACGCAGACTCGCCAGTCGCCGACCTCGTCGCGAAAGCGCTCGACGACGATGGTCCGGTCGTCCGGCACCGAACCGGTGGCGGCCGCCTGGTCGTCGAGGAAGGCCAGGAGGTTCTTGACCGCAAGGTCATCGAATCCCGCGCGGTCGCGCAGCCGTTTGGCGGCCGCCTCCGGCGTCGTGGCGCGAAGCTCGCGCACCATCTTGCCCAGCGCCGCGCCGAGCTCGACCGGCCGGCTCGGTGCGTCGGCCTTCCAGAACGCGATCTTGCCCGGCTCGCCAGGGGCCGGAGTGACGAGGACCTGCGACGGTGTGATGTCGACGATCCTCCAGGTCGAGGCGCCCAGGACGAACGTCTCGCCCACTCGGGTCTCGTAGACCATCTCCTCGTCCAACTCGCCGACGCGCCGCCCGTCCTCGGCGAGGTTGACCGTGTACAGGCCGCGGTCCGGGATCGTGCCCGGATTGGTGACCGCGAGGCGCTGCGCGCCGGCTCGGCCGCGCAGCTTGCCCGCGACGCGATCCCATACGATCCGCGGCCGCAGCTCGACGAACTGGTCCGACGGGTAGCGGCCGCTGAGCATGTCGAGGACCGACTCGAACGCGAGCGGCCCGAGGTCGCTGTACGGATAGGCACGTCGAACCACTCGGCCCAGGGTTTCGACCTCCCACTCGTCGAGCGCGCACATGGCCACGATCTGCTGGGCGAGGACGTCGAGCGGCTTGCGGGGGACCACGGTCGACTCGATCCGGCCCTCGAGCATCCCCTCCACGACCGCCGCCGACTCGAGCAGGTCGCCGCGAAACTTAGGGATCACCACGGCGCGCGAGACCTCGCCGACCGAGTGCCCCGCGCGGCCCACGCGCTGGATCCCCGAGGCGACGCTGGGCGGCGACTCGATCTGGAGCACCAGGTCGACCGCGCCCATGTCGATGCCGAGCTCCAGGGTCGACGTCGCGACCAGCCCGCGCAGACGGCCGGCCTTCAGCTCGTCCTCGATGAGCAGCCGCTGCTCACGCGCGATCGAACCGTGGTGCGCTCGGACGAGGTCCTCTTCGGCGAGCTCGTTGATCCGCGCGGCGATGCGCTCCGCGAGCCGCCGCGAGTTGACGAAGACGATGGTCGAACGGTGGGCGCGGATCAGCTCCAGCAGGCGCGGATAGATCGCGGGCCAGATGCTGTTCTGTCCCTTGGCGCTGTCTTCGTCCTGGTCGTTGAGACGCGTCATGTCCTCGACCGGCACCTCGACCCTGACGTCCATCGTCTTCAGCCGCCCGGCGTCGACGATGGCGACCTCGCGGTCGCTGCCACCGAGGAAGCGGCCCACCTCCTCCAGCGGGCGCTGCGTCGCCGACAGTCCGATTCGCTGTGGCTCGACCTTCGTCAGCTCGCAGAGTCGCTCGAGGCTCAACGCCAGGTGGCTGCCACGCTTGGTCGAGGCGACGGAGTGGATCTCGTCGACGATGAGCCAGCGGACCGAGGCCAGCATCTTCCGGGCCGCGCTGGTCAGGATCAGGAAAAGGGACTCGGGAGTCGTGATCAGGATGTCCGGCGGGTGGCGCTCCATCGAGCGGCGCACGTCGGTGGATGTGTCACCGGTGCGGATGGCCACCTGGATGTCAGGCGGTTGCAGCCCCTGCAGCTCCATCTGCCGGCGTAGCCCGACCAGGGGCGAGCGCAGGTTGCGGTCGACGTCGTGAGCGAGCGCCTTCAGAGGCGACACATAGAGGACGCGGCAGCGCTCCGCCTCCACGGGCATCGGCTCCGCGCTCAGGCGGTCGAGACACCATAGAAAGGCGGCGAGCGTCTTGCCGCTGCCGGTGGGCGCCGCCATGAGGACGTGGCGGCCGGCCGACACCTCGCGCCAGCCGCGTTCCTGGACGGCTGTGGGCTCGGCGAAGGCGGACCGAAACCAGTCCCGCGCCGGCGACGAGAAAAGGTCGAGAGCGTCGAGAACCTGCCCCACGAGAAGCAACGTTAGACACTTCGGGCGCTGCAAACAAGTGTTCTTTACAGGCCCCGCGGCCCGCGCGCGAAGCAAACTACTGGCGTGTCGCAATATCCGTTCGAGCGGTTCAGCGAGCACGCTCGGCGAGCCCTCTTCTGTGCCCAACAGGAGGCCGAGGACGCCAACGTCGCGCACATCGGGACCGAGCACCTTCTCCTCGGCCTCTTCAGGGTGGGCGCGGGATCAGGCTGGCGCGCGCTGCGCGCGCTTGGCGTCGACGAGCTGAAGGTGCGCGCCGAGATCGACCGTTTGCACGGCAACCGGCGAACGCTGGCGAATCCATGGCCGACGAAGGGCACCAAGCGCGCCGTCGAGGGCGCCTTCCAGCAGAGCAGCCGGCGTGGAGACACTGTCGTGCACACGGGTGACCTGCTCGCCGGGATCGTCCAGGTCGCCGACGGAACAGCCGCGCACGTTTTGCAGAAGCTCTGGTTCGAACGCTCGACGGTCGTCGCGGCGGCCGACCGGGAGATCCAGCGCGGGTGATCGAGTCGCAGCGCTTCCGTGAGGTCATGTCCAGCTTTCCCAGCGGCGTTGTGGTGCTGACTGCATTCGGCGAGAACGGCGGGCCACGGGGCCTCGCCGTCTGCGCCTTCTGCGCCGTGTCGCTCGAGCCGCCCCCTCGGGCTGGTCTGCATCGACAAGACGTCGAACACGCTCCCCGCCGTCCAGCACACCGGCGACTTCACGGCCAACATCCTGGCCGCGGGCCGCGAAAGCTTCGCGCGGCGGATGGCGACCAAGCTGAGCGACAAATTCGACGGCCGGGCCTGGACCAGGCCACAGGCGCAGGTCGGAGGCCCGATCCTGACCGACGACACCGCCGCCTACGCCGTGTGCACGCTGCGCGACACCATCGAGGCCGGCGACCACTGGGTGCTGATAGGGCTGGTCACCGAAGGCGAACAGCGCGAGGGCGTAAGGCCGAAGGTCTTCACCCGGCGGAAGTACGCCTAGTGGCTTATCAGGACGGTTTCAGAGTGAGGGCGACGGCCACGACGGGATGAGCTGAACCAGGCCCGCCGAGAGCCAGGTCAGCCGGTTGGTGAGAAGGAGCAAACCCATCACCACCAGCACCGCCGCCGAGCCGAGGTCGATCGCCCG
>Ga0209474_10004974_pt1 | contig 11388 bp, 12 predicted proteins | sample GraSoiAngelo_145_FD_185902 | JGI IMG/M metagenome (GOLD analysis project Ga0209474, IMG submission 185902) | Grasslands soil microbial communities from the Angelo Coastal Reserve, California, USA - 14_1009_05_20cm (SPAdes) (version 2) | ecosystem: Environmental > Terrestrial > Soil > Grasslands...
CGCGAAGATCTGGACGTCGGGATGCGCCGCCTGGAGCGCCTCGATCCCTTCCGGAGCCGCGACGACGCATACCAGGCGAACGCTTGCCGGCCCGTATTCCTTCAGGAGCTCGACCGCCTTGATCGCCGTCCCGCCGGTGGCCAGCATGGGATCGAGGACCATGACGACCTTGCCGTGGATGTCCGGCGGGAGCTTGACGTAGTAGCGGGAGGCCACGGCGGTCCGCTCGTCTCGCTCGAGCCCGATGTAGCCGACCGTCACATGAGGAAGCAGCTTCAGCACCGGGCCGACCAGGCCAAGGCCGGCCCTGAGGATGGGCACGGCTACCACGTGGTCGTCGACTTCATGGCCCTTGGTCTCCTCGAGCGGCGTCTGGATGGGATAGGACCTCGTCCGGAGATCCCGGGTGGCCTCGTAGAGCAAGAGCGTGATGATCTTGTCCGACACCTCCCGAAATTCGTCCGGCTCCGTCTCGCGATCGCGCAGCCGGGTCAGGTAATGGGCGACCAGCGGATGGTCGACGAGGTGGAGTGTCATCGCTTGAAATTGTCAGGCAAGACCGCCAGTCCAGGGTCAGCCATGCGGCCCTCGGCGAGCAGCTTCTTGACGCGCGCGACGTTCGATTCGGACCAGTTGCTTTTAGCCTTTCTTTTCGTAAAGCGGCAGGCCCAGGTTTCGACGTCGATTCCTTTTGCCTGGCCGTCGATCCAGCCATAGGCGAGCGCCTCTTCGACGGACTCGTCGTAGCTGATCCCGGTCTTCCCCGAAGTCTTCTTGAAGTAGACCACCCAGATCTCCTTCTTCTTGTCGTGATTTCGGGCGAGCCAGCGCCGCCATTGGTCGGTCGTTCGGACCTTGAGAGTTTCGCCGACGTCCATCTAAGCCTTAACCGGAGCCAGCGTAAGAATGGCGTCGAGCGCGACGCGGAACATCGGGGTCAGGTCAAGACTGGCCACCCGCTTGGGATCGATGTCTTCCTCGCCGGGCTCGTTGACGACGGTCAGCACCGACGCCGCGCGCAAGCCCATGATGCTGCAGATCACGAAAATCGTGGATGACTCCATGTCGTTGCAGAGGACCCGCGAGCGATGCCAAACCTGCAACGCTTGCTCGAGCGCCTCCCGGCGCGGCATCGACTCGGCGTGGAGGTCGCTGTAGAGCGAGTCATGGCTGCGCACGATGCCGGCATGGATCCGATAGTTGTGCGCCCGGCCGGCCGCCATCATCGCCTGCACCAGCTCGAAGTCGGCAACCGCCGGGTACCCGAGCGGCACATAGCCCGGCGTTGTGCCTTCATCGCGCACGGCAGCCGTGGCAACCACCAGGTCGCTGAAGGAGACGCCGCGTTGAATCGATCCGGTCGTGCCGACGCGGATGAAAAGCCTGGCGCCGATGGCCGCCAGCTCTTCGACGGCGATCGCGGTGGACGGTGAACCGATGCCGGTCGAGCAGACGGAAACCTGCCGACCATCGAGCTCACCGGTATAGGTCGTGAATTCGCGGTTCCGCGCCACCAGGCGAGGGCGGTCGAGAAGCCTGGCAATCGATTCCACCCGTCCCGGATCGCCGGGGAGCAGCACAGCTTCGCCTACGTCACCGGGCTGGCAACGTATGTGGTATTGGACTTCCCCCATCCGGGCTGAGTCTATCGGTTCCTATTCGGTCCACGAGCTCGCGTCGGCGGTGGTCGTGAAAGTGTCGCCCATGAAAAGGCGCAGCAGGGGCGAGCTGATCGGCTGGTGGTAGCTGAGTTTCACGTGGATCGGCGTGTGATTGGTCCGATCGCCAAGTGACGGGGTGACGGACATCGTCAGGTCGCTTGGATTGATATTGCCGAGGTTCTCGAGAACCGTTTTGCAGACGGCGGCGTCGGAGTAGGCGGCCGGCTGGTTGAGGCCGCCGGAGACGGCCCAGCAGGGCGTCCGGTCACTGGCCGCCTCGAGGCTGCTGCCGGCGACATAGGCGGCTTCCTGGGAAGCGTGATCGACCTTGGCGGCGGTAAAGGCGAGACCGACGAATTGGGTGGCCATCACGCCGACCGCAAACAGGAACGCCAGCACCATGCCGAATTCCGCTCCCACCTGTCCGCGCGATGCCCTTCGCACGTTCCAAGCATCGGGCGATAGGCTTGCCGCGGGCGTTACGTGTCGAGCCGCTCGATTCCCGAGGCGGTAACGCGTCGAAGAAGAAGCGGCCGAGGGGCGGCCTCGGCAGAAATCGTGAACGCGGCCGCAACGCGATTCGAAACACTGGCGGCGGCGGCCTCCGTCCTGGCATGGATGATTGCCAGCGGCTCGCCGGCCTCGACCCGATCGCCGATCTTCTTTTGCAGGACGACGCCGACCGCCAGATCGATGGGGGCGTCCTTCCGGTCACGGCCCGCCCCGAGGGACTTACCGGCCAGGGCGATTTCGAGGGCGTCGGCGCGGCTCACTATGCCGGCCTTTACCCCCATAACCGGCCGTTGAACAGGCGCCGCCGGCAAGAGTGAAGGGTCCTGCGTGACCTTCGGGTCGCCGCCCTGCGCCTCGATCAATTGCGCGAACTTGCGTAACGCGGACCCGTCGAGGATATGGCCCTTCAAGTTGCCGCCCGAGTGGCGGGCTAGTTGCAGTAATTCTTCGGCGAGGCGGAGGCTGAGCATCTCGAGCTCAGGCGGTCCATGGCCCACCAGCGTCTCGATCGCCTCATTGACCTCGAGCGCATTGCCGACGGCGCGGCCGAGGGGTTGCTCCATGTCGGTGATATAGGCGATCGTCTCTCGCTTTGCGCTTGTGCCCAGGGCGACCAGCGCCCGCGCGAGGTCTTCAGCGTCCGCGATGGTTCTAATGAAGGCGCCGCTGCCGCATTTGACGTCGAGCAGGATGGCGTCGGCGCCGGCGGCCAGCTTCTTGCTCATGACGCTGCTGGCAATCAGTGGCACTGAGTCGACCGTTGCCGTGGCGTCGCGCAGCGCGTAAAACACTCTGTCGGCGGGAACCATGTCGGCGGTCTGGCCGGCGATGGCGATGCCGACGCGACGGACCTGCTCGACGAAGCGATCGGTCGAGAGATCGACCTGAAACCCGGGGATGGCTTCGAGCTTGTCGAGGGTTCCACCGCTGTGGCCGAGAGCGCGACCGGAGAGCTTGGCAACCGGGACGCCGGCGGCCGCGACGAGAGGCGCCACCACCAGGGTGGCCTTGTCGCCGACGCCGCCGGTCGAATGCTTGTCGACTTTTCTGCCCGGGATCGACGAGAGATCGAGCTGACGACCGCTGGCCGCCATGGCCAGCGTGAGCGCCGTCGTCTCGGCATTGCTCATGCCGCGGAGGCGCACCGCCATCAGCCAGGCGGCAAGCTGGTAATCCGGGATTGTGCCGTCGCTGGCGTGCCCGACCAGAAATTCAATCGCTTCGTCCGAGTGAGTACCCCCGTCACGTTTTTCGCGGATCAGGTCCAGCGCCGTCACGGACGCAGTGTAAGTTGGATCGCGATGTGGCTCAAGCTGATCGGATTGATCGTGCCACTCGGCCTCGATACGTTCGCCGTAGCAGCGGCCCTGGGCATATCCGGATTGAAACCTGCCGACCGAACGCGCGTGACGCTGTTGTTCACCGCCTTCGAGATGGGCATGCCGCTCGTTGGTTTTGCCGGTGGCTCATTTCTGGGGAGCGCTGTCGGTAATTCCGCTGACTACATCGCGATCGTCATTCTGATCGCACTGGGCCTCTTTACGCTCTGGCCGCGCCAAGCTGACGAGGAAGAGCGCCTCAGCCTCCTGGCCCGCACGCGCGGGGTAGCCGCCCTCGGGCTCGGCATCAGCATCAGTCTCGATGAGCTCGCTATTGGCTTTACGCTGGGCCTGCTTCGGCTCCCGCTGTTGTTGGTCGTCATCCTGATCGGCATTCAGACCTTGGTGGTAACCCAGCTAGGCCTCCGGCTCGGCCAGCGGATTGGTCAGCGGCTCAGGGAGGGGGCCGAGCGCCTGGCGGGCGTCGCCCTGACGCTCCTGGGTGTCGGACTGCTGGGCATGAAGCTACTTCACTAAGAAGGAGTTGACACCGGGAGCTGGCGCGAAGTTCTTGTTGTACTGAACCAGCAAGGACGGATGGCCGGGTGTTATGCCGGTCGACTGGCAATTCGCCGCTGCGCCGCTTGTGTTGCCGAGAACCGCGCCATCATCGAGCGTCAAGGTGAAGCCGATGAATTCGCCGGTCACGGCATACTGACCTGCCGAGCCCGGACCGTTCGGGTCCGAGTTGTCGGATGGGGTCGTGTTGTGAGGGCCGAGCTGCACAGCGGTCAGCGTCATTCCCGTTCCACCCTGAGTTCCACCGTTGGCCGACTGATCGAAGACGCTTCCCCAGATCTGATAGCGTGGCGCGTTCGAGCCCTGCGAATTGACCGTCTCCGTCCACGGGTTCGCATAGTTGTTCGTGGCGGCGATGTAGAACGCGATGTGCGTGCTTCCCGTCGGGACGAAGCTAGGAGCCACGAAGAAGGTGCTGCTGGCGTTGGGGAGCTGGCTGTTGTCGGCCGTGTAGTAGCTGCCGTTGTCGAAGATGAACTCGACGCCGTCCGTGCCATCAACTGCCGGAGGCAGGTTTGTCGCCCCGACGCCACCGACGTAGTGCGGCAAGCCGCTGTTCGTGTTCGAGATGTTGCCGCCGCGTGTGATAAGGCTGGTCCCGCCGGTGAAGTAGTAGATGCCGTTCGCGAAGACGTAAATGCCATTGGCATTATCAAAACTCTGGTTGTTGGGGATCGAGATGTTCGCGCCTCCTGAGTATTTGCCCGGGAAGTAGATCACGATGTCTCGCGAAATGCTCGTCGTGTTGTAGACCGTGATGCCGTTGTAGGTGTAGCTGCCGCCCGGGGCAACGTTCTGCTGCTTACCGCGAGTATGCGCGGTCGGGATCTGCGAGGTATCCGGAATCAAGTAGTTCGGCTCGGGGTCCTGCCCGCTGGCCAACGGGGGCTGTGTTACCCAGTACTTGGCGAGGTGCTGATTGTCGTCCGCCTGGTTGATGTAGATGTTGCCGTTGATGTTGATCACGCCCGGATAACCGGTCGGCACGTGAAACTTGGCATTGCTGATGGTCTCGCCCGACGGGGTCGCGCTGCAGACGTCGCTCCCATCCTGGCCGTTGTCGACCTGGGCGTAGCCACCGCCCTGGATATTGATCGTGTTGCCAGTGCCGATTCCCCCGTAGGCGAAGATCGCGTAGGTCTTTGCGTTGGTGCCGGCTTCAGCCGTCGCGGTTGCGAGAATCGAGATCTGGTTGAAGCCGAGCAGCTGCACGAACGTTGCCACCGCGTTGTAACTGACGGTGACCTGAACCTGTTTGTTGTTGTAGCCGGTCGGAGCGACCGCGGTGACGGTGTAACCGCCTTCGTTGTCGGTCACCGTATTGTTGACCGGACTGGTGTAGAAGGACGAGTTCGGATCGTTGTTGGCCGGGTTCTGGTTAAAGGTCGAGAACGTGTCATCGAGCGCGTAATAGAGCGCGTAGTTGGGCTGGCCGCCTGGATTTGACACGGTGCCAACCAGGCTTTGCGCCCCTGCCAGGGCGCCGGCGTCGACGGCATCCTGCATCAGACGACGCTGGAAGTAAAGCCGGCCGGCATCGATGGCCAGCGCCAGCATGCCGCAAATCGCCACCATCGCGAGCGCCATGATCACGATCGCCTGGCCACGGCGGCCACTCCGAAGTCTGATCAAGGACATCAGTACTCGGACCTCATGGATGAGCCGGCGGTCATGATGAACTGCGCTCCAACAAGGCTGGAAATCATGCCCGTCAGCGGCGGCGCATACCGATACGTGACCCGCACGGTGACGTTGTGATTCCCGGTGGTTCGATTAGGGCTGATCCAGATATAGCCGGTGTTCGGTGCGGTTGCAGGCGGCGCCCCGGGCGACGTGCAGGGTGTCTGCTGAGCGAGACACGGATCTTCGGTCAGCACCATGCCGCCGCCCCCGATCTTGGCCAGCGTGGCATTGACGACGGCCGCATCGGGATACTGCGTGTAGTAGTTGCTGCGGAGAACGAGCTGCCGCGCGCCCTCATGGGCGGCCTCAGCAATATTCACGTAGATGGAGATGGCCCGCCCAAAGTCAAAGATGCCCATCACCAGGAGAAAGAGCAACCCCGACAGGAGAGAGAACTCGACCATCGCCTGACCGCGCGACTTGCCCCGCTTCATCAGTAGTTGGTCCTCATCTGAACGGAGACGCTCATATGGATCGGGTCGCCGACCAGCCCCTGCATGAGCGGCGTGTAGAGATGAAAGTCGTAGGTGACGGTCACCGTGACGTAGTAGTTCTGACTCTCGGGATCGCCGGAGGTCCATTTGTCCACTCGATTGCTGGCATCCGGACAGCCGGCGGTCGAAATGCTGCTGTCGTGCGGCGGGCAGACGGTGATGGACTTCGGAGGAATCCCGCTGTAGACGAGTTCCTTGTTGACGGCACTGACAACCGAGGGAGCGCTCGGTGCCCACGATGGCGCGGTATCGAACTGCACCGGGCAGGTTTGATAGTTATTGGAGGTGGAGCAGGAGGGGGACTGCGGCCCGGTATAGACGTTGAGGATCGCCACCCGCGCGCCTTCGCGCGCGGCATTGGTGACCGACACCTGAAAGTAATAAGCCCGGCCGAAGTCGACCAGCCCGAAGGTCAGAATTGCCAGGACCGGTAGGACCATCGCCATCTCGACCAGCGACTGCCCACGACGGCTCCGCCAGCGGTTGGTTTTCATGGATTCGTTACCTGGCGCCCGGGTCTTCCGGCCCAGGCACCTACTTCAGATAACGCAAACGGTAAGGGTGCTCAGCTTCGAATCGAATCACGAGGGATTACGAGTCCCGTTACGACTTGATAGGGCTGCGTTACGGCCGGATGAACGAAAACGAGCGCGTGTTCGTAAACAAATGTTCCGTATTGCAGCGGTTTGGTCGGGCGACTATTGTTCCCCCTGCGACCTGTCAGAAAGCCAACTAGAGAAGGAAACGACTCTAGTGGGTCGCCGACGAGGGGACCGCAAGGTTCCCACTCTCAGATCGTGAGGTCTGAGGGCCCGGGCCGAAAGGCCTGGGGAATCGGGAGTCGCAAGACACCTGGTTCTGTCGGTGACGAAGGTCTAGCCCGCAAGGGCCGGACTGGGCGGCGGGATGAAGGCTCGCTGGGTAACACCGGTGAGTTGTAAACCGTAACGATGGGTCGCATTCTTTTTTCCGGCGCCCGGACGCGGCTTTTGGGACGGCCGGCTCAGCCAGAGAGCTGTTCAAGCACGCGATACCAGCTGAGCGACCAGAAGTCCCAGGCAGACAATTGAGAGGACACCCACGACAACGCATATAACGATCAGCCGCTTTCGCCCCGTTGCAGTGATCATCCGATTGGGACAACGCCGGGGACCGTCCAGGATTGCAGGACCGACCGACTCGCTCCGGACGCGCACGGCGCTGACCGACTTCGACCCTGATCGGGCATCCTAGAATCAAGACGAATGGAGTCGCAGAACTCCGGCGCCTTCGACACGCTGCTCAAGCGCGGCGAGCTGATCGAGTCGACGGCGGAGATGACGCCGAGTTACCTTCGCGAGCTGAAGCACACATTGATCGTCTCGGGTGACACCGAGCTGATCTCGGCGCCGGCGTATTACCTCGCTGCGCGCAAGGCGCCCAGCGTGAATGCGTTCATGACCGGCATCGCCATCATCCAGGACGAGCTCGCCCACGCCCACATCGCCTACCACATCCTCGAGGAGCTGGGCGAGAGCCAGGAGGCATTGGTCTTCAAGCGAGACCCCAAGGCGTTTCGATACCCGTACGCGTTCGATGTGCCGCTGGAAAGCTGGACCGAGCTGGTATTGGCGAATGCGATGTATGACCAGGCCGGCTTCTGCCTGCTGGGCGATATTCACGAGCACTGCTCCTACGGACCGTGGAAACGAGGGCTGGTCAAGGTCATGGCCGAGGAGAACTTTCACCTTCGGAACGGACGGAACTGGTCCAAGCGCATCAGCCAGGCTGGCGGCTCCGCCAAGGAAGAGTTGCAGCGCGGCGTCGACTGGATGTTTCCCCTGACGGTTGAGTGGTTTGGTCTTCCCGACAACCTGAAGCAACATACGACGCAGCTCGATTACCGGCTGAAGGGCCTGACCAACGATCAGCTTCGGCAGCAATGGCTCTCGACGGTGGTGCCGTACATGGAGTCGATCGGCGTTCGCGTCCCCGCCCATCGGGAGAACAGCCATTACGTGCTCGACTATCCCTTTCCCTGCACGTTTGACGCCGAGGAAAAGCGTTGGGATTTCAATGATCCATGCAGCTGGGACGACGTGCTGGCCCGTTGGCGCGCTCGCGGCCCGCGGAATGCCGAGATGGTCGCGATGTTCCAGGAGAGCTTTAGCAAGTTCCAGGTACGCACGTGATCGACACCAGCGACCTCAGCGCGCGCGTGTGGTCGGCGCTGGCCGAGATCAACGATCCGGAAATGCCGGTCAACCTCGTGGACCTCGGACTGATCTACGGCGTCGAGGTCGCGGAGGGGAAGGTCCGCCTGCAGCTGACCTTCACCGCCATGGGCTGTCCGGCCAGCGACATGATCGTCGACGACATCCAGGAGCGGCTCTTCCGTGAGCCGGGCGTCATGGAAGTCAAGCTCGATGTTGTGTGGAACCCACCGTGGTCGGCGTCCCGGCTGACGCCTGATGGGCGAGCGGCATTGCTGGCCTGGGGGCTCTCAGTCTGATGCCCTACGCCCGGGTGCACGAGCACGTGCGGGAGTACGACGTGTTCGCTCGCAAGGCCCGGGCTGACCCGCTCCACCAGGTCGGCAGCGTCGTCGCGCCCGATGATGACCTGGCCATGGCGTATGCGCGCGCGACCTACGACGAGGAGCGTTGGGTCGAGATGACGATCGTTCCAAAGGATGCCGTGATCCGACTCTGGGGACCGGGAGAGCAAGAGGCCTGAGTCTCTACTCGCTCGTCAAAAGCCTGGCCGACAACAAGTTGCTGCTCGGGATGCGCTACGCGGAGTGGTGTACGGCGGCCCCCAGCCTGGAGGCCGACATCGCGGCGGCGGCCATGGGTCTGGACGACATCGGCCATAGCCGGGTGCTGTATGGCTCGCTGCGCGAGCTAGGAGCCCCGGACGCCGGCATCGTGGAAGGCACTTATGCCAATGTCCCCTTCCTCGATGAGCCGTGGACCGATTGGACCCAGTTCGTGGCCGCCAATGCGGTGCTTGACAGTGCTTTCTCGTTGATGATCGAAGCGCTGGCCAACGGCAACGTCGACGTGCTCCGCAGCCGGCTTCGGAAGATGCTCCAGGAGGAGCGATACCACTTCCTTCATGGGCGCAGCTGGATGCACGAGCTCAAGGCGGCTGAAGCCAACGCGCGGGCCTGGCGGGAAGCGATCGAATTCATTGGCCCGGAAAGTGGCGACGTCGACGAGCTGCGTCAGGCAGGCAAGCTCTCGGCAAACGTCCAGGACCTTCGTCGGTTACTCGCAGAACGCGTCGGCGCTCGACCTGACGCCAGCCCGACCGATTGGAGCGGGTGGGATCCGATTCGCCGCCGGCTCAAGCCGGGCGGGATAGATCAAGGGACGCTGGACATGCTCCAGGGGCTCGCGGAAAAACGCTATATGCCGGCGAGTGGATAATGGCTCCCTCCCTGCCCTCCCCCGTAAACGGGGGAGGGAATACCGAAGCAAGGGGGAATGAAAGGAGTCACCGACGGGCGTGTCCTTTCTGTAAATCGAACGACACCGAGGTCATCTCGTTGTTCGGGAGCCAGGTCATGACCATGCAGTGCAAATGCCGAGCCTGCGGCAGCTACTTCGAAGCCAGTAAGTATTGACCTTCGAGCATGCGTTTGCGAACCGCAGTTTGGGATTGCGGCCAAAACCTGCGGCCCTTAGGCTTACGTCCGCGACCTGTCAGAAAGCCAGCTGATGACGGAAACGACATCGGTGAGCTCCCGAACCCCGGGCCCGCAAGGACTCGAATAGTACGGAGCGAAGGTCCACCTGGAAACGGTTGGACTGGGCGGCGGTAAGGGCTCGTTGGGTCACACCGGCGGGTTATCAACCGTAACGATAGGTCGCTTCAATTTCAAGCAGGTTTGTCGGCTTTGCCTTCCCGAGCCCGGCAGACCTGCTTGAGTTTCCGCAAGAGCTGATAGGCCCCCTTCCTGAAACTGACGGGAATACGGCCCTTGTTTTCCGAAACTTAATCGGCTAACGTTCAGGCGTACCCGGGCGAGGGCGGCGCGCGGCCGGGTGACATGGGAGGGATCGATTTGAAACACCGTCTGTTCGCACTGGCAATTCCAGTTGTAGTCGCCGCCGCTGCAGGGAGCTGGCCGGCCGCTGCCGGCACACCGCCTGGGATTGGCAATATCCCACAGGGAACGCAATCCGACTCAGCCTATGCGGCCAGCGTGGCGGGCGTGACCAACGTGTTCGCGACAACCCAGCGCACGAGCTGCTATCGGCCGGAGGTCGCGTACTTCGGGACCTACAGCCCCGAAAACGACGGCTACAGCGGCATGTCGCCGTGCAACGGCGCAGCCAATACCGGTGAAAATATCGGAACGACGCCTTACGCGACGCAGGCGGGTAGCAATCCAGGGTACCCGGCGGCGAGCCCAATGCTTGTCAAGGATCATTCGGAGTCGGATATCCGGATCGATCCCAACAACCCACTGCACTTGATCGGTACCTCGAAGTGGCTCGTCAGCCCCGAGGGCTACAACCATCTGCTCGGCTTCTTCGAGTCCTGGGATGGCGGCCAGACCTGGCCCGTCCAGGGTCACATCCCAGGCTACGAGGGCTGGACCGATAACACCGACCCGGTCGGCGCCTTTGACACCTACAGCAACTTCTACGCGATCAACCTGCCATACCAATTCTTTTACAAGGGCGACAGCCACGACTTTCAGACCGGGAGCGCGGAGCCGAATCCGACGCTTCCCAACGACGTGATCTCCATGTCGGTTCGGAAGGCGGGTTCGACCACCGCCGCCGACAACACCTGGATCGTGACCCATAAGAACCAGCCGGATTACATCGCCGTCTACGATTCGAACTCGCTTGGCAACGGGCCGGACAAGGAATGGGTCACGATCGACACCAACAAGACGCTGCCCAACGGACAGCCGAATCCAAAGGTGAACACCATCTACGCGATGTGGGTCGATTTCCATTCGCCAACACCCGTGCCTTGGGTCTCGACCGCTACCGCACTTCCCGACGGCACACACACTGACTGGAGCGCGCCGGTGAAGCTGCCTTCGCCGCCGCACAACCCCCAGGGTGTGACTTACCTGCTGCCGCACGTGGACGCCAACGGCGTTGTCTATACCACGCTGACGAACTTCAATCCGAAGAA
>Ga0209474_10004978_pt1 | contig 11376 bp, 8 predicted proteins | sample GraSoiAngelo_145_FD_185902 | JGI IMG/M metagenome (GOLD analysis project Ga0209474, IMG submission 185902) | Grasslands soil microbial communities from the Angelo Coastal Reserve, California, USA - 14_1009_05_20cm (SPAdes) (version 2) | ecosystem: Environmental > Terrestrial > Soil > Grasslands ...
TGTACTTCGCGAGGTCGTTCTTCATCGCCTCGAGCAGTTGCTCGGGCGTCGTTCCGACCGCTTCGAGACCAACCGTATTCAGTCGTTCCTTGACGATCTGCGGGTCGCGGACGACGCGGTTGATCTCGCCGCTCAGACGATCGATGACCGGTCGCGGCGTTCCGGCGGGCGCCATGATCCCGAGCCAGACGTCCACCGTGTAGCCCGGCAGCGGGCCCGCTTCGGCGAGCGTCGGCACCTCGGGCAGGATCGCGGTGCGCGCGGAGCCGGCCATCGCGATCGGGCGCAGCTTTCCCGATTTGAAATGAGGCAGCAGCGAATTGACGGCTGCGATGGTGAAGTCGATCTCCCCGGACAGAAGGGCAGGGATGATGCCGGCTGAGCCCTTGTAGGGAACATGCACGACGTTGATTCCGGTCATCGAGCGCAGCAGCTCGACGGCGAAGTGATGCGGCGACCCGATGCCGGCGGTTCCGTACGTCAGTGGACGCGGCGATGCTTTCGCGTACGCGATGAATTCCTTCAGGGAATGCACTGGCATACTCGAGTTCACGGTCAACCCGAACGGAATCGTCGCAGCGAGCGAAACCGGCTCGAAGTCCTTGATCGGGTCATACGGTAACTTGGCGCCGATGCCTGCGGCCATGACGTGCGAGGACTCGGACATGAGGATGGTGTAGCCGTCAGCGGGCTGCTTCGCGACGAAGTCGCGCGCGATGTTGCCTCCCGCGCCCGGCTTGTTCTCGACTACGAGGGGATGACCCAGCACGGGCTGCAGGCGCTCCGCCAGAAGACGAGAAAGGTAATCGGGCGACCCGCCCGGCGGCAAAGGCACGACGAACTTGATCGGCCGGCTCGGCCAGATTCCCCCCTGCGATCGAGCCTCGCCGAGAGGCAACGCTATCACCGCGCTCAGCGCCAATGCGCTCCAGGTTCGCAACGTGAACATTCCCCTCCGTTCGAGCTCAGCGCTTCTGGCTCGCGCCCGAGCCGCCCATGTGGGTGTCGTAGCCCGGCGCGACGCGCACGTCGACGACGCACACCGCGCCGTTACGCGCCGCCTGGATTCCTTTTTCGATCGCAGGATTCAGCTCCGACGCCTTCGCGACAGGGCCGACGCCTTCGGCGCCTTGCGCGCGTGCCATCATTGCGATATCGATGTCCGGTCCGCTGATGCGTTGGCCGATCCAGCGGTTCTCCACCGGGCGAGAGCGCTCCTTCGCGACACGCTCTTGGTGCAGCTCGTCGTTGAAGAAGGAGCGGTTGTTGGCGACGAGAATGAGGCAGGGAATGCCGTAGTGCGCAGCGGTCCAGAGCGCGGTCGCGCCCATCAGGAAATCGCCGTCACCCATGATCGCGACGGGGAGCCGTCCGCTGTCCTTCAGCGCGAGCGCCGCGCCCACGGTGATGCCGGGCCCCGCGCCGACTCCACCGCCGCCCTCCGAGCCGATGTAGTCGAGCGGATGGCGGAAGTGGCGATAAGCGCCGTTCCAGCCGAGCGGAAGCCGCGTGATGCAGACGTCCACGTCTTTTGTCGCAGCATTCAAGGCGTCGGCGAGGGTGCGAATCGATACGACATCGGGCGCGGCCTCCGGCAAGGTCGCGGGTTTCGCCGCGACCGCCCCGGGGCGCGGCTTCACGGCATCGAGCAGCAGCGGGACTGCCATATCCGGCTCGCACATCATGTAGACATCCACCGCCGGCAAACCCTGATAGTCCATGCTCCAGCCGCGGTGGATGTGAGCGTCGGGCGAGATCTGGATCACTTTCGCGCCCACCGGGTCCGCGCCCCAGGCCGCCTTCAGCGCGCCCGCGAGATCGACCCAATCGAGCGACAACACGACGTCGGCTTCGCGCAGCAGCTTCGCCGCATCGGGCGAAAGGAAGGTCGAAGGCGGGGCGGCGTGCAGCGGGTGATCGGTGGGAAACGCCGCGCCGACCTTGATGTCGGTAAAGACGCGTGCGTGGAGCTTCTCGGCGAGCGCGACGCGCTGCTTCCAGCACGACTCGCTCCGGGAGACGCGTCCGGCGAGGATCACCGGGTGCTTCGCGCCCGCGAGCAGCTTCGCTGCCGCGTCGACGAGGTGCCCGGCCGGCAGCACCGGGTCGGGGGCGCGGTAGCGCTTCGCGTCGGGAAGCGGCGGAAGCGCGCCGATCTTTGCCTCCTGCAGGCCTGCATCGAGGTTGACGTACGTCGGACCGCGCGGCGCGGTGTTGGCGATTTGCGCGGCGCGAAGGATCGCTTCGTAGGCAGCCGGCACCGACGCCGGCTGGTTGTCCCACTTGGTGTAGTTGCGCACCAGCGCGGCCTGGTCGGACGCGGTGTGGATCCAGTCGATCCAGGGACGGCGCTTCGCCGCGTCCCAGGGACCGGTCGCGCCGAGAACGAGCAGCGGCATGCGGTCGCACCAGGCGTTGAAGATCGCCATGCTCGCGTGCATGAGGCCGACGTTCGAATGCACGACCGCGCCCATCATCCGGTCGGAAGCTTTTGCGTAGCCCTGAGCGATCGCCACCGCCGACTCCTCGTGCAGGCACAGCAGCATCTGCGGCCGCGTGTTGCCGAGATAGTTGACGATGCTGTCGTGCAGCCCGCGGTAGCTCGCTCCGGGATTCAGCGCGAGGAAGGGAATGTCGAGCGTGCGCAGCACCGCCGCGATGGCGTCGCTGCCCCAGATTTCCTTTTGCTCGAGACCCGCGACCGGCGCTTCGGCGCGCACGGTCGGTGAAAGGTTTTCCTTGGCGTTCATGAGCGTTCCTGTGATCCGGTGCGGGACTTAGTGGAAGCCGATCATAGCTCGCCCCTCGTTGCTCGCGCAATTGTGGCGCGTCACCCGCGATTCAATCGCGCGGGGCGGCGAGCGTCCCCACGGCGGCGAAGAGCGCTTCGACCGATTCGCGCGGGAGATTGCGCGTGATGAACACGATACGCGAGCGCCGGTCCTCGCCCGCCCAGGCTTCGAGCGTGACCGGCGGGTGGAAAACGTGCTGTGCTCCCTGCACGAGCACAGGCCCGCGTTCGCCCGCAACGTTGACGAGGCCTTTCACGCGCAGCAGATCGGGTCCGCGCAGCGAGGTGAGCACCTGCACGGCGGCCGAGAACGTGTCCCAGGTGAAGGGTTTCTCGAACCGCAGGCAGAACGAACCGATCGAAGCGTCGTGCGCTCCGGCGCGAACGCGCTCGCCGAGGTAGGCGCCTTCGGCGCGCGCTTCGCCCGAGGGCGCGAGCCAGCGCTCGAGCTCTTTTGGCGTGGCGCGCGTGCTCCGCGGCGCGACATCGCGCAGAAAAGCTACGTCCACCTCGCCGTCGACCGCGACGGTGCGCGCCGCATAGGGGTTCATCCTCTCCAGCCTCGCTTCGAGCGCCGCAACCGCGCCGGGCTTGGCGATGTCGCTCTTGGTGATGACGATGCGGTCGGCGACCGCGGCCTGCTTCGCCGCTTCGGGCGTGTCGTCGAGGTTTTGCAGGCCGTTCACCGCGTCGATGAGCGTCACCACGCAATCGAGGCGGTACTGCGCCCCGAGCATTGCGTCGGTCTGCAGCGTGTGCAGCACCGGCACCGGGTCGGCGAGCCCGGTGGTCTCGACGAAAACGCGGTCGAAGTCGATCACTTCGCCCGCGCGGCGCTTGATGAAAAGCTCGCGCAGCGTCTCCTGCAGATCGGTGCGCACGGTGCAACAGAGGCACCCGTTCGAGAGCAGCGTCGTGCTTTCGGAGGACGAGGCGACGAGCTCGTGGTCGATGCCGACCTCGCCGAACTCGTTGATGATCACCGCCGCCCGGTTCATGCCCGGATCGCGGAGCAGACGCTTGAGCAGCGTCGTCTTGCCGCTGCCGAGAAATCCGGTGATCAGTGTGACGGGGAGCTTTCCTGCCAGTGAATCGCGCGTCGGCGCGGGACTGCTCATCAAATGGTCATCTCGAGGACGTAGAGGCCGCCCGCGAAGCGGTCGACCGTATACACCAGCCCGCGGTCATCGACGTAGACGTCGTTCAGCTGGATCGCACCCGCGGGAGAAAGCTTGGGCGCGCCGGGAACGAAGTAGGCGACCTCCTGCGGCTGATAAGGATTGCGCACGTCGAAGGCGCGCACCCCGCCGTTGAAGAAGGTGCCGACGATGATGCTCTCCGAGCGCCAGGAGCCGGGCACCGGCAGATTCTCGTGGAGGTTGTGCGCGCCGAAGCGCCCGCCGCGGTGGGCAAAGGCGTCGAAAGGCATGGGAAAGGTGCTGATCGGAACCGGATTGGTCTCGACCTGCGCGTCCACCACCCAGACCAGTTTCGGCCAGTCCTCGCCGTCGTTCTTGACGGCCTCGTCGCTGACGATGAGCAAGCCGCGATCGAGAAGGGGCAGCACCGTATGCGTGAACCCGGTGTAAGGCGGCGAATAGCGCCAGTGCGAGATGAGCTTTGGTCGAGACTTGTCGGCGATGTCGAGGATCACCGCGCCGCCGGAGATGTAGCCGACATAGGCGCGGTCGGGCCGCTGCGGAAAGACGTTGGTGTTGTGCGCGCGAAAGCCCGAGTCGAACTTCGGATGGCGCGCAAGGGGAGGCGTGGAGTCGCCCACGCGCGTGCCCGGCAGCCACCAGCGCCCCACCTCTTCGGGCTTCGCGCGCTTGCGCACGTCGACGATGCGGTAGAACTGGTCGTCGGCGGGATTGTGCGGCTGGAAATCCGGCGCGCCCGAAGCCATGTGCACGTACTCGCCGTCGACGAACCACACCGCGTGCACGCCGCGCGAGTAGGGACCAGAGGCGTCGAAATGCGAAATGAGCTTCGGATTTTCCGGCGTGCCGATGTCGAAGAGGTCGAAGCCCGCGGGCTTGGTGTTCACGGCGCTTGTCTGGTACGCGACCGCCATGGTGTCGCCGACCACGTCGAGCGAGTTGGAGCGCACCTTGGCGTGCGGAAGCTCGGTCTGCGCCACGACCTTGGGACTTTTCGGGTCGCTGACGTCGACCGCGGTGAAATTCTTCGGCGCGGACTCGTGCGCGAGCCAGAGAATTCTCCGCCCGTCGCGCGCGAGTTGCATTCCCATGCCCTCGCCGATGCCGCCGAAGCCCTGCAGCTCGTGGTGCGAGAGGAGCTTCATGTTGAGAGCGAGCGTTTGATCGGGACGGGGTTTCATTCCGGGAAGCGGCTGGGCCATTTTTGAGGTCTTGGTTCGAGGTGAAAGCAAAGGCGTCATGGTACCGCCTGGACGTTCTATCGGGGGAGGCGTTAGGATAAGACATGAGAGCACGGCGGATCCTGGCCGTTGTCCTGCTTGCTGCATTCGCGGCGGCGCAGGCCGCCTACCCGGAAAAACCCATCCGCTTCGTCGTTCCGTCCGCTTCCGGCGGCTCGGTGGATGTGCTGATGCGGATCCTCACGCAGCAGCTCTCCGCGCAGATGGGCGTGGCGTTCGTGGTGGAGAACAAGCCCGGGGCGTCGTTCGTGCCGGGAACGATGGACATCGTGAAGGCGGCGCCGGACGGGTACACGCTGGGCTACGGGAACATCGTGTCGCTGGCGGTCAACCGCACGCTGCTGCCCGAGCTGCCGTACGACGTGGAGAAGGACCTCACGCTGGTGTCGAACTGCGTGCAGGTGTTCAACATGCTCGCGGTTAACAACGGCCTGCCGGTGCGCACGGTGGCGGAGCTGATCGACTACGCGAAGAAGAACCCGGGGAAGCTCTCGAACGGCTCGTCGGGGAACGGCACGACCGGGCACCTGGGCGGGGAGCTGTTCAAGGCGATGACCGGGACTGAGATGGTGCACGTTCCGTACAAAGGCAGCGCGCAGGCGATCAACGATCTCATCTCGGGCAATATCGAGGTGATGTTCGACAACGTGCCCTCCATCGGGCCGCACGTGAAGTCGGGCCGCGTGCGCGGGCTCGGGGTGTCGGCGCCGAAGCGCGCGGCGCAGTTCCCGGACCTGCCGACGATCGCGGAGGCGGGCGTGCCGGGCTACGAGACGAATTCCTGGGGCGGGGTGATCGGGCCCGCGCGTCTTTCCAGGGAAGTTATCTCGAGATTGCATGCAGAGATAAGGAAAGCCCTGGCAGCCCCCGCGGTGGCGGAGCGCTACCGGCAGCTCGATGCGGAGCCCGACGGCGGCGGGCCGGAAGCGTTCCTCGAGCTGGTGCGGCGCGAGACGCCTAAGTGGGCCGAGGTGATCCGGCGCTCGGGGGCGAAAGTCGATTAGATGAAATTCGACCTTCTCATCCGCAATGCGACCGTCATCGACGGCACGCGCGCGCCGCGCTTTGCAGCCGATGTAGGGGTTTCTTCAGGAAAAATTTCCCGGATCGGGAAATTGAAGGAGAAAGGCGAGATCGAGATCGATGCCTGCGGCAGGATCGCCGCGCCCGGCTTCATCGACGCGCACACGCACGACGACCGGCTGATGCTCTCGGCGCCAGACATGGCGCCGAAGGTGAGCCAGGGCGTCACCACGGTGGTGGCGGGGAACTGCGGCGTGTCGCTCGCGCCGGCGCCGCGCGGCATGCCGCAGCCGGTGACGCCGCCGCTTAACCTGATGGACAGCGAAGGGACGTGGTTTCATTTCAAGTCGTTCAGGGAGTATGTCGAGGCGCTGCGGGCGCAGCCGCCTGCCACCAACTGCGCGCTGCTCGTCGGCCACTCGATGCTGCGCGTGCAGACGATGGACGATCTCGAGAAGCCCGCATCGCCTCGCGAAATATCCTCGATGAGAAGCATGGTGGAGGAAGCGCTCGCCGCGGGCGCGATCGGCCTCTCGACCGGCCTGTACTACGAGCCGGCGAGCGCGGCGCCGACCGAGGAAGTGATCGAGGTGTGCCGGCCGCTCACGGCGAGGAAAGGGATCTACTGCACGCACATGCGCGACGAGGGCGACCGCGTCGTCGATTCGCTCGAGGAGACCTTCCGCATCGGGCGCGAGCTCGGCGTGCCGGTGGTGGTCTCGCACCACAAGCTGGTCGGCAAGCCGAATCACGGCCGCTCGGCCGAGACCCTACCGATCATCGAGAAGGCCATGCGCTCGCAGAAGATCGGCCTCGACTGCTATCCCTACTGCGCCTCGTCCACGATCCTCTCCGTGAGCCGCGTCGGGCCCGCGTCGAAGGTGCTGGTGACCTGGTCGAAGCCGCATCCGGAGTTTGCGGGAATGGAGCTGACGGAAATCGCTTCGAAACTCCGGCTGTCAGTTCCCGATGCCGTTGAAAAACTGCTGCCCGCCGGGGCGATCTACTTCTCGATGGACGAGCGGGACGTGCAGCGCATCCTCGGCTTCGAGCACACCATGATCGGCTCCGACGGCCTGCCGCACGACGGCGCGCCGCATCCGCGGCTGTGGGGAACGTTTCCGCGGGTGCTGGGACATTATTCCAGAGGCTTGAACCTCTTCCCGCTGGAAACCGCGGTGTACAAGATGACCGGCCTCACGGCGAGGACCTTCGGCCTCGCGGACCGGGGCGTCCTGAAGCAGGGTTTCGCCGCGGATATCGTCGTGTTCGATGAAAATGAAATCGACGAAGCGGCGAGCTTCGCGAAACCCATTCAGCGCGCGAAAGGCATCGACACGGTTATCGTCAACGGCGCCGTGGTCTGGCGCGAGGGGAAGCCGACCGGCGCGCGGCCTGGGCGCGTGCTCGCGCGCACCGCGTGAACATCAGGGCCAACAGGTCAAGAACCAACAAAAACCCCGCCGGAGCGGGGTCCAATCGCGCTAGGCGCGCCCGCGTCAGTCCTCCCGCTTCACCTTGATGATCGCGCGCATCCAGGGATGGATGCAGCACTGGAAGTGGTGATTGCCTTCAGTGAGTCCGGTCACCTCCGCCTTGCCCCCCGGAGCAATGTCCGTCGACACCAGGCACTCCGGAGCGGTCGCTAGCCCCTTGTTGAGCGCAGGACTGGGAATCTTCCCCCCGCCAAAGTTCTGCACCTCCGTGAAAGTATGCGCCCGCCCGCCCCTGTTCCGCACCATCAGGGTGTCGTCGGCATCGATCTTGATGTACGGAGGATCCATCCGCCACCCCTGATGTCCGATGAGAGAGGTCGGCGCCAACGGCGAAGACAGCTCGACCCCAAATTCGGCAAACGACACGTCGCCTTCCTTCCGCAAGCAGCCGCCCGTGGGGGCATAGCCCGGGTCGTTGGGCTCGCAGTCATCCCGGATGACGACCATCGAATCGTGATCGTGCGCGGTGGCCGGTAAGGGAAATGGCATCGAGGCAGCCAAACCTATGATGATCAATGTGAATTGACTTGTCTTCATGTGCTCCTCTTGAAGTGATGATGATTAAGTGACGTGCTGTCCTCGGCGGCGCTGCGGCCGGTCAGCCCAACTCGCTGACCTCCTTTCTCGCGCTACGGACATGACACCGAACGTCTGAGAGGAGGCTGTTATTCCATTGCGGCGGGCGCAGGCTCGCGCTCTTCGCCTACGCAGGGGCAAGTATCTGGTTCCGATCGGCAGGCAAGCACAAGCCTTCCCCTGCGGTTCGGGTACACTTTTCCCCGCCACATCGTTCGAGGAGGAAGGCGTGCACAAGCTGTTCGCGGTTGCACTCGGGCTCATTTCCATCGTGCTGTGCGGGGGCGCGCTGGCCCAACAGTATCCGACGAAGCCGGTGAAACTGATCGTGACCTATCCCCCCGGTGGAAGCTCAGACCTTCTGGCGCGCGTGTTCGGCCAGAAGCTGTCCGAGGTATGGGGACAGCCGGTGATAGTCGAGAGCAAGCCCGGAGCGGCGGGCTCGATCGGCATGGACTACGCGGCCAAGCAGGCCAACGACGGCTACAGCTTTGTCGTCGGCAACATCGGCCCGGCGGCGGTCAATCCGCTGCTCTCGAAGGTGCCCTACGACATGGAGCGCGACTTCGTGGCGATTTCCCTGATTGCGACCGGGCCCAACATTCTCATCGTCAATCCGGGCGTCAAGGCTAACTCCTTGCGCGAGCTGACCGATCTCGCCAAATCGAGCTCGGGCAAGCTCAATTACGGCACCAGCGGTCCGGGGAGCATCTCGCATCTTGCCGGCGCGATGTATACGAACATCACCGGCGTGAAAGCGACCGAAGTTCCCTACAAGGGCGGGATACTCGGGGTGCAGGACCTCGTCGCGGGGCATATCCAGTACATCTTTTCCGATTCTTTGCCGGCGATGCAGTTCATCAAGGCCGGACGCGCGCGGGCGCTTTGCGTCACCGGGCCTGAGCGCAGCCCGATCACCCCGGAGCTTCCTCCCTGCGCGGAAGCCGTACCAGGCTTGGTCGCGGTGAACTGGTGGGGAGTTTTCATGCCGACCGGAACACCGAAAGCGATTACCGAAAAATTCCACGCCGACCTGGTCAAGGCAATGCAGGACGCCGAGGTCAAGAAGAAATTCGCCGATCTGGGCGTCGAGGCGGTCTACAGCACGCCGGAACAGTTCGTCGCGTTCATGAAATCCGAAACGGCGAAGTACGCGAAGCTCATCAAGGAGGCGGGAATCAAGGTGGAGTGACAAGCGCTGGAGAAACCCCAGCGCTCGTCATCCTGAGGGCGGAGCTTTCCGTTTCTTCCGCCGCCGCGGATTTCCCGCCATTTCCTCGAGCACCGCGCACACCGCGCCGGTGTCTTCCTTCCCCAGCCCCATCGCCATCGCGGCGTTGTAGATCGGCGCGCTCGCGGCGAAAAGCGGCGTCGGGCAGTCGAGCTCCCGCGCAAAATCGGCGATGATGGTCATGTCCTTCTGCCACACCTCATTCTTCATCGTGGCCTCGGAGTAGTCGCCCTTCACCATCATCGGGCCGCGTATCTGGAACATGCGCGAGCCCCCGGCGCCGCCGGCGACGACTTTCAGCACCTGCGCAGGATCCAGGCCCGCCTTCATGCCGAGCACCATCGCTTCGGCCGCGGCGACGTTGTGGATCGCGACCAGCAGATTGGCGACGAATTTCATCTTCGAGCCGTTGCCGAAGGGCCCGACGTAGTAATTCGCGCTGGTGAAGCCCTGCAGCACCGGCACCGTCTTGCGATAAGCGGCGCGGTCGCCGCTCACATAGATAAGCAGGTCCTTGACGCGCGCCTGTGCTCCCGTGCCGCTCAAGGGGCAGTCGAGCACGATCACGCCGCGCTTCGCCAGCACGTCACGCGCGTTCCGCTTCACCGCGATCGGCAGCGTGCTCGTCTCGATCACGATCGTGCCGCGTTTGGCGGATGCGGCGAGTTCGCCCGCGACCTCGGCGAGAGCGCGGGCGGAAGGGAGCGAGCTAATGATGATGCTCGAGCGCCGTGCGACCTCGCGCGGGCTTCTTGCCGCCACGCCGCCTGAGCGCGCGTGCTCGGTGCGCCGGCGCGGCGCGACGTCGAAGCCGGCCACGCGGAATCCCGCGCGCGCGAGGTTCGCCGACATCGCCGAGCCCATGATTCCGAGGCCGACCATTCCAACCGTTTGCTCCTTCATCGCTCCCTCTTTTTCTGTTGGTCCGCCGGCAAATACGCTACCATTCTCGCTCAAAAAAAGGAGGCGGAGTGGCGGGCCCGGCTTCGAATTTGCTGGTCGGGGTGGACATCGGCGGTACGTTCACCGACTGCGTGGCGCTCGATCGCTCGGGCCGCATCACTGCGACCAAGGCGCCCTCGACGCCGGGCAATTTCGCCGAAGGCATGCTCGCCGCGATGGGCGTGGCGGCCGAGCGACTCGGGCTTTCGTTCGAGCAGTTCTGCGGCGAGATCGCGGTGCTCACCCACGGCACCACGGTCGGCACGAACGCGCTCATCCAGAGGAAAGGCGCGCGCGTCGGCCTGATCACGACGCGGGGCCACGAGGACGCGATCCACATCATGCGCGGCTCGCGCGGCGTTTCCTCGCGCGACATCGCGAGGGTGGTCCACTTTCCCTCGAGCCAGAAGCCCGTCCCCATCGTGCCCAAGCGCCTGATCGAAGGCGTGTCGGAGCGCGTCGACTGCTTCGGCGAGGTGGTCGTGCCCTTGAACGAGTCCGAAGCCGAGGCCGCGATCGCGCGTCTGGTCGAAGCCGGTGTCGAGGCGATCGGCGTGTGTTTTCTCTGGTCGTTCAAGTATCCGCGGCACGAGCAGCGCGTGAAGGAGATGATAGCGAAGATCGCGCCGAATCTGTTCGTCTGCTGCTCGACCGATATCGCGCCCAAGTGGGGCGAGTACGAGCGCGTCACCGCGACCGCGCTGAACGCCTACATCGGGCCGGTGATGGCGAAGTACCTGGGCAACCTGGACGGACAGCTGAAGAAATCCGGCTACCGGCAGCCGCTGCAGATCACGCAGTGCGGCGGCGGCTCGGTCTCGGTCGACCGGGCGATCGAGTCGCCGCTGTTGACCCTCGACTCGGGCCCGGTGTCGGGCGTCACCGGCTCGCTCTACCTCGGCAAGGTCATGGGGAT
>Ga0209474_10004979_pt1 | contig 11374 bp, 7 predicted proteins | sample GraSoiAngelo_145_FD_185902 | JGI IMG/M metagenome (GOLD analysis project Ga0209474, IMG submission 185902) | Grasslands soil microbial communities from the Angelo Coastal Reserve, California, USA - 14_1009_05_20cm (SPAdes) (version 2) | ecosystem: Environmental > Terrestrial > Soil > Grasslands ...
CGCGCTGGCGGGACACGGCGAGCTGGACGAGCGAAGCGATGAGCGGGGTGAGGATCGCCAGGACGAGGCCGACGAGCAGGAGGACTCCGCCGCCACTCCGGTCTCGGTCGCGGGAGCGACCGCCCCACCACATCGAGCGGAGGAGCCAGTCGGACAGCAGGGCCACCGTTCCGACGAGGACGGTGACCAGGAGCATGACCCGGATATCGCGATTACCGACGTGCGACAGCTCGTGCGCGATGACTCCCTCGAGCTCGCTGCGATCCATCGTGTCGAGGAGGCCGCGGGTCACCGCGACGGACGCGTGAGCCGGGTCGCGGCCGGTCGCGAAGGCGTTCGGCGCCGGGTCCTCGATGAGGTACAGCTTCGGGCTCTGGATCCCAAGGCCGAGCGCGAGCGTCTCCACGACGTCGTGCAGCACCTTCTCCTCGTCGTCGGCGACTTCGCGAGCCCGGCTCTGCGCCAGCACGAGCCTGTCGCCAGCGAAGTACGAGAACAGGGCCGAGGCCGCTGAGAAGGCGACGGCGAACGGGATGATCGCGATGCCCGCGGTCGAGCTCCCTCCGAGGATGTCGCCGAAGACGAACGCGACCGCCACGACGAGCATGGTGAAGACCGCGATGAGGAGGACGGTGCGCCAGCGATTCTGGGCCTGCGCCTCGTACAGCGAGACCCGCGGGACGAAGCTCGGGTCGGAGCTCTGGCTCACTGCTGCAGCCTGTGGGTGCGCATCCGGTGCTAGGTGAACTTCACCTGCGGGACCTCGCGGTCGGTCTGCTCCGCCAGCTCGAAGTACTGCTCCGGCCCGAAGCCGAACGTGCCCGCAAGGATGTTCGTCGGGAACGTCTGCAGCGCCGTGTTGTAGTCGCGCACGTTCCCGTTGTAGAAGCGGCGCGCGAACGCGATCTTGTCCTCCGTCGCGGTGAGGTTCTCCGAGAGGTCCTTGAACTCCTGGACCGCTTGGAGCTGCGGATAGTTCTCCGCCACCGCGAACAGCGAGCGGAGCGCGCCGGACAGGACGTTCTCGGCTTGGGCCATCTGCTGCGGCGAGCCCGTCGCGCCGGCGGAGACGGCTTGCGCTCGCGCGTTCGTCACGGCTTCGAACGTCCCGCGCTCGTGGGCGGCGTATCCCTTCACCGTCTCAACGAGGTTCGGGATGAGGTCATGCCGCCGCTTCAGCTGGATGTCGATGTCCGACCAGGCCTCTTTCACCCGCTGCCGGAGGGTGATGAGCCGGTTGTACGTCGTGATGAGGAACAACCCGAGGATGACGACGACGACGATCAGCACGATGGTGATGTCCAACTAGCCCTCCCTTCCCCGCGCGACGCGGTCAATGATGCCATGGCGCGCCGTTCACGCACCGGATGCGGCGAGCTCCCGCACCGCCGCCGCGATGTGCGCCGCATCGATGCCGGCGGCGGCGATCAGCTCCGCGGGCTTGCCCGATCCCGGCATGTCCTGCGGGGCGAGGTGCGCGAACCGCAGGCGCGCCCCTCGGAGGTCGGCGTCCGCGAGGGCCGCGAGGACCGCGTCGCCGAGGCCGCCCTCGGGCCAGTGATCCTCCGCGACGACGATCCGGCCCGAGGTGGTCCGGGCGGCCTCGATGAGCGCGTCGGCGTCGATCGGCTTCACGGAGTACGCGTCGATCACCCGCACGCGGACGGTGCCCTTCAGCTCATCCGCCGCCTTCACGGCCTCGTGCACGGTGATGCCGGCGGCGACTACCGCGACGGCGTCGTCGGCGCCGCCGCCCCGGACGACGCGCGAGCCACCGATGCGGAAGTCATCGAGGCCCTCGCGGTAGAGGATCGGCGTCTTCTCCCGGGTCGTGCGGATGTACGTGATGCCCGGCCGATCGGCCATGAGCGCGACGAGGCGGGCGGTCTGGTTCGCGTCGCAGGGGTACAGGACCGTGCTCCCGAAGACCGCACGCATCATCGCGAGGTCCTCGAGCGCCATCTGCGACGGGCCGTCCTCGCCGATCGACACGCCGGCGTGCGATCCGGACAGGCGGATGTTCGCCTGTGAGACCGCGGCCATGCGGATGAAGTCGTACGCCCGGGTCATGAACGCGGCGAACGTGGAGGCGAACGGCACGAGCCCGAGGACCTGCATGCCCACCGCGGCGGCGATCATCTGCTGCTCCGCGATGTACATCTCGAAGAAGCGATCCGGCGCGACCTTCTTGAAGTCCTCGGCATGGGTCGAGTTGCTCACCTCGGCATCGAGCACGACGACATCAGCGCGCGCCCGACCGAGCGCGGCCAGGGCTTCGCCGTACGCCTTGCGCGTCGCGGCGGGCTCGGTATAGGTCTTGAGCTCCGGCTTGCGCGGCGGTGGCACGGCCGCAGGCGTCCACGGCTCGGGCGTGCTGGTGGCGAATGTCCGTGACGCGACGGCGCCGAGCTCGGCCAGGGCCTGCTTCGCCTGCTCCGGGTCGAGGGCCTTGCCGTGCCAGCCCTCCTTGTCCTCGAGGAACGAGACGCCCTTGCCCTTGACGGTCTTCGCCACGATCACGGTGGGACGTTCGGCCCGGCGCGCGCGACCGAGCGCACCGTCGATGGCGACGAGGTCGTGGCCGTCGATCACGATCGCCTCGCAGCCGAAAGCCCGCACACGCGCCGCGTAGGCCTCGAGGTCCCACTCGAGCTCCGTCGGCCCACGCTGGCCGAGGCGATTCACATCGAAGATCGCGGTGAAGTTGGAAAGGCGCTCGTGTCCGGCGTGGTCGAGGCCCTCCCAGATCGATCCCTCGGAGAGCTCACTGTCGCCGGTGAGCGTCCAAACGTGGAACGGGGCGTTCAGCGGTCGCTTCGCGGCGAGCGCCTCACCGACGGCGATGGGCAACCCCTGACCGAGCGAGCCCGTGGCGACGTCGGTCCACGGCAGGATCGGCGTCGGATGGCCCTCGAGGCGGCTCCCGAGCTTCCGGAACGTCATGAGCTCCGCGTCGTCGATCGCCCCGGCCGCGCGCAGCATCGCGTAGTACAGCGGCGACGCGTGGCCTTTGCTGAAGATCAGGTGATCGTTCGCGAATGCGTCGGGGTGGGTCCAGTCGTAGCGGAGATGCCCGGCGAGCAGCACCGCGATCAGATCCGCTGCGGAGAGTGACGACGTCGGATGGCCGGAGCCCGCCGCGGTGGAGCAGCGGATCGAATCGGCGCGGAGCTGGCGCGCGAGCTCGGTGTAGAGATCGGTCTTCATGGGAGTCTGGCTCGCCCTGGCCATGGAATTACCCTACGCCTGTCGCGGCCGAGTACGGAGCGAGGAGCGGACGATGGAGATCGGCATCTACGGGCTCGGTCGCATGGGCGGCAACATGGCCACCCGGTTGGCCCGCGGCGGTCATCACGTCGTCGTATCGAATCGGAGCCGCGGCCCGGTCGACGAAGCGGTGCAGCACGGCGCGGTCGCGGCCTACACGATCGCGGACATGGTCTCGGCGCTGAAGCCGCCGCGAGTGCTGTGGTCGATGGTGCCTGCGGGCGCCGTCACCGACGAGGCCCTCGAGGAGTTCGCGAAGCACGCGAGCGGCGGCGACATCTTCGTCGACGGTGGCAACTCGAACTTCCACGACTCGCAGCGGCGCGCCGAGCAGTACGCGGCGCGGGGCTTCCGCTACCTCGACGTCGGCGTATCGGGCGGCGTCTGGGGCCTGAAGGTCGGCTACTGCATGATGGTGGGCGGGCCCGCGGACGCGGTCGCCACCGTGGCGCCGCTCCTCGACACGCTCGCGCCACCGAACGGATGGGCCCATTTCGGGCCAAGCGGCGCCGGGCACTTCACGAAGATGGTCCACAACGGCATCGAGTACGGGATGATGCAGGCCTACGGCGAGGGCTTCGAGCTCCTGCATGCCAGCGAGTTCGGCCTGGACCTGCGAAAGGTCGCGCACGTGTGGAACCAGGGAAGCGTGGTGCGCTCGTGGCTGCTCGAGCTCGCCGAGCGTGCGTTCGAGGTCGAGGGCAGCGACCTCGCGCACATCAGGGGATACGTCGCGGATTCCGGTGAAGGCCGCTGGACGATCCAGGAGGCGATCGCGCACGACGTCCCCGCGACGGTGCTGGCCCATTCGCTGTTCGCCCGCTTCACCTCGCGGCAGCAGGACAGCTACGCGATGAAGGTCGCCGCCGCCCTCCGCAACCAGTTCGGCGGGCACGAGGTAAAGACGGAGTGAGCGAGGAGCGGCTCTGCCGCGAGGTGCGAACGCGACCAGCCCTGAGCGGTCTCGGGCCGAGGGCACGAGATTGAGCAAGACCGAGTGAGCGCGGCGTGACGGTCGCGCCGCCGCTGGCGAATCCCCTTCGGGCGGGACCGCGGCTCGGCCGGACGCCGCAGCCCTGCGCGCTCGTGATCTTCGGCGGCACCGGCGACCTCACCTCGCGGAAGATCGTCCCGGCGCTCTACAACCTCGCCCTGCAGCGGCTGCTCCCCGCCGCGTTCGCCGTCGTGGCCGCGGCCCGGCACTCGATCAGCCCGGAGCGGTACCGCGAGACGCTGCACGCGGACCTGCTGGAGTTCTCGCGGACGAAGCCCATCAACGAGGACGTTTGGCGGAGCTTCGCGGAGAACGTGCACTACGTGACGACGAAGGACGAATCCGGCTACGACGTGCTCCGCGAGAGGCTCGCCGACCTGGACGTCCGGGCCGGCACGAACGGGAACCGGCTCTTCTACCTCGCGACGCCTCCGTCGGCGTACGAGCCGATCATCGACATGCTCAAGGCGCACCGGCTCACCGAGAACGTCAACGCCCGGGTGGTGATCGAGAAGCCGTTCGGCCAGGATCTGGCGAGCGCCAGCGCGTTGTCGAAGAAGCTGCAGGGCGTCTTCACCGAGGACGAGATCTTCCGCATCGATCACTACCTCGGCAAGGAGACGGTGCAGAACATCCTGGTGCTTCGGTTCGCGAACGGGATCTTCGAGCCGGTCTGGAACCGGCAGTACGTCGACCACGTCCAGATCACCGTCGCGGAGTCGCTCGGCATCGAGGAGCGTGCCGCGTACTACGAACAGGCCGGGACCCTGCGCGACATCGTCCAGAACCATCTCCTGCAGCTGGTCGCCCTCGTCGGCATGGAGCCGCCGGTCTCGTTCGACGCGAACGCGGTCCGCGACGAGAAGCTCAAGGTCCTTCGCGCGATCCGGCCGATCGCGCCGGCGGACACCGCGCAGCACGTCGTCCGCGGCCAGTACGGCCGCGGATTCGTGGAGGGGATGCCGGCCGCCGCGTACCGTGAGGAGCAGGGGATCTCGCCGACCTCGACGACCGACACGTTCGTGGCGATCCGCGCGTTCATCGACAACTGGCGGTGGGAGGGAACGCCCTTCTACCTGCGCACCGGGAAGCGGCTCCCGAAGCGGAGCACGGAGATCGCGATCCAGTTCCGCGCGGCACCGCACGCCGTGTTCTCACGCGAGGCCGCCGAGGACATGGAGCCGAATGCCCTCGTGCTCCGGATCCAGCCGGACGAGGGGATCTCGCTGAAGTTCGGCGCGAAGGTGCCGGTGCAGGGCATCCGGATCCGGTCCGTGAACATGGACTTCGTCTACGGCGCGTCGTTCATGGTCGACGCACCGGACGCCTACGAGACCCTGATCCTCGACGCGCTGCGCGGCGACGCGACGCTCTTCACCCGGCAGGACGAGGTCGAGCAGCAGTGGCGCTTCGTCGACCTGATCGCGCGGGCATGGTCGGAGGGCCACGGCGATCTACCGCTCTATCCGGCCGGCACGTGGGGGCCGGCCGAAGCGGATCTGCTGATCGCGCGGGACGGACGGGCGTGGCGGAACGCCTGACGAAATGATCGAGGACCGGATCGACGAGGCCGTCTGGGGGAAGCGCGCCGAGGGCGTCGCGGCGCTGGAGCTGGAGCTGGCGCGGATGCGGCGGTCGGTCAACGCGCACGCGCGGGAGCAGGGCGTTGCCGTGGCGCGAGCCTCGGTCCTCAACCTCGTGGTCTTCGCGACACGCGACGTGCATGCGCGTCGTGCGGCGGCCACCATCGATGATCTCGCGATGCGCCATCCGTCGCGCGCCATCGTGGTGCTCGCCGACCGGCGGCGCGAGGGGATCGCTCCGGGTCTGCAGATGCATTGTCGCCAGAGCCAGCCCGGCGGGCGGGAGCAGGTCAGCTGCGAGCACATCCTGATCCGGGCTCGCGGCGACGTCGACGACCGGATCGCGAGCGCGGTCATTCCGCTCCTGCTGCCCGACCTGCCGGTGTTCCTCTGGTGGACCGGAACGCCGCCCCTCGACGCACCGCACTTCGAGGAGCTCGTGGGGCTCGCCGATCGGCTCATCGTCGATTCGGGCGACTTCGCCCGACCGGCCGGGACGCTGCCGCGGCTGCACGCCGTCGCGCGCGCGGGGCATGGGCGTCACGGTCTCACCGACTTCAACTGGACGCGCATCACCGCGTGGCGCGAGCTGGTGAGCCAGTTCTTCGATGTTCCGGCGTGGCGGCCATTCCTCGACGGAGTGACCGGCCTCCGCATCGGATTCTCGGTGGACGCCGATGGCCGCGAGATCCATCCGTCCCAGGCGCTGCTCCTCCTCGGCTGGTTCGCGTCGCGACTGGGCTGGCGGGCCGTCGAGTCGCTCGCCCCATCCGAGGCCGGCGGCCTGCTGTTCGCGATGCAGCGTGCCGACGGCCAGGAGATCCAGACGCGCGTCCGACCGCGCTTCATGCGGGGCATCGACGAGGGCAACCTGTCCGGGCTGCGGATCCAGGCAACGGACGGCTCGCGCCACGCTGAGTTCGTGGTCAAGCGCGTGGAGGACTCGCCGCACGCGACCACGACCGTCATCATCGACGGCCGGGTCATCGCGGAGCGGTTGGTGCCGCTCGGCCGGCCCGGCGTCAGCGAGCTGCTGGGCGAGGAGCTGACCATCGCGCGGAGCGACGCGATCTACGAGGATGCCCTCGCGGCGCTCGTCGCGCTCGCGTGAGGTCGGCGCCACCGGGCCCCGGACAGCGGCGGCACCGGAGTTGCCGCCGGTGAGCTCATGACCACGACGGCCGGCGGCGCCGACCTCGGCGGGCGGCTCCTCGGCGATCGCTACCGTCTCGTCGAGCGCATCGATCGCGGCGGGACCGCGGAGGTCTGGCGCGCGCGGGACGAGCGGCTCGACCGCGAGGTCGCGGTCAAGGTCCTTGGCGCCGAGGCCGACCCGGCGTTCCGCGAGCGGTTCACCACCGAGGCGCGCCGCGCCGCCGCCGTGACCCATCCGCACATCGTCACCGTGTTCGACGAAGGCCAGGATGGGAGCGACGCCTTCATCGTCATGGAGCAGGTCCGGGGTCGCTCCCTCCGCGACATCGTCGCCGAGCGCGGAGCCCTGCCGGCCGCGGAGGTCGCGACGCTCGTCCGACAAGTCGCCGGCGCGCTCGACGCGACGCACCGCGCCGGCCTCGTGCACCTGGACGTGAAGCCGGCGAACGTGATCGTCGACGAGGCCGGGAACGCCAAGCTCACCGACTTCGGGATCGCCCGCGCGGCGCGCGACAGCGAGGAGCGCGAGCTCGTCGGAACGGCGCGCTACATCGCCCCCGAGCGCGTGGAGGGCCGCCCGGTGAGCGCGCGGACCGACGTGTACGGCCTGGCGCTCGTTGCGTACGAGCTCCTGACCGGCCAGCCGGCCTTCCCCGGCGCCGAGAACGAGGATCTCCTCCGGGATCGGCTCGAGCGCGGCGCGCCGCACATCCGTTCCGCCGAGCCGGGGCTCTCGGAGACCGCCGACGCGGTCATCGCGCGCGGGCTTGCGCGCGATCCCGAACGCCGCTACCCGACCGCCGGCGCGTTCGCGCTCGCCCTCTCCGACGCGGTGAACGATCCGGTGACGCGAGTGCTCCGGCCGCTCATCGCCTCGTCCGCGAGCCGGTGGCCCCGGATCGATACGCTCCTGGCCCTGGGCGTCGTGCTCGCGATCCTCATCGGCGTCGTCCTGTTCTTCGCGAAGTTCCCATCGGCCACGATCGGCGGGAACCCGACCGCCGCGCCGACGGCCGCTGTCGCGGGGGTGCCGAACGTGATCGGCATGCGGCTGATGGACGCGATCCCGGCGCTGCAGCGCTCGGGCTACGAGGCCAGCTGGGACTTCGACGCCAAGCTCTCCGGCGCGCCGTGCACGGTGCAGCGCGAGCAGCCCGCGGCCGGCACCATCGCGGCGCGGGGCACTCGGATCGCGCTCACGTACGTTCCCGGTAGTGGCTGTGTCCCGAAGAGCGACTGACATCGGGGCGCGTACCGACCCGGGCCTCGTTCGTGAGCGCAACGAGGACCGGTGGCTGGCGCGGCGGGTCGCCGGTGTGACGCTCATCGCCGTCGCCGACGGCGTGGGCGGCGTGCCCGGCGGCGACGTCGCGAGCACTGCGGCGATCGAGGCCCTGGGGAAGACGTTCTCGCCGCCGGCGTTCCGCGAGAGCGCGCGCTCCGCGCTCGGCGCCGCGGTGCAGAAGGCGAACGCGGCGGTCCTCGAGGCCGCCGAAGAGGAGCGCAGCCGGCACGCGGCTACGACGCTCGTCGCCGCGGCCATCCGCGGGCGCGAGGCCGCGGTCGCCAACCTCGGCGATTCGCGCGCGTACCTCATCCGCGATGGCGCGATCCGGCAGCTGACCACCGATCACAGCGGCGAGGCGGCCAGCAGCATCACGCGCTTCCTCGGCGACCCGCGCGGGGTCCAACCCGACATCTTCGTCGAGACCCTGCGCCCCGAAGATCGCCTCGTGCTCTGCTCGGACGGACTGACGCGTCACGTCTCCGACGCCGAGATCGCGTCCGCGATGACGGAGGATCCAGAACGGGCCGCCGATGCGCTCGTCACGCTCGCTCGCGCGCGCGGCGGCGAGGACAACGTCACCGTCATCGTGTACGGCGTGCCGGTGCCCGGGGTCTCGCGGGCCCTCGCCGGCACGATCGTGCTGGCGCTCCTCATCCTCGTCGCGGTCGCCGGCGCGATGGGCGCGTTGCTGGTGACGCCCGCCGGTGGGCCTGCCGCCTCGCCTGCGCCGACGGCCACGGAGTCGGCGAGCCCGGAGCCGACGACCTCACCCAGCATCGCTCCCACGCCGAGCGCGTCGCCCTAGGAGATCGCGAAGGTCTCGCACCATGCCGAGCGCGCGGACCGGTGAGCGCGCGCCCAGGAAGAGTGCCGCGGCCAGCCCGGCCGAGGCCGCGGCCGTGCCGAGGCGCAGCGCGACCGCCGCGATCGGGACGTCGCTCGGCGCGTAGACCGGGCAGACGAACGATGGATAGAACTGGCAGTCGTATTGCCACGTCGGCAGCACGAAGAACATCGCGGCCTGTGAGCCCGGCACCGGCTGGCCGGAGACGAACGGGTAGAAGTACACGAAGACGCCCGCCGCCACCGACACGTACGCCACCACGAGACCCTTGCGGCCGCTGCCCCAGAGGTACCCGAGCCACACGCTGAGCGCCAGCAGGTAGAAGGGCAGCGCGGTGAAGAAGTGATAGAAGAACAGGACGCGCGAGATCGGGATCCACGCCAGGTATTGCACGAGCAGCGCGAACACCACGAGACCGAGGCCGACCGATCGCGCGCGGACCGCCGCGATCGCGCACCAGACCGTCGCGGCGAGCGCGCTCCAGAAGAGCGCGAGGTTGCCGGCGTCGTAGATGTACGCGTTGTTGCCTCCGTCCGACTGGCCGAAGTACCAGTACACCGGCTTCAGGACGATCGGCCAGCTCCACCACGGCGAGGCCGCCGGGTGGGGCGAGGTCAGCCCGGAGTGGTACCAGTACATCTGCTTCGTGAGCTCGACCAGGTCCCAGCCGTACGGCGCCGTCGGTCCACCGAACCACCGCACGTAGCTCGCGAGGTAGACGGCCGCCGGGATGACCGCGAACGACAGGAACAGGAACGCGGCGTTCCGCCCCTTGCCGGCCAGCAGATCGAGGGGACCACCCTGACCCGGCCGCGAGCTCGCGTAGGCGTACGCGGTGACCGCGACCGCCGCGACGAGCACGCCGGCGAGGGTGTAGAAGGCCGCCCACTTCGACGCGATGCCCAGACCGAGGAGGACGCCGGCGATGAGGATGTCGGCGCGCGCGGACAGACGCGGCTGGTGCGCGGCCACGATGAAGTACCAGCCCGCCACGATGAACAGCGCGACGTACACGTCGTTCATGCCGATGCGGGCCTGCGCGAACATCGACCCGTCCAGCACCACGGCCAGACCCACGAGGAGCGGAATGACGCCTGACGCGAAGAGGCGGCGCGCGAGCAGCACGAGCACGAAGGCCAGGAGCGCCGCGGCCACGACCCCGGGGAGCCGCCACGCGAGCGGCAGCCGTCCCGTATCGATGCGGTCCGCCGAGCCCGGTCCGAGCGCGACGAGCGTGTCGCCCGTGCCGTCCACGCCGAGGCTCGTGGCCGCCGTGGGGATCGCCGCGAACGGCGAGAGACCATGGACGTCGACGACGACGACCCGCCCGTCGGCGATGGCGTAGAGGAAGTCGGTGCGCGGGACGACCGCCATCGCGGTCGCGCCGGTGCTGAACGCGCCGGTCCGCGCGTTGGCCAGCGAGACGGTATCGCGATGACCGTCCGACGTGTCGATCGAGTCGAGGATCGGCGCGTCCGCGCGCGCGAGGACGATCGCATTCGGTCCCTGAGCGAAGGCGATGGCGCGCTCCTTCACGAGGCTCGGGTAGCTCTTGGTCTCGGTCCAGCCCACCGTCTCGATCACGTGCACCGCCCCGGCGGGATCGAGCAGGTACACCTCGGAGCCGTCGTTCTTCGCGGCGATGCCGACCGCGCCGGTCGTGATCGTGACCGGACCGTCACCGCCCTCACCGAGGACGGTCGTCGCGGCGCTCGTTCCCACGATCGACCGGCCGCCGACGCGGGCGAACGCCGTGACCGGACCGGTGATCGCGTGGGTGGGCCCCGCCGCGTTCGGCTGGGCGGCGCGCGGGAAGTCGATGACCTCCGAGTCGGTCGCGACGAAGACCCGGCCGCCGTCGATCGCGACCGCCCGGGCTTCGCCGGCGAAGAGTCCGATCGTCGTCCGCGGCCCATCTCGCGCCGCGACGTCCACCTGACCCCCGTGCGCGTACGCGCGCGTGCCATCGTTCGCCACGGCGAAAGCGGTGACGCCGGCCGGCGCGCCCTCGCTGCCGGTCACGCGGTCATCCCCGAAGGCGAGGATGCCGACGGCCATGAGCTCCTTCGCGAGGTGCGGGTGGGTCCACTCGTAGGGGTCGCGCTGGGCGAGCAGCTCGAACGCCGTGCGCGCGTGATACACCTCGTCGAAGTACATGTCGCGCGGCCAGTCCAGCCGGAAGCCGCGCGTTCCGAGGACCGCGACGGCGATGATGAGCGCGAGGACGATGTCCTTGCGGAGCG
>Ga0209474_10004980_pt1 | contig 11371 bp, 9 predicted proteins | sample GraSoiAngelo_145_FD_185902 | JGI IMG/M metagenome (GOLD analysis project Ga0209474, IMG submission 185902) | Grasslands soil microbial communities from the Angelo Coastal Reserve, California, USA - 14_1009_05_20cm (SPAdes) (version 2) | ecosystem: Environmental > Terrestrial > Soil > Grasslands ...
CCGTGCAGTTGAGATAAGCAATGACTGCCGTTATTCCGGCACCTCGATCGGCACCGCACCCTGCGCAGCTTTCTCGGCGCTGAAAATCCACACAAGCCCGCCGATAGCCCCGACGATAAAGGAGACGGCGCCAAACAGCAACGACACGTTGACGCCTTCATTGGCGATCAGTCCGGCATATCCGAACGCCAGCCCCATGGTGGCTTCGCGCAGTCCCCAACCGGCAATCGAGATCGGCAGCATTGTGATCAGCATGACCGGTGGTATCAGCTGAAACACTTGACCAAACGACACGGGCGCCGCGATCGATTGCACCACGCACCAGGCGATCACGACGGTGAGCACGTGTACCAGTATCGACATCACGCCAATGATCGGTCCATGCTGGCGGCTGAAGAGCACGCGGTTGGCGATGAGGGCGCAAGCGTGAATGTGATGCGTTCCCCACCACCGCTTCAGCCAAGGCCAGCGCAACCTGCCAAGCATTAGAAAGCCAAGACCGACGGCGAGCGCCATCGAGTCGACGAGCAATAGTGCCGAACGGCCCGCCGGATCGCTGATCAGGCGGTAACTCCACGGTAAGGTGACGAGGATGAGGACGGCAAGCGCGATAAGGCCTATGGCGCGGTCGACAAAGATGGAATAAGTCGCGGCCCTCCATCCGGCGCCACCCCGCGCGACCAGCCAGAGGCGCACAGCGTCGCCACCGATGGAGGAGGGCAGGGTCTGGTTGAAAAAGGTTCCGATCACATTGAAGCGCATCGCTTGTCGCGTCGCCAGAGGCGCGCCGCACTCCGCACCGATCTCGCGCCATCGCAGTACCCCGGCAAAAATCTGAAGGAAGGTCACGGCGATGGCGAGGCCGATCCAGCCGAGGCTCGCAACATTGATGCGATAGGCAAGCTCGAGCAGATTGACCTTGCGTAGCGCGAGGTAAAGCAGTGCCACGGAGATCAGTATTTTTATCGTCGAAAACAGGATCCGGCGCATGTTTTCCGCGCTCGCCAGGCTCGAGAGGATTGTCACAAGCAGCGCAACTGGGCGCGGCACGCCGAACTTTGCCGCCTTCGTATGGTTTTAAAGCGCCTCTGGCAATAGCCGGCCGACTGGCTATTGCGACACCCTCAATGCGACGGTTAAAGAAGCATCGGTAGCGAAGGGGAACAAGGATGCCCCGGGGGAGATACGATGTCGGACGAGGCGATTTTGGTCACCGGTGCCGCCGGCTTTATCGGATTTCACCTCGCTCGCCAGCTACTGGCCGATGGGCGCCATGTGGTCGGGCTTGATAATCTCAACAGCTACTATGACCCGGCCCTGAAGCAATCGCGGTTGGGTATCCTGCGCGAGCATTCGCGCTTCAGTTTCGTGCAGATGGATCTGGCGGATAGGTCTTCGATTTCTCGGCTGTTTGCGAAGCATCGGTTTCCGGCAGTAATCCACCTAGCGGCGCAGGCTGGCGTGCGCCATTCGATCGATTATCCTCACGCTTACGCCGATGCCAATCTTGTTGCTTTTCTCAACGTTCTGGAGGGATGCCGGCACCATGAGTGCCGTCATCTGGTGTACGCGTCCTCGTCATCTGTTTACGGCGCCAATACAAAATTGCCTTTTTCCGTCGACGACAAAACCGATCGGCCGATCAGTTTCTACGCCGCGACCAAAAGGGCCAACGAGCTGATGGCTTATTCGTACAGCCACCTTTACCGTCTTCCCGTCACGGGACTCCGGTTCTTCACCATTTATGGCCCATGGGGACGGCCCGATATGGCGATTTTCCTGTTTGCCAAATCGATCGTTGAAGGCACCCCAATCAGGCTTTTTAACCATGGTAAAATGCGGCGCGACTTTACCCATATCGAAGACGTGACCCGTGTAGTATTGCGCCTTGTGGATCTCATTCCCAAAGATGCTGGACGCGCGGGGGATGCGCCTTCACGGATCTACAATGTCGGTAATCAACGGCCTGAAGAGCTTTTGCATGTTGTGGCCCTGCTCGAGAAGGAGTTGGGCCGAGAGGCCGTAAAGGATATGTTGCCGATGCAGCCGGGTGACGTCATGGAAACCTACGCGGATATCGGCGATCTGATGCGGGATGTCAGTTTCAAGCCGCAGACATCCATCGAGGACGGCATTCGCGATTTTGTCGCGTGGTATCGCGGCCACTACAATGTCTGAGGCATCGATGGACAAACGAATCGTTCCGCTGATCATGTGCGGCGGCGCCGGAACGCGGCTTTGGCCGGCTTCGCGCGAGGTACACCCCAAGCAATTCCTGCCATTGTTCGGGGCGCGTTCGACTTTCCAGAATACGCTTGTTCGGGTATCGGATCCGACGCTGTTTGAGCGTCCTATCGTGGTCACCAACAAGGCCTATCGCTTCATGGTGCTTGAGCAGCTCGGCGAGATCGGGATTGAGGCCGATGTGCTGCTGGAACCGATGCGACGGGATTCCGGCCCCGCAATCGCGGCGGGCGCGGCGTTTGCGCAAGCGCGCGACGAGGACGCCACAGTTCTTGCGCTTGCGGCCGATCACGTCGTCCACGATACGCCTGCCTTTCTGGCCGCCTGCCGGCAGGGTCTGGTGGCCGCTCAAGCCGGGCAGATCGTGACATTCGGTGTTCGGCCGGAGCGGGCGGCCACCGAATACGGCTATATCAGCCCGGGCGACATCACTTCCGGCGAGGTCCGGAGCGTTGCGAAGTTCGTGGAGAAGCCGGATCCGGCAACCGCGGCGGAATATATCAAGGCGGGTTATCTATGGAACAGCGGCAACTTCATGTTTCGTGCTTCGGTTCTGCTCGATGAATATAGCAAGTTCGATGCCCATACTGTGCAGGCCGTCACCCGCGCCGTGCTCAAGGCCGGGCGCGACCTGGGATTCATCACGCTCGAGCCCGATGCGTTCGAATCCGCAAAGGCGATCTCCATCGATTACGCGGTAATGGAGAAGACCGCGCGCGCCGGCGTTGTCCCGGTGGCGTGCGGCTGGTCTGACGTTGGCTCATGGCATTCGGTGTGGGAGCTGTCGGAGAAGGACAGCGAGGGCAATGCCGCCACTGGCACAGCGGTGTTCGAGGATTCCCGCAACTGCAACGTCTCGACGGACAAGGCGCTGGTCGCTCTCGAAGGGGTTGATGATCTGGTGGTCATTGCTACACCAGACGCAGTTCTGGTGTCCCGCCAAAAGGACGCTAACGGCCTCAAGCGTTTGGTTGCAAGGTTGAAGACCGTGGCGCCCCAAGTTACCGAAGAACATCTCAAGGTCCACCGTCCCTGGGGTTCATATCAATCGGTCGACATGGGCGAGCGGTATCAGGTCAAGCGTATCGTCGTGAAGCCGGGCGGCCGGCTTTCGCTGCAGAAGCATCACCATCGCTCCGAGCATTGGGTCGTAGTTCGAGGCGCTGCGCGCGTGACCCTGAACGAACTAGTCAGAACCGTGCACGAGAACGAATCGATCTACATCCCGATTGGCGCGACCCACCGCATGGAGAACCCCGGCAAGATTCCGCTGGAGCTGATCGAAGTCCAGACCGGCAGCTACCTTGGCGAGGACGATATCATCAGGATTGAGGACGACTATAAGCGCAGTTAGCAGACTCGAGGCGACGTCAGGGCCGAATCGAGCTATTTTGGGGCGACGTGGGGCGTCCAAACAGAGGCGTAAAACGCTGTAATTTTTTGAATCAAAACGTGTCCGGAATTGTTTCTACGTATTCGCCACGTCTGTGGCGACGTGCTACGAGAGCAGCGGGGATATCGGCAGCAAAACACGACTGGGCTTGGGCGATATGAGTTTCAGGGGGGCAGAGGAGAAACGCGCGCTTCGCGTCGGCGTGATCGGCGCTGGCGTGATGGGCAGTAATCATGCCCGCGTGCTGGCCGGGCTGCCCGGAATCACTTTGGTCGGGATCGTCGATCCGCTGCCGGCACACCGGGCGCGCGCAACGGACCTGACGGATTGCCGCACCTTTACGCGCCTCGAGGAGTTGATCGCGGCAGGCGTGGATGCCGTTACCATCGCTGCGCCGACCCACCTTCATCATGAGATCGCGCTGGCCTGCATCGCGGATCGCGTTCATATCCTGGTTGAAAAGCCGATCGCGTCCACGGTTCAGGAGGGGCGGGACATTGTCCTCGCGGCCCATCTTGCCGGACTGACGTTGATGGTGGGGCATGTCGAGCGCTTCAACCCGGCCGTCGCGGCCATCAAGCGGGCTATCTCCGGCGAGGACATCCTTTCGATCGCGATCACGCGCGTCGGACCATTCCCGCCGCGGATGTCGAACGTCGGCGTGGTTATCGATCTCGCCGTCCATGACATCGATCTGATCCGCTGGTTCACTGAGTCGGATATCGTGGAGGTGCAGCCCCAGCTATCGAGCGCCGTAGCCGAACGCGAGGATATCGCGCTGCTGCAGTTCCGCACCGCTTCGGGCGTGCTGGCTCATATCAACACCAACTGGCTGACGCCGTTTAAGGCGCGTAACGTCACCGTCGCCACCCGCGACAAATATGTGATGGGCGATTTGCTCACGCGACAGGTCACCGAGTGCTTCGGTTTCAAGCCCGATGGCAGCTATTCGATGCGCCATCTGCCGGTCGGTCATGACGAGCCGCTGCGAGCCGAGTTGATCGCGTTCATTCATGCGGTGCGCTCAGGTGGCTTACCGGCGGTGACCGGTGATGAAGGCGTGGCCAGCCTTGAAATCGCGACCCGCTGTCTGGAGAGCCCCGCGCGACCGGCCTCCTCCGCGCGCAAGGGCCCGCGACGCGTTGTCGGCTAGAGCATGGTTACAAACCGAAGTTGCGCGTTTCGTACACATGCGAAGCGATTTGCCGACCGAGCATGTGCAAAGCAAATGGGCGCGTTCATGACTGACTCTCATGCGAGCGCGCGCTGATGGCCCGTCCTCAACCCCTCCAAGGCTCCATGAACCAGCACTTGCGTCCCGAACCTGTTCCCCTCATCGACCTTGCCGCGCAGCGGCGGCGGCTCGGCAAGTCCATCGATGAGGCCGTCTCCCGCGTTCTTGACCATTGCCAATTCATCAACGGTCCGGAAGTGGGGCAGCTCGAAGCCGCCCTCGCGGCTTTTACCGGGGCCAAGCATGTCGTGAGCTGTGCCAGCGGTACCGATGCGCTTTTGATGGTGCTGATGGCCAAGGGCATCGGCCCGGGCGACGCGGTGCTCTGTCCCTCGTTTACATTCTGCGCAACCGGTGAGGCCGTGGCGCTGACCGGCGCGACGCCGGTGTTCGTCGATGTCGATGAGACCAGCTTCAACATGGCGCTGCCTTCGCTGGAACGTGGTATTGCCACCGCGTGTAAGCTGGGGCTCAGGCCGAAAGCCGTCATGCCCGTGGATATGTTCGGACAAAGCGCCGACCATGACCCTATTGCGGCAATCGCGGCTGCCGGGGGCCTATTCGTGCTCGATGACGCCGCGCAAGCCTTTGGCGCCAGCTACAAGGGCCGTCGGCTCGGCACGTTTGCCCTTGCTACCGCGACCAGCTTTTTTCCCGCCAAACCGCTCGGGTGCTTCGGCGATGGCGGGGCGATCTTCACCGAAGACGACGAGCTCGCCGATACGCTGCGTAGCATCCGGGTTCACGGCCAGGGCTCGGACAAATACGACAACGTTCGGTTCGGGCTCACGGGCCGGCTCGACACCATGCAGGCAGCAATCCTGATCGAAAAGCTGAAGATCTTCGAGGATGAAATCGCCGCCCGTAACGTAGTGGCGGAACGCTACGGCCAAGGGCTCGGTAACGTTGTCAGTATTCCGCGGCTCGCCGCCGCTTGTACCTCGGTGTGGGCGCAATATACCATCCGCCTGCCGCAGGGCTGCGATCGCAATAGCTTTGCCGCCACGCTGAAGGCGCAGGGTATTCCGACGGCGATCTATTACCCGAAGTCGATGCATCAGCAGACCGCCTATCGTGATTTTCCGGTCGCAGATGCTGGCTTACCCGTGAGCGAAAAGCTTTCAAACGACGTGATCAGCCTGCCGATGCACGCCTATCTCGATCAACCGACGCAGGAACGGATCATCAAGGCTGTGCGCGGCGCGATCGGTGCATGATGTCGCAACCGGAGCTCGGGTTTTCGGAAAAGAGCTTGGGCAAACACCTAATTCACCTGTTTTCGCCGTTTTGAAGCGCCGCCCCATGCTGTAGAAGCGGCGGATGCTCGGTCGTATTTTCACCGTCGGCGGCTATACGCTCCTTTCACGGCTGACCGGTTTCGCGCGCGACATCATGCTCGCGGCGATCCTCGGCGCCGGCCCAGTGGCGGACGCGTTCTTCGTGGCGTTTCGGCTGCCGAATCACTTCCGAGCGATTTTCGCTGAAGGCGCGTTTAACGCCGCGTTCGTGCCGGCCTACGCGCATGTGTATGGCCAGCGCGGCGAGGGGCCCGCCGAGGTGTTCGCCGATCGCATCTTTACCCTGCTATTTTTATCCCAAGTCATTCTGCTGGGGCTGGCATGGCTGTTCATGCCGCAGGCGATGACTCTGCTCGCGCCGGGGTTCACCGAAGACGCGCAGCAGCGGCATCTAGCGATCGAGCTGACGCGGATCACATTTCCTTATCTGTTGCTGATCACGCTGGTGACGCTCTATGGCGGAATGCTCAATGTCATGAATCGCTTCGCCAGCGCTGCGGCAGCATCGATCTTTCTTAATTTGTCGATGATGATGACCTTGGCGCTCGCGGCCTTTTTCCCGAGTGTGGGCCACGCCGCGGCTTGGGGCGTTTTGATCTCAGGGTTCGTGCAGTACTTTTTGCTCGCCTCAGACCTCGCTCGGCACGGCGGTCTGCCTCGGTTCGCCTGGCCCAGGCTCGACGAGGAAGCCCGCGCCTTTTTTCGCGCGCTTGGCCCAGCAACCGTAGGCTCGATGGGGACTCAGGTTGCGTTGTTCGCCGATACGATTATTGCCACCTTTCTTCCGGCAGGAGCGCTGTCGGCACTGTACTATGCGGACCGGCTAAATCAGCTACCGATCGGCGTCATCGGGATTGCGATCGGCACGGTGTTGCTGCCTGAAATGTCGCAGCGGCTGACATCGGGCGATCGCGACGGCGCGAGCGCGTCGCAGCGGCGCGCCTTCAATTTTACCCTTTTGTTTTCGGTGCCGTTCGTCGCCGCGTTCCTGAGCGTTCCCGAGATCATCACCCGGGCGATGTTCGCGCGCGGCGCCTTCTCCAAAGCCGATGCCGCCGCCGCTGGAGCTACGCTTGCCGCCTACGCAATCGGGCTGATCCCTTTCGTGTTGATCCGCAGTGCGGTTGCGACTTTTTACGCCCGCAAGGATACAGCAACGCCAGTAAAAGCGGCGCTCATCGGGGTTGCCGTCAACGTGGCGTTAAAAATCGCGCTGGTGGGATCGCTGGCGCAGGTTGGTCTCGCACTCGCCACCGCGGTCGGCGCCTGGGTTAATCTATTGCTGGTGACGGGGTTTGCGGCGCGCGCAGGCTACCTCGATTTGGATCGTGCGCTGGTGCGCATCATGATGAAGTTCCTCGTTTCCGGCGTCGCACTGGCGGCGGCGCTATGGCTGACAGCGAGGCTGGCGGTTTCGCAACTTGCCGAGCTGAGTGCTTTGCGCGACGAGACCGCGCTTCTGGTGCTGATCATCATAGGTACGATCGCGTATGCCGGATCGATCCTGCTGCTGTTCGGCAGCAGCTGGCTCAGATCGCTGATTCGCAGCTAAACCCGTTTGCGCTGGCTCGCGATCCGCTGCAATATATCGCGACGTCACCACGGGCAAACGGAGATACGATGGCTCCCATCAAGTTCGGCGTAGGTCAAAGCGTCCTTCGCAAGGAAGACGATGCACTCATTCGCGGCAGGGGCCGCTACACCGATGATCACGCGCCGCAGCCGGCGATGCATGCCCTGGTGCTACGCTCGCCGCATGCGCACGCAAACTTCACGATCAATGCTTCGAAGGCTCGCGGCCTGCCGGGTGTAGGCATGATCCTGACTGGCGAGGACGTAAGGGATCTCGGCTCTCTTCCCTGTCTGTTCAATCTCGAAGTCAATCCTTTCACCGGGCCACCGTATCCCATTCTCGCCGAGGGCGAGGTTCGCCATGTCGGAGATGCCGTCGCCTTTGTGGTGGCGGAAACAATCGATCAGGCCCGCGATGCGATTGAGGCGATCGAGGTGAACTGGACGCCGCTGCCGGCGGCCATCGGCGTTGCAAACGCCGTGAAGCAGGGTGCGCCGCAGGTCTGGCCCGATCATCCCGGCAATGTGCTATTCGATGTGTCGATCGGCGACAAGAAGGCTACCAATGCCGCATTCGAAAAAGCGAAGGTGGTCGCCGAAATATCCATCGTCAATCCGCGCGTCGTCACCAACTTCATGGAAACCCGCGCTGCTGTTTGCGAGTACGACGCCAAGCGCGATCACCTGACGCTCACGGTCGGCAGCCAGGGCAGCCATCGGCTGCGCGAAATACTCTGCGCAATGGTACTGAAAATACCGCAGGAAAAGATGCGGGTGATCTGCCCAGATGTCGGCGGCGGTTTCGGAACCAAACTTTTTCCCTACCGCGAATATGCCTTGATCGCGGTTGCCGCGCGCAAGCTGCGCAAACCGGTCAAATGGGCGGCTGATCGTTCCGATCACTTCATGGGCGACGCGCAGGGGCGCGACAACGTCACCACGGCGCGGATGGCGCTCGCGGAGGACGGCAGATTTCTCGGGATGGATGTCGACTTGATGGGCGACATGGGCGCCTATCTGTCGACGTTCGGCCCCTATATTCCCCATGGCGGCGCCGGCATGTTGCCCGGTCTTTACGATATCCAGGCGTTCCATTGCCGTGTGCGCACCGTGTTCACTCACACGGTACCGGTTGACGCCTATCGCGGCGCCGGCCGGCCGGAAGCAGCCTACGTGGTCGAGCGGTTGGTGGACGCCTCGGCACGTAAGCTCGGAATGACGCCGGATGCGATCCGGCGCAAGAATTTTATCTCGCCGCGCGCGATGCCCTACAAGACCGCGACAGGCAAGGTCTACGATTCCGGCGACTTCACGGCGCATATGAAACGCGCGATGGAAATTGCCAACTGGCGGGAATTCCCCAAGCGCGCCAAGGCCGCGAAAAAGCAAGGTCTCGTTCGCGGCATCGGGCTCGCGACCTATGTCGAGGTTTGCGGCACCATGGGCGAGGAGACCGCCAATGTGCGATTGGATCCCAATGGTGACGTCACGATTTTGATCGGCACCCAGTCGAGCGGGCAGGGTCATCAGACCGCTTATGCACAACTGGTCGCCGAACAATTCGGGTTGCCGCCCGAGCGGGTCCATATCCTGCAAGGCGATACCGATAAGGTCGCATCCGGTCTCGGCACCGGCGGGTCGTCGTCGATTCCAACCGGCGGGGTGAGCGTCGAGCGCGCGACCCGTGAGCTCGGCAACAATTTACGCGAGATCGCCGCCGAAGCGCTGGAAACCAGCAGCAGCGATCTTGAGATCGGCGAGGGTGCAGTGCGTATCGCCGGCACCGATCGTCTGATCACCTTTGCCGATCTCGCCAAGCGGCCGGGCGTTGATCCCTCGAAGCTGAACGCAAGCGCAACATTCACCTCCGCTGACGGCACTTACCCGAACGGCACCCACCTCGCCGAGGTCGAAATCGATCCTGTCACGGGCATCATCAAGATCATCAACTACGTGATTGTCGACGATTTCGGTGTGACGCTCAATCCGCTGCTGCTTGAAGGGCAGATTCACGGTGGCGCGATGCAGGGGATCGGCCAGGCTTTGATGGAGCAGGCCGTTTACAGCTCGAACGATGGCCAGCTCGTTACCGGCACCTTCATGGACTATGCGCTGCCGCGCGCGGCGGACGGACCGTCATTCGTGTTCGAGACGCATAACGTGCCCTGCAAGACCAATCCGCTGGGCGTCAAAGGTGCGGGCGAGGCCGGCGCGATCGGTTCCTGCCCGGCGGTTGTCAATGCAATCATCGACGGCCTGTGGCGCGAATACAAGATCGATCACATCGACATGCCGGCGACGCCCGAGCGGGTCTGGATCGCCATCCGCGAGCATCAACGTCGCCACAGCCTATGATCTCGATCGATGCGGGAATAAATGGCGGCGGGCGATGTTCTACTGCGTACATGGCGGCGGCCTGCGCAAATGATATTCGCGGCTCTGTCTGGAAATGATTGATGAGACGGAGAACTGGCTGATGATACGAACCATTGTTGTTGTGGGGATGTTGTTGCTCGGCGCCGGGGCTGTCATGGCCCAGCAGGAGATCGCCGTTAAGCAGGACAACTTGATGAGAGCTCAGGCGAAGAGTCTCTACGGGGTAATCCAGAAAACAGTAAAGGGCGAAATTCCCTACGACCAGAAAGCAATTGACGACGCCATCGCGCAGCTCGAAAAAAGTGTACCGACGATCCCCAAAGTGTTTGCGACAAACCCGAAGGAAGACGTGGTGAACGCAACCTACGGATCGTCGCAGAAGATCTGGCAGAACAAGGCTGATTTCGACTCGAAGGTACCTCCCGTCGCCAAGGCGATCGCGGACGTCAAGGGCAAGATCAAGGACGGCGCCAGCCTGAAGGTTGCCTACGAGTCCATCAATTCCAAATGCACCGATTGTCATGAGACCTACCGGCTCAAGCTGAAGTGACAATTAGATCTGCGTGAGAATAGAATGGCCGGACGCTTTAGGCGTCCGGCCCATTTTCTGTTCGGCTTGTAAGCCGGCTCGATGCCTATTTTGTCACCTGTCCGCGAATTTCGCCGCCCGGATTGGCCGCGGTGTGGACGTTGACGTAGTATTTGCCGGCCATCAGGTCTGCGGCCTGCGCATCCGTCAGCGTGGCGCTCCCTTCGGCGGGGCTCGAGGTCGCATTCGGGATGGCGACGGCGACGCGGCGTTAGCGCCGGGATCAGCCGGCCCGTGGAAGTGGGCGACAGTCGCGGGGCCAGACAGCCCGGAATAAGTCAGCTTCCAATTCAGCTTCTTGGTAGCGGCATCGTAATCGATTTCGGCGCTGCCCTTGCCAGCACTGGTGTTCGGGGGCACCTCGGATTTACCGTCCAGTGTGGCTTTCATCTTGTCGGCGAACGCCGGTCCGGCGAACGCAACCGTTGCTCCCAGCGCAAGCATAGCAAGCATGGTCTTCGTATTCGACATGGTTCTCTCCCTGTGTGCCTCAACCGATCGTGGCAATTTCAAAACAATGAAGCTTGCGTTTTATTCCCGGGTCCGCCTTAGACGCTCGAAATTTTCAGGCAGATTAACGCTGGAATACCCTCCATACTGGCGTTGATTCATGGTTGACGGATCGGTGAATGCCGCGGCGAATTTTCCTGGTTATGGTTCTGGCG
>Ga0209474_10004981_pt1 | contig 11371 bp, 9 predicted proteins | sample GraSoiAngelo_145_FD_185902 | JGI IMG/M metagenome (GOLD analysis project Ga0209474, IMG submission 185902) | Grasslands soil microbial communities from the Angelo Coastal Reserve, California, USA - 14_1009_05_20cm (SPAdes) (version 2) | ecosystem: Environmental > Terrestrial > Soil > Grasslands ...
GCGCGGAGGGCCCGTTCATCGATGACGGTCGCGCGAACATCGTTACCGTCGATGTCGAGGCGGAGTGGATCGTGCGTTACCACGGTGATCTCGTGGCTTTCACCCGCGAGCGTGATCGACCACTGGCGCCCGCGTACGGTCTCGCGAACACTGGCGGCGACCGCGCGGTCGTCGACCGTGAAGCGGCCGTGGTCCCCGAGCTCCACGCGGACGCGTCGATCGTCGAGCGTTACCTCGTAGCGCATCAGCGGAGCGCGTCTTCGCGCGCCGCACGTGCCCACGGCGCGTCCGCGGGTGGCAGGGTGTGCCGTTCGCCGCGCGCGCGCGTCGCGAGGACAGCGGCGAGCGCCGCCGCGGATGTCGCGCCTGCGGAAAGCTCCGGCGCGATGCGGGCGTCCCAGTGCTCGATGAACCCCGTGTCGTACCGGCCGGTTACGAAATCCTGATGGAACAGCGCCGAGCGATGGAATGCGAGCGACGTTGGAACACCGGATACGCGCATCTCCTCGAGGGCCCGCCGCATGCGGGCGATCGCCTCGATCCGGTCGCGGCCGTACGCGATCACTTTCGCGAGAAGAGGGTCGTACTCGGTCGGAACGGTCATCCCGGCATACAGAGCCGAATCCACCCGCACGCCGGGACCCGCCGGCTCGCGCACGAGCGCGATGACTCCACTCGCTGGGAGAAAGCCGGCCCGCGGATCCTCCGCGGTGATGCGGCACTCGATCGCGGCGCCAGAACGCACGACATCGGCCTGCGCGAATGGAAGCGGCTCGCCGCCGGCGATCCGGAGCTGCAGCGCGACGAGATCCAGGCCGGTCACCATCTCGGTGATCGGGTGCTCCACCTGAAGCCGGGTGTTGACCTCGAGGAAGTAGAAGTGTCGGTCGCCACCCACGAGGAATTCGACGGTGCCGGCGTTTTCGTATTTGGCGGCTCTCGCGATCCGCACGGCGGCGGCCCCGAGCTCTTGGCGAAGGCCGTCGCCGACCGATGGCCCGGGTGTCTCCTCGATGAGCTTCTGGTGGCGGCGCTGCACCGAGCAGTCGCGCTCGCCCAACCAGACGACGTTGCCGGTGTTGTCGGCGAGGATCTGCATCTCGATGTGCCGAGCGTTCCATATGGCGCGCTCGATATAGAGGGCGGGCTGACCGAATGCAGTCGTCGCCTCCCCGGTCGCCGCGCGCCAGGCGGTCTCGAGCTCGTCTTCCTTCCGGACCATCCGCATTCCTTTGCCGCCCCCGCCGCCGGCGGGCTTCAGCAGGACGGGGTACCCGATGTTCGCGGCCGCGACCCGGGCCGCGGCGACATCGGTCAGCGGTTCGGTTCCCTCCGCGACGGGGACCTCCGCCACGCGGGCGAGGCGGCGTGCCGCGGTCTTCTCACCGAGGAGACGCTGGACGGCGGCGGGAGGTCCGACGAAGACGAGGCCGGCCTCGGCCACGGCCTGAGCGAAGTCCGCGTTCTCCGACAGGAAGCCATAGCCGGGGTGGATGGCCGTCGCCCCCGAGCGTCGAGCGACCTCGATGATGCGAGCGGCGTTGAGGTAGCTCTCGCGCGGTGCCGCCGGTCCGATCGCGTACGCGGCGTCCGCGGCGCGCACATGAAGCGAATCGCGATCGACATCGCTATAGACGGCGATCGCGCGAATGCCGAGGTCGTGGCAGGCGCGGATGATGCGAAGCGCGATCTCGCCGCGATTGGCGACGAGGACGGAGGTGAGCGCCGTTCCCCCCTCTTAAAGCGGGATGTTGCCGTGCTTGCGACGTGGGTTCGCGTCCCGCTTGCTTGCGAGAGAGCGTAGCGCGGCCACCAGCCGTGGCCGGGTCTCTCGGGGCTCGATCACGTCGTCAAGATAGCCGTGGGCCGCGGCCACGTAGGGGTTCGCGAACCGCTCGACGTACTCACCGACGAGCTGCGTACGCCTCTGGTCGGGATCCTTGGCCTTCGCGATGTCGTCCCGATAGATGACGTTCACGGCGCCCTCCGGGCCCATGACCGCGATCTCCGCGCTCGGCCACGCCACGTTGTAATCGCCGCGGAGATGCTTGCTCGACATGACGTCATAGGCACCGCCATAGGCCTTCCGCGTGATGACGGTGAGCTTCGGCACCGTCGCCTCGGCGTACGCGTAAAGGAGCTTCGCGCCGTTGCGGATGATGCCGGCATGCTCCTGCGCGGTGCCGGGGAGGAAGCCGGGCACGTCGACGAACGTGACGAGCGGGATGTTGAAGGCGTCACAAAAGCGCACGAACCGCGCGGCCTTCACCGATGCGTCGATGTCGAGGACGCCCGCGAGGATCATCGGCTGCTGCGCGACGACGCCGACGGAGCGACCGTCAAGGCGCGCGAAGGCGCAGATGATGTTCTGCGCCCAGCCCTCGTGCACCTCGAGCACGTCCTCGTCGTCGACCACACGACGGATGACCTCTTTCATGTCGTACGGCTTGTTCGACGCGGTGGGGACGATCCCGTCCAGGGCGGCGTCTTCGCGATCCGGTGCGTCCTCGGTGGCGACGATGGGCGCGGGGTCGAGGTTGTTGGACGGTAAGAAGCCGACGAGCCGGCGAAGCAGTGCTGCGCAGCTCACCTCGTCGTCCGCCTCGAAGTGGGCGACACCCGACCGGTGCGCGTGCACGTCGGCCCCGCCGAGCTCGTCGAGGGTGACGTCTTCGTGCGTGACGGTCTTCACGACGTTCGGACCGGTGACGAACATGTAGCTCGTATCGCGGACCATGACGACGAAGTCGGTGATCGCGGGCGAATACACCGCACCCCCCGCGCACGGCCCCATGATCGCGGAGATCTGCGGGACGACGCCGGACGACAGGACATTCCGAAGAAAGATGTCGGCGTAGCCGCCGAGGGAGACGACGCCCTCCTGGATCCGTGCGCCGCCGGAGTCGTTCAGGCCGATGATCGGCGCGCCGGTCTTCACCGCCAGGTCCATGACCTTGCAGATCTTCTGGGCATGCGCCTCGGCGAGGGAGCCGCCGAAGACGGTGAAGTCCTGAGAAAAGATGTAGGCCACGCGACCGCCGATCCGGCCAAATCCGGTGACGACGCCGTCGCCCATGACCCGCTCGTCGTCCGGAATGAGCTCCGTCGGCCGCGCCAGCACGAACGCGTCGAGCTCCGTGAACGAGCCCTCGTCGAGCACGAGATCAATGCGTTCCCGGGCAGTGAGCTTCCCCTTCGCGTGCTGCTGCGCGATGCGCTGCTGTCCGCCACCAAGCGCAGCCTTGGCGCGCATTTCGGCAAGTCGGTCCTTTATCTTCACCGGCCGCTGAGAGTAGGACACGGGGCGGCTCTGGACGTGACTGCCATACTGCCGCCGTGCGTCCGGTCCTGTTCGAGGTCGGGGGGCTCCAGGTCTATTCGCACAGCTTCTTCCTGGTCCTCGGTCTCCTCGTCGGACTCGCGGTGCTGTTATGGGAGGCCCGGCGTCGCGGTTGGCCCCGAGGCTATACGGCGCTGATCGCCCTCGCGGCGTTCGTCGGCGGCAGTCTGGGCGCGAGACTTTCGATGATCGTGTTCGTCGGGCCGCCCGCGATCGAAACCCTTTCCCAGTACATGATCTTCGACCCGCGAGTCGGGCCCGGCTCGATCCTCGGAGGGGTCGCGGGCGGCTATGTCGGCGGCTACATCGCGAGCCACCTCTCCGGGAGGCGGTGCGCCTGCGATGCGTTCGCGCCGGCGATGGCGCTCGGCATGGCCGTCGGCCGGCTCGGCGACTACTTCTCTGGAGAGGACGGCATTGGGAAGCCGACGACGCTTCCGGTCGGGGTGCAGATGCCGGGCGTCGACTACCTCGTGCACCCCGCGCCCCTGTACGACTCGGCCTTCAACCTCTTCTGGTTCGGTGTGCTTCTGGTACTTCGAGGTCGCCCCTCGTTTCAGGACGGCAGACTGCTCAAGCTCGGCATTGGTGGCTACGCCGCATTCCGGTTCTTCGTCGAGTTCGTGCGGAATAACGATGTTGTGTGGCTCGGGCTGACGGCCCAGCAGATCGTGTGTCTCCTCGCACTGGCCGGCCTGCTTGTTTACTTCACGGTCCAGTCGCAGCGACGAGCTCGGACGACGGTGGCACCGTCATGAAGCGGAAGGTCTACTCGAGCCGAGCCGAGAAGCAAGGAGATTTCTGGGTCGGCTTCGTCGTCTTTCCCATCCTCGCCGTCGGAGTGCCCGCCGTGCTCGTCAACTTCGTCCACGATTCCAACCTGGCCGCCGGCGGTTCGATCCTGGCGTTGGTATTCCTCATCGTCGCCGGGGTCTATCGGCCCTGGATGGCGATCGGCGGGCTCGGCTGCATCGGCGCGCTCATCGCCGTTGGGCTGCTCGTCTCGATCTTCCTGGCTGTGGTCTGCTCGTCAGGCTTCCGGTGACCTCGTCCGTGACGCGCACGGAGCGCGAGTCGATCCTCTGGGAGGTTACGCGGTCGCTCTGTCCGGTCTGTCGCCGGGTGATCGACGCTCAGATCCATCTTCGCGACGGCAAGGTGGTGATGCGGAAGCGTTGCCCCGACCACGGCGCGTTCGAGGCGGTCGTGTTCGGAGACTCCGATCTCTACACGCGCATCCTCGGTCATAACAAGCCGGGAACGCTGCCGCTTCGATTCCAAACCGAGGTCAAAGAGGGTTGTCCGCTCGATTGCGGTCTCTGCCCCGAGCACCAGCAGCACACCTGCCTCGCGCTTATCGAGGTGAACTCGGCCTGCAATCTCGACTGTCCGCTGTGCTTCGCGGACTCGGGGACGCACCTCGCCCGGACAGGATTCCAGCTCACCTACGAGCAGGTCAATGCGATGCTCGATACCTTCGTCGCGGCTGAGGGCGACCCGGAGGTCGTGCAGTTCTCCGGAGGCGAGCCGACGCTGCACCCGCAGCTTCTCGACTTCATCGCATTGGCGCAGCGCAAGGGGATCTCGTACGTGATGGTGAACACGAACGGGATCCGTATCGCTCGCGACGACGAGCTCCTCGCTGGGATCGCTCGGCTTCGGCCACATATCTACCTCCAGTTCGACGGCTTTGACGAGCGAACGAACGATCTCCTTCGTGGCCGTCCAGATCTTCTCCAGACCAAGCTCCGCGCGCTGGACCGGCTCGCCGACGCCGACGTGCGCGTTGTTCTGGTCGCTGCGATCGAACGCGACGTAAATCTCCACGAGGTCGGGCGGATCGTCGAGTTCGGCCTTTCGCACCCCGCCGTGTTCGGCGTGAACTTTCAGCCCGCCTTCCGTGCACAGCGGCATCTCGCCGCGGATCCCATGACCCGCATCACGATCCCGGACGTACTTAAGGCGCTCGAGGAGCAGACGGATCGCCGGTTCGTCGTCGACGACTTCGTCCCGGTACCGTGCTGCATGCCGACGTGCAATTTCGTCACCTATGCCCTCGTCGATGGCGGAACGACTACGCCGATAACTCGGATCCTCGACATCGATCTCTACCTCGACTATCTCAAGAACCGCACGCTGCCGCGCGTTAGCGACGATCTGCTGAAGATCCTCGAGCGACTCTGGAGCTCCTCCGCGCCGGTCGGCTCGGACCGAGCGGCGGCGGACGTCCATCGCGCCCTGGACGTCGGCGGCGGTGAGCGCAGCGCCGGCGCCGATCGCTGCACCGCCTGCGCCGCGCGGGTCCCGCTCAGTCAGCACACGCCGCGCGATGTCGCTCGCCACGTCTTCATGATCAACACGCGCGACTTCATGGATCCGTGGACCTTCAACGTGAAGAACGTGATGAAGTGTTGCGTCGAGTTCCTCGTACCGGACGGGAGGATGATCCCGTTCTGCGCGTACAACTCCGTCGGCTACCGCGAGCAAGTGGCGGCGTCGCTCGAGCCGCGGGGATCACGGGGGTCGCCACCGATCAAACCTGTTCGCCGGGCCTGAGGAGAGCGCTGCGGTCGCCTGAGGGGCTCTGCGGTCGCTGGCACAGGACTGGCACCGGTTGAATGGATGCAGGAAATGCGGGCGAGCGAGGTCGCGAGTCAGCTTGTCGAAAGCCTTGATTACCCGGTCAGCAAGGACGCGATCATCGCGGCGGCGCGCGAGGCGAATCTTGGGTCGACTCTGGAGGAAGCCCTCAAGAAGCTCCCGGATCGCGAGTACGCCGACGCCGAGGAGGTCACGCAGGCCCTCAACGCGACCTAACTAGACCGCCGCGACCTTGGTCTGGCAGTACGTGTAGAGAGCGTCCAGGATCGGCCGCGACGCCTCGCGCTGGCGCTGATCGTTCGGCTGATTGACAACGCGCTCCCTCCAGGAGCGCCTCGACACCCGCGACTCCGGTGTGATGGCCTTGTCGGTCGTGTCGGCGCCGCGGATGACTTTCGCCATGTAGGCCATGGCCGGATCCGCCGCGAGGCCGTACTTCCGTACGAATGCGTCGAAGCTGCACTCCGGACCGCGATGGCCGAGCTCGACATCCTTCACGTCATATGGCGTCGCGCCCTGTTTTCGCGCTTCGGTCATCACCTGATCGGCCGCCACGTAGACGAACTCCGCGTTCTTGTCGACGAACTTCTCAATAAGCCACGGGCAGGCTACGCGGTCGACGCGGGGGGTGCTCGCGAGTGATCCACTTCACGTGAGCGCGACCGACCTATGTCTGCGCGCTGAAGATGACGAGCGCGCGGAGCGCGAGCACGCCGAGGAGCGCGAGGAGCGGTGCCGCGACGGGCGGCCATCGCCGCGCGGCGCCCGAACGCAGCGCCAGCGGCGCGAGGAGTCCGAGGATCACGAGAAGCCAGAGCACGATCCATACGCCGAGCACTTTTCCGATGGTGCCGGCGATCGCAAGGGTGACGAGAAAGATCGCGATCAGGATCGTCTCGAGGATCACGAAGTACCGGTCCGCCGACTCGAGGCGCACGGCGGTATCCGCGTCGACGTCACGGCGCGAACGAGCAAGGAGCAGCAGGAGCGCCGCGGAGCCCGCGAGCGCCGACGCGACGAACATGCCGCCGAGCGCCCAGCCAGCATCGCTCCACACCGTTTGATTCGACACGGCGAGGAGCACGCCGGTGTACGCGCAGATGAACAGCCCGAAGACGGTGCCGATCGCGCTCCACACCAGGCCCGCCGTCCCGCGGAGTGCACGGGCGATCCCGCCCGTCGCGCGGAACCACCCGACCTCGGCGATCGCGCCGAGGAAGGACACGAACGAGAAGATGCCGAAGACGAGGAGCGCCCACGAGCCAAGACTCATCGGCGATTCCGGCCTGAACGCGAGTCCGCCCGTGCTCGTGTCGACGAGCATGTGCCAGAAGAGGAGGGGCTGGCCCAGATCGATGGTTAGGAAGATCGGGCACGGAATGAGGGCGATGAAGCTCGTGATGAAGGCGATCCGGGCGGCGGTCTCGTCGCGCGCATTGCCGCTGAAGCGCAGCAGCGTCCCGAGCGCGTAGCTCCCACCGGAGATGCCGCCGAAGAAGAAGTAGCCGAGGATCCACCATTCCCAGTGCGGCGGGCTGGCGAAGTGCTCGGCGGCCAGCATCAGCGGGGCGTCGTCGTGGTGTTGTTGTTCGCGTTCATGCGGCCGCTCCGGAATGCCAGAAGGCCCGCGATGAGCCCGACCACCGCGGTCGCGACGCCGCCGACGTAGCCCGGCAGGTTGTTGCGAGTCGGAAGCGTGGCGTTCGCCTCGCTCGGCAGCTTGTAGACCTCGGGCTTGTCCATCAACAGGAAGAACGCGTTCAGACCGCCGTACACCTGCTCATCGCGGCCGTAGAGCTGCGCCTTCGCATATCCCTGCTTCTGCAGGTTGGCGAGGCGATCATCCGCGACCTTGTGCAGGTCGTCGACGTAGCCGAACTTGATCGACTCGGTCGGGCACGCCTTCGCGCAGGCTGGTTGCAGCCCGCCCTGAAGCCGGTCGTAGCAGAGCGTGCACTTCTGGGCGATGCCCTTTTCCTCGTTGAACCCGATGACCCCGTAGGGGCAGGCCGAGATGCAGTTGCGACACCCGTTGCAGACGTCGTTCTGGATGTACACGGTGTCGTACTCGGTCCGCATGAGCGCATTCGTCGGGCACACTTCCATGCAGCTCGCGTTTTTACAGTGCTTGCAGACGTCGCTCATCATCAGCCACGCCTGGCCGCCCGCGATGGGCGTCGGCGTCATCACCACGCCGTTGTTGTCGGGAATCTGCTCGATGAATTGCACGTGCCGCCAGTTCTGCGCGTCGAGCTGCCCGGTGTTGTCGAACGAGTCAGCGGTGAAGTGGGCCGGGTTGCCCTCGAGCTGGTTCCATTCCTTGCACGCGACCTCGCACGCCTTGCAGCCGATGCAAATCGACGTATCCGTGAAGAAGCCCATCGGCTTTTCTTGGAATGCCATCTTCTAAAACCCCATCAAATTGCGCACGATCTTCGTGTAGCCGCGCTCCGCGGCGGCGAGATCGAGCGGCAACGCGGCGAGCTCGTCTACGACCGGGACCGCACGAGGATCCCTTCGGAGGTCGACCGTGATGAGATAGCGGCGGCACATTTCGCATGCGTCAATGCGCAGATGCGGGAACTGGTCCACGTCGGACAGGATGGGCATCTTTCCACCGGCGGTCTCGCCGCACGACGCGCAGGTCATGCGGCTCAGCACCCACTCGTTGGCGCATCGGACGCAGACGAGCTTTCGAGGGCTCGTCAGAAGTGCTTCGCCTGTCTCACTGAACACCGCGAGTTGCGGCAGGCCACCGCAGCGCGGGCAATGCCGCTCGTCGGTCTCGCCGCGGAGCGTCGTGGCGAGGTCCGGTAGCGCCTCGAGGACCGGTTGGCAGCTCGCGCGCGCGAGGAAAGCGTCCGTGCCAGATCCCTCGTCGCCATGGAGCCAGGAATCGATCAGCCCCTCGAGGTCGGCTTCGTGAAAACGAAGCAACACCGCCTCGCGCAAGGTCTCCGTGCCGGCGGCGGCCGCGGCTTCCATCACCCCAGGCAGCGCGACGCGCACGACGTAGGCTGCCAGATCCTCACGGCTTGGCCGATCGGCACGAGCGCGCTCGAATACGCGCTCCTGTGTGTCGACGACGGCGAGATACAGGGCGAGTTGCTGTTGCGCGAAATCGAACCGCGCGCCGAGCTCCCGAGCACGCTCGCGGCGCAGCCCGTAGATCGTCGTTGGTTCGACAAGAAGAGTCATCAGAGCTTCTCGATGTTCACGAGGAACGCCTTGAACTCCGGCGTCCGCGCGTTGGCATCACCGACGAACGGCGTGAGCGCGTTCGCGAGCCAGTACTGCGAGATGTCCTTGTTCTTCTCCGCCGAGATGCCCACGAAGCCCCAGTGGATCGGGATGCCGATGTGATAGACAGGCTTGTCGCTCCCGGCGAGCTTGAGCCCTCCGAGACGTTTGGTGACGAGCGCCGCGACTTCGAGCTTGCCTCGTTCGCTGGACACGCGAACGCGATCCCCGTTCTTGATCCCCTTCTCCTTCGCGAGATCTTCCGGGACCTCGACGAATGCCTGCGGCTGCAGCCCCACCAGCAGCGGGACGTGCTGCGTCACGTAGTGCTCGTGCTCGGTGAGGCGATAGCTCGTCGCGACGTACGGGTACTTGTCGACCTTCCCGAATCGATTCGGCCGGCCGGCGGCCTGGTCGTAGAGGAACGCGACGGGATCCGCCGACTGGCTCGGGTGCAGCGGGTTCTCGATGGGCGCCTCGACGGGCTCGTAGTGCTCGGGGAACGGGCCGTCGATCATTGAGTTCGAAAAGAGCCGGCCGACGCCCTCGCCGTTCATGATGAACGGCAGCCACGCCGCCGGATCCTTCGGGTTCATCGTCGGGGGGTAGTCAGGGACGTCACCGACCCATGTCGTGCCGTTCCACTGGATGCCCGGGCGCTTCGGGTCCCAGGGCTTCCCGTCGAGGTCGGCCGAGGCACGGTTGTACATGACGCGGCGGTTCAGCGGCCAGCTCCACGCCCAGTTCGGGTAGAAGCCCATTCCGGTGGGGTCGTTCTGCTGCGGGTTGGCGACGCCGTTACGCCGCTTCATGAGGTTCCCCGCGTCGAGATAGCTGCCGGTGTAGATCCAGTCACCCGCGGTCGTGGTGCCGTCGTCCTTCAGGTTCGCGAAGCTCGTCATCTGTCCGCCGGTCGCGAGATTCTTTCCGTTTATCTCCTTGGCGATCTCGTCGAGCTCCGGCTTCTTGGGATCCTTGTAGTCGAGCGTCAGGGCCATGAGGGGGTCAGGGAACTTGCCGCCCTGCTGCTTGTACAGGGTTTTCACCCGGTCGAAGAGGTCGGCGAGCACCCAGTGGTCGTGACGCGACTCGCCTTCGGGAGGGATGACCTGCTCCTTCCACTGCGACCAGCGGCCGCTGTTGACGAACGAGCCGTCCTTCTCGATCCAGTGCGTCGCCGGGAGGAGGAAGACCTCGGTCTTGATGCTCGACGCGTCCATGTTCGGCGCGTGCCAGAACTCGGAGCTCGTCGTCGGGAGCGCGTCCATAACGACGAGCCACTTGAGGTTTGAAAGGCCTTTGAGGACCTGGTTCGAGTCCGGTCCGATGCTCGTGGCCGTCATCCCGGAGAGGATCACGCCCTCCATCTTTCCCTTGAGAGCCTGGTCGTAGATCGACATCCACGATGAGTTCGTCGCCGGCTTCGGGATGAAGTCGAAAGCGTACTCGTTGTCCTTCGTCGCCTTCGGGCCATACCACCCCTTCAGGAGGCTCACCATGAAGTTGCGGTAGTTGGTGCCGAAGAAGTTCCAGGAGTTCGGATCGCTCTTCTTCGGCGCGCTTGCCTGGACGTACTGGTCGAGGTTCTTCTGCCCTGGCGCGGGGATCCGCAGGTAGCCTGGCAGGATCTCCCAGCTGATCGCGTGATCGGTGTTGCCCTGGATGTTGGCGTGACCGCGCTCGGCGTTCATCCCGCCGCCGGGGCGCCCCATGTTCCCGAGGATGAGCTGCAGGAGTGCGCCCGATCGGATGAGCTGGCCGCCGGTCGTGTGGTGCGTGAGACCGACCGCGTACACGATCGTCATCACCTTGTCGGGCTTGCCCATCTCGCCGACAAGCTTCGCGACCTGCATGAACTGATCGACGGGGACCCCAGTGATGCTCGACACCATCTCCGGCGTATAGCGCGAGTAGTGCTTGGCCATGAGCTGCCAAACCGTGCGCGGGTCCTGCAGGGTCTTGTCGCGCTTCGCGGCGGCCTGCGTTGTGCCCGCGGGAGCGCCCGCAATCGGCTCGCCTTCCGTCTCGTACGTCCAGGTCGTGGTGTCGTACGCGCGCGTGGAACTGTTGTATCCGCTGAAGAGACCGTCCTTGAAGTCGAACCCCTGCTTCACGATGAAGGACGCGTTCGTGTAGTTCTTGACGTACTCCTCGTGGTAGAGCTTGTTCTGGATGACGTAGTTGATGAGG
>Ga0209474_10004982_pt1 | contig 11371 bp, 11 predicted proteins | sample GraSoiAngelo_145_FD_185902 | JGI IMG/M metagenome (GOLD analysis project Ga0209474, IMG submission 185902) | Grasslands soil microbial communities from the Angelo Coastal Reserve, California, USA - 14_1009_05_20cm (SPAdes) (version 2) | ecosystem: Environmental > Terrestrial > Soil > Grasslands...
GCTCCGGCTGCGCGAGAGGCCACTGCGCGATCCATCGCCTGGACGCTACCCGAGGGCTGGACGCAATCGGTGGCTAGCGGCGTTCGCACGGCGAGCCTCAAGCCGGCCGTCGCCGGACACGTCGAGGTGTCGCTGACGGTGTTGCCCGGCACGGCTGGCGGCAACCTCGCCAACGTCAACCGCTGGCGCGGCCAGCTCGGGCTCTCGGCTATCGATGACGCCGCGATCGCGTCCCTGCGGGCGACGGTGGAGAGCAAGGCAGGTGCATTTGCCATGTATGACTTCACGAGCGAGGGGCAGAAGAAGAGACGGATGATCGTGGCGCTCGCCGCGATCGAAGGCGGAACCTTGTTCGTCAAGATGCTCGGCGACGTCGCGCCGGTCGGCGCAGCTCGCCAGGAGTTCATCTCTCTGGTGGAAGGTATCCATGTCGTCGCTGCGAACTAAGCCGTTTGCCGCGCGCGCGTGGGACGCTCTTGCATCCTTGAAGGTCAGTATCACGTGTCTCGCGCTCCTCATGGTGCTGGTGGTTTTGTGCACGCTCGCCCAGGTACGGATGGGCTCCCTCGCCGCGGTCGACGCGTACGTGCGCAGCTTCCTCGTCTTCTGGGACGTTCCCGGTACGGCACTTTCGGTTCCCGTATTCCCCGGCGGCGCTCTGGTCGGTCTCGTGCTGACCGTGAACCTGGTTGCGGCGCAGCTGAAGCGGCTGGAGCTGAGCGCGCGCAAGGCCGGCCTGTGGGTAGTGCATGCCGGACTCATCCTGCTATTTGCCGGTGAGTTCGGCAGCGCCGCGTTCCAGGTCGAGATGCAGCTTCCGATCCAGGTGGGCGAAACCGTCGATCATCTCGAGAGCCCGCGGGACGTCGAGCTGGCCCTCGCCGACACCACGGACGCGGGTCACGACGATGTCTACGGCATTCCGGAATCGCTTCTCGCGCACAATCGATCGATTGCCGTCACGGGAACTCCGTTCGTCCTCGAGGTCATGCGCTATTCGCGCAACGCGGACCTCCGCGCCCGGGTTCCCACCGATCCCCCGTCATCCGTCGACGTGGGCATTGGCGCCGGAGTGACGGTCCGCGACTTGCCGCCGGTAACCGCCGACGACCGGATCGATCAACGCGCCGTCGTGGTCGAGGTGCTCGCCGGCGGGCAGAGCCGCGGCACCTGGCTGCTCTCCAATGGGCTGGACGCGCCCCAATCGCTCATCCACGAAGGTCGCACGTGGACGCTTTCGCTCCGGGCGCGGCGGCGATACCTGCCGTACTCGTTGACGCTCGAGAAGTTCTCGCACGAGCTGTATCCGGGCACCGACATCCCGAAGAATTTCTCCAGCCTCGTGCACCTTTCCAACCGGGCGCAGGGCGAGGAACGCGACGTGCTGATCTCGATGAACCAACCGTTGCGGTACGCCGGCAATGCTTTCTACCAGGCGAGTTTCGGGGACGGAGACAAGCTCTCGATCTTGCAGGTGGTGGAGAATCCCGGCTGGTTGATTCCCTACATCTCCTGCGTCCTCGTAGGCGGTGGCCTCCTTCTGCACTTCGCGCTTTCTCTCGGCCGCGCCTTGCGCCGGCGCCGGGGCGACGGTGGGAGGTCTGACCTGAGATGACGAGCGGAAAGGTCCTGCCCTGGGCGGTTTTCGGGCTCGCGATGGCTTTTGCGGGCGCTTCCCTCTTGCCGGGTCGGCCGGCGCGCGGTTTCGACGTCGGCGAGTTCGGCCGTCTCCCGATCCTCGAGGGCGGACGGATCAAACCGTTCGACTCGCTGGCGCGCAACTCGCTGCTCATGATTCGCGGTCAGCAGAGCTTCTCGGTGGGCCAGAGGGTGACCGCGGACGAGTGGCTCCTCGACGTTCTCTTCCGACCCGATGTCGCCGACCGGGAGCCCGTCTTCGTCATCGACGACCCCGAGGTCCTCGGCCTCTTCGGATTGAAGCAGACCTCCGATCGGTACTTTTCCTTGCTGACCCTGGTGCCGCATCTCGACGATATCGAGCGGCTGGCCGTGGCGGCGCGGCAGCTCGACTCCAAGCAGCGCACTCGCTTCCAGGGAGCGGTGCTCAACCTCTACCAACGCATCGGGCTGTATTACCGATTGCAAAACACGGTGCAGGTTGCCCGCGGGCCGGCGCTTGCCGCTGAAATCGCCGCGCCCCTGGATACCGTCGCCGCGGAGCGACACCGCCGCATGGACCAGTTCGCCGCCTTCCGGCCGCTGCCGCCGTCGGGAGGAGAGCTTTTCCGCAGTACGGGGGAAGCACTGCGAGCGGGTGCCCCCGATCGGGGGCTCGAGGCGCTGTCTCGTGTCTCCACCGCCTGGGCAACCCAGGACGCGGGAGCGTTCAATCTCTCGGTGGCGGAGCTCGTAGCCATCGATCGCGAGGCGCAGCCACAGGCCGTACGGCATGCGGCATGGGAGGCGCCCTTCAACCGCGCCCAGCCGTTCTACCTGGGGATGATCCTGTACGTGCTTGCGGCCCTCGTGCTTTTCGCTTCCTGGCTATGGAAGCCTCTGCCGCTGCAGCGAGCGGCCTTCGGCGTCCTGGCCGCGGGAGCGGTGGTGCACACGGCGGGCCTCGCCGCTCGCATGGCCCTGCAGGGTCGGCCGCCAGTGACGAACCTCTACTCCTCGGCCATCTTCGTCGGCTGGTGTGCAGTGCTCGTCGGGATCGTGCTCGAGCGGATCTACCGGCGTGGCTTCGGGACCGCGGTAGCGGCCGCCTGCGGGTTCGTGTCCCTGATCATCGCGCATCATCTCACGGGCGACGGCGACACGATGGAGATGATGCGCGCCGTGCTCGACTCCAACATCTGGCTCGCGACGCACGTGGTCACCATCACCATCGGCTACAGCGGCACCTTCCTCGCGGGCATGCTCGCCGCGGGCTATGCGTTGCGCCGGCACTTGGCGCCCCGCGCCGACCCCGCGACTACCCGTAGCCTGGTATCGATGGTCTACGGCGTCATCTGTTTCTCGCTGTTCTTCAGCTTCGTCGGCACCGTCCTGGGCGGCATCTGGGCCGATCAATCCTGGGGCCGCTTCTGGGGCTGGGACCCGAAGGAGAACGGAGCGCTCCTGATTGTCTTATGGAACGCGATCATCCTGCATGCGCGCTGGGGCGGTTACGTCCGCGAGCGTGGGCTGATGGCGATGGCGGTGTTCGGCAACGTCGTGACCAGCGTGTCGTGGTTCGGTGTCAACATGCTGGGCATCGGCCTCCATTCGTACGGCTTCATGGAAAAGGCCTTCTGGCCGCTGTCGACCTTCATCGCTTCACAACTCGTACTTATGACGCTCTGCCTTGTGCCGCCGCTCCGCTCCCACGCCTCCGCCAAGCTCACGAGTGCGCGGTCATGACGCTCCTCTCCCTTGGCGTCTCTGACAGCTTCCCTCCCCGTACATGCGCGCAGGAGCGAACTGCCGTTGTGGAGCGACTTCGCGCGCGCGCAGAGGCGGTAGCGCGGAGTGAGGTGGAAAGGACCCTGGTGGTGCTTCGTGGCCTGGATGAATGCCAAAGAAACCGCGTGCAGGCGATGGCCAGTGCCATCGTCGACAAATTGCTCCATGCGCCCACGATGCGTCTACGAGCCGAAGCCGGTCGGGGACGGCTGGCCGATGCCGCCGCCGCCCTGTTCGGTCTCGACGAGGTCGGGACGCAACCCGACTCGGATTTCAACGTCCTCCCGCTGGCGAGCCGTGGATGATTCTTCGTATTGCCACCCGTCGCAGCCCTCTCGCGCTGAGGCAAGCAGAGCGCGTGCAGGCCTTGCTTCGCACCCGCGGTCATTCTTGCGAACTCGTGCCGATGCAGACGGATGGAGATCGCATCTTCGACCGCTCGCTCGCGGAACCGGCCGGGAAGGCTCTCTTCGTCAAAGAACTGGAGCACGCGATTCTCGAGGGCCGCGCGGACCTGGCCGTGCATAGCGCCAAGGATGTTCCCTTCGCGCTTCCGCCGGAGCTGGCGCTCTGCGCGTTTCCTGAGCGCGAAGACGCGCGCGACGCGCTCGTGGCGCCTCGTTTCAAGATCTTCTCCGAGCTTCCCCGCCGCGCCCGCGTTGGTACCAGTTCCTTGCGGCGCTGGATGCAGCTACTCGGGGAGCGGCCCGATCTGGTCATCGTACCCGTCCGGGGAAACGTGCAGACGCGTCTCCGGCGCGCAGCCGCCGCGGACGGCAACGATCGGCTCGATGCGGTCGTTCTCGCGTTCGCCGGTCTGCGCAGGCTGGGATTGGAGGCGAATGTAACCGAGTTGCTTCCGGTGGAGCTTTCACTGCCCGCCGCGGGGCAGGGCGCACTCGCGATCGAGGCTCGGCTCGGGTCGCCTGGTGAGACGGCGTGCACCCCGCTGGACGACGCACGAACGTCACGCTGCGTCCGAGCCGAACGTGCGTTCCTGGCGCGGGTGGGGGGCGGGTGCACGTTGCCAATCGCGGCATACGCGGTGGAGGAGGGGCCCACACTTTGGCTGCGCGCCGTAATCGGAGGCCGCGATCGCCGCGGTGGTGTCACGCTACACCGCTCGGAGGCGCGCGGGTCAGCCCCCGAAGCACTGGGCACGAAGGTGGCAGAGGACATTCTGGATCGTGGAGGCTTACCGCTGCTCGACGCATCCCGCGCCCAGGCCGTCGGACTACCGGAGGCGAATCACACGTGATGGCACTCCCCACGGATGCCTTGACAGGATCGTCGGGAGGCGGTTGTTCCTACCTGTTCCTGCGCCATCCAGTGGGAGATTGACCTGATGGTGATCATCCGTCTGCCTGAAAGCCCGGCGATCGCGGGCTCGCCCAAGGTCGGCGTTCTGGAAAGAATCCTCCGGGCTTTTTCGGTCTTCAGCATGCTGATGACCGTCCCGCAAGTCCTATCCATCTGGGTCCACCGCGACGGGCACAACGTTTCGCTGCTCTCCTGGGCGGCGTATCTGCTCTCCGCCTCGCTCTGGTTCGTCTATGGAGTCCGGAAACACGACAAAACCATCTATCTCGCCTGTGTCGGTTGGATCCTATTGGACCTCGCCATCGTCATCGGCGTAATCATCTATGGCTGACGCGCCGGGTGGAGCGAGGTCCCATGAAGATTGACGAGACTCACGTTGACGCCGCGATCGACGAAGCGCTCGAGGAATCGTTTCCCGCCCAGTGATCCTCCGTCGTGGACGCTAGGGGTGGAGAAGAAATCCGTGTTCGTCGCAGACGGGAAAGATCGGGAAACTGCAGCTGACGATCACGGCGCGTCTGTCCCGAACCGAGCGGATGGTTCCGAAGACTTGTAGCGTCTACGCCTTGGCGCGGCCCTGCTGCCATCGCGCATCAAGGCCGAATCACGTCCTGCGTCCAAGACTCAGCGGCGGATTTGGTGCCTCTCGAGAACGGGCGTACCTGCTCGTCCGCCGCCTGGCGTCGGATTGCGATAACCGTTGCATCAGGTTCGACAGCGCCCGCTTGCGTCGCGCGACTGGTCGGTCTGCATTGCGGTGGCACTCTCGGTGGTGTGGGATGGATCTGAAGAAGCTCCTGTTCCATCCAAGGAGATGAGCATGGGCGAGACCGGGCTGCACACGGCGCGGACCGTCCGCGACGCTTAGTCACGGTTCTCGATAATTGTCGAGCCATCCCGCTTCGATCTTCGTGGCAACGCCGTCGAGCAGCGCACACAGGTTCGCGTACGCGACGGCTGCCGTGTACTCGTTGATCGGGAGCTGTTCGTCTCGGATTTCGGCGTGTGGATGGACTAGATCGCGGTGTGCGTTTACGAGTTTGCCGAGCACTTCCTGCACGTCCCCAAGTAAGGGATCAAGCCCGGTTTTCAACTTCGAACTACGCGCCAGCCTAAGGAGGTCGGGGAGGCTCGCGTCTTTCGGGAACGGCTTGCGCTGCTTCCCGGGAAGCAACTGGAACTCCCTCTCCGCTACGGTGTTCTGCGAGAGCACGCCAACGAGGACCCCTTCCAAGATGCTACCGCTCAAGATGAGCGCCCCCTTGTAAGCACCATGCTGGAGACAGAGTTCGACTTCGCGCCCATCTCGTTCGAGCAGTAACGTGAATTGTGCGGTCAGTGCGCCTTTCGCGCCTAGCCTTCCCAGTAGTGTGGCTAATGCTCCCGGCTCGTCAGCCGGAGGTTGAACCGTCACCGATGACTGAGACCGCGGACGGACGATTTCGAGCTTGATGAGTTCTTCACGCAAGCGTTCAGAAGCGAGACCCGTCACGGTGACATGGAGGGACCCCTTCGCCTGCTCGAGCGGGCCAGTCAGCACGTCGTGATGGCCGCGAACTAGAAAGTGACGCTGTATTCGACCAATCTCTCGAGACAACGTGCTGCGAGCAACCGTCTCGAGCATGTCATCGATACCCTTGAAGACGGCCGCCCGTTCGCTCGCGGCTCCATCGGCGAGCATGGGCGCGATTTTCTCCACGACCGCGAGCAAGCTCGTCCTCAGCGCTTCGGAGATGGGCGTCAGCTGTGCCGTAAGCGCGCCGGGATTGAACCCATGCCCTCCCAGGTTCGCCGCGCGACCCAAGCGCGTGAGTCCTCCTGGATCTTCGCTCGTTCCGCGGCCCATATCGTGGGGAAGGTTGCACCCACGAGAGCGCGGAAGTTCTGCACCGCGTCGGTCGCCATCCTGCCTCCTCGACGCAACGGATTAGAGCACAGCCTTCCGACAGACGGCGAAACCCTCGGCACAGACCGCGCCTGCTTCGCGCCCGCGGGAACCGCGATGTAGAATCGCGCGCGGCACCTCCGAATGCGGCCATGGCCATCCGAGCGGATTCATTTGGCCCATTCGTGGCCCCGATGGCAACCCGACGAACGCGCTAGAATCTTGGGTTCGAAGGCCGGATCACACGACAGAAAGGGTCGAGCCGTTTCCCTTGACTCTGGAGGGAAGGCGCGATCGCTTTTGCCGCCGATCAGAAGTCGACCCGACCCGCCGAAACTCGGGCTCGTCGGACGACAACTAGCCTTGACGGGTTGCCAGGTACGCGGCCAGAGCCGCAGGCACAACCCGGATGGCGTTCGAAACGGACGTAGGGCAGGTCGCCTCGCTCGCACAGTCGGTACGCAACGGCCCGGCATACACCGAGGCGTGCAGCGACCTCTCTGATCGAAAGGAGAGGCTCAACACCCACGTCGGGCTCGGGCGCCTTGCCGTTGGCGACACCGGGGCGACAAATCTTGCTTCGCAAGGCATCGTACGGCGTGGATTCAGTGTCTTGGCGTGCTTCTCGCCCTTCCTGATTTCCAGGGCTTGCGACGGGAGGAAGAGCCGTCTCACGCTGGGAAAACGCCCCGTCCGCAGTTCGGGACCAAGGGGTCGCAGGTTCGAATCCTGTCTCCCCGACCAATCTGCCATTCTTACTCGTCACCTGCCGCTACCCGTGCGGATTGGGAGCCAATCGCCGCAGGTGACGCTTCTGAGCGCAGCCATCTTCGGGGCTGGTTGGGGCATCGCGGGTATCTGCCCTGGCCCCGCGCTCGTCAACCTGGGCCGTTTCGCGCCGGGAGCAGCCGTCTTCGTGTCCGCCATGCTGGGCGGGATGCCTCTATTCCCCTAGATGCGGCTTCGGGCCGCACCCCTTCGCTCCGCGTCGGACTAAGATCGGCAGGCGGTGACCGACCTGCTCTACGCGCGCGCCCTCACGGGCGTCTCGCTCGCGTTCCACATCGTCTTCGCAGCCGTCGGCGTTGCGATGCCACTTTTCATGGCTCTCGCCGAGTGGCGCTGGCGCCGAACGGGCGACGCCGTGTTTCTCGAGCTCGCGCGGCGGTGGGCGAAGGGCACGGCGATTCTCTTCGCGGTGGGCGCGGTTTCGGGCACCGTCATCTCCTTCGAGCTGGGGCTACTCTGGCCGCGCTTCATGCAGTTCGCCGGTGCGCTCGTCGGTATGCCGTTTTCATTGGAGGGGTTTGCCTTCTTTACAGAAGCCATCTTCCTCGGCATCTATCTTTACGGTTGGGACAAGGTCTCGCCGCGCCTGCACCTCGCCTCGGCGTTCGTCGTCGCTGCCAGCGGGGCCGCGTCTGCGTTCTTCGTCACCTTGGCCAACGCGTGGATGAACGTGCCCGCTGGGTTCTCCCTCGCTGCCGGGATGCCCGCCAGCGTCGATCCGGTCGCCGCGATGTTCCCTCCCGGATGGTGGCGCGAGGTCCTCCACGTCACGCTCTCGAGCTACATCGCGACCGCCTTCATCGTCGCCGCCATCCACGCTCGCGCTCTCCTGCGGAAGCCGGCGAGCCGGTTCCATCGGGCGGCGCTCGGCATCTCGCTGGCAGTCGGCGCGGCGACCGCCGTGCTGCAGCCGCTCAGCGGAGACTTGTCCGCGCGGGGAGTGGCCGTGAACCAGCCGATCAAGCTCGCGGCGCTCGAGGGACAATTCCAGACGGAGCAGGGCGCGCCGCTCCGGATCGGCGGCGTCCCTGACATAGAGGCGCGCACCACGCGTTGGGCGCTGCTGATTCCGCGCGGCCTTTCCCTGCTCGCGTTCCACCATCCCGCGGCGGAGGTGAAGGGACTCGAGGCGTTCCCCCGCAACGACTGGCCGCAGGTCGTCTTCGTCCACCTGTCCTTCCAGGTGATGGTCGCCTGCGGCAGTGCGCTGGCACTTCTCGCCCTCGTCGCGGCGGTCCTTTCCTGGAAGCGGCGCGGCGTTCCGCAGAACCGTTGGTTTCTGCGCGCGGCCGTCGTCGCCGGGCCGCTCGGCTTCATTGCCCTCGAGGCCGGCTGGATGGTCACCGAGCTCGGCCGGCAACCCTACGTCGTTCACGGGGCGCTTCGCACCAGCGACGCGGTCACAGCCGTCCCGCGCTTGGCGGCGCCGTTCTGGGCCTTTACCGCCCTGTATCTTTTCCTTGCGGCCGCCGTCGCTGTGCTGCTCAAGCGCCAGCTGGCGGCCCCGCCACACGAGGCAGCATGACGCCGCTCCTCCTCGGGACGGCGCTCTGCGGCTGCGTCATCCTCTACGCGCTCCTCGGCGGCGCCGACTACGGCGGTGGCATCTGGGACCTCTTTGCCTCCGGTCCGCGCAAAGTCGAGCAGCGCGCGCTGATCGAGCACGCCATCGGCCCGATCTGGGAGGCCAACCACGTCTGGCTGGTGCTCGTCGTCGTCGTGCTGTTCACCGCTTTTCCGCCGGCATTCGCTGCCATCACGAGCGGCCTGTTCACGCCGCTCCTGCTGCTGCTCATCGGGATCGTCCTCCGCGGAGCCGCCTTCACCTTCCGTACCTACGAGACCAGCGGCGATCGGGCGCAGCGCCGCTGGGGCCGGATTTTCTCGGCGAGCAGCGCGCTCGCGCCGCTGATGCTGGGCGACATCGTGGGCAGCCTCGCTTCGGGCCACGTCGAGGGCCCGGCGAGCCGGGCGTGGCTCGAGCCGTTTCCCCTAGCGGTCGGAGCATTCACCGCGGCGCTCTTCGCGTTCCTCTCGGCCACCTACCTGTCGGTAGAAGCAGGGGGCCCGCTTCGCGACGATTTCCGCAAGCGCGGCCTGGTCGCTGGCGTCGTCGTCGGAGTGCTGGCGCTCGGGACATTCCTGCTGTCGAGCAGTGGGGCGCCACTCGTCCACCATGGTCTCACTGCTCGTCCTTGGTCGTGGCCGCTGCAACTCGCCACCGCGCTCTCGGCGGTGCTAGCCTTCGCCGGGCTCGCCCTCCGCCGTTTCCGACAGGCCCGATTCGGAGCCGCGGCACAGGTCAGCTTGATCGTCACCGGGTGGGCCGCATCGCAATACCCATACCTCGTCGTGCCGGTGTGGACGCTTCGCTCGGCGAGCGCGCCCGCCGGCGTGCAGAATCTATTGCTCGCAGCTCTCGGCGGAGGGGCATTGCTCCTGTTCCCTTCACTGTATCTGCTGTTCCGCGTTTTCAAGGGGGAGAGACCCCTCGCCCTGATCGACCGCGAGGAGCCGCGCGCTCCGCAGCCGCCGCCGGCCCGGCGGTAATGCTCGAGATTGCCGCACCTTTGCGTGAAGATCTGACTCCGCCCGGCAGCCAAGTCCGGACGCGACTCGAGGGCCCGCACAGTGGAGCGTTGGCGCGCGCACCGTCCGCGTGCTCGGCGCGGACCGGGCGAGTCCCGAGCTGTCGCATCTCGGGGCCGTCACGACGGTCCAGGCGTGACACGGTGGGCCAGGTACGCGTCGAGACCTGCCGGTGCGACGCGGATCGAATTGGAAATGCGAACGTGGGGCAGGGCCGTCCTGGCTACTTTCTCGATCTGTAGTTCCGCCCCGTCATCCCCACTCGACTGGTAGCCTCCCGACATGGTCCGTGTCCTGCTACGGCTCGTTGCGGGCCTGGTGCGCTCGCGAGCATCCCTGGTCGCGGAGAACGAGATGCTCAGGTTGCAACTGGCCGCCGCCAAGGCGCGCCTCCGCGGCAAGCGAGTTCGCTTCTCCCGCTCCCAGCGCTGGCTGATCGGAAACCTGGCGAAGATGATAGTGGCGTGGCGCTCCGCTGTGGCCTTGGTGCACCCAGACACAGTGGTGCGATGGCACCGCGCCGGCTTTCGCCTCCTCTGGCGCTGGCGGTCGCGGCCGATCGGGCGGAGGCCGAGCAGCCACGCTGCCATCATTAGAGAAATGGCCGCTGCGAATCGGCTCTGGGGCGCTGAGCGCATCCGCGGCGAGCTTCTCAAGCTCGGGATTCACGTCTCGAGGCGGACCGTGCAGCGGTACATGCCGAAGCGGCCTGAACGCATCGGCGGCGGCCAGAGCTGGACCACCTTCATCGCGAACCACGTGACCTGGAGCTGCGACTTCCTCCAGGCGTTCGACGCGCTTTTCCGCCCCGTCTTCGTGCTGTTCTTCCTCGACCTCCGGCGCCGTCGCGTCATCCACGCCGCAGCGACCGCCACGCCCACAGACGACTGGTGCGCCCAACAGGCGCGTAACGCCACGATGGACGAGCTGCCCGAGGTTCTCATCGCCGACCGTGACGCGAAGCTCGGCAGTCGCTTCGCCGCCGCCTTCGAAGGGGTCGGCGCCCGCGTCGTCCGCTGCGCTGTGCGCACGCCGAATATGAACGCCTTCGCCGAGGGCTTCGTCGGCACACTCCGCCGCGAGCTGCTCGACCATCTCCTGCTGCTCAATGTCGAGCACCTGCGACGCCTCCTCGCCGAGTTCGTCGTCTTCTACAACCAGGCGCGACCACATCAGGGCATCGCCCAGCAGCAGCCGGTGCCGCGGGCGCCTCAACTCGAGGGACGGATCATCGCCCGGCCTATCCTCCACGGTTTGCACCACGACTATCAGCGCACCACCGGCGCTCCGGCCCCTCCCTGCGGATGTCATTAGTAGCCAGAACGGGGAGCAATCCCGCCCTGCGGCGGTAGTCTGTCCTCGCGGCCGCACGCACTGCTGTGG
>Ga0209474_10004985_pt1 | contig 11369 bp, 10 predicted proteins | sample GraSoiAngelo_145_FD_185902 | JGI IMG/M metagenome (GOLD analysis project Ga0209474, IMG submission 185902) | Grasslands soil microbial communities from the Angelo Coastal Reserve, California, USA - 14_1009_05_20cm (SPAdes) (version 2) | ecosystem: Environmental > Terrestrial > Soil > Grasslands...
TTGGCCCGCACCCTTCGCGGGCGCCGTCGCCGAGGAAGGGCCGATCGACTTCTGGCAGATGTCCGTGCCTTGGGTGTCGCTGTTCGCGGCCGCCGCCGTCACCTTGGCGCTCGCGGCGACGGGCCACAGCCTCGACGTGTTCCTGACCGCGATCGGCGGAGGGCTCGGCATGCTGCTGGTCTTCAGCATGGTCCTGCTGCACCGCGACACGAACTCCCTGCTGTCGGCGCGCGATCGCACGGAGGCGCAGCTGGGGCAGCGCACCGAGATGCTGAACCAGGTCATCACCCATGCACCGCTGGGCGTGGCTCGAGTCGGAGTGGACCTGCGGATCCTCGACGCCAACCCGAGGCTCGGCTCGCTGTTGCACGCACCCGCCAGGATCATGGTCGGCTCGATGGTGGCCGACTACCTCTCGGCCGAGGAGCTCAGCCGGTTGATCGAGCGGTCAAAGCCGCTGTGGGAAGGAGAGGTCGATACGGTGGAGGGCGACAGCCCGACCCGACGCGCCGACGGCACCGAGGTCTGGCTGCACTGGAGCGTCACGTCCGTGCGCAGCTCGAACGGCAAGATCGACTACTTCCTCGCCATGTTCGAGGACATCACCGCCAAGCACGAGGCGGAGGAGACGGCGATGGCCAACCTGGCCGGCCTGGAGCGCCTGAACGAGCTCAAGAGCGAGTTCGTGTCGATGGTCAGCCACGAGTTTCGAACCGCGCTCGTGGGCATCCAGGGCTTTAGCGAGATCCTGCGTGACGAGACCATCGGCGCCGACGAGGTCAAGGGCCTCGCCACCGACATCAACAAGGACGCACAGCGCCTGAACCGAATGATCGGCGAGATGCTGGACCTCGACCGTATGGAGGCAGGCAAGATCCGGCTCACGCCCAAGGCCGTGGACCTCAACGCTTTGATCAAAGAGGTCATCGAGCGGGCGCAGGTGTCGAGCGAGCGGCACGCGATCCGGACCAACCTGGACCAGGCGCTCCCGATCGTCACCGCGGATCCCGACCGGCTGGTCCAGGTGGTGAGCAACCTGTTGAGCAACGCGATCAAGTACTCGCCCGACGGCGGAGAGGTCGGCGTGTCGACCAGCGCCGAGGACGGCATGGTGCACGTGTCGGTCACGGACCAGGGGATCGGAATCGACCCCGAGTTCATCAACAGGCTGTTCGGCCGCTACGAGCGTTTCGAGAGCAACCGGACGAGCAAGGTCGTCGGCACCGGGCTCGGCCTCGCGATCAGCCGCCAGATCGTGGAGCTGCACGGCGGCCGGATCTGGGTCGACAGCAAGGTCGGGGCCGGCTCGAGCTTCCAGTTCACCGTGCCCGTCCGCGGGGTCACAAGGGCCTAGAACAGGTAGTCGGCGATCCGCCTCGGAAACAGGTCGGGGTGGACCTGCAGGGCGCCGAGGATGGCCTTGCCGTCGAACTGCCGGACGTCGTACTGGCAGAGCGTCCTCACCGGGAACCGCTTCGACAGGCTGTCATAGCCGATCTCATAGTCGAGCATCTCCTCGACTTCGGAAAACCCCTCATACGTGGCCATCTCGCCCACGACGCGGATCCCTGAAAAGCCGGTGCTCAGCGCGTCGAGCCACAGCTCCTCCCAGCCCGCGACGGCGGCTCGTGCCGAAGAGCCAACGGAGGACCGGGTGACCAGGTCGCCGGTGCCGGCGTCCAGGGCCTTCATGTATCGGCCCACCATCGAGTCGGACCCGACGAGGTAGCACCTGTCGCCCTCGGCCAGGCCGGCGCGCAGGAATGGGAGGCTCAAGCGCATCCGGCCGCTTTCGCTGCTGTAGAAGGTCGCGAGGTGATCGTGGACGTCCAGCTGCGGCCGGGCGCGAGGCGTCTCCGAGGCGGGGTCGCCCTGGCCCCGTGCGAACCGGCGGAGGTCTTTCTCGGCAAATCGGCGCGTGCCCCGGCGCCCAAGCCTCTGGACCGGCAGCAGGTCGGCGTCGCTCCAGCGGCGGACCGACGCCTCGCTGACGCCCAGCAGCTGCGCGGCATCCCGCGTGCTCAACAATTCGCTCATTCCTACCTATCTACCTCTCTAGACGTATAATAACGATCACGCAATCGGAAATCACACGACCATCTCGAGTGAAAGCGATGCCCCTAAGGATTACAAGCCCCGACGCCAAACAGCTTCAACGCCTTCTGCCCGGCCTCCCCTTCGAGGCGGCGGAGGAGCTGGCAGGCTCCGCGCGGCAGGTCACCTATCGAGCCGGTGAGACGATCATGGGCGAGCACGAGCGGTGGTCGCCCGCCGTGGTGGCCGACGGCACCCTCAGGCTCACGATCCGGTCCAACGACGGCCGGGAGGCGACGCTTCGGCTGATCGGACGTGGAGCCCTGGTCGGCCTGGTGGCCATGTTTCAACCCGACTACGCGCCCGCGGTCCACGAACGGAGCGTGGTCGCCGTCGAGCGAAGCACCCTGGTCTTCTTCGAGTCGCCGACTTTCATGCGCATGTGCCGCCAGCACAGTGAATTCGTTCTGCACCTGCTTCGCCAGACGGTCGAATGGGGCGGCGCCCTGGTCGACGCCGCGGGGCGATTCGCTTTCATGAGCGTGCGGCAGCGCGCGGCCGGCTACCTGCTCAGCGTCGCCGCGCCCGAGCCCGACGGGGGCCTGGTGGCCCCGATCACCCAGCAGCAGCTGGCCAACGCGATCGGGTCCGTTCGCGAGGTGGTGGCCAGGACCCTCCACGACCTCCGCTCTGACGGCCTGGTCTCGGTTTCGCGAGCGCGGGTGTCGATCCTCGATCGGGACGGCTTGATGCGAACCGCTTTTGATGTGACTTAAGTAGCGGGATTGCTTTTGGCTATAGCCGACAATTAACGCGGCTCGGCCGGGGAGGTTCGAATATGCAGACTCCCAAGATCCGCGTGATGCTCGCCGACGACGATGCAGGACTCCTCGCGGCCATTGCCGACACGGTCCGCTCGGCGCCGGACATGGAGGTCGTGGCGACGGCGCAGGACGCCAACGAGGTGACGAGGCGCGCCCAGGCCACCAGGCCCGACGTGATCGTGATGGACGTGCGCATGCCCGCCGGAGGCGGCGTGGCCGCCGCGCGCGAGGTGGCCCGGCTGCTTCCGGAGACCAGGGTCGTGGCCCTCTCAGCTCACGAGGACGGTGCGAGCGCCCTGCTCATGCTCGAAGCCGGCGCGGTCGGGTACGTGGTCAAGGGCGCGCCGGAGCCCGAGATCCTCGACGCGATCCGGCGCGCGCAAAGGGGCCAGATGAGCCTGCCGGCCGAGCTCGGCGCATCGACGGTCAGGGCGCTCGTGCGCGAGCTCCACGAGCGGCAGGAGCCGGAGTCGGTGCTGCGCAAGAGCGAGCAGCGGGGAGCGGCGATTCTCGAATCGGTGCCCGACGCCATGGTCATCGTGGGCGGCGCCGGGACGATCGAGACCGTCAACACCCAGGCCGAAAGGCTTTTCGGGTACCAGCGCGGCGAGCTGATCGGTCAGGCGGTGGAGGTGTTGGTGCCCGATCGCTACCGCCAAGTGCACGAAAACCAGCGCGCCAAGATCACCTCGCAGCGGTACGCGCGGCCGATGGATGCCGGCCTGCACTTCCTCGGCCGTCGCAAGGACGGCACCGAGTTTCCGATCGACATCAGCCTCTCCCCGCTCGCCACCGAAGAGGGCGACAAGACCATTGCCGCCATCCGGGACATGACCCGGCGGGCGATCGCCGAGGAGGCCCAGCGCAAGAGCGAGCAGCTCTTCCGAGGCCTGCTCGACTCGGCGCCGGACGCGATGGTCATCGTCGATACCAGCGGCATCATCCAGGTCGTCAACGCCCAGACGGAGCGGCTCTTCGGGTACTCGCGCGCCGAGCTTCGCGACCAGTCGGTCGACCTTCTCCTGCCCGAACGCTTTCGAACCGCACACGTCCGCCATCGCGTCGGCTACCTATCGAAGCCCCTGGCCCGGCCGATGGGTGCGGACCTCGAGCTCTACGGCCGGCGCAAGGACGGGACCGAGTTTCCCGTCGACATCAGCCTCAGCCCGATGGAGGCGGAATCGGGCACCCTGGTGATCGCTGCGGTCCGCGACGTGACCGAGCGCCACGAGGCTAAGAAGAAGCTCGACGAGAGCTTCGAGGTGGTCCAGCGGCAGCGCCTGTTCGCGCGGCTGATCGCGGCCCAGGAAGAAGAGCGGCTGCGCATCGCCTCCGACATCCACGACGACACGATCCAGGCCATGACCGCGACCAGCCTTCGCATGCAACAGCTGCGGCGGCACCTCACCGACCCTGGCCAGATCGAGCTGCTCACCAAGCTCGAGGACGCGGTTCGAGAGTCGATAACCCGCCTGCGCCGGCTGATGTTCGACCTCCGCCCCGCCTCTCTGGATCGCTCCGGCCTCGCCGCGGCTCTGCGCGAGCTGCTGGAGAGGCTCCAGGAGGAGACTCAACTCACCTTCACGCTCGAGAACCACCTGAGCAGCGAGCCCGCAGGCGGCATCCGGACCGCCCTGTATCGCATCGCGCAGGAGGCGCTGGTGAACGTCAAGAAGCACGCCGCCGCATCGACGGTCAGCGTCGAGCTCCGCTCCGTCGGAGCAGGCTGTCGAGTCCGCATTCAGGACGACGGCAAGGGCTTCGACGTGGAGGTCACCGATTCAAAGCCAGGTCACCTCGGCCTGGTCTCGATGCGCGAGCGCGCCCAGATCGCGGGCGGATGGTGGCTCATCAGATCCCCGGCCGACGGCGGCACAGTGGTCGAGTTCTGGCTGCCGTTCGAAGCCGAGACTGCGTCTGCGGTGAACGGCCAACCCAAGGTGCTGGGCTGAGATGCCGGGAAAGATCAACGTGCTTCTCGTGGAGGACCATCGCCTGATGTTCGAGGGGCTTTCGTCGCTGCTGACCGAGTACTCGGACATCAACGTCTTGGGCGTCGCCACCACAGTCGCCGACGCGATCGCCAAGGCCTCCCTGCTGAAGCCAGACCTGGTGCTCATGGACTACCGGCTGCCGGACGGCGACGGTGCCCAAGCCAGCGAGCGGATCCGTTCGCTACTGCCCGACACCGCGGTCCTGTTCCTCTCCGCGGACCCCTCCGAGGCCTCCATCATGCGGGCGGTCGAGGCCGGCGCCTCAGGTTATGTGTCCAAAGGAGCGTCGGCCGAGGAGCTCGTCACGAGCATTCGCAAGGCGGCCGACGGCGAGTTCCTCCTGGAGGCCGCGACGATGGCCCGGCTGATGGAACAGCGCCGCCAGTCGCAAGAGAAGGCCACCGAGCATATGCGCCTCAGGAGTGACATCACGCCGCGCGAGCACGACGTGCTCAGGCTCATGGCCAGAGGCCTGGACAACTACGAGATCGCCGAGGAGCTCGGCATCGGCTACGGCACCGTCCGCGGGCACGTCCGTGGGGTGCTCGAGAAGCTCGGTTCGCACACCCGGCTGCACGCGGTGGCCGCCGCCCGCAAGGCCGGGCTGCTCGACGCGTGATGGTTGTCGTTTCCCCTCTGCCAATCGATAGAGGTGCGCCTGTGCCAACCTGCAGTCGAGACCTGGCGCCCGCGAGCTTAGCGTGGGGCGCGTGGGAAACCCGGTCCGGATCCTCATCGCCGATCGCAACGCCCTGGTGGTCGAGGCCCTCGAGGATCTGTTCGTGGAGCTGGCCGGCGGTGCCATCGTGCTGACAGCCGGCAGCTTGCTCGAGGCGCTCGAGATCGCCCGGCTCGAGCAGCCTGAGCTGATCGTGATCGACGCCCGGATGGGCGTCGACGCCGGCGACGCCGTCCGTCAGGTGCTCGAGTGCTCGCCCGGATCGGCTCTGTTCGTCATGGTCACGAACTGCGACGAGGAGTTCGAACTGCGCATGCGCCGCGCCGGCGCGAGGGGCGCATGCGAGAAGGAAGAGATGCCGGCGGGCGCAGCCCACATCCTGGACACGCTCACGGCGAGGCGATGATCGTCGCCGACCGCCGCGAGGGCGGGATCCTGCCTGAGGTCGACAAGCGGAGCGCATATGCGCCGTTTTGGCGGAGCCTGGACCGCAACGTGCCGCTCGGGCCCAAGCTCATCGTGCCCGTGATCCTGGTCACCCTGCTGGGCACCGGGGGGTTTGGTTTCGTCGAGGCCATCCGCACCAACAACGCCGTCGAGGCCGCATACGTGGAGTCCGCGACCGCCAACGCTCGCGCCGCCTCCAATGCCTTCTACAGCACCATCAGCGACCCGCCGGCCGTCTCCCAGTACCTCGCCGACCTGGCGAGTGCGGACCCGAACATCCGGGGCATATGGATCGTCAACCTGGTCCTGCCGGACGCACAGGTAGTCGCCAGCTCGCGGCCGGCGGAAATCGTCTCCAAGCCGCTGCTCAGCGACCAAGAAATCCTCGTGGTGGAATCGGGCCAAACCACCCACGAGAAGCAAACCATCGCCGGGGAACCCATGCTCGAGACGATCGTCCCGGTCAAGGGCAACGCTTATGCGGTGGTCGTGGAAACCTCGCTCAAGGCCGAGAGCGAGACCCTGACCACGACGCTGATCTCGGCCGCGGCCGTGGCCCTGCTCACCTGCCTGCTGGAAGTCACAGCTTTGGCCATGATCCTCGAGACGGGCGTGCTGCGCAGGATCAGGCGCGTCGGCAAGGCGGTCGACGCCTTCGGGCGCGGCATGCGCCACGACCGGCTGTCCGAGGGATCCGAGCCGGAGGGACGCGACGCGCTCTTCAACCTGGCCCGCAACATGGACCACAAGCTGGGCGAGCTCAGCGAGCGAGAGCGCGCCGGAACGGTCGTCAGCGAGCTGGGACTGCTCGCGCTCCAGGGCGCCCTGCCCTCCGACCTGACGCTCAAGGCACTGGACATCACCCGGGAGGCGGGCGACCTCGAGCGCTGCTTCCTCGTCGACACGAGCGGGGCCGTCACGATCGTCGGCAGCTCCGGCGGCGCCCGCGCCGAGACCAGCGCAGCCAAGCTGCCGGTCTGGCTGGGGGCCCTCGTCCGCTCGGCCACGCAGGCCCGGCGACCGATCCTCGCCGATGGTTTCGGCCAGGACTGCCGCTACTGGGAGGCGGGCGCCGCGAACGTGTCGGCCGCCGCCGCCTTTGTTCCCCTCGCGGGCACGCCGAACCCGATCGGGGTCATGGTCGGAGTGGCGCGGCCCGGCGGCCATATCTCACCCGTCACGGTGTCGATGATGGAAGCTGTGGCCACCGCCCTCGGCGAGTCCCTTCAGCGCAGCGAGGCCGAGAAGGCTCGCCACGAAAGCGAGGCGAAGTCGAAGGCGCTGTCGACGGTCAGCCACGAGATGCGGAACCCGCTGAACGCCATGCTGGGGTTCAGCAACCTCCTCCTGACCGGCGCCGCGGGACAGCTGAACGAGAAGCAGCAGAGCTACGTCCGCCGCGTCGACGAAGCGTCGAACCACCTGCTGCGCCTGGTCAACGACTACCTGGACCTGGCGCGCGTGATGAACGGCTCACTGCCCGTGCAGCCCGAGGCCGTCGTGGTCGGCCCCGAGGTCCAGAACGTGCTCGACCTGCTTGGCCCAAGCGCCGAGGCCAAGAACGTCTCACTTCATTCCGAGGTACCGGCCGAGGCCACCGCGCGGGCAGACCGCCTGCGCCTCCGCCAGGTGCTGATGAACCTGGTCTCGAACGCGATCAAGTTCACGCCCGCGCGCGGCCACGTCCGGGTCGAGGTGGCGGGCGGATCCAACGGTGTGCGCATCTCGGTCATCGACACGGGCATCGGGATCCCGGTCGACCGCCAGCACCTGGTGTTCACCGAGTTCGCGCAGCTGCGTCCGGACGGTCGCAACGAAGGTTCCGGCCTCGGGCTGGCCCTGACGAAGCGGTTCGTCGACGCGATGGGCGGCTTCATCCGCTTCACGAGCTCGGAAGGCGCCGGCACGATCTTCGACGTCTGGCTGCCGGGCGAGCAGTCGCCTCGCCACAGCGCGGAGGCGGCGAAAGCGGACGAACGAACGGTCGGAGCGGCGTAAAGGCCCGCCCTTAGCTCTCGACCAGCTCCAGGCAGCGGATCCCCGACAGGTCGATCCAGTAGCGGCCGGGACCGTGCACGATCCGCATCAGCACCTGGTCGCAGGCCGGGCAGCGGACGACGGCCCCCGGGGCGTGGACGTAGACGTCGACTCGGCCGACCGCGTTGACCGTTCCGCATCCGCCGCATGTGCTCTCCGCGGACGTCATCTCCAGATTGAAGATCTCGGCGAGCAGGCCGCCGATCGCGTTGCCGTCGAGCTTGAGGTCGGACGTCTGGGACATGCGGGTCATCCTCCTGTGGCGCCGAAGCGTTCGGTCTTGATCCAGCGCGGGTCGTAGCCGTGGTCGACGAGCAGGCCGGCCGCCGCCTCCACGAACGAGGTCGGACCGCAGATGAACACCTGCGGGCCCTCCTGTGCCGGCCACGCCACCTCATCCATCATCGCGCGGTCGAGGCGCCGTGCATAACCGGTCCAGCCGGCCGGTTGTGAGCGCGTGAGGGTTTGCGCGACGGTCAGCGTCCGGTCGGCCGCCGCCAGGCGCTCGAGCTCCTCGCGGTAGATCACGTCCTCGAACGCGCGTGACGAGTACAGGAGTCGCACCGGCGTGTGGTCCTCGACGGCGGCCCGGTGCCGGATCATCGCCATCAGCGGAACGATCCCCGACCCGCCCGCGATGAGCAGCAGCGGTCGGGGGTCTCCTGCCCTCCAGACGAAGAAGCCGCCAATCGGACCACGCAGCTCGAGTGAGTCCTTCGGCCGGAGCTCGCCGACGAGGTACGGCGACACCTCGCCGTCCTCGAGCCTCTCGACGGTGAGCGCCAGCCGCGCCTCTTCCGGCGGAGACGCGATCGAGTAGCTGCGCTGCGTCTGGTAGCCGTCGTCGGTGGTGAGCCGGACGTCGACGTGCTGGCCGGCGAGGTGGCCCGACCACGCCGGTACTTCGATGGTCAGGGTCGCGACCTTCGGCGTCTCCTGGACGATGTCTGTGACCTCGCCGATCTGCCATGTGAGCCTGGTGACGGTCAGTCTCCCCAATAGCGCTCTTCCCGCCACGGATCGCCGTGGTTGTTGTAGCCGTTCGACTCCCAGAACCCGGGCTCGTCCTCGTTCTTGAGCGTGATCCCGCGCACCCACTTGGCGCTCTTCCATAGATAAAGGTGTGGGACCAGCAGCCGCGCGGGCCCGCCGTGCTCAGGGTGCAGCGGCTGTGCGTCGTACTCGTAAGCCACCCAAGCCTTGTGCCCCGTGATTTCGTCCAAGGGCATGTTGGTGGTGTACCCGCCGTCGCTGAAGGCGACCACGTACTCCGCGGCCGTGTCGACGCCTTCCATCAGCGTATCGATGGAAACGCCCTTCCAGGACGTGTCGAGCTTCGACCACTTGGTGACGCAGTGGATGTCGACGGTGATGTCCTCGGCGGGCAGCTTGCGAAGCTCGTCCCAGCTCCAGGTCTTCGGCGCGTCGACCTCGCCGTTGATGGTGAAGCTCCACTTCGCTAGGTCGGGGCGGGGGGTAGGGCCCGCTGACAGCACCGGGAAGTCGCCCACCACGTGCTGGCCGGGCGGCACACGCGAGCTGCTCGCCGCATCGCGACGCTTGCCTCGGAATCCACGCGAGATGAAAGCCATCAGCAGACCTCCTTCAACCGGATGCGCAAAGAGCCTAACCCGTTGCGGGTTCCATCCGAGTGCCGGCTCTCGGATGCCTCGGCGAGACATCGGGGGTCCGAGGGCCGGCTCTCGGACAAAATTACTTGACGGCTCGGATGCGCGAGACGAACGCCGTGCCCAGGATGAACCAGACCACGGCGCCGGCGAACACCAGCCGGAAGCCCAGGGAATTCCCGGTGGCCAGGCCGAGCAGCTCATGCCCCGGCTCGTTGAACGCGTGCAGGATCGGCGCGAAGATGGCCGGCGCGAGGGCCGGCGGCAGCGTGAACGCGATGTGCCACAGGCCCATGTCACGTCCGGATGAGTGCTCCCGGTCGGGGAGCACGTCGCAGGCAAGCGCCCAGTCCACGGCGACGTACAGCCCGTAGCCGACGCCGAACACCACCCCGAGCGCGAAGATCACGAACAGCGATTTGATGAGGCCGAACAGAAGGACAGACGCGACCAGGCCCTGGAGCGCCCCGGCCACGTAGACGAAAGGCTTGCGCCTGCCGAGCCGGTCGGAAAGGTGACCGCCGATCACCGCCGGGATGATCGCGCCGGCGAGCAGCGCCAGACCCCAAAGCCCGGCCAGGGTCCCGGGATGGTCGGCCTTGATGACGTCGCGGAAGTAGATGGCGAGAAAGGGCTGGATGGTCGCGATGCCCATCATCACCAGTGCCCGCGTCGCGAAGGTCCAGAAGAAGTCGCCGTTGCGAAACGCGACGAAGAAGCCGCGGATCGCCGGTTCGCGAAGCGCGGTGAACGCCGCCACGAGCGCGGCGGCCCCCGCCACGATCCCCACCGCCATCCAGAGCGAGCCGAGGGGTACCAGCAGCAGAGCCAGCCAGCAGGCGGTGGCGACGATCGCGGCGAAGCCCGGGAGCAGCGCCGCTGGGCTGATGCGGAGCGCATCGTGGCGGGTCGTGATCGCGGGCTCGTCGACGGCGATCACGGTCACGACCGTGGTCGCGAGCAGGACCACGGCCACCGCCGCGTAGCCGATGACCACGCCGGTCCGCGTTTCGTGGAAGACGGCCAGGGTGGCCGTAACCGCGGCCAGGCCGACGACCGCGCCGAGCGCATTCATCATGCCCAGCAGACCCGAGGCACGCCCGCGATCGGCCGCCGGCACCACGTCTGGGATCACGGCCGCGTAGGCGCCGCCGGCCAGGTTGAACGTCAGCTGCACGAGCATGTACGCGAACGCCAGGGTCAGGGGGCTGCCGGCCACCGCGAGCAGGCCGAGGCCCAGCAGGTTGATCGCCGTGCCGGCGACGATCCACGGCCGCCGGCGACCCCAGCGCGTGCTCGTCCGGTCGCTCAGCCAGCCGGCGAGGATAGGCGCGATCAGTGCGAAGAGGTTGCCGGCCGCGCTGACGTGGCCGATCAGCAGGTCTGCCGACCCGCCCGCGATCATGAAAGCCGCGACCGGCACCAGCTGGAAGGTGATCGGCGGCCAATGCGCGCCCTGGCCCAACCACATCGCGTTGACCGCGAGCAGGCGCCGGGTGCCCATGTGCCCGGTGGGCGGCATTGAGGCGACGGGCTCGGAGCCAGGTGTGGCCGTGCTCACGACGCTCAAGCTAGCTCGCACGCGACGAGCGAGGCGCACGCGGTCTGCACCGGGATGGCGAATCCCAGCGCCTCCGCCCCATCCGCCAGGAGCTTGGCGGTGGCAATCCCGACCACGCGTCCGTGCCGGTCGACGACCGGACCGCCGCTGTTGCCGGGGCTGATC
>Ga0209474_10004986_pt1 | contig 11368 bp, 7 predicted proteins | sample GraSoiAngelo_145_FD_185902 | JGI IMG/M metagenome (GOLD analysis project Ga0209474, IMG submission 185902) | Grasslands soil microbial communities from the Angelo Coastal Reserve, California, USA - 14_1009_05_20cm (SPAdes) (version 2) | ecosystem: Environmental > Terrestrial > Soil > Grasslands ...
TGGCCGATGCGTTGGCCGACAATCGCAGGGGAGGGCGGAGATGGCGAACCAAGGCTCCGGTCAAAAGCATGGCATCGGCGCGTCGCTGCTGCGCCGCGAGGACGATCGCCATCTGCGCGGACGCGGCGAGTTCGTCTCCGACATAAAGCTGCCCGGCACGCAACATGTCGTGTTCCTGCGCAGCCCGCACGCCCATGCCCGCATCCGCTCGATAAGCGTGCCGCCGAAGGCGCGCGGGCGCGTCTTCACCGCGGTCGATCTGCCCCGCGTCAAGCCGATCCGGGTGGTGACCCAGGCGGCCGGCGCCAAGTCGCCGCCATGGCCGCCGCTCGCCACCGACAAGGTCCGCTATGTCGGCGAGGCCATCGCCGCCTGCGTCGCGCCGACCCGCGCCGAAGCGGAGGACCTCGCCGCCGCAGTGGCGGTTGATTACGAAATCCTCGACGCGGTTGTCGACGCGCGCGCCCAGCAGGGCGGCCGTGCGCTGGTGCATGACAGCTGGGGCGACAATTTGTTCTCTGAGCGCACCCTCGATGGCGGCGACATCGCCGCCGCCGCTCGCGCCGCCGAGATCACCGTCACCCGCGAATACCGCATGAACCGGCAGTCCGGCGCGTCGATGGAAGGCCGTGCCGTGCTCGCGTGCCGCGACCACCGCCTCGACGAGGTGGTGGTCTACGCCTCGACCCAGACGCCGCACACGGTGCGGGTTGCGCTCGGCGAGATCCTCGACATCGAGGAGCGCCGCATTCGCGTCGTCGCTCCCGATGTCGGCGGCGGGTTCGGCCCCAAGGCGCGGCTCTACCCGGAGGAGATCATTCTCGCCGCGCTGGCGCTCGAGCTCGATCATCCGGTGCGCTGGATCGAGGACCGCAACGAGCATCTGCTGACCGCCGCGCACACCCGCGACCACCACTACCGGGTCACCGCCTATGCCGACCGGCGGGGCCAAATCCTCGGCATCGATTGCGACATCACCGTCGATGCCGGAGCTTACGGCCTCTGGCCGCAGGGTCCCTACCAGGAAGCCAACATGGCGGCGCGCACCTTGCCCGGCCCCTACACGATCCCGAACTACCGTGCCCGCTTCGCCACCGTCGCCACCAACAAGGCGCCGCTCGGTCCCTATCGCGGGGTCGGCCGGCCGGGCGCGTGTTTCGCGATCGAGCGCACCATCGATGAGGTCGCGCGCGCGGTCGGCCGCGACCCGGTCGAAGTGCGGATCGAGAACATGATCCCGCAGGAAGAGATGCCCTACGCCTCGATCGCCGGCATGCGCTACGACACCGGCGACTATCCGCAGAGCGTGCGGCTCTGCGCCGAGCTGTTGCATCTGGAGCAGATCCGGGAGCGGCAGCGGCGTGGCGAGCCCGATGGCCGCATGATCGGGATCGGTTTTGCCAGCTTCACCGAGCAGACCGCGCATGGCGCCGCCGAATTCGCCTCGCGCGGCGCCGCGATCATCCCCGGCTTCGAGAGCTGCACCGCGCGCATTCTGACCGACGGCAGCATGGTGCTGATGGTCGGCATCCAGTCGCACGGCCAGGGGCTGGAGACGGCATTGTCGCAGATCGCCTGCGAGGAGCTGGGTCTCGATCCGGCCCGGATTTCGGTGCGGCACGGCGACACCGAGAGCACCGCCTTCGGCTTCGGCACCTTCGCATCGCGCAGCATGGTCATGGCGGGCGGCGCCGTGGCGCGCGCCAGCCGCGCGTTGCGCGACAAGCTGTGCCGGATCGGCGCGCATCTATTGCAATGCGAAGTCTCCGAGACACGCTGCGAGGGTGGCGCGGTGCACGGCCCGCACGGCTCGGTCACGATTGCCGAGATCGCCAAGATCGCGCATCTGCGCATGCACGAATTGCCGCCGGGGGTCGAGCCCTTGCTCGACACGACCGCGACCTACGAGCCGGGCATCAGCACCGGGGTCTTCTCCTATGCGACGCACGGCGCGGCGGTCGCGGTGGACCCGGAGACCGGGGCTGTCGAGCTCCTCGACTTCGCCGTCGCCGAGGATTGCGGCACGATGGTCAATCCGATGCTGGTCGAGGGGCAGATCCGCGGCGGCGTCGCCCAGGGGATCGGCACCGCGCTGTGCGAGGAGATTCCCTACGACGAAAACGGCCACCCGCTGGCCGCGAGCTTTCTCGACTATCACATGCCAGGCGCGTTCGAATTGCCGCCGATCCGCATCGGCCACCTTCACAACCCGGCGACCGCGACCGAATACGGCATGAAGGGAATGGGGGAGGGCGGCGCCGTCGCCCCGCCCGCGGCGATCGCCAACGCGGTGCGCGACGCCCTGGCGCCGCTCGGGGTCGAGGTCAACGAAACGCCGCTGACCCCGCAGCGGGTGATGGCGGCCATCAAGGCGGCCCAGGCGGCGCCCGCCGGTTAGCGCCGGTTTCACAGCGCGTCCCGAAAAGATCGCGCCGTTATGCGACGTTGGGAAGCGGAGCGCGCGCTTAAGCTGGCCGCCCGGCCTGTCGGATGATGGGACGACCGGAGAAACCCGAACCTACCGCACCTTGTTAGTTGATCGGGAGTTGGCACGTGGAGCGCGGCATGTCCGCAGAGTTCTTTCGGCGAATGGCGCAGCAATGCCGTGATTTAATGACGGTGGCTCGCACCGAGGCCGCCAAACGCCAGTTGCGCCTCTGGATAGATGAATTCGAGGCCCAGGCCGACGCCGCCGACCGCGAAAAAGAACGGAACCCCCACGGGCACGACCGTTGTTGATTCTTAATGATGATCGACCCGGCAGCCTTCCTCTTAGCGAAGGCCCAAGAAATGCGCGACCTTGCTGACTTAGCAAATGCGCTTCGGCGGATGGCTGAGGAATGCGAAAGGCAGGCGGACGAGCTTAGGCAAGATCGCCGCCGGGACGCGCGCGCCTGATTTCGCGCCCGGAGAACGGGCCCGCGGCGACGCGGGCCTGTTTCTATGTGTGCGGGGTGAGCCGCTCGATTTCAGCGACCAGCTCGGCGGTGGTCCGTTGGCGGGCATAGCCGCGGTTGTTGCGCAGCGACCATTCGTGCCGCTCGCGGCTATGCGTCGCGCAGGCATCGGTCGCGACCGTCACGAGATAGCCGAGATCGCAGGCGTCGCGCACCGCCGAGTCGATGCACTGGTCGGTCAGGACGCCGGCGACGATTAAGGAGCGCACGCCGAGGTTGCGCAGCACGTAATCGATATTGGTCGAGATGAACACCGACGACGAGGTCTTCGGGATCACAATCTCGTCCTCGGCCGGCGCGATCTCGTCCAACACCCGGGCATCCAATGACCCCTTCGGCACATGGATACCACTGATCTTGTAATCGAGACTGCGGTCACGGCCGTCGGCGGTCAGACTTTCGATGACCGTGTACAGCACCTCGATACCGCCCCGGCGGCAGGCCACTTGCAGCCGGCGCATGTTGGGCACGGCGATGTCCCGCATCGCCGCGAGGAAATAGCCGTAGCGCTGGTCGATCTCGGTGTCGCTGAGGCCCTTGTACGTGCCGCCGTCGGGACGCGCCGCGTAGTGCTGCACATCGATAAACAACAGCGCCGCGTGGTTGGGGTCGATCTCGACCTCGCGGCTCAAAGCGGAATTCATCCCCGCATTTCGCGCAGCCGCGCGTCGGCAGCGGAAAGCAGGCGGGCGAGGCGGGCTGCCCAGGCGGCCTGGCCGGCGGCGTCGGCGATCAGATCCTGGCGGATCTCGATCTCGACATGGGCAAGGCCGCGGCGTTCGGCATGCACCGGCACCGTGTAATCGGTCAGATCGCCGACCGCGTAGGGCTCGTTGTCGCCGACCGCCAGATCGCCCTCGGCACGGAGCAGGTCGAGCAGGGTATGGGCGAGCCGTGTATCGCGGTTGTACAGCACCCCGATGTCGACCTGGCGTCGCACGCCCTTGAAGACCGGGGTGAAGCTGTGCATCGCGACCAGCACCACACGCGACTCAGCAGCAATGCGGGCGTCGATCAGCTCGGCGATGCGCTGGTGATAGGGCGCGAAGATTTCACGACGGCGCGCCTCGCGCTCCGCTGGCGTCAGATCTTGATTTCCCGGGATCTCGGTCAATTCGCTGATCGTCGGGATCGAGCTGTCGAGGCCCGGCTGGCGGTTGCAGTCGATGACCAGCCGCGAATAGCTCTGCAATACCGCCGTCGCATCCAGCGCCTCGGACAACCGTTCGGTGACCCCGGCGATGCCGATATCCCAGGCGATGTGCCGCTCCCGCTCGCTCTCCGGCAGGCCCAGCGCGCCCAGCCTGTGCGGGATCGCCCGCCCGGCATGATCGCCGCTCAACAGGAAATCGGAGCGGCCCGCCGGCCGCAACACCCGCACCGGCGCGGGATCGTCCTCCGCGAGCAGGCGCAATTCGGTGTCGTTCATGGTCAATAAACTTCGGCGTAGCGGGCGCAGATCTCGGCGTCGTCCAGCCCCTCGACGACCCGCAGCTCGGCCCGCTTGAATTGCAGATAGACATCGAAAAACCGCTCGCCGAACCAGTCCCGCGCCTCGGCGCAGGCGGCGAGTCGGTCGAGCGCCTCGCCGAGCGAGCGCGGCAATGGCCGCACCCCGGCGGCCTCGCGCTCCGCGTCGGTCATGTCCCAGAAATCGCGCGCTGATGGCGCCGGCAGTGCGCGCTTCTGGCGGATGCCGTCGAGCCCGGCCCAGACCACCGCACCGAGCGCCATATACGGGCTCGCCGCGGCGTCGGCGACGCGATACTCGACATTGAATTGCGGCGCCGGGTCGTCGTTGCCGAACACCGGGCAAACCCGGATGCTGGCGCCACGGTCCTGCAGCAGGATATTGGCCCAGGTCGGCGCCCAGCGGTTCGGCCGCAGCCGGAAATACGATGCCGCCGAAGGCGCGGTAACAGCGGTCAGCGCCGGCAGATGATGCAGCAGCCCGGCCACGAAATGTTCGCCGACCGGGCTCAGCCGGTACGGCCGCGCCGCGTCGTACAGCACCGGCCGGTCCTCGCCGTCGCGCAGGCTGAAATGGATGTGCGTGCCGTTGCCGGCGCCGTTCGGGTCGAGAATGGGTGCAAAGATCGCGCGCTGCCCCAGCCGGTGCGCGACCGCCCGCGCCATCTCGCGCTGGATCACCGCCTCGTCGGCGGCGCGCAGCCCGCGCGTCGGCGCGATCGTCACCTCGTATTGCCGGGCGCCGTATTCCGGCAGGAAGCTGTCGGGGGTGAGCCCAGCCGCGCGCAGCGCCGCCATATACGCTTCGCCGAAACCGTCCTGCCGACGCCAAGCGTCGAGGGCGTAAGTCGCGCCGGGCCGCTGCTCGACCCCGGTATACGCGAATTCCTGCTCGAAGGCGGCGAGCAACGTCAGCCCCGCCTCCTGTTCGAGCGCGTCGACGGCCCGGCGCAGGAAATGCCGCGGGCAGCATTCCCAATGCGTCTCGTCGGTGTTCAGGAGGTCGCCGAGATAGAACCGCTCCGCGACGCCCTCATTGAATTCGACCTCGACTTTCGTGCTCGGGTCCGGCACCAGCATCAAATCGCCCCCGGTGCCGAACGGCGTCTCATAGATCGGCCCAAACGCCGACATCATGATGTTGCTGTGCGTGAACCCCATCCCCTTGCGCAGGCGGGTCGGCAATTCCGCGGCCGGAAACCCCTTGCCGCGCACCAGGCCGGCGAGATCGCAGGTGCCGACGAAGATTAGCGGTTCGCGCTGCATGGCTAAGGCCCCTCCGAGCCGGTCCGACGCTAGGCCCGGCTCCGCTATGCCGCCAGCTTATCTCAGATCCTGACCGGATCGAGCGCGGCGCCTTCCCGCGGTCCCGCCGGCCGGTCCACCCGGAAGCAGCGCGTCATGCGTGCCTTCCTCGACGATGCGGCCGCGATCGAGCACAACGAGCCGATCCATGCTGCGCAGCGTCGACAGCCGGTGCGCGATGGCGATGACGGTGCGCCCTTCCATCAGCTCGGCCAGCTGCTCTTGGATCGCCGCCTCGACCTCGGAATCGAGCGCCGAGGTCGCTTCGTCGAGCACCAGGATCGGCGCGTCCTTCAGGATCACCCGGGCGAGCGCGATCCGCTGGCGCTGCCCGCCCGACAGCTTGACCCCGCGCTCGCCGACATGCGCGTCGAACGCGCTGCGCCCGTGCCAGTCCTCGAGGCCTTCGATGAATTCGAGGGCGTGGGCGCGCCGCGCCGCGTCTATGACCGCCGCCTCGCTGGCATCCGGATGGCCGTAGCGAATGTTGTCGCGGATCGAGCGGTGCAACAGCGAGGTGTCCTGCGTCACCATGCCGATCTGCGCCCGCAGGCTTTCCTGGGTCAGCCCGGCGATGTCCTGCCCGTCGATCAGGATGCGGCCGCTCTCCGGCCGGTAGAAGCCGAGCAGCAGATGCACGAGGGTCGATTTGCCGGCGCCGGAGCGGCCGACTAGGCCGACCCGCTCGCCGGGCGCGATGTCGAGCTCGAGACCCCGCAACACGCCGCCGCGGCGCGGGCTGCGGCCGTAATCGAAGCGCACGCGCTCGAAGCGGATTGCGCCCACCGCGCGCGGCAATTCGGCGGCGCCCGGCGCGTCCGGCATCTGCCGCGGCACCGCGATCGAGCGCATGCCGTCCTGCACCTGGCCGATATCGTCGAAGATGTTGGCGATCTGCTGCGAGAGGTTGCCCGACATGTTGGTGATCTGCCAAGCCATGGGGATTGCCGTCGCAACCGCGCCGATGCCGATGTGCCCGGTCTTCCACAACATGATCGCCAGCGTGCCGGTCCCGACCAGCAGCAGCCCGTTCATCACCTGCAGCAACAGGCCCCACGCCGTGCCGATGCGCTGTTGCGCGCGCCAGGTTTCGGTATGCTCGTCGACCGCGTCGCGGACAAAGTCGTCCTCGTCGCGGGCGCGGGCGAACAGCTTCACGGTCAGAATATTGGTGTAGCTGTCGACAATCTTGCCGGTCAGCACCGAGCGCATTTCCGACATCGCGCGGGAGCGCTCGCGCATGCTCGGCAGAAACCGGGCAAGCACCCAGGCATAAAGCCCGAACCAGGCGACGATTGGCATCGCCAGCCGCCAATCGGCCGCGGACAGCAGCGCGACCGCGCTTGTGGTGAAGATCAGGATGTACCAGATGCCGAGGATCGACAGCACGACGCTCTCGCGCAGTGCCGGGCCGGTTTGCATGACCCGCGCGGCGATGCGCCCGGCGAAGTCGTTCTGAAAAAATGTCCATCCCTGCCGCACTACATGCCAGTGGCTCTGCCAACGCACGAGGTTGGTCAGGCCGGGAACCAGCATCAGGCTGGCGACGATCAGCTGTGCGAAATGCGCTGCCGGCCGGAACACCAGGAACAGCCCGGCCATCAGCAGCAGCTGCCAACCGGAATCGCGCCAGATCGTCTCCGGCGTCTCGGTGGAAACCAGCGAGACGACCCAGCCGAGACACGCCGGGACCAGCGCGTCGGCAACCGCGGCGCAGAGGCCGGTCGCGAACAACGCCGCGATCGGTCCGGGGATCTGGCGCACGAAATGCCAATAGAAGCGGGCCAGCGCGTGCGGCTCGTCGAGCACCGGCGGCGGTATGTCGGGCGGCGGCTCGGTCGGTTCGAGCAGGCGTTCGAAAAAGCGGAACATCAATGGCTAAATGCCCACCGACAGAGTCCGGGTCAATGGCGGTGCGACCGCCCAGGTTGCCGGTCTGCCCTTCGGCTAACGCAGCTCCGGGAAATCCTCTTCCCAGAACTCCTGCGCACCTCGGCTGCTGGTGGCGCGGCGCTCGGCTTCCAGCCCGCGCAGCTCGACCCGGCGAATCTTGCCGGAGATGGTCTTCGGCAATTCGGCGAATTCGAGCCGGCGCACCCGCTTGAACGGCGACAGATGCTCGCGCAGGTGGCGGAAGATCGACAGCGCCGTATCGCGGTCGGGCGCGTGCTCGCCGGCCAGGGAGACAAACGCCTTCGGCACCGCCAGCCTGACCGGGTCGGGCGAGGGCACCACGGCCGCCTCGGCGACCGCCGGGTGCTCGATCAGCGTGCTCTCCAGCTCGAACGGGCTGATCCGGTAATCCGAGGCTTTGAACACGTCATCGGCGCGGCCGACATAGGTGAAATGGCCGTCCTCGTCGCGCATCGCGACATCGCCGGTGCGGTAGATGCCGCCTGCCATCGGGATCGTCGACCCGCCCTCGGCCTGGTACCCCTGCATCAGCCCGAGCGGCGCCGGGTCGAGGGCGAGGCAGACTTCCGCCTCCTGCTGCTCGTTGCCGTCGGCATCGAGCAGCCGCACCCGATAACCAGGCGCCGGTTTCCCCATCGCGCCGAGCTTCAGCTCCTGCCCCGGGAAATTGCCGATCTGCAACGTCGTCTCGGTCTGGCCGTAGCCGTCGCGGATGGTCAGCCCCCAGGCGGCGCGAACCTGCTCGATGATCTCCGGGTTGCACGGCTCGCCGGCGCTGACCGCCTCCTTCAGCGCCACCTTCCAGGCCTTCAGGTCTTCCTGGATCAGCATTCGCCACACCGTCGGCGGCGCGCAGAAGGTCGTCACCCCGCAGCGCGACAACGCATCGAGCAGGCCGCGGGCGTTGAACCGCGGCTGGTTCAGCATGAACACGGTCGCGCCGGCATTCCACGGGGCGAAGAAGCAGCTATAGGCGTGCTTGGCCCAGCCCGGCGAGGAGATGTTCAGATGGATATCGCCGGGCCGCACCCCGAGCCAGTACATCGTCGCCAAGTGCCCGACCGGATAGCTCTGGTGGCTGTGCAGGACCAGCTTCGGCTTCGCCGTGGTGCCCGAGGTGAAATATAGCAGCAGCGGATCGGTGGCGGGGGTTTCGCCGTCCGGCATGAACTCGGCCGGCGCGTCGTAGCCGTCCTCGTAGCGCAGCCAGCCCGGCGCGCCGCCGGCGACCGCGATCCGGGTATAGCTACCCGGCACCTCGGCGAATTTGCCGGCATTATCGGTGCCGGCGATGACATGGCGGACCCGGCCGCGCTCGAAGCGGTCGATCAAATCGTCGCGGGTCAACAGCGTCGTCGCCGGGATGATCACCGCGCCCAGCTTCATCGCCGCCAGCATCGATTCCCAGAGCGGCACGACATTGCCGAGCATCAGCAATACCCGATCGCCGCGCTGGACGCCGAGGCGCCGCAGGTGGTTCGCGATCCGGTTCGAGCGCTCGCTAAGCTCGGCGAAGCTCAGCCTGGCCTCGTCGCCGCCTTCGTTGATGATCCACAGACCGGGGCGGTCATTGCCGCGCGCCATCGGGTCGAAATAGTCGAGCGCCCAGTTGAACCGGTCGAGCACCGGCCAGCGAAAATCGCGGTAGGCGGTGTCGTAATCCTCGCGGCAGCCGAGCAGGAAATCCCGCGCGGCGACGAAAGCCTCTGCCGGCATGCTTTTCCTCCCTGGGCTTCGCGACGGCTTGACCGCATCCGCGACGAAACCGTAGGACGGCGGGGCCGCCGCCGCAATCTTGTCGGCGGCGGGCCGAGCGGGCACGATCCCACCAAACATAGTGACAAGGACATCGAGATGCTTCGGGATGCCCAGCTTACCGCCTATTTCGCCCGTATCGGCTATGCCGGGCCGCGCGAGCCGATACTCGCCACCCTGCGCGGGATCGTCGCCGCGCATGCGACGAGCATCCCGTTCGAGAACCTGGAGGTATTGCTGGGGCGCGGCGTCAAGCTCGACCCCGAGGCGCTGTTCGACAAGATCGTCGAGCGCCGGCGCGGCGGCTATTGCTTCGAGCACAACTGGCTATTGCTTCGGGTGCTCGAAGGCCTCGGCTTCGCGGTGGAGGGCTTGGCGGCCCGGGTGCTCTGGAACCAACCCGAGGGGAAGCCCGGCCCGCGCACCCACATGCTGTTGCGCGTGAGCTTGCCGGAGGGCATCTACCTCGCCGATGTCGGTTTCGGCGGGCTGACCCTGACCACGCCGCTACGGCTGGAAGTGGGGCCGGAGCAGACCACCCCGCACGAGCCGCACCGGCTGGTGCCGATGGAGGACGAGATCGAATTGCAGGCGCGGCTGGATAGCGGCTGGACCCGGCTTTACCATTTCACGCTGAAACCACAGCTGCTGATCGATTACGAGGTCGCGAACTGGTTCACCGCGACCTATCCGGGTGGCCTCTTCACCAACAACCTGTTGATGGCGCGGCCCGACCCGGACCGGCGCCACGCGATGTTCAACCGCGACTTCACGATCCGCCCGCGCGGCGGCCCAGCCGAGCGCCGCACCCTACAGATCGCAGGGGAACTGGGCGATGTCCTCGCACAACATTTCCGGCTGCCGACCGACCCCGCCGATGTGAAGCGCGTCTGGGAGAAGATCGCCAAGTAGGACCGCGGCCCCAGCCGTCAGCCCCTCACCCCGGCCCTCTCCCCGCAGGCGGGGGAGAGGGAGAGTGAGAGTGACGGCACCTTCCGAGCAAAAAACCGCGACAACTTTGCGTGCTGTCGCAAACTGCGTTCCCTCTCCCCGCTTGCGGGGAGAGGGACAGGGTGAGGGGCCGAGATTACCGGTGGGCGGCGTTGTAGCGTTCGAGGTAGTCCGGGCCGGGGCATAACTCGGCTTCGCCCAATGCATTGAGCGGCGCTTCGACCGTCTCCAGGAATTCGTGCAGGTCGCCTTGGTCGGCCTCGACAAACAGGAGCCCGGTCACAACCTCGCCCGCCGCTTGGCGCTGCTGCAGATAGGTCAGCGCCGAGATGCGGTCGGTTGCATCGTAATCGGTGGCCAGCTTGCGCAGCCGCAGCGTCGAGCCGTCATGCTGCACCACGGTCTCGACCGTGCCCGGGGCGTAATCGGCGGTGATCGCCTCGCGCTCGATCATGTAGTCGAGCTGATTGACCGCCTCGTTATGAGCGCGAACGTAATCGAAGCTCTTGGTCGAGCCGGGGTGGTTGTTGAAGGCGACGCAGGGCGAGACCACGTCGATAAAGGCGGCGCCCTTGTGCTGGATCGCCGCCTTGACCAGCGGCACCAGCTGCGCCTTGTCGCCGGAAAAGCTGCGCGCGACAAACGACGCGCCGAGCTGCAACGCCATCGCCACCAGGTCGATCGGCGAATCTGTGTTGACGGCGCCACGCTTCGCCTTCGAGCCCTTGTCGGCAGTGGCCGAGAACTGGCCCTTGGTCAGGCCGTACACGCCATTGTTCTCGACGATGTAGACCATGTCGACGCCGCGGCGGATGCAATGCGCGAACTGGCCGAGGCCGATCGAAGCGCTGTCGCCGTCGCCGGAAACGCCGAGATAGATCAGGTCGCGGTTGGCCAGGTTGGCGCCGGTCAGCACGCTGGGCATGCGGCCGTGCACGCTGTTGAAGCCGTGCGACTGGCCGAGGAAATACGTCGGGGTCTTGGAGGAGCAGCCGATGCCCGACAATTTGGCGATG